>Ga0302271_10000028_pt1 | contig 113575 bp, 108 predicted proteins | sample III_Bog_N1_1_FD_198767 | JGI IMG/M metagenome (GOLD analysis project Ga0302271, IMG submission 198767) | Peat permafrost microbial communities from Stordalen Mire near Abisko, Sweden - III_Bog_N1_1 | ecosystem: Environmental > Terrestrial > Soil > Wetlands > Peat | place: Sweden: Abisko...
TGAAAAAGATGAGCATACTGACCAACCTGATGATATCCAAGGCGCAAAGGTTCCTGCTGAGAGTAATAGTCCTGAAAACGAGGGAAATAATAACGGTGACGAAAATTTTTGGGATAAATATATTCATCCTCTTGTTGTCAAACTACAAGGAGAAGGAGGTAAACATTCACCTGCGAGTTTACCTGGTTATAATTATTTCGGGATTGGAGAAAAACTTGCAGAAGGTAAATCGGCAAATTTAAAAAAACACGATAAATATAATACATACCAAAAATTCTCTGATTTACCAAATAATTCTCTTAAAAAACAAATCAAATATATTATATTAAGAAGTGACCATAGTAAATTAGAAAAAGATCTTAAAAATGTAGATATAGTTACAGCGAAAGAAAATGCACCCATAACAAAAGAAGTACTATATTCTAAACAGGTTAGAGATATAATTAAAGATAGACATAAGGATTTAATTGCAGGAAAACATATTACTTGTCCGGTTCATTTTGAACCATCTAATAAAGATAACTCTCAAAAATTTAATGAATCAATAAGATATTTAGCAATTCATAACGCGACTCTACATTTGTATCTGAATAATAATCATATTCAAGGAGAAATTATTGATTGGAATGATTATGCACATATGTCGAAAAATAAAGATAATGATGGAACCATAACAGGTTTTAAGCATGATCAAATTGTTAAACTTGTTAACAGAGCATACGAAATACAAGAAGCTGGGAACTCAAAAAAATTTATTTTAAGAATTCCTATAGATATTAATCTTAAGGGAGAAACATCAAATAATACAATTGATATGATTCTTAAATATATTGAAAAACAACAATACAGCCTATAATAATATAACATAAAATGCCTGAAACCCAAAAGAAATTATATATTTTATTTTCTAATAAAAATTTTCGTTTAATTCTCCAATTGAATTTTTTTACACATTCTATTATGAAACATATAGAGGTTATTATAAAAATACAAATATATATAAGTACATATAGAAGAATAAATGCTATGATGGTTACACCTTCAAGATTCTGGCATCCTTGTGAGCCGTCACTGTAAGCAAATATTGAATCCAACAATATTAAACTTATTATTACAATAGTATTAATCAAAGAAGATATTGCAGCAATATGCGTGCTAGGTCGTTCTTTTAGCCAATGATATATCTTTTGTAGTTTTGGTTTCAAGTCTTTCATATTCATATATTATACCAGATTATGTGAGAATGTTTTATATATTTGCGGTTGTGGTCAATTATCTTTAATGGTGGGAACGTTTTGCTTTTCCCACCCTACAAGCTGCAAAAATAGCGACAGAAATAGCGGTCAAAGTTGCACCTGTTTTGACTTGTGCTGTTATTGTTCAACAATTTATAGAGGGCTATCAAAAAGGTGGCTGGACGGATAGTATTGCAAGAGGAGTTGTTGCTGCTGTAAAATCAGCGGTTTCAGAAGCAATATTTATTGTTTTGATAGAATCGTCGCCTATTCTATTTTCTGCAGGTGTTGTAGTATTCGCAAGTTTAGCTATGGATTTTGTATGCGAAATTTTATTTAATCATTTTAAAATGTGATGAATACAAAAGTGAACAAAGACAAATGCCGATATATAAATCGCGATAAAATATAAACATAAATCTGTCCATATGTATAACTCATATTTAAACATTTTTTTAATTCTATGGTCGTGTATTACAGCTAAAATTATAAAAGGGAGTCCAAACCAAAGAATATCAAAAGATTTTGATATAATAGATGAAATTATACCTGTTAAAATCATTATATAACTTAATTGATTCATATATCGATACCCAAAACTATTTGGCCACTCCTTTGTATTTTTTGCTATTTTAATTCTCCTTTTCTCGATAAAACTTTTGTATTTTTCTTCAAAAGTGTTACCTGGGCAAAATAATGTTTCAATTAAGCAGGATAAAATACCAGCAGGAATTATAAAACTAATTACCATTATCAGAAATGTTAATGTTGCTACGATGAAATATAAATAAGCTTCATTCAAATTTTTTAATATTGAATGATGTAACAAATTCAAGAAAAAATTAAACAAAAAATTTCCATAAGTTGTAATAAATAAATTAAAATAATATTTAATCGTTTCCATATTCATATATTATACCAGATTATGTGAGAATGTTTGATATATTTACGGTTGTGGTAAATTATTTTTGATGGTGGGAACGCTTTGCTTTTCACACCATACAAATTGAATCTAAATCAGGTCAAACTCCTGCTAAATTCTTAGCTGATTTTGAAAAGTATAGTTCTTAATTTTTTATTTAAGTTATATCCGTCATTCTTCAATTATAGACGTTATCTTCGTGTGGATTAAATTTGTTTTAAATCTTAATTATAAGGCGGATGTTAATAATAAGTAAAGATTGAGCATGTTTGAGACTGATGCACAAGGTAACAAATATAAATTTAAGCAAAGTTACCTTGTGCTACGTCTCTTTCGTCCAGTGTCGCAAAAGCTCGCCGGCTCCCCGCAGCCGTGCATTTGCTCACCTCCGAGAAGTCGACAGCTGTACAAGTGCAAAATCGGATTTTGGCTACCTGTACAGCTGTCTCTGTTTTTGATATAATTAAATAGAATTATTATAGGGAAATTAGAAGAAAGCAAGGATATGAAGAAATTATCAATATTACTTATGGTTCTATTAGTGAACATACAGCAAGTATTTGCAATGAATGTAGATAAATTTATGGATACCAATGTTGCTCCAATATCAGATAAGGTTGCAAGTATTATATTTTATCCGATTCATTTCTTTGGAACAGATGTCCCTGTTATTATCTTTTGGATATTAGCAGCTGGGTTATTCTTCACGTTCTATTTGAGGTTTGTTCCTATCTGGGGATTTAAACATGCTTTCGACGTAATATTTAAAAAGAAATCTCCTGAGAGTTCAGGTTCAGGTGAAGTTTCATCATTCCAAGCTCTTATGACGGCACTATCAGGAACAATTGGTTTGGGTAGTATCGCAGGTGTTGCAATTGCTATTTCAATGGGTGGCCCTGGTGCTGCTTTTTGGATTGTAGTTGGTGCTCTTTTAGGCATGTCACTAAAATTTGTTGAAGCGGCTCTTGCTGTAAGATATAGAAAATTTAATCTTGATGGTTCAATATCAGGTGGGCCAATGTATTATATGACCCATGGTTTGACAAAAAAGAAACTAAGATGGTTAGGCCAGCCTTTAGCAGTTATTTTTGCAATTCTTTGTATTGGCGGCGGTTTAACTGGTGGTAATATGATTCAAATTAACCAAGCAACGGAAGAATTGGTTACTGTGACCGGTGGGGTTTCTGGTAGTATATTTGCTCATTACCATTGGGCAATCGGTCTTACAATGGCAATTGTTGTTGCCTTGATTATTATTGGTGGTATTAAGAGCATAGTTAAAGTTACAGAAAAAATCGTACCTTTGAAAATTTGTGTATATTTCTTCTCTGCTTTGATTGTTATACTTGCTAATTATCAATTAATTCCGCATGCTGCACACATTATTATAAGAGAAGCTTTTCAACCTCAAGCAATTTATGGTGGAACATTTGTTGCAATGATTATGGGATTGAGAAGATCTGTACAATCTAACGAAGCTGGTACAGGATCTGCTCCTATTGCGTATGCAACAGTAAAAACAAAAGAACCTTTATCTCAAGGGTTTGTATCATTATTAGAACCATTCCTAACGGGTGTTATGTGTTCTTTGACTGCGTTTGCAATTGTTATCACAAACACTTATATATTATATCAAGGTCATACCTCGGGTATTGAAATGACTTCTGCTGCAATGGCAACAGTTTTACCATTCTTCCCTAAAATCCTTGCTTGTATTGTTTTATTATATGCTTTATCAACTTTGATTGCTTGGGCTTATTATTGTCAAAAATCTTGGAATTTCCTTGTCGGTGAAGGCAAAAAGAGAACTCTTACATTCCAGTTGATTTATTGTTTATTTGTAATTGTGGGTTCAGTCATGAACGTAAAATCAGTAATAAACATAACAGACGCAATGATGATTGCGATGTCTTTGCCTAATATTTTAACAATGTATATTCTGGCTCCAGAAGTTAAACGAGGAGTGAAAGAATATTGCCAGTTGCACCAAATCGGTCCAAAATCTTGGCAGAGGGCTACTACGTAGGTAGACAAAATAAAATAAGATTAAAAGAAAGAGCGAAGTATATTTATACTTTGCTCTTTTACTCAAAGCCTAATGTTCTTTTTACCAGATATTGAAATTGTGAGAAAAAGAAAAAATACTATTTATCCCAAAAGACTTGAAACTTTCGGGGTTTTTAGGTAATATAGTGTTATATATTTTTTTTATGTATAAATTATAGGAGAATTAAATGTTCGAACGTTTTACAGAGAAAGCAATTAAAGTTATAATGCTTGCTCAAGAAGAGGCTAGAAGACTAGGTCACAACTTTGTTGGAACAGAACAAGTTTTGTTAGGTCTAATAGGCGAAGGTACAGGTGTTGCGGCTAAAACTCTTAAATCAATGGGAGTTAACCTAAAAGATGCCCGTGTAGAAGTTGAAAAGATTATCGGCAGGGGTTCAGGATTTGTAGCTGTTGAAATTCCTTTCACACCAAGAGCAAAGCGTGTTTTAGAGCTTTCTTGGGATGAAGCAAGACAATTAGGTCATAATTATATTGGGACAGAACACTTATTACTTGGTCTTATCAGAGAAGGCGAAGGTGTTGCTGCAAGAGTTTTAGAGAATCTTGGTGTTGATTTGAATAAAATCAGAACCAATGTTGTCAAAATGCTCGGAGAATCAAAATCTCAGACAGTTACTGCTGGTGGAAGTTCTTCTTCTCCTACTTCTAAAGTTAAGACTCCTAGTCTTGATGAGTATGGTACAGATTTAACGCTTGCTGCATCTGAATTGAGATTAGATCCAGTTGTCGGACGTGAAAAAGAAATAGAAAGAGTTATACAAATTTTAGCAAGACGTACTAAAAACAACCCAGTTCTTTTAGGTGAACCTGGTGTTGGTAAAACGGCAGTTGCTGAAGGTCTTGCAACAAGAATTGTTAATAATGAAGTTCCTGATCTTTTAGATGGCAAAAAAGTTATTCAATTAGATATGGGATTATTGATTGCAGGAACGAAGTATAGAGGTGAATTTGAAGAACGTCTTAAAAAAATAATGGACGAAATCAGACAAGCTGGTAATATTATCCTTGTAATTGATGAAATGCATACTCTTATTGGTGCAGGTGCTGCAGAAGGCGCAATTGACGCTGCTAATATATTGAAACCGGCACTATCAAGAGGTGAAATCCAAGTAATTGGTGCAACTACTCTTGATGAATATAGAAAGTATATTGAAAAAGATTCTGCCTTAGAGCGTAGATTTCAATCAATTATTATTGAAGAACCATCAATTGATGAAACAATAGAAATTATTCGTGGTTTGAAATTCAAATATGAAGAACACCACGGGTTAGTTATTTCTGATGAAGCGGTTATTGCGGCAACTAAACTTTCAGCAAAATATGTTACTGATAGATTCTTACCTGACAAAGCAATTGATGCTTTAGATGAAGCAAGTTCTAAGGTTAGATTGAAAGTTTCTTCTTTATGCCCAGAATGTCGTGAATTAGATAAAGAATTGAAATTAATTGTTAAAGAAAAAGAAGAATCTATAAGAAATCAAGATTTTGAAAAAGCATCATCATTAAGAGATGACGAAGCTGAAATGAAAGATAAGATTAGAGAAGTTTCTGAACAATGGAAGAAAGACAATGAAGCTAATAAGCCTGTTGTAACAGAAGAAGATGTTGCTCAGGTAATCGCTATAATGACAGGTGTTCCTGTCACAAGATTAACAGAAGGCGAAAGCGAAAGATTGTTGAAATTAGAAGATACACTTCACGGAAGAGTTATTGGCCAAAGTGATGCTGTTGTAGCTGTTTCAAAAGCAATCAGACGTGCAAGAGTAGGATTGAAAAGTCCAAACAGGCCAATCGGTAGTTTTATTTTCTCAGGACCTACTGGGGTTGGTAAAACTGAATTGGCAAAAGCTTTGGCTGAATCTATGTTTGGTTCAGAAGACAATATGATTCGTGTTGATATGTCAGAATTTATGGAAAAACATTCAACAGCAAAACTTATTGGTTCTCCTCCAGGCTATGTTGGATATGATGACGGTGGACATTTATCAGAAATCGTTAGAAAGAAACCTTATTCAGTTATCCTATTTGATGAAATTGAAAAAGCGCACCCTGATATTTTTAACGTCATGTTACAAATTCTTGATGATGGTCGTTTAACTGATGCAAAGGGTCATCACGTCAATTTCAAAAATACAGTTATTATTATGACATCAAATGTTGGTGCAAGTATGATAGCAAATCAAAGTAAATTAGGTTTCACAACTGCTAGTAGTGCAAAAAAAGATAAATACGAACAATTGAAAGACACGGTTAATGAAGAACTTAAAAAAGCCTTCAGACCTGAATTCTTGAACCGTATTGATGATATTATTGTATTCTCTCACTTGTCTAAGGAAGAAATCAGAGAAATCGTTGATTTGATGATGAAAGACTTATTTAAGAGATTAGCAGAAAGAGAATTATCAATTGAAGTAACTGATGAAGTTAAAGATTTCTTGGCTAAGGATGGTTACTCTGAAGCTTATGGTGCAAGACCATTAAGACGTTTAATTCAACGTAAAATTGAAGATCAATTAGCAGAAGAAATTCTTACAAACGCTTATGAAGCAGGCGATACAATTATTCTCAAATTAAAAGATGAAAAAATCACATTTGAGAAGAAAGGTGTTGAAACATCAAAAGCAGAGCCGGCTGGACAAGAAGCAAGCGTTCAAGGTTAATAAATATTATAATAAGCAAAGAGAGGTTGCCTTTTGGACAGCCTCTCTTTTTATATATAAATAAGAAAAGAAAAGAAAAGAATTTTTATGTTATATAGTTTTTGATAGATGGCGTTTTAATGCAGTTGTCTAAAAATTCTAATGTATTAAGTTTTTCATTGTATAGATATTTGACAAAGTTAAGGTAGGCTATATCAATAGAGCTGAGTAGAATATTAATCTCAAACCCTTCTGAGCAAAATGGTTCATAATCATATATAACATAATTATTATATTTACTTTTCCATTCTTTCTTTTCAATGCGACAGTTGTTTTCTTCTGCCATATTTTCGAACCAATCTATCAACTCTCTGTTGATATTTTTAAATTCCAAATATCTTTCTTGTAATTTCATCATAACAAATCTCCATAGCTAAATTGTACGTGTATAATCTTTTGAATAAATCCCCATTTCGTCTAATTTCATAGGTAGTAATATTGGATGAAAGTAGTACTCTTTTATTTTTAAGCCACTGCTTAAAAATAAAGCTACAAAAGGAAATCTAGCTTTTATGATTTTTAACAGTATTATATGAAATATGCTGATAGGCGTATGGGAAGTTAGTGATTGAAGAGATAGTTTAATAAAGTGAAGATATGAAAAACTACAAAATATATAATTTTGAAATTTTTTTGCATGTTCAGTGGCAAAAATTAATTTTACAGGGTTTAATTAAATTGAGTGATATGGAACTAAAAGTAGAAAGGACAATAAAAATGGATTGTTTATCAAACAATTGTAAACAAACAAATCCAAATTTCCGAGCATACCATGCTAATGAAAAAAATATTTCTAAAGTATTGGGACCTTCAGTAGGAGCAGATGTAAAAAAAGTAAGAGGACAAATGGAAGATTTAGCAAAGGATGTTGATATTTATTTGTTCCCTGATAAAGGTGAAAAACCAGATACAGATGCTTTGATAATGTATATAAAAGAGCCATTGGCTGTTTGTAAAAATAGGGTTGTCAAATTTGCAAAGGAACTTGGAAGAATAGGAAATTTGAGTAAAGCACCATATAAAGCAGCATTTATTTTCCCAAGTATGGAGAACGTTTCTAATGACCTTGTTGAGGCAGGGACAAGAAAGAAAAAGATGTTTTTAGAATCTAAAGCAGATTAAAAATAAACGTGGATTATTAAATGAAACCCATTCGCTTTATTAAAAAGTGGGTGGGGTTTTAAAATGAGTTTCGAGCGAATTATTTACGTGCAGGAAATTAATGCTTTAACTTGTAGTTTTGATTTAGGAAATAATTCTACAATCCAACGAGTTTCAATACGGCTCGTGTCTCTTTGAGCCAACTCGCCTGCCTCTACTACTGATGATACTTAATCATCCTCGCAGAGTTCTTGTGCGTAGCACAATCTTATCTTGGATTATTGGGCCTTGTCCAGAAGCGTGGTTCTGTCCAAGTTACGAGTTTCGTTACACTCACTCTACCCAAAATCCGCTGGATTATTCGTAGTTTACAAGAGACATAAAAATAAATTAAATGTGCCGTGAGTTATTTTTGATGCGGAGATAACCATTAAATCCGAATTATTCGGGCGTGACCAAAAGCGTGGTTTTGGTCATCTTTCGGGTTTGCCTCACTTCGTTCGTCATCACCCTACCGAAAATTCGGTTAAAAAATAACTGGAATTTAAACGTCAACAATGTCTACGCCCGTAGGGTCAAAGAAAAGCCACTTGTTCTTTAAGGACAGTGGCGATTTATTAGGAATAAGAAAAAGGAAATTATAGGAATTTTAAATCGAGGGTTGTTTTAGACATAATTTATTGAACAGGAATTCAAAAATAGTAGTCTACCCTCCAGATCAATCAATGATTCCTCATTTAATTAATCTGTGTTTTAAATCTTTTTAATTATTTATGATTCATTAATAATCTTTCTTGTTTGTTGTAGTTCTTTGAAAGGAAATGATGTGAATAATAAAATAAGACCAGCGTATATGATTTGTGATTTTATATCTGTATATAAAATCTCCATATTGGCCTTATCCATTTATTACCACATTTATTTATTACCTTTCTTGACCTTACAGATTAAATTTTATAAGCATCCGCTTAGCGTATACCACTCCTTACGTTGCATCTCTAAGTGAGAATCTCATAAGAGATGCAACATAACTTGAGGCATTCTTGGTAGGACGTCATAGAGACCATAAGGTCATATTACGTCTACCTGAGAGACAGCAGGTTACCCTGCTATCTATTAACCGAACAACTTGAATGTTCTTTCAATGTTATCTTTAGCGACTGTTTTTAATGTATCTATTTCAGTCTTGATAGCATTTCTTTGGTTGTCGATTGATGCTATATCTGTATCAAACTTTTTATCTTTAGCGTCTATTTTAGCTAAATCAGCTTCATATTTTGCTTCAGCTTTCTTCGTATTAGTGTCATCTGAAACTTCTTGTAAGTTAGTATCTGTGCCAATATTTGATTCAGTTGCACTTCCAGCATTAACAAGAGTATCAATATCTGATCCGGCAGTATCGTCTATGGCATTGTATGTAGTTTGGGATGACATCTTTACCAAAACAATAATTCCAGCAGATACTAAATCCGTGATTGCTGCTGTTTGCTTATCAGCAGTATCAAAATTACTTGCACCATCAGTATTCCCTGTAGCTTGTGTATATGCTGCATCAGCTGCATTGTTAAGGGTTTTATACACTTTCTTTGATCCAACTACTTCATATGCATAATTTGCATTTGCTAAATTAGCACTTGTAACATTTACATAATTATTGCTACCGTCAGAACCAACAGTTTTAACTTGAAACTTAGTTTTGTTAAGTGCTGTTTCGTATTCATTGTAAACGTCTTGTGATTTGTTTGCCATTTCGAGTTTTTGAGCTTCTAATTTTTGCCCTTTGTACTCCAAATCATGCATACGAGATGTTAAAGATAACAATCTCGATTGTGATGCTGCTAAACCCATAGTATTCTCCTTTTTTTCCTAATCTTTTCGCAAGCCCTCACTTGCGCATATTTTTCATGACGACATTTTTTTCTAGAACTTTAGGAAAAATGAACTATTTTTTACATTTCGTTACAAAATGGTGTGCTTGGAAATTCTTAATTTCCAAGCACACCTTGAATTTCAAATAAAAACAGATTAACCATTTACCAAGAATATCCTTGCTTTTTACACAATACACCTCTGACAAAAGATATAATTATTTTTGTGCCAAATAGGCAGGAGTTATTGTCCAAACAGTAATTCCATACTGCTTGGCAACAGCATTTAACCTAACGAGATATTTTTGATCAGACAAAGGGTGCTCTAAGATAAGTACTACACCCGGTTTTTTATGAAGAACGAGTCCATAATACAATGCTTGTCCAATACTTTCTTCCCATTTTTTAGCAAAATCAAACTCGATAGCATAATCTCTTGTTACGCAATCGACACGAGTACTATCTGGTAATACATACTCAACCATACCATTATTTCTACGGCTCCATGCATATTGATAATCTTTTTCCAAATATATATGAGCGGCGAAAACAATCTGAGATGAAAATAAATACATAATTATTACAATTAAATTTTTTTTCACATAATACCTCAATAGCAGTATTATCAAACTTTTCGAGCAAAAAAACTATTAGGCGTACGTGCTATTTTTAAATATCTTTACGTAATCTACAAATATTAAAATTGTGATATTATATATGATAGGAAGAGAGCAAATCTTGAAAACGTTTGAACAACTAATCTAGATTGGAGAGAAGAAAAAGATGAAAAAGAATTTTAATATTAAAAATACAAAATTAATTATATGGGATTTAGATGAAACTTTTTGGGATGGGACTTTAACCGAAAGTGATGTTAAATTTAAACCCGAAATAACAAAATTTATAGAAGAATTAGTAACAAAAGGAATCATGAATTCAATTTGTTCAAAAAATGACTATGACAAAGTCAAAACGACATTCGTAGATAATGACTATGAAAAGATATGGAATTATTTTCTTTTTCCCTCAATTGATTGGACTCCTAAAGGACAACGAGTAAAAAACATTATAGAACTAATGAATTTAAGAGAAGAAAACGTAATTTTTATTGATGATAGTGAACTAAACCTTAATGAGGCAAAATTCTATTGTCCTAAACTGATGACTGCAACTTCAGAACAAATTTCTATTTTGTTAAAAGACTTATACATGGTTAACGACTACGATTTTGACCACACAAGACTTCAACAGTATAAAATCTTAGAGCAAAAAGAAGAAGATAAACTTAGCCTAAATTGTTCTAATGAAGATTTTTTGAGAAATAGCAAAATCTTAATTTCTATTAATACTGATTGTGAAAATCACATTGATAGAATTGCAAAACTTATAGGTCGTACAAATCAACTTAATTTTACAAAAAGTCGTTCAACAAAAGAAGAGCTTGAAAAATATTTTGCAGACCCAAATTATGAAAATGCATACATTGTTGTTAAGGATAGCTATGGCAGTTATGGGATTTGCGGATTTTATACTCTTGATAAAAAAGAAAATAAACTTATCAATTTCTTATTTTCATGCCGGATTATGAGTATGGGAGTGGAACAATTTGTATATTCAAATCTTAATGATCCTGAATTAGTTGTTGTTGGAGAAACGGCTTCTAATATTGAAAAAGGTGAGAAAATCGATTGGATAACACAAGTTGAAAAACTAAATATAGAAACGACAAAACCAAAGAAAATAAATAATGACATAAATATCCTTTTCAAGGGCCCGTGTGACTTATTGTCTGCAATAGATTATATTGGTGGAGATTGCAATATTGATACAGAATTTCCATACTGGAGCAAGAAACTGCTGTATATCATAGACCATACACACTTAGCATATATTGAACAGACAAACAAAATGTCACAAGAAGAACTATTAAAACTAACAAAAAAATTCCCATTCCCAAAAATAGAAGACTTTCAATCAAATATGTTTAAGAAAAAATATAACCTAATATTCTTAAGCCTTTTAAATTCCACACACCTAGGGTTATATGTTAATAAAAAAGATGGCAGTTATATCGTATTTGGTTATAGTAATCGTGATATGACAGATGAAAACAATTGGGCTAAAATGGTTGAAACACTACCACCTATTGCTCAAGAACAAAATCTTATGATGTTAAGACAATTTAGGGAAGAGTACACATTTGCAGGGAATCCACCTGTTGAATATATTATTAAAAATTTAAAATACATCAGAGAATCTTTACCTTCTGATACAGAACTAATAATTACAGAAGGTAGTGAAATCGAGTCTGATAATACTCAACCAGGGTATGAAGAAATGGCTCCAAGACACGTTTTAGTTAATAGAGCTGTTGAAGAATTTGCAAAAGATTATGACAATATCAAACTTGTAAATATTACTAAATATATAAAAGATCAGAGTGACTTTACAGTTTGTATAAACCATTTTTCAAGACGAGTTTATCTTGAAATGGCGAAAGACTTTGTTAAACTTGCGAATGAAGCGTTGGGAGCAGAACACCTTACAATAACTCAACTCTAATCATTTGTTTTAGGTTCAGTATGAATTGTGATTGTGGTATTTCCAAGAGCACTACATATGCTCTGTTCTACTTCATCGCATATATGGTGGCAATCCTTGATTGTCATATCTTCATCAAACATAATCGTTATATCTAAATCTTTGCTAGGTCCAACCCTACGAGTTCGTATATTATGATATCCACGAATTTCAGAATACTTATTCAAGATTGTTTCAATTTCTTCTATATCTTCTTGTGGTAAAGCTCCATCCAGTAAATTATTCAATGTTTCTTTTGAAATAGAATATCCAGCTTTTAAGATAACAAGAGCAACTATTATTGCAATAATTGCATCCAAAATCATTATTCCAGTTAATTTAATTAATACTAAACCTAATAACACCCCTAAAGAGGATAAAACATCCGTCCTCAAGTGTTCGGCATCAGCATATAATGAAACAGAATTTGATTTTTTAGCCACTTTGAACAAATAAGTACTAACAAGAATATTCGCAACAACAGCAAAACCCATTGCATACATACCAACATAGGATCCCATATCAATTTCATAGCCAAAAATTAATTTTTTTACTGCTTCAAAAATAATATAAAGAGCAGCCAGAATAATTAAACCACCCTCGACAAACCCAGACACATCCTCATATTTGCCATGTCCAAACGGATGCATTTCATCTGCAGGCTCAGCAGAACGAGTCACAGAAAAAAATGTTAATAAGGATGCCAAAAAATCCGAAAAAGAATGAACTGCCTCAGAAATAATACTTATGCACCCAGTCATAATTCCAGCAACAACCTTGAATAAAATTATCAAAGTATTAGAAGTAATTGATAACCCCGCTGCAATTTTCTTTTCTGTTTGTATATCCATTTTTACTCCAATAACGTGTATTATTACATAGGGATCATTTAAAGTAAAGGGTATGTATTGCTTGCACAATTTATTTCTACGAGATATTATTGGAGAAGAGGATACGGAAAATTATAATTATTTTAGGAGAACCAATGAAAGTTTTATTAATAAATGGCAGTGGAAATGAAAAAGGCTGTACTTATACTGCACTAAGTGAAATTACCAAAGCCTTAGGTCAAGAAGGAATTGAAACAGAAATAGTACAATTAGGCAAAAAACCTATCAGAGATTGTATTGGCTGTAAAGTTTGCAAAAAATCAGATAATGGTTGTGTTTTTAATGATGACATTATTAATGAGATCCTAGAAAAAGCAAAAACATCAAATGGATTTATATTCGGTTCACCTGTTTATTATGCACATCCAAGCGGAAGACTATTATCAGCATTGGATAGATTATTTTATGCAGGAAGCAAACACTTTGCAAACAAACCAGGAGCTGCTATTGTAAGTGCAAGAAGAGCAGGAACAACCGCTAGTCTTGACGTCATAAACAAACATTTATTATTTAATCAAATGCCTGTTGTATCTTCTAATTATTGGAATATGGTTCACGGAAACACTCCTGAAGAAGTTAAACAAGATTTAGAAGGTTTGCAGATTATGAGAACATTGGGACTAAATATGGCTTGGCTCCTAAAATGTATTGAAGCAGGCAAAAATGCAGGTATTGATTATCCTGTAGTTGAAGAAAAAATTTGGACAAATTTTGTAAGATGAGAACACTGCAAAGTGGTCAAAATCCGATTTTGCGACTTTGCAGTGGGCGACCTATCTGAGGTGAACGAATGTCTGGCTGCGGGTAGCCGGCAGACTTTTGTGACACTAGACGTATAGAAACTTATTTTAAGAGCAAAAGAATAAATTTCGTATTATAATATAGAAAAATTGAAATAATGACAAAGGAGGCAAAAGATGTATCAATTATTTGTAGAAAAAGAAACTTCATTTTCACCAGATTTGGCTGGAGAATTTTCAGAATTAGAAGACGCACAAAAAGAAGCTAAAAAAGCAAAAGCAGAAGATTCTACAATCACATACACAATTGAAGAATCAAACGGAACTGTTAATAGCTATGGCGATCTTTTAACAAAAGTTATTGAACGTGGCTAAATTCAGGAACGCAAGTTAAACCGTTAATCAAAAATTCTAAAAACTGATGGATAAATTATTCATCAGTTTTTAATTTAAACTCTCAAAAAATAAATGATTTTTCCGTATCCTCTATTTTGAGTTTTTCTTTTCTCCAATAATCCCCTCGAGATTACAGTCTTTTATTACATTAGCAGGAAGCATTGTATGCTTGGAAAATATACTCTTTTGATGACAATCTACACCACCTGTAGCGAGCAAATTAAAACCACTATTTTCTACTGTCTTTGTAATTCTATCAATCCAATTTTGTCTTGTTGATAAATTATTGTAACCTTGATAATTTTTTTCATAGGCTCTAAAATTATCTCCACCTTCTGTTTTTAGGTGATTAAATACTCTCCAAATCACATGGTCACCATAATCAAAACCATTGGTATCACAAACTTTCACTACATCAGGCGTATATTTTGTCCCTGTATATATAAATCCTGGATGGGCAGCCCCGAAAAATCCCGAATCCCCGCTATCTTTATACATATCAAAGAATTCTTTTGGTGTTGTTACTGTATTTTCTTCTGCATTATTTGAGTTTCTCCCTGTATTATTGACTCTTAAATCTTCAACGAAAGTATCAAATTTTTCATCTAATTTAAACTCAGCCTTTACTTCAGGATGTTCTTCTTTTTTTATTTGATTAAAAAATTGATTAAGGTCTCCACCTTTAATCTGGTTGTTATTACTCCTATTCCATAATTGTGGAACCATTCTCTTATAAAAATCATCTGTTTTTTCACTACCATTTGTAAATGCTAAATATTCCTGACAACCTTTTTTAAATTTTGCATAATGACTAAACAAATAGACTGAACCATTAGTAGTTCCTTTTGCCAAATTGGAATGGAACCCTTGAGCTTGTTCCCACGACAAATTTACGGATGGATATATGGCATTTGTTTTATCTATAAGTTTTTTGACTCTTGAATTTCTGGAAGTCCTCAAATTCGCAAAATGAGCATTAACTTTTTCATTAAATGGATTTTGAGCATAACCTACTAATTCAAAATTGATAGGCTCAACAACATCTTTCGGGTCCATATGAGTGACGCTGACTTCTGAACCAAAAACAACTTTAAGGTTTTTATATTTTTCAGGATTTTGTGCAATAAGTCTTACAGCTTGCTGTGCACCCTCAGTTGTATCATGATCAGTTATCCCAAGGATAAATGGATGCTTGTGATTGCTTGGATTTTTTTCAGCCACTCTATCAGCCCACTTTGAAGCTTGATCAAGAAGCTCCTCAACAAAAAATTGACCATCAGAAGCCTTCGTATGATTATGTAAACTTATTCTGAAAGTGTTATTTTTAATCCCACTATAATCTTTCCCCAGAGCAAAATCTTGAGGAGAACTATTTTTTAAAATATCAACTATTTGTTTTGGACCTACAACAGATGCAAGTCGGTATTCTTCATCTGGATTTAATCCTGCACCTGAAACAAGATCAGAATAGTATTTTTTATCCTCAGGGTACTTATTTATTGTTTCTTCAAATTTTGTTTTTATGGCTGCCAATTCTTCACTTAAACCATTCAATCCTATATTTTTTGGGCCTTTATGCTTTAATACTTTTGCAAGAGTAACCGAACCTAATGCAATAGCTATCCCTCCAATTAATAAATTATTAAAAGTTTTTTTGGTACTATCTTTTTTTATATCTATATTTGTAGAAGATGTATTAATTATATCGAGATGTTTACCCTCATATGATTGTACAGGTACAGATTTGTACAAGCTATTTGGCAAACGAGGGGACATAATTTTTGAATTGTTAATGTTTATTGAATTATTAAATTCAGATTTAAACTTCGGAGTATTATGCGCCCCGGAGCCAGAAATGTCAATATTCATAGAAACCATACCAATCACTTATAGTATGAGTATAAACCTATTTTTGACTTTTGATACAAAATATACGGAAATTTTTACAAAAATTAATTATATTTGAGAAAAATACCTCAATTGGCATATTATATAATGTTAGAGTAGGCTATATATTGTTCTATTCAAATTTGTAACATTATCATCCTATTTATTAATAAAATAGCAAAAAATTTGATTTCAAAGGTTTAAAACATTATCATATATTCTAAAGGGTTTTTTATGCGTTGTTTCAATAGTGGTATTAATAATGTTAATAACTATAATGCACTAAATTATAAACAATCTTTAAACAAAGATGGTGGAAGTCCTGTTGCTACAAACTTAATGAGAAATTCTAACATTACACCAGAAAATTTGAGAGGGTACTATCTTACCAGATTAAATCCAATCTCTTTTGGTCACTCAATGGAAGACCACTCAAGTTATGGAGTTACTTTTAAATATGATGACGACGGCAATATTGTTGGCTCACAATCAAAAATTTATACATACCCAAATCTAAAACACGCAGAAATTCAAGTATGTAAAGACACTAACGAAGATTTCCTTGATGATTATAAATCAGAGAATGAAGACCCTGATAAAATAAAATCCTTTAATATGGAAAATACTGGAAACGGAATTTATGAATGCGAAAATCCGAATATTGAACCCGGTGACAGATATAGATTTAAACTTACGTTTAAAGACGATAGCCAAAGATATATTTCAGATTTATATTCATACAACCAAAAAAGTTTAACAGGATGGCCCGTTGCTTATGATAATAAATCATACGAAAAGAGCCCAGTAGGACAAGAATTAAGAAACTATACTTCAGATTGGGACAAAGGTATTATCTCTGGGAAAGTAGATAATATAAAATCAATAAATGATAAGAATTTTATAAGTTCCAAAAATCTACGGTTAATGCAAGTTCACTTAGGCACATTCACTAAAGATGGGAATTTTGAATCTGCAATAAAAAAATTGAATCAAGTAAAAAAACTTGGTTTTAATGGAATAGAATTATTACCACATGGATTTTTTGAAAATAAAAACTGGGGATATGACCCTGCATTTGTTTTTGCATCACAATATGGTGGAACAGATAAATTCAAAAAATTCTGTGACGAATCACATAAAAGAGGGTTAAATGTAATAGTCGACGTGGTAAATAACCATTATAGTATGGATCACCCAGAAATAATGACAGAAGCTGGACCATATGAAAATCCTGACCCTAATATGAAATTGGAATTTGGACCAAGAATCAATTACACTTCAGAAGGAAAAAATGGTGTAAGAGATTGGCGAGTGAATGAATCTTTGTACTGGCTAAAAGAAGGAGCTGACGGAATAAGATATGACTTGAGCGATTTCACAGGTTCAGGCGAATTTAATACCCAGTTAAATGTTGAAATCCAAGAACATTTCCCTGGTACAGCTACATTTGCAGAAAGCGCATCAAGAGAAGCCTCTACACCATTACCAGAAGAAACTCTTATAAAAGATTTGGATAAAACTTCTGAAGAAAGAGGGCAGCTTCACGAAAATATCATCAAAAAAGCTCAAAATAATGAATTTGGACCAAATCGTCAAGGATATACTCACCAATGGCATTTCGATTGGAGTCACGCAGTTGAATACAGTATGTTACACCCATTCAATAGAAATATAGACAACCTTAAAACACAAGTTTATGATGCACAACATCAAATGAAAATAATGTTTTCCCACGATGAAATCGGAAAACAAGAGGCTGATGGAAATGATGTTGTACAAAAAATTATGTTAAGTAAATTATTCGGGTCTGACGTTGGAGATTTGGGTTGGGGAGCATCAAGAGGAAAAGTTGAAAAATATTGGAAAGCTTCAAGAGCAGCAAGAGAACTTACAAAAGCATATCTTACTGATACCACTTGGCCAGACAATGAAAAACAACTAGCAAGTGAAAAATGCGAAAATGGCAAAGATATAAATGATTATAATAATGAAGAATATGGAATCCCTGACTATAAAAAGGGAGGCTTGGGACTAAGCGACCTCGGTTGGGAAACCGGTATCTCCAAAAAAGAATTTGGCGAAAAGTTCCAAAGTGCTTGCAATTTAAACAAAGCAGCCATGGGATTCCTCTTCTCTCAACCAGGGCCTAAAATGGTATTTCAATCATTTGATAAACCTGATAATAGATTTGCATTTTTCAGAAAAAATAGCGACTTTTTCTACAAAACCTTCAACAGAACACCTAACGTAATTGAAGGAGTTGATTGGGAAACTGAAAGAAAAGGTCATAGAATTGATTCAGATAAAATCATAGAACAAGCAAAAATTGATAATCTGAACCCACAATATAATGGTGTCGCCCTCAATTATCAACATTCAATGGGAAACTTGATTTCAAAATTAAACAAATTAGTTGATAACAATCCTGCACTATCAGATGGTAAAGTTACTGATGTTGTAGGCAATCACAAAAATGTAATATCAATTGCGACAAAATGTGGAGACAATGAAATTTATTCAATAACTCATTTTGATGACTCCAAAGATTATGATAATTATGAAATCCATTTCCCTGAAGGTCAATGGAAAGAAATCTTAAACACAGATGCTAAAGAATTTGGCGGAAGTGGGAATCTTTCTAATGAAGATGTAATCAATGGTGGAAATGATTGCAGTATTAAACTACCTAAAGCAAGTACTTTAATATTTAAAAAGGTAGACTAGGGTATAAATTTATTATTTATTTTTTAAAGCAATCTCATTCAATCTACAGTTTATAAGATAATGTAAGTCATTAATATTGATTCCAAATTTATTAGTTATTACATATTCATTTTCAGTATAAAGACTTGTCAAAAGATCTTTCAAATATTCTGCACTTCCTGTTCTTATACTTTGAAGTTTTTCGGACGTTTTAATCATATCTCTGAGATCTTTTCCAGACAGAATTTGGGGTTTAACAATTTGTTGTGACTGTTTAATTTTTTCAGGATCATTACTCAATATAAATTTAAAATTTTTGTCCAGAATAATAGGAGATTTCTTTATTTCTGTATCTACAATTCTTTGAATTTGATTTTGTGGAAGATACATACTGACAACACTTCTCTCAATAGAAGACAAATCTTTTTTACCAGATATTACATCTTCCATTTGTTGAGAGAATTCTTCAGAACCTGCTCCCTCTTTTCTAAAACCACTTTTATAATGGAAAAGTTTTGCACCCGGATCCGCAGCATCGAGTGTAACTTTCCCTCCATACCCATCTTCAAAACTTTTTTCGACAGCAAGCTGATGAAGTTTAGTTCCTAAACCTTTATAATTTTTTCTGTCTGCAGACAGCATATTAGATACAAAAATAGAGTTGCTTTCAGGGGCAAGCGTTACTTCTCCTATATTTACATCCCCAACGAAAGCATCATAATCATTGCCTTGTTGTGTAAAGACAGTATTAACAGGAGTATTTAAACCTCTTTTAATTACTTGAGTTTCTCCTATTTTAATATTTTGAATCAATTTTGCATTTTTGATTCTTTCAGCAGGTAAAAGTTCTTGTAATCGATTATCAATAATCGTATTTAATTCTTCTATTGGTACTCCAAATAAATTTAACACTCGTTTTTCAGATTGAGAGTTAAATAAATTAGAAAACCATCTCAAATCTTTATAATCACTATTTCTAACTATCTCTAGTTGCTTAGAAGTTTTAAGAATCTCATTAAGCTCTTTGTTGAAATGACCTTTGAATGCTATATTTGATCTAAATGTATCCTTAGATAAAGGCGATAGATTATTTTGTTTCCCCTTAAACCCAAACTTAGGAAGGGAAACAAAAGATTTGTATTCAGATTTTTTAATATCAGGACTATTCTGGGTAGCTAATCCATAGTTTATAGTCATTAAATCTCCAAAAATTTGTGCACACTAATCTATCTATATAAAGATATTTTCCAAACAAAAATTGCCCTAAATTTAGAAAGTTTTCACAGATAAAGGTGGCGGAATGTTAACACATTCCGCCACCTTATGATTTTAAAAATCTTCGATTGCTTTATACTGATATTGTTTGTTTTAGACAACCTACAATATCATCTACAATTAATTCTTTAGTTAAATGATATCTTTCATATAGTGTTTTTAAAGGAACACAATTTGTAAATGCCTTTTCTGCACCAAAGTTTAAAACTTTCATATCAGAATCGCCATAAAATCTTGTAATTTTTTCTCCAAAGCCACCATCGACAACGCCATCTTCCAATGTAATAACAAGACTATGATTAATTTTTAATGATTCTAATAATTCTGTATCAAGACCAGAAAGGTATAGAGGGTTAATCAAAGTTGCATTAATACCTAATTTATTTGTTAACTCTTCCCTTACCTCTTTCCCAAGATGGAAGAAATTACCAGCCCCAACAATTGCAACATCACTACCTGATTCTTCAACTTTGAATTTGTTCAGAATAGAATAATCAGTTTTATCCTCAATTCCACTAGAAATAACTTGACCATAAGGAACTCTTATAAATGCTGGATATTCAGTTTGTTCTACTGACCAATTTAACATAGCTAAGTATTCTTCTTTTGTGGTTGGTGCAAGATATACTATATTAGGGATATTGGAAACCAAAGGAATATCAAAAATACCTAAATGAGTTGCATCCCCTGAAGATATTGAGCCCCAAAAAACAAGAATAGTAGCGGCAGAATTATTCAATGCCAAGTCTTGAGACATTTGGTCGTATGTTCTTTGCAGGAAAGAACTAAATACAGCCATAATAGGTTTTGCACCATTCGTTGCTAAACCTGAAGCATAAGCCATTGCGTGTTCTTCAGCAATACCAACATCTGTATAACTTTTATCGAGTTTATCCCTAAATTCTTTAGTAAAACCGCTAATACCTGGAGTTGCCGCGGTAATAGCAACAACCGTTGGATCTTCTTTATGCTTTTCTAATATAAAATCTGTAGTGATTGTATCATAAGCCTCAAATTCGGAAAAAGCCTGAGGATTTTCGTCTAAGCAACCAGGCATAACCCAATGAAACTTTTCTTTATTTTGTTCTGCGACTTCTAAACCTTTACCTTTTAAAGTATGTATATGAACAACCGTTGGATGGTTAATATCTTTAACCCTTTTAAAGGCATCAATTAAAACTTCAACATCATTACCTTCTTCAACATAATGATAGTCGAACCCTAATGACTTAAAGAAATTCAGTTCTGCTTTTCCATTTGTATTTCTCAACAATTCAAGGTTTTGATATAAACCACCGTGATTTTCAGCGATAGACATTTCATTATCATTTACGATAACTATAAAATTACCACCTAAAACGGAAGCATTATTCAGCCCTTCATAAGCTTCACCACCGCTCAGAGAACCATCACCAATTATTGCGATAATGTTTCCGTTTTCATTCTTCAAATCTCTTGCTTTTGCTAAACCAACTGCAAGACTTACAGAGGTTGAAGTATGACCAATTACAAAATGGTCATGGTCACTCTCTTTTGGATTAGAATATCCTGTAATTGATGAAAATTTCTCTGGGTCCGTGAATCCTTCACTTCTTCCAGTTAACATTTTGTGTGGATAACATTGGTGAGAAACATCAAATACAAACTTATCTATTGGCGAATTAAATACATAATGCATCGCAATTGTTGCCTCTACTATCCCTAAATCAGGGCCTAAATGACCACCAACAGTATTAACACGTTTTAAAATTGATTCTCTTATTTCTCCTGATAATATTTTCATTTCTTCAACAGATAACTGTTTAACGTCATCCGGATTATTAATTTTCTCTAAAATAACTGTCACTTTGCTTCTCCTTCTATTTTTATTTCGTGCCTGACAATCTATAATAATAATTTATCACTTGAGAGCTGCACTAAGTCAAGTAATAATTTCAAATTCATACAAAAAGGGTATTTGATAATAACTCTCAATATAAAATCTGTGATAACATATTTGTAAGGAGAATTAATATGTATACAATAAAAGAAGTTGCAGACAAAATGGACGTATCAGATCACACACTGCGGTTTTGGTCAAAGAGTGGATTTTTCCCATATGTTCAAAGAGATAAAAATAACGTAAGAAAATTTTCTGAGAAAGATTTAGAATGGGTCAGAATCGTCAAATGTTTAAAAAATATAGGTACAGGAAATAAAGCAATCAAAAGATATATTGATTTATGCATAATAGGGGACTCAACCATTCCTGAGAGATTCCAAATTATTAAAGATACAAAGAAAAAAGCTCTTGAAAGTTTAGAGGAACTAAAAAAACAATTGGAACTTTTGGATTGGAAAGAAAACCACTACAAAACTCTTATTGAAAATGGTTGCAAAGATATATGTAACCCAATGAATCACACCGTAGCAATAAAATGACGAATAAACAATTCAATAGAATTAAAAATTAAAGAGGGATGTTAAAACTACATCCCTCTTTTTATATATCTTTAATGAATTGCTGCTCTGCGTTTTTGAATTTCGGGTTTGGAAATAAAATCTTCATATTTTTCCATAACGTTTACAAATCCTTTTGGAGTAATTTCTACAATTCTATCTGCAACCGTCTGAATAAACTCATGATCTTGAGATGTAAATAAAATTGACCCGGTATAGTCTATTAATGAATTATTCAAAGCTGTAATTGATTCCAAATCAAGGTGGTTTGTTGGTTCATCAAGTATTAAAACATTTGCACCTGTAACCATCATTTTAGCAAGCATACATCTAACTTTTTCTCCACCTGATAGAACAGTTGCACTTTTTTCAGAATCTTCACCAGTAAATAACATTCTACCTAAGTATCCTCTTAAATAACTGACGTGTTGTTCTTCTGAATATTGAGCCAACCATTTGATAAGGTCGATATCATTATTGAAAAATTCTGTGTTATCCTTCGGGAAATATGATTGGGTTGCAGTAACACCCCAAGTAACTTCACCACTATCTGGCTCTAATTCACCCTCAAGGATTTTGAATAGTGTAGTTATGATTAGTGGATCCTGCGATAGAAACGCAATTTTTTGACCTTGATTTACATCAAGATTTAAATTTTTAATTAATACATTTCCATCAATGGATTTGTTCAGGTTTTTAATGTGTAAAACATCCTTGCCGGGAATTTTTGAATAATTAAAATGGATTCTTGGATACTGTCTAGATGATGCTTTTATATCTTCAAGAGAAAGTTTATCCAACATATTCTTACGAGAAGTAGCTTGTTTTGCTTTTGAAGCATTTGCGCTAAACCTTGCAATGAAGGCTTTTAACTCTTCCATTTTTTCTTCAGTTTGTTTATTTTGATCTTGTTTTTGTTTCATAATCAATTGACTAGCTTGTGACCAGAACGAATAATTCCCTGCATAAAGCTGAATTTTACCAAAATCAATATCGGCAATATGAGTACAAACTTTGTCTAAGAAATTTCTATCGTGAGAAACAACGATGACAGTATTTTGGAACTCAATTAAAAATTCTTCTAACCATTTAATAGTATGAATATCCAAGTGGTTTGTAGGTTCATCAAGAAGCAGGATGTCGGGATTTCCAAATAAAGCTTGAGCAAGTAAAACCCTAACTTTTTCGCTACCTGCAAGATCCTTCATAAAAGAATGGTGTAAATCATTAGATATTCCAAGATCACTAAGTAAAGAGGCAGCAATTGATTCTGCCTGCCAACCATCAAGGTCAGCGAATTCAGATTCTAAATCAGCAACTCTAATCCCATCCTCATCGCTAAAATCAGGTTTTGAGTATAGTTCATCTTTTTCTCTCATTACATCATATAATTTTTTGTGACCCATAATTACAGTATCAAGTACTGTAAATTCATCAAATTCAAAATGGTTTTGCTTTAAAACAGCTAATCTTTGTCCTTTTTGAATAAAAACTTCACCAGATGTCGGCTCAAGTTCTCCTGATAAAACTTTTAAAAACGTACTTTTCCCTGCACCATTTGCGCCTATAAGCCCGTAACAGTTGCCCGGAGTGAATTTTACATTTACATCTTCAAACAAAGGTTGGCTTCCAAATCTTATAGTTAATTTACTTGTTGATATCATTTATTTATATTCCTGCTATTCATATTGTACTTCTTAAGACATGATAACATAAAAGATTCTGTAATTTTTCCGTACGCTAGTTCGCAAAATTTTTTTTGTTAATGTTTTAAAGAAATTATGCTAGCTAATTTATCCAATTCAAATATACATTTCGGCTGGAATGGAGTTACACACCAAGCTTTATCCCAAGCTGCAACAAATGCTGTCAACAAAAAGATGACAGGAAATGCCGCTGATGGGATTTTTAACACCATGGCAATAACTCTTGCAAGCCCTTTACCTGACAAAGAAAAACACGTTCCACATTCACATTCTGCGGATATTGATAGTTTGCAATCTGGAGATGCTTACGATACTTTCCAACAGAATGATAAAAAAATCAAAGAAGAAATAAAAAGTGGAAACTCCAAAAACTTGGAAGATTTAATCGGAAGGAATCTACATTACCTGCAAGATATGACTGATCCAGCTCATGCAATGGATTATTTGACATTTATACCAACTCAAAAAGATAAGGATATCCATTTACAGATAGAAAATGATGCCAAAAGGATTCAAAAATCTGCAATAGTTTATGCAAAACAACTTCCAGATAATGAAGACAATGATTTTGACACATTTTTGACCAACAAAATGAGCCAAACAAAAGAAATCTATAAAGACATAAAAGAAGTTTATTCAAAGAGAAAAAATGCAACTAATAAAGTGAAACTTGAAACTTTAGAAACCAAGAGCTTAGTAAACAGTTATCAAGTAACTTATAGATATTTAAAATCTCTAGCCGAGGGTTAAAGGGATAAAGGGGTAAAGGGACAAGGGGTAAAGAAAATCCAATAATTAAGGACTGCTATATAAAAATGAATACTCAGATTAACGTACAACATAATCAAGGAAGAACTTATCCTACATTCAAGTCAAGAATCGAAATTCTTGAAGATATGGCTTTTTCACAAGCAAAATCACAAGCTTGTGATTTTGCAAAATACGGAAATTTTAATGAGCAAATAAATTATACGATGTCAGGTGCAGTTATCAAAACGAAACGAGCATTCACAGAACAAATAAGAAACTGTACTTATAGTTCAATCATCAACCCCAAAACAAAAGAACTAAATTCATACCATCTTTCACCATATGAAGAAAATCTTTCAAAACTAAAAGAAATAAGAGAGGCAATGTTAGAACAAGCATTTGAATTAAGAGCAAATTCAAAATCAAATCTTGAAGGACTTATTACTGGAGCTAACTATTCTCTTTTCCCAACAAAAGACTCCCACAATTTGTATAAATGGATAAGAGGAACATTTGAAGAAATCTCACAAAAAATAGGGATGACTTTTTCAGATATTTCAGGGAGAAAAGATATCGGGACAGAGATAGGAGTAATTTCTGATGCAGAAAAAAACACTCATTCTCTAAACTTAAATCCGTTATGGTTTGATATTAAAACACCAGCAGACGTTAACAATTATTTTGAAACAAAAAATATTGCTAAGAAAGATAAATTGTTTTTATATCAACAAAATATCACTAAATATTTTTAACATTGAGCACGTGGTAAAACTCTTAATTTCCTACCCACTCCATATATATTGCCGAAGTGGGGAATATCATTATTGATATTATCATCTAAATTGAAGTGATATATATTATTTGATTAATATTTTGAGGGTTTATGAAATATTTGACTAGAAATTATCTCTTCTTTTTATTTGGACTTGCTATCTGCTCATTCATTGGTTGTTTTATATTCAGTTATGCAATAGATTTAATCTGAAGAAAACTGAAAGACGAATAATGTTAAATTAAAGCACAGTATTAACTGCACCCTACTTTGCTATGAAATTATATATTATTTATCCTATCCAAACCTATTTGTGCAAGGTCCCTCATTGTTAAAAGATTAGGATCAATATCATTATTTGATTCAAGTATCAAATCAACAATAGCAATTATTTGCTTAAACCTCATTTTAATATCTGCATTAGTATCTTCTTGATTCATTAATATATCCCTATTTATATTTTTAAATTTATTGATTTAATTTTACACTATAAGATATATAAAAGTCAAGATATTTATACACTTGTGGATTTAATTTTTAACAAAATAGTATAATTATGTTATGAGCAAAACAATTGCAGAAATAAAATTTTTGTTATCAAACAAGGGATTAACTTTAACTTATTTAGCTGATGAATTATCAAAAAAGCTAAATAAACCTTATAGCCTTGCAAATTTATCTAACAAATTAAGAAAAGAGACTATTACATTTGAAGAAGTCAAACTCATTGCCAACATCTTAGGTTATGAAACCAAATTTATTGAAAAGTAAGCACGTAAGTCAGATTTACTAATCCGACAAGAATAAGTATCTTACTATTGTCAGCTTGGTAAAATTGACCTACTTTTCTAGGGAATATATATACGAAATCAGGGTGCAGTATAACTGCACCCTGATTTGCTAATTTTAAAGTCTATTTATTTTCTATTGGTTTGCCAATATTCGAGTTCCCAGAATTTGGAGCTTTTGATGGTTTTGCTTTCTTAGGTTTTTTAAGTTCTTTTTTGCCACCTTTATCTTTTGACATAATGAATCCTCCTTTTATTTAATTAGTAGTATGTGCTTCTATTTAATAATAGCACAAGAACTACTTACTGAAAAGCAGATTTTTAGTAAGTAGTAAACATCTTACTAAATAAAAAGACCCCCTTACGGAAGTCTTTTTATGAAAACAATAAACATTTTTACAAGATAAAATTTATGCAACTTTTTCCAACAAAGAAATTGATAGATCAAGTACTTCAAGAATTTCAGCTATATTAGCAGCAGACACATTTTGATAATCGTGCTCTTCATATCTATTTATTTGTTGCTTAGTAACTCCAAGTTTTTTAGCTAAATCTTGTTGAGATAAACCTTTAGAAATTCTTACTTTTGCAATACTTTTTAAAAGTTCACGGAATGAAATATTACCAGGGAGAGTATATTCACCTCGTTTCAATGCTTCATATTCATCAATTTCATATTCTAATGTTCCAATAAAAGATAACATACTTTCCTTGGTGTATTGATCCAATGATTCAAGCTTATTTTTAGAATCTTCTATAATTTTAATTGTTCTATTTTTTTGTTGTTCTGATTTTATCATAATTACAAACCTTTCTTTGAATCATCATACTTGATTATTTTTATAATTCCTCGCTCAACTCCATCTCTGGAATGTGTAAAGAAATAATGAAAATCACCAGCGATTCAATATAGAATTCTATTTTATGTTCGTACCATTTATCCTTTTGGTTCTTTTTTCCATGAAATTGCCCCCATATATTACTACTTTCTATGAGTTGCTTAAATGTTGCACTATTTGTATCAACTATTACATATCCATCTATATCACTTGGCATTGGTTTTGTTGTAGCAAAACTTCCATTTGCGTATATTTCATCAATTCCATATTCCCAATATGTTTCGCAAGCTTCTTCGAGAGAATAAATAAGAGTTTTTCGATGTGATCCTTTTCCTAATATCGGATGATTTAATAAATCATCAATAGTAATTAAATGAACTCCATTTGCTAAATATCAAGTATCTACATTAAATTTTAATTGATCCATACATATATTATATTCTATTTTTTATAAAAGTCAACACTTTTGTTGACTTTTATTGATATCTTAATTAACTTGGCTTATTGGGGTTCAAATCACTCTACTATAAAAGAACCCTCAAAGAAGGTTCTTTTAAATGGTACGCGTGGAGGGATTCGAACCCACGACCTTTTGGTTCGTAGCCAAACGCTCTATCCAGCTGGGCTACACGCGCATAGTCTAAAGACCCTTCCATACTAACAAATAAAGATTATTTTTCAAGTTTTTGTAAAAAGAGAGTTATTTATAATATAATAGAATTAGACAAATATGATAAAGGAGATACCTATGAGAGATGAATTGTTATCAATAATTGAAAAAAATAGTCGCATTGACTTAAAAGAACTTGCGATCCTTCTTGGGGTCACAGAAGTCGATATTGCTAACGAACTAGCCGCACTTGAGAGTGAAGGTATTATTTGTGGGTATCATACTTTGATAAATTGGGATAAAACAACCATTGATAAAGTTAATGGACTAATAGAAGTTAAAGTAACACCTCAAAGAGGTCAAGGTTTTGATAGTATTGCAGAAAGAATTTATAACTATCCTGAAGTCCGTTCAGTATATTTAATTTCAGGGGGATACGACCTAATGGTAACTCTTGAAGAAAAATCTCTAAGAGAAATAGCAAACTTTGTTTCAGACAAACTTTCGACTCTTGATAGTGTTTTGAGTACTGCAACTCACTTTATCCTAAAAAAATACAAAGAGTCAGGAACAATTCTTGACAAAAAATGTGAAGATAAGAGGGAGATTGTTACACCATGACACCACCTCTTTCAAAAATAGTTGAAAATATTAAACCATCTGGAATTCGTAAATTCTTTGACATCGTTAGTGAAATGAAAGATGCAATTTCGCTTGGGGTTGGAGAACCTGATTTTGAAACACCTTGGCATATAAGAGACGAAGCTCTTTATTCACTAGAAAAAGGAAAGACTTTTTATACTTCTAATTCAGGACTAAAAGATTTACGTATTGAAATTTGTAATTATTTAAAAAGACAACAACACCTTGATTATGACTACAATACTGATATTGTTGTAACCGTTGGTGGCTCAGAAGCTATTGATATTGGTTTAAGAGCAATGATAAACCTAGGAGACGAGGTCATCATACCTCAACCGGCATACGTTTCTTATGAGCCTTGTGCTCGTCTTGCAGGTGCAGTACCTGTAATAATAAATTTAAAAGCTGAAAACGAATTCAGATTGACAGCTGAAGAACTTGAAAACGCCATCACCGATAAAACAAAAGTTTTAATTCTTCCATTTCCAAACAACCCAACTGGTGCAATTATGGAAAAAGAAGACCTTGAAGCAATCGCAAAAGTGATAATCAAACACGACATTTATGTTATGTCTGACGAAATTTATGCAGCCTTGACATATAAAGAGAAGCGCGTTTCTATCGCAAATATTGATGGAATGAAAGAGAGAACGCTTCTGATTAACGGATTCTCAAAAGCTTACGCAATGACAGGGTGGAGACTAGGTTATGCATGTGGTCCAAAAGAATTGATTAATGCAATGACAAAGATTCATCAATATGCAATCATGTGTGCTCCAACAACCAGCCAATATGCAGCTATTGATGCCCTAAAAAATGGAGATGCAGACGTAGAAAAAATGCGTCAAAGCTATAACCAAAGAAGACGATTCTTGATGAACGCATTCAAAGAAATGAACCTAGAGTGTTTTGAACCTTATGGAGCGTTTTATGTATTCCCTTGCATCAAAGAATTTGGGATGACAAGTGAAGAGTTTGCAACAAAATTTCTAGAAGAAGAAAAAGTTGCCGCAGTACCTGGAACTGCATTTGGTGACAGCGGAGAAGGTTTTTTAAGAATATCTTATGCTTATTCTTTAGACACACTAAAAATTGCGATGAAAAGATTGAACAATTTTGTAATCAAACTCCGTAGCAGCCAAAAAACAAAAGCACGAACTTTGGTATAAAATTAATCCCGAGTACGTGAAAATTTATTAATTTTTATGCACGCTTTCTCTTTAAAACAAAAATCTTTTATAATACAATATTTTTGTTGAAACAAAGAAAGAAAAGGGTAATTATGATTACAAAATCATCAGTTTTAAAAACAACTTTTTCAGGTATCGATTTTAGCAAATATTCTTCTAAAGTATCTGAATTTGTTAGTGAATTAGCTTCACGTGCCAACAAAAAAGGGCATTTCTTAAATTGGGTAAACTTACCTCAAGAACAACTTAAAAGAGTTGATGAACTTTTTATAATGGCAGAAAACTTCAAAAAGCAAACTAACGCTACAAAAATTAGTGTAATGGGTATTGGCGGTTCTAAACATACTGTCGAACACATGCTTTCAATAAATGGCTTAAACGTTTGTCACGATTCAGTTGAATTCTATTCTGACGTTGATTCTATAAGTTTAGAAAGATTCTTAGCAAGATTAGGCAACGATGTAACAAAATCAAACTTTATGATTGCATCAAAATCAGGTTCTACTTTTGAAACAAAAGACGGATTCTTAAGAGTTCAACAAATGCTTGTTGATTCATACAAAGCTCAAGGACAATCAGAAACAGAAGCTTTGAAATCAGCTAGCAAACACTTCATTGCTGTCACAGACCAAAATGCAGAAAAAAGTGAACTAAGACGCACCTCAATTGAAAATAATTGGATTGGCAACTTATTCATCCATGATGATGTAGGCGGAAGATTCTCAGCTTTTGATGATCACGCACTATTCACTCTTATTTTTGCTGGTATGTCAAAAGAAGATTTGAAATCAATGTTAAATGCGGCACAAGAAGTCTCTGAACTTTCTTTATCAACTAATTTAGAAGATAATGACGCTCTTAAAGAAGGTATCTTCTGGGCTGACGCAAAACTTAACGGAATTGAAGCATCTGTTCACCAATATATGAGTTCAATATTTGAAAATACAGTATATTGGCACGCTCAAATGCAAAATGAATCAGTAAAAGATACTCTTAAACAAGTTGCAAAGGTTCCTGATGCTATGCACCACAGTGCAGAAGCTCACTTCAACCCAGCAAACAAACTTGTTTTTGCTCTAACTGTTCCTTCTGACAAAGGTGTATGTTCAGAAAATGCTGAAGCATACATTGGTGCTTTAACAAAATCTTATGAATCTACAGGAGCATTATTCATAGAGTCTCTTGAGACTTCAAAACTAGGATTAACTGCTGCTGCAGCTGGTGCAATGACTCAACTAAGAGCTTTTGCTACAGTTTATCAAGAAATTGTTCAAGCAACTATAACAGGAAAAGGACTTCCTGAAGTTCTTGATAGTGTCCTTCAACCACACGTTGAATTCTACAAAAAAAATCTTAAAGGTGGAGTTGTAGTTCCAGGAAGAATTTCCTATAGGTAAAGGATAGTACAAATTTGTCATTCTGAACTTGTTTCAGAATCTCATATAAAAAGGGCGGTGGTAAAATTACCACCGCCCTTTTTGTTTAAAATAATTTATTTTAAGATTTACTAGTCACCCAAATCAAATGATAACCAAACTGTGTTCTAACAGGTCCTATAACTTGACCAATTGGACCGTCAAATGCTGCATCTTCAAACGCTGGAACCATCTGGCCTCTTGAGAAAGAGCCTAAACTCCCACCACTTTGACCAGAAGGACATTTTGAATACTCACGAGCATATTCTTGAAAATCAGCAAAAGAATGAATTTTACTCTTGATCGTGATTGCTTCACACTCAGTTGGAACAAGAATATGATTAGCACAAACCGATTGATAATTCTCTGCTAATACTGGAAGACACAAAGTAACCAATAATAACAAAATACCTAAAAATTTTTTCATCTATTTTCCTTTCATTTTTGAATTATAACTATAGATGAAATAATACTAATATAACCATACACTATGTCAACTAAACAACTAGGGAATTAGGATATCGAAAAACTATCCTATTTACCCTCCCCTTTTTCTCAATAAAAACGTGCAGCGAGTTATTTTTGGCTTATAAAATTAATTTATTCTGAGAATGTAAAATTATAAAAAATAACTGGAATTATCCCCCTACATTTACCTCCATTTGTGATATAATTGAGACAAGATTTAGCAAAGGGAGTTTAGAAATGAAAGAAAGTTATTTTCCTCAAGAATCAGAAAAAAGATGGCAAAAGTATTATGAAGACAATAATACTTTCAAAACATACGATGACTCTGATAAACCAAAATATTTTGCATTATCAATGTTTCCGTATCCATCTGGAAGATTACATATGGGACACGTTAGAAACTATACAATTACAGACGTAATCGCACGTTTCAAAAAAGCTAATGGATTCAACGTCCTACATCCAATCGGATGGGATAGTTTCGGACTTCCTGCTGAAAATGCGGCTATGAAACACGGTGTAAATCCTGCAAAGTGGACCGATGAAAACATTGCATATATGACAGAACAATTAAAAAGAATGGGCATCTCATACGATTGGGATAGAGAAGTAACTACTTGCAAAGAAGATTACTACAAATGGACTCAATGGCTATTTTTACAATTATATAAAAAAGGACTTGCTTACAAAAAAGAAGCAGCAGTTAACTGGTGCGAAACTTGTGGAACAGTTCTTGCAAACGAACAAGTTATCGATGGCAAATGCTGGAGATGCGATGAAATGGTAGAAAAAAAATACCTTTCTCAATGGTTCTTCAAAATTACAGAATACGCAGACATTTTGCTTAAAGACCTTGATAAACTAGAAGGTTGGGGCGATAACGTCAAGACAATGCAAGCTAACTGGATAGGAAAATCTCAGGGTGCTATTTTAAAATTCAAAGTTATTGATTCGCCTGACGGCTCAGATATGGAAATCCCAGTTTATACAACCAGACCAGACACTGTTCACGGGATTACATACCTTGTTGTAGCACCTGAATATAAAGATATTGAACAATTAACAACACCTGAAAATAAAGATTCAGTTGAAAAATATAGAACTAACGCACGCAAACTTACAGAAATCGAAAGATTATCAACAGAGAGAATCAAAACAGGTGTTCCTTTAGGCACACATTGTATAAACCCATTCACAGGTGAAACATTCCCTCTTTGGACAGCAGATTATGCTCTAGTTGAATACGGAACAGGCGCAGTTATGGCGGTTCCTACTCACGATACACGTGACTATGATTTTGCTAAAAAATATAATCTACCATTAAAGGTTGTTATACAAAACCCTGAAAATCCTAGTGATTGTTCAGAAGAAGCTTATACCGATGAAGGGGTTTTGGTAAATTCAAATGAATTTAATGGAATGAAAAATACTAAGGCTAAAAAAGCGATTACCCAAAAAGCAGTTGATGGTGGATACGGTGAATTCAAAACTCAATATAGACTTCGTGACTGGTTAATTTCACGTCAAAGATATTGGGGCGCACCAATTCCTATTGTTTACTGTGACAAATGTGGAATTCAACCTGTACCAGAAGATCAACTTCCTGTAAAACTACCTGAAGATGTTGATTTCTCAGTAGTTGGTAAATCACCAATTCTGACATCACCAACATTCCTTGATGCAGTTTGTCCTGTATGTGGAGGACCTGCTCACAGAGAAACTGATACAATGGATACATTTGTATGTTCAAGCTGGTATTACCTAAGATATTCTGATCCTAAAAACAGTAATATGCCATTTTCAAAAGAACTTGTAAATAAATGGTTACCTGTTGATCAATATGTAGGCGGAATTGAACACGCAATTCTTCACCTTTTGTATTCAAGATTTTTCACAAAAGCTTTGAGAGATTTAGGATTATTAGACTTTGACGAACCGTTCAAAAACCTATTAACACAAGGTATGGTACTTAAAGATGGCTCTAAAATGTCAAAATCTAAGGGTAATACAGTTGACCCTGATGAAATATTTGAAAACTATGGAGCTGATACAGCAAGATTATTTATTCTATCTGATTCACCTCCAGCAAGAGATTTTGACTGGTCTGATGCTGGTGTTGAAGGTTGCTACAAATTCTTAAACAGAGTTTGGAAACTTATGAGCAACAACATACAAGATATTAGTTTAAATTTTGAACTCCCTGAAAAATTGTCAAAAGAAAATGATGATTTAGTAAGAGTTGTGCATATGGCAATCAAGTCAATTACAAATGATATTTCAAACGATTTCCAATTCAATACAGTAATCTCAAGATACAGAGAACTTACAAACGCGATTTACGATTGGAGAGGGGATAAAGCAGAACTAAATAGTGAGGATAAAGCAGTTCTTAGCTTTGCGACTACAACATTAATCAAATTAATGTCACCCGTAACCGTATTTATGTCTGATGAAATCTGGAAAGAACTTGGAAGTAAACATTCAATCCACGAGGAAGCTTGGTGCGAATACAGCGAAAGACTTGCAAAAACTAGTTCTATAACCCTTGTAATCCAAGTTAACGGAAAAATTAAAGATAAAATTGAAGTTAATGAAGATGTGAGCGATGAAGAATTGCAAGAAATAGCTATAAACAGTTCAAAGGTTCAAGAATTAACAAATGGAAAAACAATAGTTAAAATAATTGTAGTTCCGAAAAAACTTGTTAATATCGTAGTTAAATAAATCTAAAAAGAATATAAAAACGGCGGATAAATGAATTTATTCGCCGTTTTATTAATTTAAACCTTAATTATAAATGAGTGTCTGCCGTAAATGTTGCTGGATCAGGAACATTTATATTGGCAAGCTTATTTTCTGCTATTTGTTCTTTTGTCAATGTTTGGGAAGGATTTGCGGCCACAGAATTCAAGTCTAAACCTTTATTATCAGTAGGTTGCTTTTGAAATTTATCTGCATAATCGTTTACAGTATTAGCAGCCTGAGCACCCGCAAAAATACGCTTTACCCATTTAAACATTTTTTTAATTGTACCTTCACTAGGAGGTTCTATTTTTTTACCAAGAGAAGCTTCTGAAAATTCTTTTACTTCTGGAGTTTTAGATCCTATTGGTTCAGTAGTGACTGCACCCGAAATTGGATTTTCAGGGTTAGTATTAGAAATACCACCTTTTTCAAAAGTGTCTGGTGGTAGTTCAGGCAAAGCAGCGGCTTGAGTTTTTTTATCGTTAGTCTCAACTTTTGTTGGTTGAACAGCACTAACTGCTTGTGAATTATTAATTTCGTTCATATAAATTCCCCTTATACTAATATATAAAACATAAACCATTAAAATATTGCTATATATAAGATAAATATGACTAATTGTTAAAGCGCAAAAAGATACACATATAATATATAACAACTAAATAAATCGTATGTAAACTTTTGTTAAAATCATATTGTAAAATACGACAAAAAGTTATAAAATCATGATAATCTGGAACATGTATAATGTAGAAGATATAGAAGATTCAGGAGAGTGTCTGTGAGTTTATCAGTAAATTCAATAAAAAGTCAATCATATAATACTGACTATCTTAAAACTGTCAGAAATTTGCAGTCTCTTGGTGTTGCCCCTACAGGAAATGACACACACGATAGACAAAATCTTCAAGTTGCAGAATATGATAAGAAAAAAGACACTTTAAGTGGCAGTAACGCTGCAAGTTTAGGCAATGCACAGACTAATTTCCAAGCTACCATTCAACAAGTTCAGGGAGCAAATGGGGTAAATGGCGTTCAAGGTGTTAATTCCTCAAATGCAATAAGCGGTTTAAGTGCAAGTTCTGTAATTCAACCAACACAAGCAACAGATACAAGCAATCAAACAAGCCTTGCAGAACAACAAATTGGGGCTACACAATTAGGCGAATTAAACAAACTAAAACTTGGTTTAATTGCCGCATAAGGGTGAATTATTTAATCTTTGGAATATATATCTTTTATAAGATATTGTAAATTATCTTCTAAATTCTTTATTATAATGTTAAGTTGATTAGAAAATTGTTCTTTGTATAAATCACTGTCTTGATTTATAGATATTGCCTTTAAATCTATGAGATTTTGTTGAATATTTTGTATTAGCACGCAATTTTTCATATTTTATCCTTATAATCAATAAAATCCAATATGTTGTATACCGCATACGGCATACAACATATTAATAATATTAGTAAGATATTAGAATGTCAAGTTTAGAAAATAAAAAATTATTATGTGAAAAATTAGGTAAAAAAATTAAACCTTATCGAAGAGGAAAGGGTATTAATCTTTTTGCAGCAGAATATGATCTTTCAGGAACAACACTCGGACAAATTGAACGAGGAGTAAGTGATCCAAAATTTACAACACTTTGGAGAATTGCAGAAGCATATAATATTCCACTATGGAAAATAATAAAAGAAATTCAAGAAGAATTACCTCAAGACTTTTCCTTTATAGATAAATGACGACTTACAACTAAATTTATTTTATTTACCCTGAAACGGATCTAAGAAACATCTAATAAATTCGTTTGACACGCCATTTGAATTTCACGGGTCTCAATGGCAAAATTTATTTTTTCACGTTTTAGATAAAATATGAAAATTTTTACCCCGATTAATCTCACAAATACATATCAAAATAATACAGCAAGACAAAATAAGTCTTACCAGACATATCACGCTCTTATGCCAACAACACAACTGCAATTCAATCTGTCTGGAGCATATTTTTTGCCACAACTGCATTTCAGAGCAATGAGTAAAAAAGATTATGAAGGAACAGACTTAGCCTGTATAGAAAAATTCAAAGCCCCAATTGAGAAATTTAGTAAAACAAATGATTTACAACAATGGGCAATGAAAAAATTAAAAGCAGACTATCTTGAAAAAGATTTTGGAGGACGCCAGAAGGAAACTCAAATTCAAAGAAAAGCTATGCTAAAAGAATGGAGCAATTACGTTATACACGATAATGATGCATATAATAATGCAACCTCTCTTTTAATAATGAATGCAGTCCTGAAGGATTTAAAACCTGATAATGATAATTTACCCCCTGTTTTAAATAGAGGTATATTAGCAGATACTATAAATGAAATTTCAGATAATCTTAAAATCGATCAAAAATATTCATTTGATATGAATAAGATGTATAAAAACAAACTACGTGCATATTATATGGAAGACACTTCAACAGGTGAAACAGGAACAAAATGGATAAAAATTCCAAGTAAAGAACATGATCCTGAAAACTTTGAAAAAAACGTTGATAAATTAAAAATGTTGTCTCACAAAAACTGGTGTACCAAGAGTTTTAATGCTAAACCATACTTAGCAAAAGGAGATTTCTGTGTATATTTAGAAAATGGAGACCCAAAAATAGGAATTAGATTTGTAGATGACAAAATACAAGAAATCCAAGGAGAACAAAATAACTCTAAGATTCCAATAAAATATTTAGATGAAACAGAAAGATATTTAAAAGAAAATGATTTTCAATGCCTTTATAAGGCTAAAAATGAAATTACTAATGCCCACGTTATAAAAGAAAAGCTAAAAACTGTAACCAAGGACCTTGGCGAAGATATAAAAAATAATAATGTAGCAAATATCTTAAAATATTTTGGTGTGAAATTTGAAAAAAATAAAGAGGATAATCTCTTAACAATTGATGAATTTAAAGAACCTTCAACAGATTATAATTTTGAAGACGTAGGCATAAATGAAGATAATTTATTTGAACAAATCGGACAAATAAATTCTAGCGTAAATTTTCAAAATATTCAAATAACAAATCTTGGCAAATTGCATACTATTGTTGGAGATGCGTCATTTGAAAGTTCAAAAGTAAAAGACCTCGGAAAATTAGATACAATTAGAGGAAACGCAATATTTACTGGTTCAAAAATTACCAATCTTAATCAGTTACAAAAAATTGGCAGAGATGCAATATTTACTGATTCAAAAGTTTCAGACTTAGGTCAATTACAAAATATTGGTGGAAACGCAGTATTTACTAATTCAGATGTGATAAATCTTGGTCAATTACAAAAAATAGGCGGGAATGCGACATTTACTAAAACTGATGTGAATAATATAGGACAACTTCAAACTATTGGTGGAAACGCAATTTTTACTGATTCAAAAATTACCAATCTTAATCAGTTACAAAAAATTGGCAAAGATGCAATATTTACTGATTCCAAAGTTTCAGATTTAGGGAATCTACAAACAATAGGCAGGGATGCCTTGTTTATTAATTCTAATATCACAAATATCGGTAAATTAAATAAAATTGGCAGAGATGCTTTATTCCAAAATTTAGCAATAAATTCACTTAACAACTTAGAGTACATAGGACAAGATGCCAGATTAAAAAATTCACAAATTTCTGACATAGGAAACCTTAAATATATCGGTAAAGATATTTACTTGAATAAATTAATAAAACCTAAAGATTTAGAAAACGTTCAAATAAATGGAAAAATTCACCATTCATAAACCGCTTAAAAATGGTCTTTTTGTTATCAAATTTACCCCTAAGATTTACCCCTGAAATTTGTCCCTTTTACCCCTAGAATTGATCTAAGAAACGTTTATCATTATTGAAGAATAAACGGATATCATCAATTGCATATTTAAGCATTGAAAGTCTTTCAATCCCCATACCGAATGCGAAACCTGTATAAACTTCAGGATCAATCCCAACGCCTTTAAGAACGTTAACGTCAACCATGCCAGCACCGAGAACTTCTAACCAGCCTGTACCACTGCAAGTTCTACAGCCTTTTCCTTGGCACATGATACATTGAACATCAACTTCAGCTGATGGCTCTGTAAACGGAAAGAAACTACTTCTAAATCTTGTTGGACGAGCTGAACCAAAATAGATTCTGATAAACTCATTCAATACACCCTTTAAATCCCCAAAAGAAATATCTTTATCCACATAAAGACCTTCGATCTGATGGAAGAAATTATTTTTACGAGCATTTACTGTCTCATTCCTATAAACTCTACCCGGAGCAATAACTCTAATAGGTGGAGCCGTATGTTCCATAGTTCTAATTTGAGAATTTGATGTTTGGCTTCTCAAAACTGTGTTTGGAGCAAGTTTAGTAAAAAATGTATCCTGAACATCCCTTGCTGGGTGATTCTTTGGTACATTCAACATATCAAAGTTGAAATATTCTGTTTCAACTTCAGGTGCATTCTCTGTTGGCACTAAAGAAAAACCTAAACTTTGGAAAATAGAAACAATTTCATTTGTAGTCGAAGTCAAAGGATGAACTTTACCTCTTGGGACAAACTTGCCAGGCAAAGTAATATCTATTTTTTCTTTTTGTAATCTTATATCAAGTTCTTTTCTATAAAAAACTTCTGCTTTTTCTTTTATAGAAGATTCTAGTTTTTGAGTGATTTCATTAGCTAAAGCCCCTACAATCTTTTTATCTTCATCTGAAAGATCTTTTAATCCTTTTTTAATTGCATTAAACTCACCTTTACGACTCAAGTATTTTAATTTAACGTCTTCTAAATCTGCACTTGACTGTGCTGATTCAATATCTTTACTAGCTAATTCATAAATATTATTTAACTTATCTTTCATAATTTCCTCGATATCCCTATTTATACAAATTCGTTATATTTTCTTTCGTGTTCAACAGTCGTTTCCGAACCATGTCCTGGGTAAATAATTACATCATCACCTAAAGTAAAAATTTTCTCTCTGATACTATTTTTTAATGTTTCAAAATTTCCGCCTGGTAAATCAGTTCTTCCAACACTTTCTAAAAATATAGTATCACCAGCAAAAAGCATATTATCTACCAAGTATCCTACACCCCCTGGAGTGTGTCCTGGAAGATGAATAACTTTAATAGGAATTTCCCCTATAAAAAATTCATCATTTTCATCAATATATTTATCAAACTTTGGATGTTCAAAAATTGGCATTCCAACAGCTTTCATAAACTCATCAGATTTATCAACAATAATTTGATCATCTTTGTGCATATAAACATCGCACCCAAACTCATTCTGAGTCTTTATTACACCCAAAAGATGATCGAAATGTCCGTGTGTTAATAAAATATATTTAAGAGTTGCACCATTTTCTTCTAAAGTGTTTTTCAACTCAGGAATAAAGGCTGTACAATCAATTAAAACAGCTTCTTTAGATTCTTCATCTATCAATAGATAGTTATTATTAGCAATCTCACCTTCTACGAACGTTTTAATTATCATTTTCTAATAACCTCAAAAATTTCTCTACATTTTAAAAATACTTTTTTAGCATCTGCCAAAGCAATCATATTAGGACCATCGCACAGTGCATTATCAGGATCTGGATGAACTTCAAAGAATAAAACATCAGCACCAGCGGCCATTGCAGCATTCGCTAGTAAAGGTACAAACCTTCTGTCTCCACCCGTTGAATCACCGTTTGAACCAGGCATTTGAACACTATGTGTCGCATCAAAAACAACCGGATAGCCAAACTCTTTCATAATAGGTATTGAGCGAAAATCCGAAACAAGATTGTTATAACCAAACGTCGTACCACGCTCTGTAAGCATAATTCTATCATTACCTGAGTCAGAAACCTTTTTAGCTATAGATTTCATCTGTTCAGGTGCTAAAAACTGACCTTTTTTGATATTAACAATTTTACCTGTTTTAGCGGCAGCAACCAATAAGTCTGTCTGTCTGCATAAAAACGCAGGTATTTGCAAAATATCTGCAACTTCAGCAACCTTTACTGCTTGTTCAGGAGTATGAATATCAGTAACTATTGGTAAATCATATTTTGATTTAATTTCCGCTAGCATTTTCAAACCTTTTTCAAGTCCAGGACCTCTAAATGAATTTATAGAAGAACGATTTGCCTTGTCATAAGATGATTTGAAAACATAATTGATATCAAGCTCACTACAAATCTTTTTTAATTCCTGAGCAGTTTCGTCTAATATTGATTGTGACTCAATCGCACAGGGTCCAGCTAAAATTGTAAGCTTTTTATCCCCAATTTTAAAATTGTTTAATTCTAGTACCATATGTGAATTATAGTTAAAAAATAATTGATTTACAAGAAACAAGATAGAGGGTGCGGAAAATCATGATTTACCCCTCTCAAAATTGTAGATTTGAGATTTTCTACTTACTCATATAATAATATTAACTAAATATACATCTTAAGGTCTAAATATTTGGCTCAGGCCTTTATTGGTGATAGGATATAATTATGACCAATTCGTATGATGAAGTAATATCGCAAATTAAGGACAGATTGGATATTGTAGACGTCGTTTCTCAAAAAGTTGTACTAAAAAAATCAGGTGCAAATTATTGGGGGCTTTGTCCATTTCATAGTGATAAAAAACCGTCGCTCTCTGTAAGTCCACAAAAGGGTATTTATAAGTGTTTTAGTTGTGGTGCAGGCGGGGATGCTCTTACTTTTCTTGTAAAAACAGAAAACAAGGATTTTAAAGAGCTAATAGCAGAACTTGCAGAAAAATTCGGTATAGAAATGCCAACAAGCTTCCATTCAACCCCAGGAGCAAAAACTTTAAAAGATAATATGAAAAAAGCATGCAAAGCTGCAAGCAAATTTTACCAAGAAAAACTAAAGAATGATGAGGATTCTTCAAAAGCAATGAATTACCTCAAAGGTCGTGATATTGATGACAAGATAATAAAAGAATTTTCTCTTGGATGGGCTCCAAATCATTACCATGATTTGTATGACAACCTAAAACCTAATTTTTCAGATGAGGTTCTTGAAAAAGCAGGACTAATTCTGCAAAGTAAAAATGGAAATTTTATTGATAGATTTAGAAACAGAATTATAATCCCAATTCAAAATGAAAATGGAGAGTACGTTGCTTTTGGCGCACGTGCAGTAGATGACGGTCAAAACCCCAAGTACCTTAACTCTTCAGACTCATTGATTTACAATAAAAGTCATCTATTATATGGACTTTTTACCGCTAAAGATAAAATTCAAGAAGAAGATGCCGTTATCATAATGGAAGGTTATTTCGATGTAATCTCAACTCAAGCTCACGGTATTAGGAATTGTGTTGCATCCTGTGGTACTGCATTCACTACAGACCACGTAAAATTACTTTCAAGATATACAAAATCAAGAAGAATATTCCTTTCGTTTGATACTGACTCCGCAGGAGTCAACGCAACAAACAGAGGTGGCGAAATTATAAAAGAAACATTCAGATCGCTAGGGAACATCAAACAATTTGATGAAAGTCATATTTCATCGGACAATGACAGATACTCATGCGAGATAAGAGTAGTTTCACCTCCAGAAGGAAAAGACCCTGATGAATACATACGCTCAGTAGGAGCAGTAGATTTTAAAAAGCACATTGAAAATGCACCATTATTAATAGACTTTCAAATAAATAATATTTTGAAAGAAAAGCATGCAGCTAAAACACCGCAAGAAAAATCTAAACTTGTAGGAGATGTTTTGCCTGTCCTTGCAGAGATAAACAACAAAGTTATACAGGGTGAATATGTAAAAATTGTTGCTTCTACACTTGATATTAATGAAACTTCTATACTAAAAGAATTGAAGAAATTTTCAAAGTACGAGCCTGTAAGCCTTTCGCCTGATGTAGCTCAAACAAATGTAACAAAATCTTCACAAATACACTTAAATGCACAAAAAAATTTGTTGAGCGTTTTTCTAATAGAAGGACATCCTCTTACACTTAAACAGATAAGTGAAATGATACCCCAAGAATCTATCTCGGATGAAAAGTTAATAATTGTAAAAACTACAATTGACAAATATTTATATATCGTAAATAATGTCAGGGAATTAATTGAACAATTATATACAGAGTTCATTCAGGATGAAGAAAAAAGTCAAATAATAACAGATTTAATATATCTTGCGGAGGCATTCAGAGGTCTTCAGGCAGAAGGTTTAGAAAGTGCGATTAAGGACATTGTGAAAAAAATTAAAAAACTTAAAGATGCCGACCAATCTGAAGAAATAAAAAAGTTGTATACATCTGTGAATAATAATGACGTAGAAGCATTGAAAGTACAAATAAAGCTTAGAGATAAGATTAAGTTAACGACTGGAGATAATAAATGAACCAAAAACGAGAAACAAATTCATCAATTGTTAGTGTTGTAGAAGCAGACGATAGTCTTGATGTTTTAGACTATGGTGACAAAGGATCTGATACCAATTATATCGCAGAAGATATAGCTACAGATCATATCGAAGATATTATAACTACAAAGATTGAAGCTAAATCTGCAGATTTATATATATCCGATGAGTCTACTGTAGGAGAAACAACTGTAGAAGTTCCTAGAGGAATTGCTGTTGAAGACCCTGTTAGATTATATCTAAGAGAAATTGGTAGAATCAAACTATTAACTACAAACGAAGAAATTGAATTAGCACGTAAAATTATTCAAGGTGGAACACCTGGTGCTATTGCAAAAAGAAAATTGGTTCAAGCAAACTTAAGACTTGTCGTAAGTATTGCTAAAAAATATGTTGGTCGTGGAATGTTATTCTTAGACCTTATTCAAGAAGGTAATTTAGGTTTAATCCGTGCAGCTGAAAAATTTGACCACGAAAGAGGGTTCAAATTCTCAACTTATGCAACTTGGTGGATTAGACAAGCTATAACAAGAGCCATTGCAGATCAGGCTAGAACAATCCGTATACCTGTTCACATGGTTGAAACAATTAACAAACTTAAAAAAGTTACAAGAAGATTAGCTCAAGAACTTTCTAGAAAACCAACCGAAGAAGAATTAGCAACAGAAATGGTAGTTTCTATTGCTAAATTAAGAGAAATTATTAAAATTGCTCAAGAACCTTTGTCATTAGAAACTCCTATTGGTAAAGAAGAAGATTCTAGATTGGGCGACTTTATTGAAGATAAGGAAGCAGATGCACCGATTAAAACTGTTGCATCAGAACTTCTTAGAGAAGATCTTGCAGAAGTTCTTTGTACACTATCTCCTAGAGAACGTGACGTACTTAGATTACGTTTTGGGATGGATGATGGACGCCAAAGAACATTGGAAGAAGTTGGTCAATTATTTGGCGTAACAAGAGAACGTATTAGACAAATCGAAGCAAAAGCTTTGAGAAAATTACGTCACCCTAATCGTAGTAAAAGATTAAAAGAATATGTTGAAAATTAAATAATTTTAACAAAGCTTGAAAAAAGCTTGTAAAATACTTATCTTTAGGGTATTTTAGTAATACACTAGAAAAGAAGGAAGATTTATTATGTCAAAACAATGTGAAATTTGTGGAAAAACTCCAATAAAAGCAGCAAAATTAACATTTTCTCATAAACAGATTGTTCACCGCCAAACTCCTAACTTACAAACTGTTAGAGTAGCTACAGCTGGTGGAACTAAGAAAATAACTGTTTGTACTTCATGTTTGAAAAAAACTGGGAAAGTTCAAAAAGCTGGAAAAGTTGAAAAGGCTGAAAAAGTTTAATTAAACAAATTTAAATAGGTTAAAAAATGTTGAGCTCAAAAGGGTTCAACATTTTTTTGTAAAAATTTTTCAGTACACTCAATAAAAATTTATTTGATTAACGCTTGAACTGATTTAAAATATGGATTTTTTGAGCTTTTTAAAAGTTCAAAAAGCACAGTTTCAACATTAGATAATTTTGCACCTGCATCTTTCATAAGATCCAAACCTGTTTTGAATGATTCTTTTGCCCTGCTTGCGCAACCATCCTTAACAACAACCACATTGAAACCTTCATTTATCAAATCACATACCGTTTGATAAACACAAACATGCGTTTCAATCCCACCTATAATAATATTCTTCTTTCCCAAACTCTTAATTTTTTCAGCGAATTCTGGAGTCTGGAAAGCTGAAAAAGTAGTTTTTTCTATAATTATATTATTTGCATTTATGGCATTTTTAACTTCTGGTACCGTTTCTCCTAAACCTTTAGGATATTGTTCTGTTATAATTGCAGGAATCCCCATAATATTTGTTCCGTTTAATAAGGTAGAAGTTTGTTTTACAACAACATCCGATTTATTTAACATCCCTACAAGTCGTTCTTGTATATCAATAAGAACAACGGCGGTATTTTGTGCCTCTAACATTTTGCCCCCTCTGTACTATGACAACTCATTTAAAAGTAAATCACCTTTCATTAATATTTTTTCTCTCAAAATATCAACATCTTCAACGTTAAGCTTAATCATTTCGGCTAATTTATCATCATACCAATCTTCTTCAAAATTATCTTGGACGATTGCATTCACAAGGTTAATAATACTCGGTAGCACTATGTCTTTAGCTTTTAATGGCATGTGATGATATCTTATTCCATTAGTTATCATTTCAGGTAACTGCCAACGAACAGCAAGTAAAGCCCCTGCCAAAACATGATTCGTACCCATTGCTTCAGTTTCTATATCCAATCGAAAGTCAGGATGGAGTTTAGAATTTAATATATGCTGATATTTATCGGCATCAATTAAATTTAAAACAATTTTACCAATGTCGTGCAAAAATCCTGTTATAAAAGCGTCATCAGGATTCATTAATTTATATTTTTCTGCAATATATTCACAACCAACAGCTGTGTATATAGAATGTTCCCACATAGCTTTTGCACCATGTTGGGATAATAATGGATTCATTGCAACAGCGATAATAACATTCTTAGTTTTTATCAAACCTAGAAGTGATATAGCCATATTAACAGATGTAATTTGCTTTCTAAATCCGTAATATGCGGAATTTATAATCGCAAGCATTTTCGCACATAATGACTGATCACATTTTATAACTTTTGCAAGTTCAGGAGCCCCAGCTTCGTCTGATTTTAATACTTGTAAAGCCTTAACAATGACATTTGGCATTGCAGGAATATCTTTTAAATTGTTTATTAATTCAATTGTCTTATCCATTTATTTTTAACCCATGGGTTATTAAACTTGAAGGTGTTTTTTTATAGAAAGGAAACTGCCGCCTGCCCCGAAAGACATACCAACAACCAATAATGTGAATATAACGAAAGTTTGTGCAAACGGAGGTGATGGAACTAAGAAAAATTTGTGAACACTTTCCAAGGTTTGCTCAACAAAATTAACAGGAATTATCGCAAAAATAGACCCTGCAAACCCGTAAAATGCACCTTGCAAGACAAGCGGTATTTTTATATACCAGTTACTTACACCCATCAAACGCATTATTTCTATTTCTTCTTTTCTAGATTGTATTACTAATTGTATTGTATTATTAATAATCATTATAGTTAAAATCGCAACAATAACTGTAACAACAGCTGTTGCAGTATTAACAACATGAGTAATTAATTGTATTTTTTTTGCCAAATCTTTTGCATATCCAGTATCCTCAACTGCAGATACAGTCTTTATTTGAGACAATACATATGAAATATTATTTGGATTATCGACTTTAACATGCAATGTGTCTGGAAGTGGATTTGATATATTTGGCAAATCTATTTCTTTTTTCAGTTTTTTCCATGAAGTTTTTTTAGGAATAATCTTTACTTTAGTGACATGATCAAAAGTCACAAATTTATCAGCCACAGCAGTTGCAGAAGTATTAGGCTTAAGGTAAACAGAAATTTCTAAAACATTACCCAATTCATGAGCAAATTGTGACATGGACAATGTTGTTCTAAATAACGTTCCAAATATAGTAAGAATAGCGGCCATTGTTGTAATAATAACAAGATTCATGATACCAGTACGACGGATATCATTAAAAGCCTCCATAATTATACGATATACTATTCTTAAATCACATAGCCAATCTTTTGGAATATGCTGTTTTACTTGTTTTTTTATCTTCTGTTTGCTATCACTCATATGTTCCTGCCTGTACATCTCTTACTATTTCACCGCCATCAAGAGTCAATACTCTTTTTCTAAAGTGATCAACCATTGTTCTATCATGAGTTGATACTATAACGGTAATCCCTTTTTGGTTAATCTGATCAAGAATTTGCATAACTTCAAGAGAATTATTTGGGTCAAGGTTGCCTGTTGGTTCATCAGCTATCAATAATGGCGGACCATTTACAATTGCTCTTGCAATACTAACTCTTTGTTGCTCTCCACCTGATAATTCGTTAGGTTTTGATTTCATTTTATCTAAAAGGCCAACAACCTTTAGAGCACCCATAACTCTCATGCTAATTTCTTTAGAACTCATTCCTAATGTTCTTATAACGTATGCAATATTGTCATACACAGATACATTCTGAAGCAATTTATAATCTTGGAATACAATCCCCATGCATCTTCTCAAGTTAGGAACTTTTTGAGAAGGAAGATTTGCAATATTAATCCCTCCAATCAAAACAGTTCCGCTTGTAGGAACTTCTTCTTTATATAAAAGTTTCATTAAAGTTGATTTACCAGCTCCGGAAGCTCCTGTAACAAAAACAAATTCCCCGGACATAATATCCAGATTAACATTTTTTAATGCATAATTATTCTTGTATTTTTTAGTTACTGCTCTTAATTGAATCATTTTTTATCTCTATAATCTTACTAACTAACTTACTTGCATTTAGACCGTAAAAGTCTAAAAGCTTTTCTGATGTACCACTTTGACCGAATGAATCATCAACACCCAATCTAATAACCTTTGTAGGTATTATTTGAGACAACTGTTCACAAATAATACTACCAATTCCACCTGTTGTCATATGGTTTTCTACTGTGACAACGAGATTTGTTTTTTCTGCAGATTTTAAAACAGTCTCAATATCAAAAGGTTTTACAACAGGAGCATGGATAACTTCAACATCAACCCCTTGTTCTTTTAATATTTGAGATGCTTCAATAACCTCTTGCAACATTTCACCATTTGTAACAACTGTTACATCTGAACCTTCTTTAAGAACTTTTGCCTTATATAAATCGAATTTGTAATTTTCATCAAAAACGTCAGGCAAATTTGTTCTAGGAATTCTTATATACATTGGACCTTGATATTCAGCAGCGAACTTAATAACTGCACGAATTTCATTACTATCAGCCGGAACAATAACTGTCATTCCTGGCAGGTGAGACATCAAAGATACGTCTTCAAGAGCTTCATGGGTTGCACCATCTTCTCCAACTGTAAGTCCACCGTGAGTTCCAATGATTTTTACATTAAAACCTGAATAACAAACTGTATTTCTAATTTGATCATAATTACGGCCTGAATTAAAAACAGCAAAAGCGGCAGCAAAAGGAATTTTACCAATAGCGGCAAGTCCTGCAGCAGTACCAATCAAATCCTGTTCAGCAATACCAACATTGAAAAATCTATCAGGAAATTCTTTTGAGAACATACCTGTCTGAGTAGAACAAGATAAATCAGCATCTAAGACAACAACATCTTTATTTACTTTTCCCAATTCTACCAAAGCTTGACCAAATGCAGCTCTGACTGATTTTTTTTTAGATCTGTCAATTGTTAACATAAAAGCTCCTATGACCTAAGATAATTAGATTTTACCACAAAAAACAAAATATTATTATTTATTACAGTATGTATATTTACCCAAAATGGTAGTGGGAAAGTCCCAAATTGCATATTTTAGAATTATTCAATGCCCTCAAATTTTATTTATGGTAAAATAAACACAAGAAATTTAATAATAGTTACGAGGTAAAAATGGAAGATTTAAGAGATAAATACGAAGTAGTAATAGGGCTTGAAGTACACGCACAATTAAAAACAAAATCAAAACTTTTTGCTCCTGACAGTACAGAATTCGGAAATGAACAAAACTCGCAAATCAGTGCAATAACACTTGGACTACCAGGTGTTTTACCTGTTCTTAACAAAGAATGTGTTGATATGGGTATAAAATTGGGCTTAGCGCTTAATAGTAAAATCCCTGAAAAATGTAAATTCGACAGAAAACAATATTTCTACCCTGACCTTCCAAAAGGATACCAAATTTCTCAATATGATGAACCAATATGTGTTGGTGGTCATTTGAATATAAACGGTAAACGAATAGGTATCACAAGAGCACACCTAGAAGAAGATGCCGGTAAATTAGTTCACGTAGGCTCAAACGGAATTGCAGGTTCAACATATTCTCTTGTTGACCTTAACAGAGCTGGAACTCCATTGTTAGAAATTGTTTCTGAACCTGACATGAGATCAAGTGAAGAAGCAAAGAATTATATGGAAGAATTGAGAAACATCGTTAGATACGTTGGCGTTTGTGATGGGAACCTTGAAGAAGGCTCTATGAGATGCGATGCTAATATTTCTATTATGCCAAAAGGTGCAAAAGAATTTGGTACTCGTGCAGAAATCAAAAACGTTAACAGTTTCAAAGCTCTACAAAGAGCCATTGAATATGAAATAGATAGACAAATTGAACTTGTTGAAGACGGAGAAAAAGTCGTACAAGAAACAAGATTATGGGATGACGCATCAGGAGAAACTCGATCTATGAGAGGAAAAGAAGATGCTCACGATTACAGATATTTCCCTGAACCAGATCTAATGCCTTTATCAATCTCTGATGAATGGATTGAACGCGTTAGAAAAACAATGCCAGAACTACCTGAAGCAAAACGCCAAAGATATATGGGACTTGGGTTAAGTGAATACGATGCATCTGTCATTGTAGAACAACTGTCATCTGCTTTATTCTTTGATAAAGTACTTGAATTAAACGGAAATGCAAAAATCGCAGTAAATTATATAATGGGCGATATTGCCGCTTATTTAAAAGAAAAACATATTGAAATTACAGATACAAAATTAACACCTGAAAACTTGACAGAATTAATTGATATGATTGAAAAAGAAACAATATCAAACAACATTGGGAAACAAATCCTTACAGAAATGCTTGAAGATGGAACAAAAGCATCATCTATAGTTGAAAAGAAGGGTTTAAGCCAAATCACAGATACTGATTCAATCAAGAAATTGATACAAGAAGTTGTTGATAGCAATCCAACTCAAGTTGAACAATACAAAAATGGTAAAACAAATATTCTTGGATTTTTCGTTGGTCAAATAATGAAAGCTACTAAAGGTAGAGCTAATCCTAAGACAGTAAACGAAATTCTTTTAGAATTATTAAAATAGCAACTTTATTTATTTTGAGGATGAAATATTATGTTCTTTAAATCAAACAATAAACAATACGCAATGGAATCTGAAATTTTAGAACAAGCTGATGTTCTAAAAGGACTTGTTGACAGATATAATACTGAAAACATTGATTTACCAGATTATGTAGAAAAAATAGTTCTTGTAGCTAGTGGTTCATCTTATCACTGTGCAAGATTTTCTGCTGATTTATTAGGCGAAATTGCAGATATCGACGCACGTGCGATATATTCAAGCGAATTTAATTTGAAAAAAGTAATCCCACACGATAAAAATACACTTTATATTTTTATCACACAATCAGGGGAAACAAGTGATACCTTATGTGCTCTAAAAAGAGTCAACAATGGATTTACCGATGCAAATGGTGAAAAATATTACTTAAATACATTGAGCATAACCAATAAACCAAACTCAAGTATTTGGAATATCTCTAAATACAAAGTAGATTGTGCCGCTGGGGTAGAAAAATCTGTTGCAGCAACAAAATCATTTTCAGCTCAAATGCTTTGCGTTTTGATTGTTGCCTTAAAAATAGCACAGAAAAAGGGGCAAAATATTGATGAATACTTGCATTCATTGAATAAATTACCTGGGGTAATCAGAGAAACTTATACACTAAGACCTAGAATCATACAACTTGCAAGACTTCTATCAAAACAACACTGCGTTGTTATAACTGCAGATGGGATTTCTTATTCTATTGCAAAAGAAGGAGTCTTAAAAATAAAAGAAACTTCATATATGAATATTAATGCTGCCATTCTAGGCGAATTTATGCATGGACACCTTGCAGTATTAAATAATAAATCTGCATTATTATATATGTCAGTTGACGGAATTTCTCAAACAGCAGTAAGTAATCTTGAAAAGATAAGAAAAGATTATAATCCTGCAACATTCATCATTGGAAAACACAACAACAAATTTGTATCTAATTTTAATATCAATATAGATTGCGAAAATGAAATCCTACAAATGTTTTCAAATGTAATTATTGTCCAATTATTAGCTTTCGAAATTGCTAAAAAATTAGGCAGAAACATAGATAAACCTAAAGGTTTAAAAAAGGTTGTAATTCAATAACCTAAACTTAAACAAATGGATTGTTACCAGAATTAAGATTTGGATTGATATTATCGACTATTTCACTCGGAGCGGTATTTCTGCTTGCATCTTTATTGGCTTCATTCGCTTTACCTGAACCTTTTTGAGAAACCATATCTCCATACAATAGTTCACTTACAGAATGATTTCTCATCGCTTCATCAATCGCAAGATATTCATTATGATCCATATCCATTGAGTTAAAATCAGCTTCAGAAACACCAAACTGCATTACCTGGTCTTTCTTAGGCTCTGTAGTTTTAAATAATTGCGTAAACGCAACATACATTTGTATTGCTGAAACAGTCATCTTTTTAACTCTTTTGGTTATTACATCGAACATGTATATAAAGTTTTTACATATATCCCGATTTCACAAACTACGCAATTCTTTACAATTGTTACAATGAGGGCGCTTAAAGCTCCAAAATCTACAATTTTGAGAGTTTTAAGTGTCCGATTTATAGGATGTAACAAGCAGGAATAGTCCCAGAAAAAAGGCTTAATCTTTTCATTTACCCCTACTGGACTTCAGAGTTGCAAGAAAAATTATTAATTTTTACGCACGCTCAATATAAATTATTGAAATAGATTTCCAAATATGTAATAATGTTATTGCCTTGTGCGGGTGTTAATTTTGTTCCTACAATTTTATAAAGAGGGAGAGTCGACTCTACGGGGTATGAAGTATACCCACCAATTACAACAGTAATTGCCAGTGGGAAACGGACTTACCGAGGCGCTCACCCACCTGCTTACCCGGCAGGTAACAAAATCGCGTTCGTGCAAGGCTTTTTATTTATAGGTTAAAAACCTCCCGTGTACTCTTTGTTTATAATATAATTTTATTGATATGAATTACACAAAAGAATATTTAATAAAATATTATAATATGCCACTAGATGAGCTTTTAGACATCTCAGAAAAACTTGTAGGAAATGAGGTGGACTTCTGTTCTCTAATTAGTGCACGGACCGGAAAATGCTCTCAGGATTGTAAATACTGCGCCCAAAGCTCACACTACAATACAAATATTGAAACTAACCCGTTTGTGTCACTAGAAGAAGTCACAAATACAGCTTTGCACTCTAAACAAAATCAAGCTATACGATTTGCAATCGTAACATCAGGAAAAACTCCAGAGGAAGATGATTTTGATACAATTTTAGAAATGATAAAAACTATAAACAAAATTGATGGAATAAAAAGTTGTGCCAGCATTGGAATCTTAAATGAAGAACAGGCTAAAAAATTAAAAGAAGCAGGGCTTGTAAGATTTCACCACAACATAAATACTTGTAAATCATATTACCCTCAAATTTGCACAACTCACAATTATGAGGACAGAATTAACACAACAAATCTAGTAAAAAAATATGGGATGGAATTATGCTGTGGCGTAATAATAGGAATGGGAGAAACCATTGAGCAAAGGGTTGAAATGGCACTTGAATTAGCTGAAATCAAGCCAGAAAGCATTCCTGTAAATGTTTTAATGCCAATAAAAGGAACTCCATTTGAACATTACGAAAACAAAATTGATGAAGAAAATATAATGCGAACTCTAGCAATATTTAAAATAGCGAATCCTAACGCAACACTAAGATTTGCAGGCGGAAGAGCTACAAGATTAAGTAGAGCAAATATTGAAAGGGCAACTAAAACATCAGTAGAATCTATGATTATAGGCAATATGCTTACTACTATTGGAATTGAACCAGAAGAAGATATTAAAATGGTTCATAAACTAAATAAAAAGATAAGAACATGAAAATAAAACTTTGGGACATTTTTAAAGTCTTTACAAAAATTGGATTAATACTTATTGGAGGAGGATATGTAATCATTCCTCTTCTAAAAGATGAACTTATCGACAAACGAAATTGGATAACAGAGAAAGAACTTGTAGACTATTTTGCACTAAGCCACACATTACCAGGGCTTATTGCAGGAAATATTGCAATCTTTATAGGATACAAACTAAGAGGCAAATGGGGTGGACTAATGGCGATGCTAGGAATAAGCACCGGCAATTATGCCTATTATTGCACTAATTACAACTTCACACACAATGAAGAGTATATTTTGGGGTGTGGACATAGGGGTAATTATAATGATTATTGCAGCAGTAAAAGAAATGTGGAGTAGCTCTGTTTTTGATAAATTCACAACATTCCTATATATAATTTCATTATTTTTAATTTTGAAGTTCAAATTGAGCCCAACAACAATTGTAATATCATCAATCCTTATAGGTATTATTTATAAAAGATTTATTAATAAAGATAGTGGAGAAACATCAAAATGATTTATCTATTATTATTTAAAGAATTTTTTGAAATCGGTTTATTCTCCTTTGGGGGAGGATTTGCTACTCTACCATTTTTTTACAGAATGTCTGAAACGTATCACTGGTTTGCGACTAAAGAAATAAGTCAAATGCTTGCAATTTCAACTATCACTCCTGGTCCTATAGGTATAAATATGGCTACATATGCGGGGATGAAAATTCATGGGATTCCAACAGCCCTAGTTGCGACAATATCACTGATGCTACCTGCTTTAATAATAGTCATATTCGTTTCCAAAATATTAAAAAAATTCAGAGATAATGTTTATGTAAAAGCCTCAATATACGCATTAAAACCAGCGACTTGCGCATTACTAACAGCTGTAGCAATTAGATTAATAAAAGAAAGCATAACTGACATTTATTCAACTGCCTTATTTGCATTATTAATACTTTGTTTTCTAACCGGGAAACGATCAATAATATTTTACTTAACAGTCAGTGCTTTAGTTGGTTTGCTCTGTGGAATCGTAATTAAAGTTTAACAACGTTTTTAGGTTACTTTGTACTTCTTTGCTCTCAGGATCTAATTTTAATATTTGACGGTACAAATTAATTGCACCATTTTTAAAACCATCAGATTCATAAATTAATGCCAAACGGTATTTAGGTTCAACCATATTAGGATCAAGTTCAATTGTTTTTTCAAGCATTGCCTTTGCACCTTTTGTATCATGTTGAGATTCACACAATTGGGCCAATTTCCAATGACCTTCGGCATTATCAGGTTGTATTTTAATTAAGTTTGATAAAGCCTTCTTTTCTTCAAAAGCATTATTAATATTATGATAACAATCAGCTAAAGGTAGATAATACCTTTTGTATTCAGATTCTTCACTGTAATCCATAGCAATCTTAAGCTGAGAAATTGCTTCCTTATAATTTTTAATCATCATATTAGCCTTAGCTAATTGCTCATGGACATATGGATTTGTAGAATCAAATTGTATTGCCATTGAGAAGAGTTTGAAAGAATCTGTAACATCCGACAGTTCGGAGCCATTAAGCATTGAAGCTCCCCATCTTGCATACAAATTACTCATCAAATTATGAACTCTTCTAATTTCAGTACTTGGTATAATAACTAAAAGACCATTATAAATATCATTCGCTTCAGAATATCTATCTTGTTTTTCATAAACTGTAGCTAAACGAGTAAGAACTTCAATATTTTCTTCGTGCTCCAAGGATAAATCACTCAATACTTTTTCTGCAGATTCAAGATTATCCAATGAACAATAAATATCAGCTAATATACATTTTGCATCAAGAACATTAGCACCAGGACAATCAATCAACTTTTCAGTATGCGTTAAAGCTTTCATTTGTTCACCACACTCCCGTGTAGTTTTAACCATAAGTTCTAAACCCCATAGTCGCATTTCTTGTGGAATAGGAAGGTCCAACAACTCTTCAAGAGATGATATAACCTTCATAGAATTACCTATCTTTTGATATAGTAATACCATTTTCTTTCTAGAATCATAGTCATTTGGTGATAATTGTAAACGTGCTTTATAAGATTCAAATGCTGCCGCATAATCACCTATTTTTTCATTTAATTGAGATAATGTTTGTCTGATTTCAGAAATTTCTTCATCATCACCTTCTACTTTCTGAATCAGCATATTATATAGTTTAATAGAAGCACCATATTGACTAACTTTATTAAACAATTCTGCCATATTTCTTATTACTTCTATACTTGTATCGCCTCGTTTGTATAGTATTTCGAACTGTTTAAGTGCTTCAATCGTAAGATTTTTTTGTCTGTAAGCTTGCGCCAATATCAAACGAATATCATCCATCTCTCTATGTTTTTTTAAAATTTTGAGGCATTCATAAATTGCCGCAGTAGTTTTATTTGTATCAAAATAACATTTAGCCAAATAACAACGTACACCAAAATGTTTAGGAACTCTTTCCAAATATTTTTTAGAGAGAATTTCTAATATAGCATACTCTTTTTCATTGTATAAATTTTCGACTTGTTCAAGAATATTCTTAGTCGTAACTTGCAAGCCTTTTCCTTGTTCTGCATTATCAGCCGAAACCAAAGAGGCATATAAAACAAATAGCCCAAAGACAACAAATATTAGTATTAAACCTATGGCCAATGTATAAAATCCTTATAATAAAATGCTTCCACTACTCATTATACACTATTTATATCAAAAAATAAATACAAATATTTAAGACTAATGAACAAGAACTAAATATTCGAAAAATATATTTCTTATATTATGCCACAACTCAATATAGGTATACATTAAATAGATGTTTACTTTATTAGAAAAATAAGTAAATAATAGGTATATGTATAAAAAACTATTTATATTATTAATAGCCCTTATGATTGTTAGTCCAGTTTTCGCGGATGACACGGATTGGTCAAGTTATGACAACATTGACAAAGCTTGGGATGGACAAAAAATTATCACGAACAAACAATTTGAAGATACACTAAATGCTCTTAAAGCAAAGCAAACGAATAAAAAAAATAAACAACACGAAAAAGCAATTAAACGATTTAAAGGGAATAGCTTAGATTCCAATATGGATGTACATAAAGATAGTATAGGCAGTCAAACACCTATGGGCGCAACAGATGATTGTCAGCTTATAAATATCCCAGTTGATATTATTCTTAATGGTCAGGCAATTGAACAAGGTTACTACAAAATTACAGCCGAAAAAACGGATTCTGGAGTATTCATAGAACTATTCCAAGCGTATAAGCTGATTGCAAAAATAAAAGCCCAAGAAACAAATGATGACTTTAATCAAGAATACATACAATTTGTAAAACTTTTACCATATAATGACCACCAAATGAAAATTATTTATGGATGTGTTGCATTTAATGCTTATGCATTAATCAATTTTGTAGAACCAGAATGCACATCATCAATTTAAACGTAATTTTCATATAAAAAATCAACTAATTCAGCAAGAGAATATTGTTCGGTGATTACTATGAACTTTTTATTTGTCTCTTCTTGAACAGCAGACAGAGATAATCCGTCCAAGAATAGGTCGGAATAAGGCTTTAACATGATTCCTGGAATAACAACATAATCACAGTCTAAATTTTTTACAGTATCAATCAAATCTTGAGAAGTAATAAGTCCTGCAACTGTAATATTTTGTCCCCAATATTTTGATTTTACAGGATCAATCTTCACTTCAAGATTTTTAATAGTATTTAATTTTTTAACCGCATACTCAATTGCAGGGATACCAGCATATGAGGTTGCAAAAACAAGTTTTAATTTTTTAGATAATTTTTCAGGCAAATCATGCTCGTCAAAATCATCAATCAATGCTCTTATTGCCCCTACACCATCGTCAAGTTGCGAAAAGGACCCATAATATTCTGTATCAGGGATTTTCTTATTGGCAAGTATAAAAAATTCATCAGAACAACATACTTTTTTGTATTTATTTGCAATATCAATAGTTTCCTCAGCAATATCAGGAGTAACTTCTTTTAAAATATTACCTTCTCTAAAATTTGTTATGCCAACAGGCACAATAGCAACAGACAACAAAGAGTCACCAAGAGTTGATAAATCTTTTAATGTCCTATTCAACTCTTCGCCATCATTAAAACCTGGGCAAAGAACTATTTGAGCATGAAATGGAATTTCATGTTTTTTGAACCACTCTAAATTAGACATTATTTTACCTGCATTATGGTTTTTGAGCATTTGAACCCTAAGTTCAGGATTTGTAGTATGAACAGAAACATAAAAAGGACCTAGATGCATTTTTGCAATCCGCTCTCTATCTTTGTCTGTAAGATTGGTTAAAGTAACATAAGTTCCTTGTAGAAAAGACAATCTATAATCATCATCTTTAATATATAGAGTGTCCCTTAAACCTTTTGGTTGTTGGTCAACAAAACAAAATATACATTTATTCAAACAAGGTTTTATTTTATCAAATACCGCACTCTCAAAGATTATACCCAAATCCTCATCAAAATCTTTTTCTAGTTCAATTTCTTCTATTTCACCATCTTTTTTTTGAATTTCAAGAGTCAACAATTCAGATTTACAATAAAAACGATAATCAATCATATCAGAAAGTTTTTGCCCATCAATGGATAAAAGTATGTCACCCTCTTTTATTTCTAATTCTTCAGCTATAGAACCTAATTCTACGCCACTAACTATTGCAGCCACTCTCAAACCCTTCTATTAAATTTATAAAATTGCCATATTCACAAATTGTATTATCTAAAATCATTCTGTGATAAAAATTCAAATGCGATGAATCGTTTTCAATTTTCTTTTCAGCATCAGTTTTTATATAAATAGCTTTCCTCTTGATCGTATCAAACAGCTTTAACCTATCCTCACTCACTAAATATTCTGAACACACAATCTGTATCCTTGAATTAGACATAAATTGAACAGGATTTTGAATGTTCACACCTAAAATCTTTTCTCTTAATTCAACCAAACCTTTATCAGTTATAGCATAAATAATGGACGGTTTCCCTCCATCAGACATTGTTTTTCTTGAAGATAAAAGCCCTCCATTTTCAAGACGCGAAAGCGCTGGTTTCACAGTCCCAAAACTAGGTTTTGTAAATGGTGAAAATTTTCTTAATATACTCTTCAAGACCCCATACATTGTAGTTGGAGCCTGAGATAATATATACAAAATCATTAACTCTATCATTACACTAATTTAGCATAAAAAAGATACCAATGGAATTTTTAACCATTGGTATCCTTTATAAAATAACTTATTATATAAGACTATTTTCCGTTAACTGTAGTTTTGAATTTTTTACCAGCTGAGAAAACAGGAACTGTTTTAGCAGGGATAGAAATTTCTTTACCAGTTTGAGGATTTCTACCATTTCTAGCAGCTCTCTTACGAGCTTCGAAAGTTCCAAAGCCAACTAAAGTAACTTTTTTACCTTTAGATACTGTTTTTTGAACTGTATCAACTAATGCGTTTAAAACTTCTCCAGCTTCTTTTTGAGTAACTTTAGCTTTTTTTGAAATTTCTTGTACTAATTCTTCTTTGTTCATAATAGATAAAACTCCTTTCTTATGTTTTACATTCCTAATTATATTTAATACATAAAATAATGCAATAGGGAAAATTCAACTTTTTAGTCGATTATTATGCACTTTTGAGGTTTTTTTAATAAAAACATTTAAATTTGACATAAAATTAGAGAATTTAAATCAACATTTTGGCATGAAACTTTAAATTCTTGAATATTTTTATAAAGAGAATAAAAATCAGAATAACTATCAAGTTTTGAAAAATTACTACACCCTGAACCTGAACAAAATTGTATCTTGTAGTATGTTTCTAATCGCTCATCAATTTTTATCATTCCAGAGTCATAAAGTAAATCTAACGTCAATTCTATTAAATCATTGGTAACACCCAAAAAAGATGAACTATCTTCAAGATTAAATATTCCATCTTTATTGTTGCATACGAACCTTATCATGCCCGAAATAGTTTTCAAATATTCATCTTCTGAATTATTTTTAACGCAATAATTCATATAATGGATATAATCAGGGGATGCTTTTTCAATTATAATATCAAACATATCCTTACTTGCAGGGTAATCGAAAAACATCAAAGTCTCACATTTTGATATATTTTTTCTTGTGACAACTCTTCTTGAAATTTCCTCATACGGTTTTAGTTGTTTAAGAATATCTTTATCTTCGACAAAAATATCTGTTGAATACTTTGTCGTTTTAAGATAATCATTTACTTGTTTGAAAATATCGTTTTTCTTTCTATGATCATAAATTTTTACACCAGATTGAATTTCTTCAATCTCCTTTAGAGCTTCCGAATGCAAATCCTTTAAAATCAACTGAACAGAAGTAACTCCATTAAAAGTATTTAATTGAGGATAAAAAGCAACATCAACTTGATCACCATTTGAAAGAGATATATCACCCTTTGACCACCAAATTGCACTAAATGAATGTCCATCTTTTTGAAGAGTTAATCTTAAATGTTCCTTATTTGAGCCCATTAATTTCTTTTGCTTTAGAGTTAAGTCTCTTAAAACAAATACAGGTTGAGGATTAGCAGAACCAAAAGGTTCCAATTGTTTTATCACTTCAACTAAGCCCAATTCAACATCATCAGGAACTAACTCTAAATCAACATTGAGAATTGGTACAATTTTTTTGCCACCTAATATCTCGTCAATTGTATCATTCAAACCTTTTTTAACATCTTCAAACGAAACAACTTCCGAGTTAAACGAAAAACCTGCCGCTAAGGCGTGTCCACCATATCCATCAAATTTTTCGGAAATATTTGAAATTATATCGTATAAATTTAATTCAGAAACTCCCTCAACCCCGCGGGCAGAACACCTTATTTGTTTGGTTTCCTCAGAATACATCATCATAAATGCAGGTTTATGATATTTTTCAACAAGCTTTGAAGCAACAATTCCTATTATACCTATATGCCAATCAGCTTTAAATAAAACTATAGCATTGTCTTTAACACCTTTAGCCATTTCATCGGCCTCTAAAAATATGTTATGGCATAATTCTTGCCTTATTTTATTATAATTTTCAAGAGCAATCAAAGATAGTTCAATTTCTTGTTTATTATCACTTATAAGAAGTTTAACAGCATCCTCAACAGAGTCCAAACGTCCTGAAGCATTAATACGAGGTGCTATTCCGTATGCTACTTGTTCAGAGGTTACACCGTCTTCGATATTAGAATATCCAGCATTCTCAAGCAGTCGCTTAAGTCCATAATGACGACCCTGAGAAATTAAATCAAGACCTTTTACAACAAAATATCTGTTTTCTCCGATTAAAGGAACTATATCAGCAATCGTACCAACTGCTACATACGGTAGGATGTCACACAGGAACTCTAATTTGTTATATACATCCAAGACACCATTTGCAAGTTTAAAAGCTACCCCTACACCTGCTAGTGATGTCAGGTTATGAATTTCTGTTGCAGTTAGGTTCTCATCAAGAGCATTTGGCGCTTTTGGATTAATAATCGCTAAAGCATCAGGCAAATTTTCAGGAGCTTCATGGTGATCAGTTATAATAACATCTATTTTAAAACTATTGATAAAGTTAACTTCTTCAACGTTACTAACCCCACAATCAACTGTTATAATAAGTTTAGGTTTTTTAGAAACCATTAATTTAACAAGAGCTTTAGAGTTCAAACCGTGTCCATCAGTTTCTCTAGTTGGGATATAGTATGAAACTTTTGCCCCCAAATGTTCAAGAGTTTTAAAAAGTAAAGACGTCGAAGTTAAACCATCGGCATCAAAATCTCCATATATTAAAATATTTTCCTCATTGTCTATGGCTTTAGAAATTCTTTCTACTGCCTTTGACATATCAGAAAATACACTTGGGGAAGTTAATTTAATTGATAGAGGATCTAAGAATGTTGCCTCCTCATCAGGACTGATTATACCTCTATTAAAGAGAAGCCGTTTAATTAACGGCTTCTTATTATCTTCTATATTCTTTATTTTCCATTCTTTTAATAACATTGTTTATTTTCGATTAACTTAATTGCCTCTTTTAATTGTACATCATCTTTATTTTTAACATTATCTTCTGATAATTTTACCACAACATCAGGAGTTATACCTTTTTTATGAATATCTGCACCACTTGGTGTCAAATATCTTTGAATTGTAATATTTAATCCTGCGTCATCAGGCAATTTATTAATTTCTTGAACTAAACCTTTACCAAAAGATTGTTCACCAACTATTGTTGCCCTATGATTATCTTTCATTGCCCCACTGAATATTTCACTAGCAGAAGCAGAACCTTTATTGATTAAAACTATCAAAGGCTTGTTTGTAACTCTGCCACCTGTAGATTTAACCGTTTCTTTATAACCATATCTGTCAACAGTACTTACTATTGTATCGTTTGGAGCTAAAAACATCCTTGAAATCATCACGGCATTACTTAACAATCCACCTGGATTTGAACGAAGGTCAAGAATATAAGCTTTTTTATATTTGGAATTCATTAAAATACTATGAATTTCATCTGACGCATTTTTACTTATAAAAGAAGTAAGCCTAATGTATTGAATATCCTCAGGTACAGATACATCAATTGGAGGTTTAGTTACTACAGCCTTAACTTCTATCTCTGCTCTTGTAACACTAAATGTTATAGGAGTAGCTGAATCTTTTCTTTTGACTAAAAGTTTTACTGATGTACCAATTTCACCACGAATTTGATCAGCTGCCTTTTCAATAGTGATTCCTTTTGTAGAAACTCCATTTATTTGCAAAATTTGATCTTCAGGCTTCAAACCTGCTTTTTCTGCAGGAGAGTCACTAACTGGTTCTATTACAACAAGATTGCCATCTTTTAATCCTATTTGAATACCTATACCCTTTAGGGAACCTTTAATTGATGAAGTTTCCTCCGCAAATTCTTTTGGTGTCAAAAATCTTGTATATGGATCATTCAAACTACTAAGCATGGTATCAATTGCAATATAAGCATCCTCAGGAGTGCGTAGTTTATTATCATATTTTGAACGCCATTTGTTCCAATCCTGATAGTTATCAGACACGTCCACATATTTTTTATTGATAAGTTCCCAGACATTATCATATAATTCTGTAGGCGTTGCGGCTATAGCATACGAGTTCAAGGCTGCAGCCACGACAACCAATGTACAAACGAGAACTTTCTTCATTTTTTCTAAATTAATATTCACAGCACCCTCCTAAGTTATTAACATTATACATAATATTTTTCATAATTCCAATTATTAAAATTATTGATTTTTTCTGAAAAGATTACCCTACACTTACAGTTATCCCTAAAGTAAAATAATCCCTCTGTACAGTAATCTACGCAATTATTTTTCATTTCCATACTCAACCTATAAACTAAAATTTATCAGTTCTTAAGATTGACTTATATTTCATTGGCCCATAATATAGTTCCATTAATAAAAAACTATTATCCAAATCGGTAAGTTCAAGATTAGCCTGAGTAGCAGGTTGTCTTTTAGAATGCTTATTAGATTTACCTACACTATCCAAAAATCTAACTGTCCATCTTTTTGTTTTTTTCATCTTAACTTCGGGCAATGTATTTTTATAATACATTTCAGGGGTATAACTCTTATCAAACACAGGTATAATGTATTTGACTTTCCCTGCTTCTTTAAATAATAAATACCAGTCCCCTTTATATTCACGAGGAGTTAGTAAATAATATCCAGGAAGAATAGTAATTGATTTAAAGTATAGTGGAGAATTTAATCTCATAAGAGGATAAGGAGACCAAGCACTATTCTTCATATCATAATATTGGTCAGGGTCAACCCCATGGATAAACGAAAAAGTTGGAACTTCCATTTCTCGGTATATCTGTTCATAATCAGCCTGTTTATAACGTTTCTCAGGTTGAATATCACTTCCATTGGGCTGAGGATTTGTAGGACTTGTAGGATTTAATAAATCACTATCTAAATCATCCCCTTGTTGATCAACCGCTTGAGGTTGTGGGACATTTGGAATTTCAGGGGCAGCAAAACATTTATGATTGATACCAAACATAAAACCTATTGAAATAAATAAAAATAATCCTGCAAAAAATTTCTTCATAACTATATTGTAATTAAATATTAAAATTTTACAAATAAATAATTTTATCTGAGGATACGGAAAGCTCCAAAATATACAATTTTGAGAGTTTTCCGTATCCGATGTATAGGATGTAATAAGCAAGAATAGCCTAGGTAAAGGCTAACTTATATTTGCCCCTGCTTATTACTGGACTTCGGATCTACGAGAAAAATTTCTAATTTTTCCGCACGCTCTCTATTACAAATTTATTGTTATAGGAACAACCTCACTTGGAGTTGATGACTGATTACTCAAATCAGAAGATTGGTTACCCAGATCCCCCGATGACATATCTGTTGATATTGAGGTACTATCAGAACTATCAGAAACAGCTTTAGAATTAGATGTAGAACTTGAGTCAGAGGTAGAATCTGTCTTTGATTTATCTTTATCATCACTATTCATAGATCCACCACATCTTGGGCATACTGAAGCTTGAGCACCAACAATTATCGCACCACAACTACCACAAACCTCTATGTTAACACCTTTTGAAGATGATGAGGAAGAAGATGACGAAGTTGAGGAAGTGGAATCAGAAGATGATGATGCACTTGAAGAACTCGCAGAAGACGAGATACTGTCAGTTGAAGCAACTGATGTAGCAGAATTATCAGCCGATGTAACACTAGATGTATTTGGTGCAGATGAGCCTCCAATAGACATTTGAGGAGCAATATCAGCAAATGAAGTAATAGTACTAGATGTACTCTTATTTTTACCTGTAGATAAAATTGAACTTGCAGAATCACTAGAGGTAGATCCTGCTGAACTTAAGCTACCAGATATACTTCCTGATAAGCCAGAACTTATTGAAGAAACCATATAAGCCCTCCCGGTAAATGAATTTCATGATTATAATAATAATATGATCTCATTTTTTCATCGGTCATTTATTGTAAATATTGAGAACTAGCATGATTTTAAAAAAAAATTCCGTATCCAAAGTAAAGGATTTAAAAGATTTATACAACAAGTTTTCATTATAAAGGCGAATTAGAACATATTCTAATTCGCCTTTATTTTTTCATTTATCCGAATATTTAAATGCTTCTAAATTTGACTAAATCAACTTTTCGCATTCTAATATTTTCAGGAGTAATTTCAACAAGTTCATCTTCCGCAATATATTCCATACAATCTTCAAGAGAAAGATTTTTTGGAGCTTGCAATGCAACCATTACATCAGCATTTGAACTTCTCATATTTGTCAATTTTTTAGTCTTACAAATATTTACAGCCAAATCTTGAGATTTATTACCTTCACCAATAATCATTCCTCTATAAACTTTTGTTTTAGGAGTGATGAAAAATACTCCTCTGTCTTCATATTGAGCCAAAGCATAAGGAATCGATTCGCCCGTTTCAAATGAAAGGATTGATCCACTTCTTTGTTTTGGAATATCACCAGCAAAAGGTTTATATTCATCAAAAGTATGATATAAAATACCTTCGCCTCTTGTCATTCTCATAAATTCATTTCTAAATCCAATAAGACCTCTTGCAGGAATTGAAAATTTTAATTTAGTTCTGCCATTTGCACTCTTCATTGCAAGCATCGTAGCTTTTCTACCAGACAATCTATCAATAGCACTTCCTGCTGTTTCATCAGGAGTATCAACAATTAGATCCTCAAATGGTTCACTTTGAACTCCATCAATATCTTTCAAAATAACTTCAGGTTTTGAAATTTGGAATTCAAATCCTTCACGTCTCATAGTTTCGATTAAAATACCCAAGTGTAATTCACCACGGCCACTAACTTTGAATACATCAGTACTATCTGTATCTTCAACTCTTAAACTTACATTCTTTTCAAGTTCGTTATAAAGTCTTTTTCTTACTTGCCTACTTGTAACAAATTTTCCTTCAGTACCAGCCAAAGGACTATCATTTACAGAGAAATTCATTTGCAAAGTAGGTTCGTCAACTTTTATTAAAGGTAACGGCATAGGATTATTCAATTCACAGATTGTTTCACCTATTTGAATATCAGGGAATCCGGCAACAGCAATAATATCACCAGCTTCTGCAGCTTCAGTTTCTTCACGGCCTAAATCTTTGAATTCATATAATTTTAAAACTTTTCCTCTTTCAACAGTTCCATCAGCTTTACATAATGAAACCTGTTCTTGAGAAGAAATCTTACCATTGATAAGTCTACCTGTAACAATTCTACCTACATATTCATTGTAGTCCAATGTTGTAGCTTGGAATTGCAAAGGTTTTTCGTCATCAGCAATTGGAGGTTTAATATTTTCTATAATTTCATCCAATAAAGGCATAACGTCTATTTTTTCATCTTCAAGATGTTTAATTGCAAACCCATTTAAACTACTTGCATAAAGGTAAGGAAAATCTATCAAATCATTTCTATCAGTCAATTCTGTAAATAAATCAAAGACTTTATCCAAAGCCATATCAGGATCCGCTGCCGGCTTATCAATTTTATTCAAGACAACAATAATTTTTAACCCTAATTCTAATGCTTTAGACAAAACAAATCTTGTTTGAGGCATTGGACCTTCAGCTGCATCTACAATTAACAATGCACCATCTACCATACCTAAAACACGTTCAACTTCTCCACCGAAATCTGCGTGACCCGGGGTATCTACAACGTTGATTTTACATCCTTTGTAATTTATTGAAATATTTTTAGAAAGGATTGTAATCCCTCTTTCTTTTTCAAGATCATTACTATCCAATACTCTTTCTTGTACTTGTTGATTGTCACGGAAAACTCCGGCTTGTTTCAACATACAATCAACCAAAGTAGTTTTACCGTGGTCAACGTGGGCAATTATTGCAATATTTCTTATATTTTCTTTTTTCATAACTATTCCTATTCATATTCTACTATAACTGTTTATATTTTGCCATAAAGTGTTAAATCTACACTTACATTGTATGTTAAGAATAGTTCAATTACAACCAATTATTTGAATTATCTCCATAAAAAGTAACATTCATAAAAAGAGGCACCAACATTGCGTTGGCACCTCTTTTAATAAAATATATTCTTTTTTATTTTGAAACTATTGATAAATTAGAACCTAAAGCTTTATTTTTTGGAGCTGAATATGGATTTGTAACTCCAATGTTGTAAGTTGGGTTAAAATATTCACGAGATTGTTTCAAACCTTTGAAAGATACAGCCATTTGTTTTTTATTTTCTGCGGTTTGTTTTACCTCATCAGGTTGATAATACAATCTTAACAAACCTTCTTTTGCAGTATCTGAATTGATACAAATACTTTCGTATTTACCATTTATTTTTCTGTGAATACTTGGAGTTCCATTTTCATCATGGAATGTTTCATAAACAGCAGGATCAGTATCATCAAAATTCTTGAATTGTACACCATCAGGCAAATCAATTTTTGATAAATCATTTTTACCTTGAAGAGTAATTTTATCTAAAACAACTTCTGCAGGTTTTGGATTCATAATTTCATCAATCTTCAAATTAGCATCAGTTAAATCAACATTTTTCAATTGACCTTCAACAGAAATATTATTTGCGTTGAATACAGAAATATTCATTGATCCATCCGCAGCTTGAGATAAAATTGCTGGGCATTTATTTCCGTTTTGACGGTTGTCATATTGCATTTGAAGTTTAAACATTGTTCCGTTATTCAATGCCTCTGATTTGTTATCATAATCATCACGTCTAGAAGAAACAATACCATCCATTATTACTTTGTGTTTGATAACGTAATCTTTTTTGTTTTCATTACTATTATCAATAGCACTCCAGTCAATAGGGTTTCTATTTTGAAGATAAACGTTATGGCATTTTTCTTCATAGCCTGTCATACCAAATTCATCACCATAGTATGTAGTTGGGTTTCCAGGAAGACCTGATAAGAATTTAGAGAACATTCTTACTTTTGAAGTTGGAATACCTATTGCAATTTTTTCTACAAGGTTGGAATATTCTTTTTGTTCTTTTTCATTATTTAAAACATTACCCAAACCATATTTTGCTTCTGCGTGATCTTTAACAATTGCAAATGCTGTATTAATATCTTTTGAGCCAAAACCATCTTTTTCTGTTTGTTTTTTAAGTGAATCTGGAGCTTTTTTTGAAAAATTATCATCTTCGCCATTTAAATAGTAGTTACCATTTACAACATCTTTTATAGATTTTGAGAATGCTGCATATGTTTTACTAGCTTTTTCATTCACTTGTTTTTTTGCTTCATCTTTGTTTTGAATTGAACCATCATTATCTATTTCAGAAATTCTTTTTTGTCTAACTAATTCATTTGCAATTCCAACACTTGAACGTATCCAATCAGCTTTAGCTACAGCCTTTGAACTAACATTGTTGAAATATGTTTCTGAATTATTTATCTTGTCCCATCCATCTTTTGATATTTCTGTTTGATTCAAAATATCATTCATAACCATATATGCGGTTTCTCTGTGTTGTAATCTTTCACCATCACCAGGAGAAGCTAAGTAATCATCGTGGAACAATCCCATATCCATTCCATAGCATTCTGCCATTCTTGGTTTATCATGGTTTCCACCGAATGTATAAGCATTTCTTTGGTAATCTAAAGGCATTTCAGAGAATCTATTTAAAGCTCCATCCAATTGACCTGCTCTACCAGCATTATCACCAGTGACAACACCAGTTTCAAAGTTTTTACCAAAAGTTGTGTATAAATCAGTAAAGAAATGAGAATAATTAGCTTCTGTATTCATCCCTGTTTCATTTAAAATCTTAACTATTGCATCATTAGCACCATTATATTTTGCTTTAGGATTTTTACTTTTGATATTATCTTCAGTTCCATAAGTTGCGTTTAACAATTTGCCAAAATCTGTAAATTCAGCAACAACATATGAATTTGGATTTTCTTTTTTAACAGCACTAATTGCTGGTTTCCAAATATTAATAATTTCATCAAATTGATGATCAAAATTATCTGTTTTATTTCTTATTGCATCCATATCAGCAACATCTTTTGCAGCATCAATTCTGTGATCAAGACCTAAACCTGAACGATCAACCATTGCTTCTGCGAATCTAAAACTCTTAGCATTTGTACCCTCAAGTCTTTTATGTATTGATCTTACAACAAGTGATACATCACCGCTACTAAAATTAGATACACCGTGTTTAATTTTATCAGCTAATTGATTTGCTTCATCTTCAGGGCTTTCTCCGTTGATACCCAATTTTTCTAAAGTAGCTTCTTTCCCTAATTTTTTATAATCATAGGTCAAGTTACCATCCTTCAATGGTTTTACTTCAGCAGATGGAACAAGAGATTTTATAATTGCATATTTTGCAATATCACCAGCAACCATTGGAACAACATATTGACCATATTCTGTCAGGTTGCCATCATTTCCGAATATTTTTTCATCTGAATGTTGATCTACATTTTTTAGTATATTATCAGCAAACTTACTGATTTGATTAGTGAATACACCATTCATTTTGTTATATGTATGAGTATATTTTTCAGGAACTTTGTAAGTTTCATCATTCATAGCTTCATAACGAGATTGACCAACATGTTTAAGATCAGGTGAACGTTTTGATAAATATGGAGATGAAAGAGCTCCAACTGTATCATCAGCAAACTCAAGAGAATCTAGTGGCAATTCCATTAATGATGAGTTTAATGATGTTTGATAATCTGATTCTTTTGGTCTTAATTCATAGTCATTTGCCATTATGTTTTCAGCAACATTATTATCAATAACTACATCTTCAGGTAATTGTTTGTTTTTAGGATCATAAACTAATGAATTAATTTTATTTACAACTTCCTCAGAAGAATTACCTACTTTACCAAGAGTTTTTGCAGTATATTCTGTATTTTCATTTCTAACTAATCTTGTCCAGTATTTCATACCATTAACAAGAACATCTCTGTTAGCAGAATGTGCTTGATCTAATTTTTTGTATTCAATATCTTTTTCTTTAGGATTTTTGATATTTTCTAACAAGTTTGTATCATAATCAGAAGCTGTATAACTTACTTTTGCGATATCTGTATTTGCATCCCAAGTAACAAATCCACCTTCATCTTTTGGTGTAATTTTGAATCCAGAGAAACTACCAAGTATCATAGTTCCTTGAGGAGTGTTTAGTCCAATTTTTTTATCTGCACTTTTATTCAAGATATTGAAATTATTAACGTTTGCATCGTATTCTCTTGGATCTATTTTAAATTTGTTAGGAATATTTGTATCGTCATGATTGTTGATACCTAATCTGTTTACTTTGCCATCTTTTTCAGAATTTGATTTAGCATAAACATCAATTAATTTTGTATTATCATTTCTTTGTTCATCAGAAACTAATGAATCATCATAAATTTGAATATATGTTGATTGTGATGGATCATATTTTTCGTTCTTTGTGATTTTAATTTGACCATTAGATTGAGTTTCATATTTGTGAGGAGCATTTACGACTTTGTGACGTAAATTTTCCATATTTTTAGGAACAAGCCCTAAACCTAATGCCTCATTTTGCAAACCTTGCATTCTGAACATATAGTATTCTTGAGGTTTGTCATCTTGTCTCATCCATCTCAATGCGTATTGGAAATTTACACCTTCAATACCTTGGCTTGTGTATGCACCATCATTTACATAGTTCATACCATTTTTAAATAAAGTCTTTTGAAGAGATTTGAAGTTATCAATATTTCCTAAAGGACCTGCTGTTTGGAACATTTTCTTCATCCAATAATAGTGAGAAGAAACATCATCACCACCAAGAATAGGAGTTGTAATCAATCTTTTGTAGCCTGTTTTTCTAAGTTCAGGAACTTTAGCTTCTAAACCAGCCAATGTACCACCAGCTTTGTTTGAAAAAGTTCTATCAAACTTGGAAACATCAGGATTTTGACCAGGTTTTATAATCTCACCTGTATTTTTATCTTGAAACCCAGCATAAACATAACCTGGAGCGAATGCATCTGGAAGAGCCAAATACATAGGACCTTGTTTAGTTACTGTTGTAGCTTTTCTGTTTAAGAAGTTACAACCATCACCACAAATAGAAGCTGCATCATCCTTTGCATATTCGTGATAATCTTCATTATTTTTAGGAGTCAATCTATAACGATATGCTACAGGAGCATTCGGATTATTTAAATTAAATTCTTCATCATCAACAACGGCACCTTGTGGAGTTAAAGCTTTTCTTAAAAATGGTTCCATTTTACCATTTTCTTTAGCAACAGAGTAAGTATGGTTTTCAGGATTCTTTTTGACGTTGAAAAATTCAACTTCACAATCCCAATTTTTTGAATCATATAGGTAATTGAAATCATAAGACTTAGTACCAACATCATTTTTCTTGTGTTGGTATCCTTTAAATCCCAAATTTGAGGACGGTTGGGTTAAATGATTGATTTCCACTATAAGACTCCTTACCTATATATATTAAAAAAAATAATCAGAATAATTGCTATCATGAGCTTGTCATGTTACAAAAGTTTTACAATGCTATAAGTCCTATAGGGGTGGATTTTACTTTACAAATTTTAAAAGGTAAACAGTGACAAGCGTGAAGTAAATAAACAAACCAACAACGTCTATTGTAGTAGCGATTACAGGTCCGGATGCTATCGCAGGATCTACTTTCATTTTTTTCAATACAAACGGAGTACACGTTCCAATAATAGTGGCTGTCGTCATATTTATCGTCATCGCAAGCCCAACTATTATGCCAAGAGCAATACTATGTTGCCATTGCCAAGTGACGAATGTAACCAAGGTTCCAAATGATAACCCGATAAGAAGTCCAACTCCTGCTTCTCTTATAATATGGTGTACTGCAGATTTTAGTGCAACTTGACCTGTCGACATACCACGAACCATAAGTGTAATACTTTGGGTTCCGATATTCCCACCAAGACCAGCCAAAAGTGGCATAAATATGGCAATTACCGGCAATGCTGCAAGCGTTCCATGAAAATGATTTGCTACGTTAACTGCAAAAAATTCGCCAATTAATGTAATAAATAACCATGGAGTTCTTGCCTTAACCGCATGAAAAATATTACCTGAAAGTATATCATCTTCATCCTCAACCATTTCGGTTGCGATACCTGATGATGTATAAATTTCGTCTGTTGTTTCTTCTTCTACGATATCTTGAGCATCATCCCAAGTAACAATTCCCTTAAGACGATTGTACAAATCAACAACAGGAAGTGCGTTGAACTGATACTTCATAAACTCATCAGCAATGTAATCCTGCAGGTCATCAACGTGCAAAGCCACGATATCTTTTGTCATCAAATCAGTTATTTTTTGATGAACAGGAGCAGTCAAAAGTTTTCTTAATGATGCAACACCCAACAAGTGATTTTGTTTGTCTACAACATAAACATAATACAAATCCATATTGTCTTTTTCTGCTTTTTTTCTAATTGTTTTTAAAACGCCATCTACATCCATATCATCAAAAACAGTCAAAACAAGCGGATTCATAATTCCACCTGCAGATTCCTCGTTATAAGCTAATAATTCTCTGACTTCTGAAGAAAATTTGTGAGGCAATTTATCAAGATAATTTTCTGTATCATCATCTTCCATATCACCCAAAACGTCCGCAGCTTCATCATGAGGCATTTTGGAAATTAATCTTGATGCCATCTCTGAATCAATTTCTCCTAACAACTCTACTTGAAGTTGAGGAGACAAATATTCAAGCATATCAGCAGCTTTTTCTTCTTCAATTTGTTTAAAACAAATTAGCCTTTCTTGAGGATTAAGTTCTTCAAAAATATCTACCAAATCTGCAGCATGATACCCATCTAAAACCTCTTTTAAAGGTTTCAAATTTTCATCATCAATGATTTCTCTTAATCTTTCTACTATGCTTTGAGTATTAATCATAGAAACATTATATTACAAACTATTTTTTTTGATTTATAATCTTATAATCGAATAATAAGGCGAATAGTTAGATATGAGGGTGAAATGTACAAGAATTTAATACTAAATGATGTTGAAATAGCAATAAATAAAGCCATTGAATTAAAAAAATTAGGATCTATGGAAGAATATACAAAAGGGACTCTTATTGTTGAAAAACCTAAAAATCCCGACTTTGGAGATTTTTCAGTAAACGTTTCATCATTAGCCCGCCAAGCTAGAATTGCCCCTCCTATGATTGCAAATGCAATTGTTGAAAATATCGATAACAAAGAATATGAATTATCTGTTGTCGGTGGGTTTATAAACTTTAAACTCTCAGACAAACTTTTAACAGATGTTATCAAAGAAATTTTACAGAAAAAAGAAAATTATGGAAAACCTGAAAAAATTGATGCTGAAAAAATAATGCTTGAGTACGTTTCAGCAAACCCTACAGGTCCTTTCCACATCGGACACGGAAGATGGGCAGCTATGGGAAGTGCTTTAGCGAACCTATTAACATTCTATGGGCACGATGTTTATCAAGAATTTTATATAAATGATGCAGGATCTCAAATCCAAAAACTAGGACGTTCTCTTCTAATAAGAATCAAACAAGAACTTGGCGAAAAGGCTGATTTTCCAACAGATGAAGAAGAAAGAAAAAATTATTATGCAGGAGAATACTTAATCCCTGTTGCTAAAAAATTCCTAGAAGAAAACAAACCAACTGAAGACATAGAAGCTCTTTCAGACTATGCAAAAAAATATATGGAAGAACTTCAAAAAGACTTATTAACAAAATTCAGAGTACATTTTGATAAATTTTACTCAGAACTTGACCTTCACAACTCAGGGAAAGTTGAAGCAAGCTATAAAAAACTCCAAGAAAAAGGAAGATTGTACGAAAAAGAAGGTGCAATGTGGTTTAAGTCCTCTGAATACGGAGACGACCAAGATAGAGTTATAAAAAAAGCCGATGGCTCAAATACATACTTAACAGCAGACATAGCTTATCATATCGATAAACTTGATAGAGGCTTTGACAGACTAATCAACATTTGGGGCGCAGACCACCACGGTTATGTTCCTAGGGTAAAAGCTTCAATAGAAGCTCTTGGATACGATCCTAACAAACTAGAAGTTCTTTTAGGACAACTTGTAAACCTTTTAATTGACGGTGAAGAAGTCAGAATGGGAAAACGTCGTAAAATGGTTACCCTAGAAGAATTGATTGATGAAGTTGGGATTGATGCAACAAGATTCTGGATGTGTATGAGAAACATCGACATAACACTTGATTTTGATATTGAACTAGCGAAAACATCTTCTGATGAAAATCCTGTATTCTACGTTCAATACGCTCACGCAAGAGTTTGCTCTATCCTTAGAAATGCAACTAGCGAAAAATTAAACACAGAAACCGGAGAAAAAACTCCAGCTCCTATGACCCAAGAAGAATTTGAAGCGGCTATTTCTGATATTGATTACAAAAGTATGGCAAAAGCGATCCCAACAGCAAAAAAATTAATACTAAAACTTGAAGAATTCAAATCTATGATTGAATTATCTGCACAAAATAGAGCAGTCTATGCCGTTTGCAGATACGTCCAAGATTTAGCTGGTGAATTCCACTCGTTCTACAACTCCAACAGAGTAATAAACGAAGATAAAGCCCTTATGAACTCTAGAATCGCTCTTGTATATGCAATCAAAACTGTGCTTAAAAACGCACTAGATATACTTGCAGTTGACGCCCCAGAACGCATGTAGGCACTACGTGCGTAGACACATTGGTTGAAAGTCCTGTTATTAGCTAAGTTATAACTTCAAGATTAATTAAATATTCCAAGGCACTAATAACTCACAGTTTATTGTAAGTAAGATTCGTGCGTAGACACATTGGTTGAAAGTCCTGTTATTAGCTAAGTTATAACTTCAAGATTAATTAAATATTCCACGGCACTAATAACTCACGGTTTATTGTAAGTAAGGTTCGTGCGTAGACACATTGGTTTCAGTTAGGATTTTTTGCTAAATTAAGACTACAAGTTTGAATAATAACTCCAAGCACGCAAATAATCCACTTGCAGGTTTAAAAAGACACATTGGTTGAGAGTACTGTTATTAGCTAAGTTGTCTCTACAAGATTTATTAGACATTTCACAACGCTAATAACTATTAAAACCTCTTTGTGGAGGAGGTCGGAGCCCTGCGAAATGATAATGAGCTAGGGATACGAGTGGTGGTTAATCAATTCAATTTTGAGAGGATAATTATTTGGTTGTAGTCTTGATGGTAAAACGTTTCCACTATCAAGGATAAATGAAATAAACAGCGAGTTATGAGCGGGGTAAAATAGTAAATAAACCTTGAAAATAAAAACTTAGCGAATAACTGGAACTCAAATGAATTTCTATATGGCTCGTATCTTTTCAAGCTAACTCACCTGCCTCTATTGTCAAGATAATTAATCTTGCCAACAGAGTTCTTGTGCGTAGCACATTATTTCTTTTTATTCTTTAAAAAGTTATTTGCCCATTCTAAAATGTTAGGATATATATCAAAATGGTACCCGTGCTTAAACCATTCGAATGTATTTGCAGCTTGGGTTTTTATATTATTTAAACCTTCATAAATATACGAATACATCCCTGTTCTATCCGCCCCTGCTTTGCAGTGAATATGGACTTTACCACCTTTTTGTTTTACGCCTTCAACAATATCAAGGAAATTACCTACATTTTCTTCTGTTGGATGTTTAGTAATTGAAGGAACATTATGATATACCATCCCATTTTTTTCGACAACTTGTTTTTCATCAAACTTTATTCCGGCAACACCCATAGTACGAAAATTTATAACATCAGTAGTACCGTGTTTTCTTAGCCATTTTATATTCTTTTTTGTTGGTTGTGCCGAACGTGAAACCGTTTCATCAATAACCTGATAATTTTTTGGTTTACCCCAATTAAACAAAGATACCTTCATTTTATACCTCTGGATAGATTATAAATGGAATAGTGCTAAATACGGCAATACTTAACGAATTTATTTACAAAATTTTATATTGTAGCAAAAAGACTTAATTTTTGGTTTTATAAAAAAAGAAATATTTTTAATATTGGAAAATTATGATAAATTTTACTGGAATAAAAAATGTAGCAGGTTTTAGTAACAACCACGGAAACATATCTGTAGCCGCGGTTAATATGGAACTCACAAACAAAAATGGAAGAGATTTGGATAATTTTGAAGAAATCATTGAAGAATATCCGAATAAAACAAATAAAAATTTTATAACATTGAAAGCTGTCACTATCAAAGGGGAAGAAAGATTCACTCTAAATGGAAAACCCTTAAGCGTTTGTGATAAAAATATAACCTCAGGCATTTTTTCTAAACTTGTACAAACAATGAAAAGAATACAAAATACAAAAGAGCCACTTGAGGTAAATCAAGATTATATTAATAGTCCAGATTGTGAAAATATGCTTAACTTATACATAAATCCTGATTCAGAAAAAGATTCTGCTAAACAAATAGAAGAAATGCATAAAGATACTAGTGCAAAGAATGCTGCAGGAATAATGTTCAATAAAATACAAACAACAATGGAAGATTATTATGCATAGCAAAATATCTCTAATAGGAAATACTAATTAACATGTCAATAAACTTTCACGGAATAAAAAATACAGGCGGAACTAGGTATTCAGACGAAAACTCTAGATATGTTACCGTGTGTACAGAGTTAACTAACGACGAAAATGGAAATGATCTGGATGAATTCAAATCTATATTTAAAAAGTTTCCAACAGCAAAAGATAATGAAATAAATTTAATCTACTCGAACACTCCTGAAGGAGAAGAATACGTCTTAAACAACAAAATTCTAAAGATTAATGATGAAAATATAAAATCAGGAGCTTTTACTAAACTTGTAAAATTGATGTCAAAAATTGTAAAAACAGAAAATCGCATAGAACAAAATGATAATAAAACTAAGAACCAAGGAAGTCTTGTACTTGAATATTATGCAAAGTTACAAGGTGCCATTGACTGTAGTTTACGTAAAAATACATCCGTAACTTATACGGAAAGACTTGGTCATATGTATAAAGATATAAACGTAAGAAGATGTGCAAAAGCAATGGGAAACTGCATTCAAAACTCAATGGAAGATTATTATGCATAAGAGTTTTTACGCATAATCATGAGACTGATGCACAAGTCGAAAAAATCTTAATTTTTAATTACTTTGACTTGTACAATGATCTCATTATACCAAATTATTTTCCTTACCATCTAAATATATGATATTTTTTATTATTTCATTAAGTTTTGTAAACTAAAGTCGTAGAATACTTTGACTTGGTAAAAATGATTATTAAATACAGATTGAAAGGTTTGTAAAAGAGGTTTGATGAAATGGCAGGAATTGTACGTTATTTAGCAAATATGCTAACCACAGAAAAAACTAATCCAGTAGTTGCGCCTATTAGAACAACAACTACCGGGAAAATTAATCCAGGAGCAAATCCATTTGTAGCGACAGCAGGAAGCAACCCATTTGCAAATTATGCAAAAAATAAACCAGTTTCAGGTGGTTATTTTGCAGGCTACTATAACAATAAGCCTAATATTGTGGGACAAAGGTTGTTTGTTGAAGTTTAGTGGAGTCTAACGAACATAAAATGATTAACAGTAATCTCTCTTAAAGGTGTCGTGTGTACTATAAATCGAATTACGACGATGGGACTATCCAAGGATTGGAAGTCCCGTTTTTATATCTAGGGGTAAATATACTCTGTGTTCAATGACATTTTTCGGCATTCAGAGAATTCATCTGAGCGATATACATAAACGATATTTTTACAGTTTTTCTAGTGCCTCAAAAATTTCATGTGCAGATTTTGGGGTAGAAAGCGTAATCGATTTATATAACCCCTCTTGAGGTGCCCACCAATCTTCAAACCCTGCATAAAAAACTGCAACTGTCGGACAATCTACAGCATTTGCAAAATGCAAAGTTCCTGTATCAACAGAAACAAACTTTTTACATATTTTTAAAACATTAGCTAGTTCTACAAAATTTGTTTTATCAATTAAATCAACAAAATCCTCACAACCCTTATCTTTCAACTCTTTAGAATATTGTTTTGCAACACCACCTGCACCTATCAAAATTGGTGTTTTACCTGAATCATTAATAAGTTTAATCAATTCTAATGTTGTTTCCAAAGGCATATCTTTAACATTGAACTTACTTGTTGCATTAATTCCAATTATATCTTTTTCTTGGCTAAGTTTTTTTACTGCTTCTACAATTTTTGTATTGATTTCGGGAGCCTCATATTTAATTGGGAAATTCAAAAAACATCTACCTGTAATTGATTCAATAAGCCCCGTAGAAATATCTTTCTTGTGGGTATATTCGTTCCTTCTGAATCTTTCAGGTGTTGTAATTAACTTGGTTAAGAAGCCCAGAGGCTCAGTAATAATATGTTTTGAACCAATCATTTTTGCAAAAACTAAATTTCTATCATTTGAATATATTACAAACGAAGCAAATATATTTTTGTATGGAAATTTTCTTACAAATTTAATAATTCCAAGTACATTTTTATCATGTTTTTTATCAAAAGTGACTACTTCATCTACCCCTTTTTGGTATAGGGCAACGTCCTTAAACTCAGGCTGAACAACAAATACAACACGGGACGTTGGATAAAAATATTTTATATTTTGCACTAATGCATTATTCAATAAAATATCTCCAATAAATGCAGTATTAAAGATAACAAAAATTTGTTCACCCTTTACCAATCTAAATTTTATTTTCAAACCTAATATTGTTAGAACTTTCCATTTATCCCTATTCATATATTCATTTTTTATATTAAATATTTGGGATAATAACTTATTTTTATGAACAGGCGGAGTTGATTTATTGTAAGTATCCAATATCTCATCATAAACACTTGTAAGTTTTGCATACTCCCACCACTTTTCAGTCATCATATTTTTACAGCCTTTAACACTAGGTTTCAGACCTGTTAAGTGAACAATAACTGGAGCTTTTTTTGCCTCTTCATAGTTTGTTAAATCTTTTCCTTCATATTCGTGATAATAATTACGCCACCAAGTATCCATAAAATTATATTTTTGATGAAGGTCTATTTTCTTCTTATCTATAATTTTATTTAATGTATCTTGGTCGCAGAATTTTATAATTTTTTTGTACTTGAGAGAATATTCTTTTATTTTTTCAAAAAGATTATCTTCTCTGAATTTCTTACAATTTATTAAAAGCATCCCAGAATTAAAATAAGATGGACTCTCCATTTTAAGACGCTTCACATGTTTTTTAACATCCCATACATCTTTAACAGAAGCTACATAATTTTCACCCAAATCAATATTAAAAAGATCTTCAAGTTTTCCTGTCACAAGAGTATCGCAATCGAGATACAAAACTTTGTCTAAATCAGGACACAAATCAGGAATTTTTATTCTAAACCATGCCTGCACCGTAACCCATTTAGACATTGGAAGTCCAATAAATAAATTTTCATCCATTTTTACATATCTGATTTTACAATTAGATTTCGTTTCAACATCTTTTAGCTTTTTAAAACTAATTTCAGATAATTTAGAATAAAGAATAACAAATTCAATCTCTTTATCCTTATTATTTTCTAATGCACTAACCATCGATACGACAGTCATATTCATATATCTATCGTCAGGTGCGTATGCAATTGCAAATTTATTCTTATTCATAAATCTTTCCTTTTATTATTGCTTCATAGAATGTTCCTTCAAGTTCAACATCTTTCTTTTTTGTCATAACTTTTTGTTTATATGTCAATTTGTGGATAGAAGTTATAGCTTTTAATTGTTCCCATCTTGTCGCATCAAATTGGTTTACTAATTCAGATTGTAATTGTTGAACGGGAATAAAACTATAAAACGGAACTTTATCCCATATATCTTTATTATTTAAAGCCACCATTGTAAATGCGTGAAGGAACATAAAATAATTGATTAAGAAATTATTTTCCCTCCAGTAACTTTCAAGAACGTCTCTTACATCTAATAAAATCTTATTTTCATTCTTATTTACATTTACCCCTGCCCCAAGGAAGTAACTTGCCATATTTAAGCCATCAAGGTCAGCCTTCTCATCAGCTCTGAAAACAAATAAATCAGACTTTGTAACATAATCGGGCAAAGGAGCAGTTAAAAGTACTGTAGCATCAATCCAACAGCCACCATGTTCAATCAATAAGTATGTTCTTAAAATATCTGAAAAATGAGCTAATTTTATAATCCCTTTTTCTTTTAGTTCATAAATATATTCAGGAATATGTACGTAATCTCTTATATTTTGAGGCGTAATTATTATTCTTTCAATATCACCTCTATAACGTTCCACACTATCAAGACAAGCTTTCACAATATCAGGTGCACTATCAAGGCCTTGTTCCCAGTATTGCCAGATTTTATAAGGCTCGGAAGTATGCAAAGAATCAATATTTTTCTTTTCATTTACTCCTCCCCTTGCCACATATTTTCTAAGATAGAATTTTGCAAAATCACCTTTCAAAATTCTTCTCACACGCCTGTTTACAACAAAAACTTCAAGACAAAGTTTGACAGCTGAATTTATTATTTTCCATACTAAACTTCTTAAAAACTTATACATTTATATACCTTTATCTCTTTACTAATAATAATTTCTATATGGCTCCATTTCTTTGAACTGACTCGCCTACCTCTTTTCCGGATGATACTTAATCATCCTCACAGAGTTCTTCCCTTTACCCCATGGTACGAGAGTCTTCTATAAGAGTAAGTAATTCAGGATACATTTCCACCATTTTTACAATAGCATCTTCTACAGAACCACCTTGAGAAGTTCCTTTGTTTATTTTGCAAAGTCCAACTTCTTGAGTATTTTCAACATAATTTACTGATTCTGTATAACCTTTTACTGAACGAATTTTTGTTTTATTTAATAAAGCCATTGCCCAAAACCATACGTCATCATGAGTTGGAACTTCCCTCGTAAACTTTTCATCCAAAACATCTTTGTATAAAGAATGAGGTGGATACAAAACACCACCATAACCAATCAATCTAATATCAAAACTTGCATATTTAAAATCTCTAAAATACAACTTTCTCATTGAGACATCTTTGATTTTTTTACCTTTTGTATAAACTAAACCACATCTGTGAGAATGGACATCTTCTGGATGTTTTAAATATGAATTATAAAGTGATTCAATCGTATTTGGCACATAATAAATATCGTCATCAAAAGTAATTATAATGTCATTCGGATATTCTTTAAGAGTAGGAATTAGTTTTTTGTATGAGCGGATATCATTGCACCATTTTATAGTTAATCCATATTGCTCTAAATTTGTAAGATTTTCAGGAAGTTTTCTCTCTTGAAATTGACTTTCAGCAAGCCAAAGAATAACTTCATCAGGCTTCTGAGTTTGAGTCAAAAGAGTAGAAACTGTCTTATAAACAGAATCAATTCTAGCTGGGAAAGTTGTAAGAGACGCTATAATTTTTTTATCACGTTTTTTGTCTGTAATTCCTTTAGTCTCAACCCTTGGGCATACAAAAGTAGTTTTGTACTTGATTTTAATTTGAACACCTAAAATCAGACAAATTATGTGATTATCTATTCTTCTTATAGAAAATAAATTTTTCAGAACGTTCATATTTATCATATTATAACTTAAATGAAAAATATGAGTTAGCCTATTGTAAACGTTGGTGACAAATAACAGCAAATCCTATTTAGGTTCGCCGTATACAGTTTTAAGAATATCAACAACCTTAGGCATCTGACAAATAAATGAATAGTTACCCTTAGAGACGGAACATCTACTACAATCACCTTTTGAATAATAACATTCTAATGCTTGTTCAGTCCAATTTTGAGTAATTGAATCAGATAAATCTCCATTATTCTGTGGATAGAAAGACTCTTTCGACATTCTTCCCCCTTCTTAAGGAAATCATTACACTATCTCCAATCATATTATTAGATTAATCCGAAAAAGATACATCCTTTGTTTATATGATTTATAATGAAAGTGTGTGGAAAATTTAAAAACTCCCCCCACACTCAAGATATTATCCACAAAATTTATAATTTCAAATAAAATTTTAGAACGTGCAGAAAAATTAGAAATTGTAGATTGGGGAGTTTTCTGTATCCCCTTCTTAAAAATTCTTAAAGATTGTGTGACACCAAGAGTGATTTATTGTACGATTTAAATAATAAATTGGATTTAATTAATATAATGAGCAGGGGAGTATCATATGCCAATGCCAATAATCAACGCATCTATAGTTTTTGTGACGCAAAAAATTGGGAAACAAAGAAAAAGATTTATACAAATAGCTCAAACACCCAAAATTGAACTATCTAAAAATTCATTAACTGTAATTAAAGGATTTTCACTAAATCCATTTAAAAAAGCAAAGATAAATATAAGTGGTGCGGGTGATGTCTTAATTAGCCACAACCACGCAGAAGTTTCTGCGCTTGATACAGGATATGTCAGAGCAAATAACAATAAAGGTAAACTTGTAGTAGAACATGCTCTTCAAGTGTCAGCAGATAACAATAAAGGAGACGTTGATGTTAATAAAGTAGAAACTCTCGCTACTTTAACCCACAACAAAGGGCAAACTAAAGTAAGAAGTGCAAAAAAAGTTGATAATAGCTTCAACAAAGGGACCCAAGATAACCAACATAATACTGGAATAATGAATAATCGCTATAATAAAGGTGAGCAAGACAACGCCTTCAATAAAGGAATCCAAAACAACACCCACAACAAAGGTTCACAGGACAACTGCTGGAACACCGCAACCCAAAATAACAATATGAACAGAGGAACCCAAAAGAATATAATAAATGAAGGGAAACAAAATAACAGAGTAAATAGTGGACTTCAGTATAATTTTGAAAACAAAGGGGAACAAGATAACTGCTGGAACTTTGGAGATCAAGATAACGCCTTTAATAAAGGACGTCAAGATAACAGATTTAATTCAAAGGCTCAGGATATTAGCAGAAATACTGGGACTCAAAATAATTCTTCTAATCACGGGAATCAAAAAACAATTTAATAAAATATATTGATAAATTATAGTAATTATTCCAGATTACCCAAATATTCCATTAAAAAATGATTTCAAAGATTTTCCGACCTTAGTAAAAAAACCTTCACTATGATTATCTTGTTGACTAATTTTGTCTGTATCTTGTTCTGTTTTAATTTCATTTTTTTCAGAAGAAGTTTTCTCCCCATCCGAAATATTATTTTGAGTTTTAAATTGTTCTTCTTTTGAAATTAATGCTTTTAAGCCCTCAACCGCAATTTGAGTGGCATTTTTTATAAGTGTCACGGCTTGAGATAAAACATTTGCATCAGAGTTTGCACCAATGGCATTTCCATATTGTTTTGCAGCATTCCCATACAAATCGCAGTATTGCATATGTTCGCCATAAAAATTGTTACTATCTTCTTTAAATCCGTGATTCCATATATTCGTAATATTAATCATTGAAGGTGCAGAATAATTTCCTAATTCATCATAACAACTTCCAATTATTGCTTCATTGTCTTTCTTATTTGCAGAAGAAGAGTTAACATAACCTTGCCCAGATGTAGTAACATTTGCACCAGCTAATAATACACTGTTTGCCATAATAAAACCACCTTATAAATATAACCTAACCTATACTCATATAAAGTATTTTTTATTTTGAAAATTTACTTAATGTGAAGAAAAGTTAAAAATTAAAAATTCTTACCCTCAAAGTCTTTTTTGTACTCATGTTTTTGAGAATCAAATGTCTCAACAGAATAATCTTTTTTAGTAACTATTATTTTTATTGAATTTTGTCTATCAGTTCTATATATCTTACTCTTTTGCAATAATTTTAAAGTCAAACCATTTGGATGCCCATAATGATTTGGGCCAACAGACACAACTGATATTTTAGGAGAAAGATATCTTACAATATTTCTGTTCAAAACGTCTTTTGCTCCGTGGTGAGGAACTTTTAAGACTGTTATATTTTGTGGAATATCCTTTTTCATTTTATAGAACCCAATAGTCCCAAGGTCACCAGTAAATAACATTTTAAATTTGTTGTATTTTACAATCGTGATTATAGAATTTTCGTTATCAACGCTTGTTATATGCCTTTGTTTTTTGACATAGGCTCTATCAAGATTTATTGTTAAACCATCTAAATTGTAGATATTTTCATAACCTTTTACAAGAAGAATTTTTGTATTTTTATTTCTCTTCGCTGTTTTATATATTTTATGTGCAATTTTAGATTTATCACTAAGAGAATTCACATAAATATTTTTTATATTTACGCCATCCATCAAATCCACAGCTCCACCAGCATGATCACTATCAAAATGTGTTAAAACCATCGAATCGATGTTTTTTATGCCTCTATCTCTCATATATTTAAGTATAACGATTTTTGCAGTAGAATCGGCGCTGCGGAATCCATTACGCCCAGTATCAATTATTATGTATTTGTTTTGAGGAGTTTTTAATAGAAATGCATCGCCCTCTTGAACCGCAAATGATATAACTTCAAGATTATGATTAGGAATATTTATTGTTGAAACAAGAAGAATAACAGCCAAAACTAATACAAACTTAAAAAGTTTTTTATTCTCAAATTGAGTTTTCAATAAATACATACCTAACACAAGAATTGAGTAATATATAATTACCTGAAGGACACTAGGGTGTGTTGTAATAAGAAGCGAGTGTGGGAGATTTGAGAAAAACGTTGATATCCATACCAAAATTGTTAGTAGCGGATTTAATGCTAAATCTGACACAAAACAAACTTGGGTTGCGATAGGTTTTATAAGTGCAAAAACAGAACTTACAAACCCGCCAAAACTTATAATTGATAGAAATGGGAGTGTAAACACGTTTGAAAAAACTGAATATAAACTGACATTATTAAAATAAAACATTTGGATAGGAATAACCCATATTTGGGCTATAACAGGAATAACAATTGCGCCCGCAAGCCAAGCAGGAACGGATTTTGTATAAGACATAATTATATTTGTCGACAAGAGAAGCCCAAAAGTTACAATAAATGACAACTGAAATCCGACATCATTTATGTATGCAGGATTATACAGAAGCATTAATAAGGCAACAAAAGATAGGAGCGAAATACTATTAGTATCCCTGTTTATTAGTTTCCCTATGAGTATAAATATAAGCATTATTGCCGCTCTAACAACAGAAGCTCCGAGTCCTGTCATAAGCGAATATAAAACAACTACAGCGATTCCTGAGAGAACAGAAATTTTGTATGGAACTCTCAATTTTCGCAAGAAGAAATAAAGGAATCCATAAATAAAAGCAACGTTCATACCTGAAGCGGCAAGAATATGAAGTAATCCTGAATTAATAAAAGTTGTTCTAATATAATCAGGAGGTGCAATCGCATCATCCCCAAATACAATACCACCTAATATTTCAAGGTTTGGACTTTTTAGAAATTGGGAGTGAGATTTTATTATACTGTTTCTTGAATTGTTCAAAGACTGTAAAATCTTCCACTTTATTGAAAGCTGTTTATGAATTATTGAATAGTTTCCGTCTCTTGTATAAAAAAGAGTGTACGCATTAAAATTCCTTAAATAATTTCCATAACTGAATTGCGATGGATTACTAGCTTTGAAAGGTTGTTGCAGTTCTCCATTTATCCTGTAATACTCTCCGATATTTGGTTTTTCAATATTAGTATAATTTTTAATATTTACGAGAGTTTTATTCTTTTTTATATTCAGAGTTTTCCCTTGATAATTTATTTTATCAACGTCAAAGAAAAACTTGAGTGTACCATTTTTCCCCACATTAGGGATTGAGACAATTTGACCATAAATATCAGCCGACGTCGGCGCGATTTTGAATAACATATCAGAATCTTTTATTCTGAGACTTGCATTAAAAAATGCAAGAAAAAATATAAACATCCAAAACAGAACAAGTTTTGGAGAAAAATAATCTTTTATAATTGCAATAATCGCTAGAATCGAAACTACAGAACAATAAGCTATAGCGTTTCCTGTGAAATAAGCAAATAACCCCAATATATAAATAATTGAGGTTACAAACATTAAAAAGTTTTTGTTTTGAGATATATGTTCAAGAAACTCTTTCATTAATCAACTTCCGAAAATTTTCATTTTTTATTTACGATTAATAATTTACTATTTACCTAAAGCACTAGCTTTGGTCTTTGTTTTATCTATCAAATCATAAAATAAATCAGCAGTGCCAGCTTCATCCATAAAATCAACGCCTACTCTTGTACAACCACCTTTGGTTGCAACGCTTTCGATAAGTTCTTCTGGAGTTTTTTCACTATTAAGAATCATTTTTGCAGAACCGATTGCAGTTTGGATACTTAATGTTAAAGCTTTTTCATAATCTAAGCCAAGCGTTTCACCTGCACGTGCAATTTCATTGATAATTTTGTAGTAAAAAGCTGGACCTGAACCTGAAATTGCAGTAACTATGTCAATTTGAGATTCATCAACAACAATACATTTACCAATATTAGAAAGAAGGTGTACGACAAAATCAACATCTTCTTTTGTAGCATTTTTACCAGCGGCAACGCCACTCATACCTTCACAGATTAGAGCAGGAGTGTTTGGCATAACTCTTACAACTCTTGTTCCAGTGGGTAAAATACCTTGGATAAAGTTTGTTGTAACACCAGCGGCAATAGAAACTACTAACTTGTCTGGCGTAATTAATTCTTTTATTCCTGTAAGAACTTCTTCTACATAGTTTGGCGTTGTAGCAATAAATACAACATCAGACCATTCAACGAGTTTATTATTATCAGTTAGAATATTAATTCCAAGAGTTTTACTTTTGTCTTTGGCAAACTCTTCATTTCTCTCAGAAGCCTGTACGAAGTCATTTTGGGCAAATCCTGAAGATAAAACACCCCCAATAATTGCACTTGCCATTTTTCCACATCCAATAAATCCAATTTTTTTGTTCATAATAATTAACCTTTTTGTTGACTATTTCTAATGTTTTGTTTAACATGGATAAGCATAATACAAAATAGCGGAAAAAGGAACAGAAAAATGAGACGTACACTAGAAGGAACAAAAATAAAAAGACAAAGAGTAAGCGGATTCAGAGCAAGAATGTCAACTCCAGGTGGACAAGAAGTTATAAATAGACGTAGAGCAAAAGGTAGACACCATTTGGCTATCCTTGGTAAAAAACGCGCTTAATTTTTGTATTTAAAATTTTGATAAAAAGTGGCTAAATTAATTTAGCCACTTTTTTTGCATAAACGAAGAGTATAAAAGTGCGCTTAAGAAAAATTAGGAATTTTCCTTTATCATCTCTATCAAAATCATAGATTATTTTAAGGGGTGTGGTTACCCAATCACAGGGGATTATTTTATAAGACCTAATTTTATTGCTTTAACAGCAGCCTGAACACGTCCAGTCACATTTAGTTTAGAAAATATGGAACATATGTGAGCTTTTACTGTATGAATACTAACCATAAGTTTTCCTGCTATTTGCGTATTGTTTAATCCCTGGACAAGAAAATATAGAACCTCTTTTTCTCTTTCAGTTAATTCCATGCCAATCTTTCCTCTAAACTATAACTTTCTGCCAGATCCTCTGAACAATTAAGTTCATAATATAACTTAATTACCCAGTTGTATATTAGACGTCTGACTATTTTATTAAGTTTACTGTTAATTATAACCAAGTGAGTAAAGGGTCATGGGTACTCATCTAAATGAATGATTGATTTTTTAAAAAATATTATTAATATGTGAATGTAGATAATTAAGAGAAAATATATAGGAGCCCCCCCAAATGTCTAGTTATTTAAACGGATCATCCCTCATTGCAGGGATTCAGTCAGGTATGACCGGATCATACTCAATACTTGAAAATTTATATGGTAAAAGCGGTGGTTTAACGCGAACCAATTTAGCTGCATCACTTACCAATTCATCTGTGTTAGCAAGTGGATACAGCTCATTTTCATCATACTTGAGTAGCAATTTTTCAACTCTTGATACGAATAAAGATGGAACTTTGTCTTCAGCCGAAATACAAAAATTTACGACACAACTTTCAACACAAGGTTTAACAAGAGCCCAGATTACATCTTTGGGAACAATGAGCGGAATATCCGCTGATATGCAAGGATCAATCCTTGATCACTTTACAGATATTGACACAAACCATGATGGAAAAGTTACAAGTGGTGAAATTCAAGCATACAATTTGACTTCAAAGATGGCAAGACGAAAAGATGATGATCAAAACAATATGATTAAAAATATGTCAATCTACTATGGCGATAGTGATAAAGAATTTTCAAGCAGTTTATTGTCATACAAATGGTTAAGCGACGACAGCAGTAAATAGAGAAAATTAAACACTATCCAAATAGCAAAATAAAGTTAAAACACACGGAAGGAAATAGTGTAAATTATTGGGAAAAATTAACTCTTGGCAAGCGGGTTACAAACTGCCAAGAGTTTTTATTGCAATAAAATATATTAGTAATGAAGATGCGGAAAAATAAGAGATATAGTATAACAATGTAATATTATTATTTTGAGTTATAATAAGAATTACATTGATATAACAAGTTGCAAAATTATATAAATATGTTATTATGATTGTGTTATAGAAGACAAATAGGAGATGAGACCATAGCAAACGAAGATACAAGATACGGAAACCGTGGAAATAAAGACAAAGACAGAGTTTTAATGAATGAAAAAATCAGGTCAAAAGAAGTCAGATTAATAGATGAAAAAGGCGAAAATCACGGAGTAGTTTTAACATCAACGGCAATGGCTATGGCTGAAGAAGCTAATTTAGATTTAGTTGTTATTAGCCCAAATCAAGCTCCACCTGTAGCAAAAATAATGGATTACGGGAAATACAAGTATGAAGTTGAAAAACGAGCAAAAGAAGCAAAGAAAAAACAACATACTGTAGATCTTAAAGAGATAAAAGTTCGTTATAAAATTGATACACATGACTATCAAGTAAGAATTAAGAATATAAATAAATTTATTGCACAAGGCAACAAAGTAAAAATTATTGTAATGCTTAGAGGGCGTGAAATGCAACACTCAAGATTAGCAATAGATTTAGCGAACAAATTTATGGAAGATTTAAAGAGCGAAGCAATTATAGTTGAAAAAATGCCAAGATTAGAAGGAAGAAACGTTACTTTGTTCTTAGCTCCGGCATAAAAATTATTGACTAAAAAGTTTTAGCAAGTAGAATTATCTAAGTGAGATTCTTATAATTTCATTTAGGTTTATAAGATTTTTTGCAATAATTTTAATTATAAGCCGCAATAGCTCAGTTGGTAGAGCAAGGGACTGAAAATCCCTGTGTCCTTGGTTCAATTCCGAGTTGCGGCACCATTTATAAAAAGATACACCTTAAATTATAAGGTGTATTTTTTTATCGATATTTGAAGTGCAACTGATGATATTCTATACGGCTCGCGTCTCTTTGAGCCAACTCGCCTGCCTCTATTTCGGATGATATTCAATCATCCTCACAGAGTTCTTGAGCCTCTCCTCAAAAGATACTCAATCGTTTTCGTCGGCAGAGTGACACAATTTAAGAGACAATCGAAAGATTGTCTCTTTTTGTAGGATTTTCAGTCATTGTAGGTCAGGCATTACTTGACATACTGACTATTTGTTTTATTAATATATACCCATCTATTATGTAAACGAATTATAAAAATTTAACCATAATTTATGTTTTGTTATAAACTAGTTTTATGGGGATATATCTTTCAAAAATCATAATAAGAAATTTTAGACAAATATCAGATCTAAATCTAGATTTGCAACCAGGCTTAAATTTGATTGTGGGAGAGAACGATTCTGGAAAATCTACATTAATAGATGCTATTCGATTATTATTAGGTACTCGTGATAATGAACGACTATGGTTAAATGAAAAAGATTTTAACTTCAACGGAACTGATTATGCCTCTGAAATCACAATTGAAGGAACTTTTAAAGGGTTTGATGATAATCAAGCTGCGCCATTTCTTGAATGGATTGCCGTTGATGACAAAAATAAATATTCCTTAAAAGTTAAATTTACAGCTAAAAGACTTGAACAAAATTCTGCAAAATATGGACGAAAATTTACTGTTGATGTAACTGCGGGGCCTGACAAAAAAGGTTCTCAAATGGATGGCATGGCAAGGGATCTCTTAAAAGCAACATATTTGAAACCTTTAAGAGACGCGGGAAATGAATTAAAAGCAAAACGAGGTTCAAGATTATCTCAAATCTTATCTTCGCATCCTGACCTTAATATAAAGACAGAGAAAGGAAAATTAGAGAAAAAGCGTGTTGAAGCCCTAATATCTGAATTAAACGATAAAATAACAAAAGACGATTCTGTATATAAGAGCAGAGAAGACGAATTAAATAAAAAATATTTTAACGAATTTTTATTTGAAGGAGAAGGAGAAAAGTCATCAGCAACTATTAAAATATCTAGCACAGATTTAAATGATATTTTAGAAAAAATGGAACTCTACATTGATGAGCATAGACCTCCAGGTTTAGGAATAAATAATCTATTGTTTATGGCTACTGAATTACTTTTATTAAAGCCTGAAGAGAATGGGTATGATTTGCCTCTATTACTAATAGAGGAACCCGAAGCTCATATTCATCCGCAGTATCAGTTAAATCTTATTAATTACTTTAAAAAACAAAGTGATGTTCAAGTATTAATGACAACTCATAGTCCAAATTTGGCTTCCGCCATTGATTTAGAAAATTTAATTATAATGAAAAATGGTAATGCCTTCCCTATGGGGCATAAATATACTAAACTGTGTGAAAATGATTATGCTTTTCTTGAGAGATTTTTGGATGTAACAAAAGCAAATATGTTTTTTGCAAAAGGAATAATTTTTGTTGAAGGGCCGTCTGAGGAAATATTACTTCCATACATCGCCGAAAAGATCGGAAAGCCATTACATAAATATGGCGTTTCAATTATTAATGTTGGGCATAAAGGATTATTTAGATATGCAAATATTTTTAAAAGGCAAGATGATAAAGATTGTGATATAAAAATTGCTTGTGTAACAGATTTAGATGTTCCACCTAAAGAAGCTGAAGAATACTTAAATCGTAAAAATGATGGCTATGGTTCCCTAACTGTACCAACAACCAAAGATTTTACACCTGAACAATTATTAGCAAAGGAAGAACAAGAAAAGGCAAAATTTAGACCTATTGCAGAAACATATCTTGCATCACCATGGACTCTTGAGTTTTCTTTAGCTGAAAGCAAACTCGCTGAGATTTTGCATATAGCAATTTTAATTGCGAATAGTACAGCTAAGAATAAATATAGTGCCAAATTTAAACAAGCTAGAGAAGAATATAAAGAGTGGCTTAAATCAGGTCTTAATGAAAGACAAATAGCTAGTAATATTTTTAAAAATATATATACTTCTAATGTTTCAAAACCAGAAATCGCACAAATTTTAGTAGACTTACTTAATAAAACAACAACAAATAATTCTAAGGAATGTTTTAGAAAATTATTCCCTAAATATTTGATAGATGCTATAGATAATGTTACAAGTAATACAAAAACAAATGATGAGGAAAATATTGCAGAAGGTCAATCATAATGCAATTTCTAGATATAACAGATGAAGAAATTAAAAAAGCTGAAGAAATTTTGAGTAAGGATGCTACAAAAATTTCCTTTGATGATGAAAGCAAAAATATAATAAAAGAAAAAGATTCGTGTTTTGTACAAGCTTGCCCTGGAAGCGGAAAGACCACAACAGTTGTTGCCAAATTAGCAATTTTATCTAATAAATTGCCACATAATTATGAAGGAATTTGTGTTCTTTCCCATACAAATGTTGCAAAGGATGAAATAAAAAAACGTTTAGGAGAAAAATCTGATAGATTTTTTAAATACCCGAATTTCATTGGAACAATTCAATCCTTTGTTGATACATACATTGCAATCCCGGCAATGATCGAAAAATTTAAAGTTAGAGTTAATCAAATTGATGATGACAAATTTAAATCAATTGCTTATGAATATTATAAAAACTTATCCCGATCAACAAAAAATTTCTTATATTATAAGGATAATTTTGAATTTAACCAAATAAGATATAAATTTGATGATATAGAAAAAATCATTTTTCAAACAGATAAGAATCCTGAATACGAACTTTTAAAAGATACAGCCAAACCAACATATATTAATTTAAAAACTCAAAAGGATAATATCACAAAAAATGAAGGGATTATCGCTTATAATGATGCTTTTACTTTAGCAAATTGGTATATAAAAAAACATCCTGAAATTTCTGATGCTATTTCGAAAAGATTTCCTTATGTAATAATTGATGAAGTTCAAGACACATCACAAAACTCATTAAAAATTTTAACAACAATATTCAAAAATTCTACAGTTCAATATTTTGGAGATAATAATCAAAATTTATACAATCCTGAAATGGATGTTTTGAAAGAAATACAAAAAAGTAACAATGACATAAAAATATTACCTATAAATAATACTTATAGGTTATCTCCAAATATTTGTAATTTATCAAATCACGTTTGTAAAAATAAACCCGATATTGAGCATAAATTAAAAGCAGGTAAAAAATATCTTTGTGGTAATCAGTCTGAATGTAAAAAGTGTGAAAAATGCCAAAATACAATAATTTTATACAATGATGATAACATAACTCAAGTATTACCTTTGTACGCTCAAATAATAAAAATACAAAAAGAGTTAAAACAAGAAATGGAAGATTGCTATAAATTCGTAGGGCAAGTCGGCAAATCTTTTATAGATGGAGAGAAAGATAGCAAAGGAAATCTTAAAGTTGCACTTCCAAATTATTATCCACTTTTTAATAAAAATATTAGTTCTCAAACTATAAAATATTCAACCATAAAAAACTTTAAAACTATTTTATGGTTTGCAGAAAAATATATAAAAGATAATAATTTCAAAGAAGCTAAAAATATATTGTTAAGAGGAATTGTAAGACTTGCACATTGCCAAGGAATAAAAGAAATAAAATCAATCTCAGATATAAAAAATTATTTTAAAAATAAGGATGATATAGAAGCTTTAAATTTATTTTTATTTAGATGTTGCGATGACATAAAAAACAATAATTTAAATTATAAAGAAACAACCGATTTCTTATTTAAACTTGTAAATAAAATACAAGATATTGAACAAACAAAGACTTCAAAAGAATTTTTACAAGATGAAAATATTATCGAAGAGAGCGAAACAACAATAAAACTTTATGATAATATTTATACCGATGAAGAAATTGGAGTAAAAATTCAAATTTGTACTATTGCAAGCGTAAAGGGTGAAACGCATGATGCAACTTTACTTGCTGAAACATTTAAAAGCAAAAATGATTTAGAATATTTTTTAAGTTTTATTGCTGGTGGAACTTCACCTTCTTCTTATTTAAATAAAATAAATAATTTATATGTTGCAATGACACGCCCAAAACATCTTTTATGCCTAGCTATGCATGAAAAAGGGTTTGATGACACTTTAACATCTGATTTAGAAAATTTAGGATGGAACATCAACAAGGATTTGTGTACTACAACTGAAGCGCAAAAAAATCTGTAGGTCAGGTATTGCCTGACAATAATACCCATCATTTTATTCTCCTAAGGAAAAACCACTTGGTAATTCAGATTCTATTTGTTTAATTAATTCTGATGGATTTATATCTAAGGCTTCTGCAATCTTCCACAATGAAGTTAGCTTTGGCTCATTAATCCCGTTTTCAAGACGACTTACTAATGATTTTTGCAAATCATTCTCAAATGCAAAAATATTCAAAGATAAGCCCCTGTCTTCTCTTAACTTTTTTATAACTGACCCAACAGCCTTAAACAATTCTTTATCTTTTTTATTTATGTGTTGCATGTATAGAATTTTAATGCTAAATTTGATTTATGATGTTCTATACATAGAATATGTATAGTATATTTATTTGTCGGTTATTATTTTATTCAAAATAAAAGGAGTGATAATGATACAAGAAGATATAAACGCAGATACAATTATGAGATTTAAACAAATAATTTCTCTTACAGACCTAATGCTCGAAAATAACAACGATGTTTCACCAAACATTCTGACAATTAGAGATATCGCTCAACTAGGGTTAACTAATATTAATAATATAAAATCTTAAATAAACCTGTAACAACAACATTTGACCTTATGCCAAGCATTGTCTGACATACTAACTCATAATTATATAGTTTGTAGAGTGCAATTTTTTGCACCAACCAATTTTAAAATTTATTGTATCATATTTTTATGAGTAATTATATAAGATATTTTTCAAATAATAAACTGGTTTTTATTATAATCTGTATAGTAGACAATGCCTGAACTACTAATTAACGAGAAATAACAACTTACAATAAAGAATGAAAACATACGGAAAAATTTTACCTGTCTGATTCAAGCTTTTTTTGTTCTTGTCTCTCTATTTTTTGAATAGACTCGACTGGAGGCAAATCTTCTGGCATTGTTCCACCTAATTCTTTAATCGTTTCTCTAACCTTTTTGCCTACTTCATAATGAGTTTGATTAGCATTTACTTTACCTTTTATATTTTCTCTTTTTAATTTTTCTTCTGTTTGAGTTGCTCGGAATAAATTAGCCGCCAATTCTGTACTTCCCATGTGGTCTAAGATTTTCTGACTTTTCTTAAGCCCTTTTTTATCATGAATATCTTTTTGTCCTAATCCACCATATAAACCTTTGTAACCATAATCTTGGAATATAGCATAATCAAAAGGATCTTTCACACCTGCATTATTTGCTGCATCTGCTAAGTGCTTGTTATGCTTTTTCATTTCTTCTCTTAAAAATAATCGTTTTTGATTCTCTTCTGACTCAATAAGTTTCTTTTCTTCTTCTTCAATAAGTTCTTTTTGTCTTGTTTTTACTGCAAAATAAGCTTGTCCAAATGCAACAATTTTTTTAGACGGGTCGGAATTTTGAATAATCAAATAACAAGCAAATCTTGAAAGCCTAAAATCTTCAATCTCTCTTTTAGCTCCAGAGCCAATTTCGACCATGTCGCTTGCTTGGGCGAAATGGTTTAAAATATCTTCATCACTATTTTTGCATGCTTCTTTTGCTTTTTCTATAACATTTTTAAACTTGCTATACTCTGAATACTCAAGTAAAGTGGATAAATCTCTTGCAGACCAAAACTCATATCCTTCATCACTTAATTTTTTAATTTTCTCAAAAGGCGATTTTAACAAATCATCTATTGTATATTTTTCTGACATTCCCCTATTCCCCCACATTTAATAAAATTAATTATAACATATCTTTAATACAGGAACTTGCATGTAAATAATCTTTTTTATAAATAACAAAGTCGATTTCTAAGATAATTTTTATTCTGTCAGGCAATGCCTGACCTACCAACTGCATAATTATGCTGTTAAAAACATATCTGAAAAATTATAACTTTCAATTTATTTGAAATACATAGTTTAAAAATCCAAATCAACCATTTCAGGCAAGGATAACTCTAATGCATTTGCTAACTTTGCTATGGTTTCTAAATTTGGCATATTCTTTCCATTCTCAATTCCGCCCAACGTAGTTCTATGCAATTCTGCCATTTCGGCCAATTGCTCTTGAGAGATATCTTTTTTTATTCTCTCTATTTTTACTTTTTTGCCGAATTCTTTTGCTAAATTGTCTAAATTAATCATCATAATAATATTATTTTATTCTCTTGACAAATTATTTCTACAGAATATTATATTCTTATGATGATAGTTTTCATCGTACAGGACGACATATTAACTTGGAGGGAAAATGATACAAGAAGACATAAACGCAGATATAATAATGAGGTTTAAGCAGATAATTTCTCTTACAGACCTAATGCTCGAAAATAACAACGATGTTTCACCAAACATTCTGACAATTAGAGATATCGCTCAACTGGGATTGACAAATATTAATAATTTATTTACATAATGGAAAAAATACTTAAATGTGCTAAAATTACTGAATCACAACCATATAAAAAGGGGAGTACCTAATGAAAGTATCACAACAACCTATAAGTTTTAAAGGAACAGGCATAAAACCAAAAGCACCAAAAACATCTAATCCATATTCTTTATGGAATGTATCAAAAAAACTGTTTAAAAAAGGTGATGTCGTAATTCTCCACACAGAAGGAGATTCTGATATCGTTGCAAAAAAAGGCGTTTTGAATAAGGTTAAATTCTTATATAACTATATTAGACTAGGCTTAATGAGCGACAGATAATCAACTAAGCATTACTTATATTTAATAAATTATTTTATCTTTTACAGTATAATTATCAGATATGAAAATATTAATTATCAACGCAAGCCACAGAAAAAAGGGGAATACCTCACTAGTAAACGAAATTATTGCCGAAAAACTTAAAACATTTGGCGATATTGAAATAGAACAAATATTTCTATCAGACTTGAACATCTGGCTTTGTAAGGGATGCGCCTGCTGTATTACAATAGGAGAAGATCATTGCCCTAATAAAAATGATGATAGAACACTCCTTGAACAAAAACTTCTGGTCTCTGACGGAGTTATTTTTGCATCACCTATTTATGCAATGAATATGACTACCTTGATGAAAAATTTTATGGATAGATTCGCATTTACTATGCATAGACCTCGTTTCTTCAATCAATATACAATGATTGTTTCAGTAACAGGAGCCTTTGGACTAGACGAAACAATAAAAAGCATTTCTCAACTTAAATATAGCGGATTTAATATCGTTCAAACACTAGGGTTAATAGTTCAAAACCCACTAGAAAATGTAGCAATCGATGACACAAAACAAATCAAAAAAATAGAAAAAACTGCTGAAAAATTTTACTACACAATAAAAAATAAAAAGAAAATTGAACCATCAATAATAAAGTATTTATCGTTCCAACTACAAAGAAAATTCTTTTCAAAATTGGATCCAGAAAAATATGCCGACTGGAAATATTTTAATGAAAAAGGTTGGTTCAATCCAGATTGTAAATACTACACACCCAATCTTAAAACCTCAAAATTACAATATAAAATTTCTAAATTAATATCAAAATTTATATAATCTTATAAATATTTTGTCTCAGCAGGAGGGAATATTTCAAAACCTTTTTCATTCACTTTAGAAATGTAACTTTGTATTCTCTTCATGAAAGGAAGCATTTTCCCATCTTGGGATCTTCTATGCGCAATTTCAACACCTTCATTAACTAAAACATCGCCATCTGGAGAAGTAACATTCTTGTATATTGTTGTGCTCATCGGTAAAACTCCTTCAGAATTATTGGCATATATTCTTGAAACCTTATTTCCCTTAGAATCTTTTGTAGTAGCAGCAACAAGCGCTTTTACAGGAGAACACGTTTCAAAAACAAGTTTTACTTCTTTACCTGTTTTAGCAGTAACATATATTTCTCTATTAGGGTTAAACCCTTTTACACCATTACTTTCTTGTTTTGCAAAACGATATGAAAGATTTTTATTTTTTCTCAACACACTTAGATATTCAGGGTAAAAAACAGGCATATTATAACTCCAAATTTGAGTGACAATATATGATAAAACTCAAAAAAATAAAAACTTGCTAGTGAGGATAAAGAAAAACTAATTTAATTCGGCCAAATCCTCATTAGACATGTCACCTTTCCATTTAAAAAAGAAATAAATGCCAAGTACAAGATAAACAATCCACATTATTACAGTAGAATATGTTTTTCCACCGTGCATAACAACACCCACCCACATCAATATAGACAACACATTTACTATCGTCCAGACAATCCATTGCTCTATACACCGTTTAACGGTCAAATACATGCCAACAAGAGACAGCACCGTTGTAATTCCATCAATATAACAACACCCGTCTTTAAAATATTTAAGAATTGATATTGCAACTAAACACCCGAAAATAGAGATTAAAACTACCCTCACCAATTCTGACTTACTTAATCTGGTTTTAATTATTTCATGGGTCGTTTTATCCAAATGTTTTTGCCACTGAAAAAAGCCTAAAATCTGCATTGGAATATAATACCCAACATACAAAAATAAATTTCCATACAAAGCATGGTGAAAAGCTAAATACCCGTAAAAACTTGAACCAATTAACCCAAAAAAGTAACAACTTATCTTACCTTTGCCTGCAATTACAGTATACATAATTCCACAAACAGCAGATATTACAGCAATAGGACTATCATTAACCAAAACAGCGTTTACAAAAATTAACAACAAAATAGAAATCAATGCTATTACTTCTAATCTCTTCCATCCGCTAAATTCTAATTTTAAAAACTGCTTTATGTCCATATTTCTTAATCTTTATCAATATTAGTTTTACTTTTCTCTATTATTGTTATCTAATAAAAATAGATGAATGTAAATTTTAGCGGACAAAATATATATAAAAGTCGACTAATAAAAAAGGGATTGGAAGTTGCTGCAGATAATGGCACTCTGTTTGTAGCAGGCACCTCACTCGTACTATCAACATTCATAAGACCCCTTTCAATACTTGCTACCCCAAATACAGATAAAGAGAATAAAAAACTTGCTTTCGCTAAATCAATTTCATCATCAGCAGGTGGATATCTTCTAATGCTCGGGGCATCACTCCCTATTGCAAGAAGTATCAAGAGAATAAATAAAAATCCTATAAAATATTTAAAACCAGAAACAATTAAGAACTTCAAAGAACTTGATAAACCTATTGAAGAATCAAAGGCTTACCAATTTGTAACCCAAGTTTTCAAACTAGGTGTAGGGTTTACAATGGCAGCACCAAAAGCAATTATGACTTGTGCGCTTATTCCATCGGTTATGACAGTTGTAAACGCTCTATCAAAACCTAAAACGACAAATAATAAAAACAATAAAGGTAGTCCTAAAATTGTTAATACCACGCCTAACAAAAACACGATACCCGAAAAACAAGTCAATAAAAATATTGCATTCAAAGGTCTGGGAAACTCTGCAGGAGAAGCATTATCCAAAGCAATAGGCAAAACAATCGACAAACCGTTTATTCAAAAAATGGGTGAAAAATTTAAAAATTCAAACTTTGGAATGCATATGATTGCCCTAACAGATGCACTTACAACAGGGGTATTTATCCAACAGACTAGAAACAATAAAAACATTGAAGAAAAAAGAAAGAAAACACTCTGCTATAATGCAGCTATTTCAACCACACTAGGAACAACAAGCGGATACGTAGTGGACAGATTATTAGAAAAACCAACAGCTAAGTTTATTAAAAATTTCTCAGAAGCAAACAAAGATTCTGTAAAGCTTAGCAAATATATCCAGGGTATCAAAATCGCAAAACCAGCATTAATTTTAGGTGGAATTTATTATATCGCAATACCTTTTGTATCAACATTTTTAGCTGATAGAATAAAAACAAAACAACCCGAACAACCTAAACAAGAAACAAAAAATATACCACCCAAAACGGCATCAGCTAAATAATTCTATTATAAGAATTTAATTTCTTTTGTTTTAATATCTGAACAAATTCCACGTAATACTGTACAAATTGTATTAGTTAAGTCTTTTCGCCATTGCTTACCATTTATAATGCCGGAATCATATTTTTCGAGTTTTGGCATTTCATCCAAAAGTCTAGTAAGTACCTTCGGATCTTCTTTTACTACTTCACGGAAATCCTTATCCCCTCTATCCATATTACCCTCTTTCCCCACAGGAAAAAAGTTTTCAAGTCCATTTATATTAAAATTTTTAGGTAAACGCCCTGTCTTTTTTTTATCAAACGCAATGATATGTTCAACCGATGATTGATGAGGTCCTGATCTGGATGACAACTTTACGCCAGTATAAATATCATTTATACCATATTCTACGGCTTTGGTATTTATTTCATGTCTTAAATACCTTTCATCCATACTGTAACCACGCCTGCCTACACTTTTTTTCTTATTTTTTTTACCAAAGTTTATGGTATCTGTATAAGAAATAACATTATTTAATAACATATAAATTAAACCTTTCACATATTCATATACACTAAAACCAAATAAATATTTTTTTTGCGCACAAAGACACAAGAAACTCTAAAATTATACAATTTTGAAATTTTCCCTTGTCCTAACTAGCAACTTTTATTTTCCCCATTGTTTTATCAGTATGCAATTACAATCAAACCCGATTAATTTTAATGGATTATACATCATCCGTGGAAACAAAAAAAACGCAATACCCCTATACAACCTTATCAAACAAGAAAACAAATTGGCGGGCATCCCAACTGATTGCGTACAATTATCCAATGGAGAAGTGTTTGTTTTAACAGAGGATGATACAGAGAAAAAAGATTCTATCAAAACCCCTCAAGAGGCTCACAAAATAGCATATACCTACGTCAATACAAATCATTTATACGACGATAATACAAAAAACATAAACGAAAATATAACAAGTTTCAAACCAATAACTGGAGAATATGAACGTATATATCCAATGGATTACGAGGGAATGAAATTTTATCCATACAAACAGGATGCTCATTTATATTATGAACCGGAAATGAAATGCAAGTGTGAATTTAATAAAGAAATTCCATTAGGAGATGCGATTAAAAAAATCTATGAAACAGATTGCAAAGCTTTTATACATGACAACTCAAAATCTCATTTTATATTGAGAGCTAATGAATCATCCGAAGAGAGAATCTTAAAAACAATACAATCCAATCAAAAATTAAAGGATTTAAAAACTAAAAAACTTGTAGGAGCCGGCAGTTTTAATATGCTATTTGATATTGGAGATGAAAAAATCTTAAAAATTTCTGACCACCCATGCGCACCTAAGAAAACTGAATCCTTTGATTTGCCGATTATTGACAAGGGCAAAGATGAAGAACAAAAAATTTATTGGTGTATTACCCCAAAAGGACAAAATGAAACAGAATCTAGAATAAAAATATATGAAATAAAAGACGTTTTAGACCAAATATCCTCAGCAGGATACAAGACTGCAATAGATATTGGGTATGATTATCCACATCAATTTGTAAGATGGAATAACAAGGTTTGTCTTGCAGATTACGATTGTGCCGAATTAGCTAGTGGGAAATCAAGGATGGAAGAATAAAATTTTATTCTTATTATTTATTGAATTAGTGAGAAATTAAGAATTTTTTCAAACCATAAATTGTTAATTTATATTAATATTAATTAACAATTTAGTAGAAAAATGTTAATATTTTTATGAACAAATTTGATAGAAAACGAAATTGAGGAAATAATGATAACTTCAAAAAATAATAACATTAGGTTTAAAAGTGTCAAGACCTATAACTTTGAAAAAGACGCTAAAACAAAAAAACTTATAACAAAAGCAGCAAACGATGAATTTTTAAAACCCCAAATAGATGCACTTGAAAGACAAGGCATAGATCTTGATATAGTAAAAGATTACGATCACGAAGCAAGACCTACAAACTATGCTTCTGTATACCTTTCTCATAAACCTGACTATTTCACAAAAGACGGAATGAACCCAATTCAAGATGTTAATGAAAAAATCACAAGCGTAAAAGATGCTAAAAAACTTATCACAAGAGGTATTGCAGCAAGTATAGACTTTATGAAACAACATTTTGAATATGTAAAAGAAGCAAAAAAATTAGGTATCGACTAGATTCCAACAGGAATTTACAGACAAATTTTTACGAAAGAGCGTGCGGAAAAATTAAGAATTTTTCCGCACGCTCAGATTTATTTTATTAATAATCTATATATATCTAACTACTTTTCGGTTTCGAATCCAAAATCTTCTACCCAAACTTTGAACCCACCTTCCATTTCCATTACTGGATATCCATTACTAGCGAGATTAAATGCTCCAGCCGCACCCAAATGACATTGTTGATTATAGCAATAAACTATATTGATTTTTTCTTTTGATAAAGTATCCAATTTAGAAACCAATTCATCTTTTGGAATTGAAATCGCTCCAGGGATATGTGAGGTTTCGAAATCTGCACTCTGTCTTAAATCTATCAAAACAACATTATCACGCGTCAACATTTTTTTTACTTCAACAGGACCAAGGGTGTATGCGAGTTTTTTTGCAAAAAACTCTGCAGCCTCCTTTGTCTTGAATCTGTATTTATTAACGTCTTCTGACATATTAACACCTGCTTTCTTTTAAAATAGACACAGAGGATGCGGGAAAACTCTTAATTTTTCCGCACGCTCAACTTAATTCTTTTATAAAAATAAGTTTTGCAAATTCATCAATCAGGTATGTTTTTGGGATAACTGAATAAATATTCAAATAATATGTTTAGATTTGTGTAGATTTTCAATTATAATAGCGTAATCTTATTGCAATAATTATAAAAAAACTGTACTCTTAAGAAGGAATTTTCTTATAGGAGTTTTCCTTATGAGAACAGAGCTTGGAATAAATCCACAACTAATTAACTATAATTATAAACACCAATATTCAAATTTTAAAGGCAAGAGAGATATCGTTGCCTTTATGGATTATGATGGAACATACAAGGACCACAAATATCCTGAAACGAGAGATATTTTAGAAGACGGATTAGTTGATTTGCGCTCCCAATATGCTAAAAGTAATATTAATTTTATTCCTGTTATAATCAGCGCACGTCCCAAAGAAAGATTGAAAGAAGAATATCCATCAGATGTAATTCAATGGTGTATAAGCCAAAATGGCGGAGAAATCACAAAAGGATCACCAAGTACAAATACAACCAATTACGAAAAATGGGAAGACTTGAACGCCAGCACGGGATTTAAAGCAAAAAAGGTTCAAGACTCCATACATAGAGTTTCAAAATTACCAGAGTTTTCGTCATTGAAAATTGTCCCGGTAGGTGATGTTGTTCATAATCCAATAGCAAGTGCTTGTGAATATATGCAACCATTTTGTATAGCTCTTGGTACTATTAAATTAGACAAAGACGAACCAAAAGAAATTCTGACAGAAAAAAGTTACAAAACTCCCAAACAAGTTAAACAATTTGTCCATATGGTTTCAAAAGATTTGAAACAACAAGGAATACAATTTGAAATAAACCAACCTTATCTATACAAAAATAAACCATATATAATGTTTGATATAGCGTCCCCCTATGCCAACAAAGGACAAGCAATAAAGTTTCTTTTAAAAGAACTTGACATTAATAAAAAAAATATAATTGTAGCTGGTGATGGTGGCAATGACATAGCAATGATGAAACCATCAAAAGGGACTAAAAAAGGTGATGGAAGAAGTTTAATAGTTGTTGGCGAAAATAAAAGTTTAATAAAAAATGCTAAATCTCTTTCTAAAGATGAACTGGTTATAAGACCACCCGAAGAACCCTCATCTATCGGCCTCCTCGAAGGATTAAAAATTCATCTTGATAGAATTACACAAAGGATTTTAGGTAAAAAACCAAAGAGTTCAAAAACAGATATATTGGCATAAACTTAATCAATAAGAGATAACAATTTAGCCATTTTTATTGTTCTTTAGTTTTTTTTATAATGCCCACGGTTCCATTAACAATAGCTTTTTTAATATAATCATCCTTAACATATCGAACCCAAGAATTTGAATAAAATAAATTATCCAATGCTTCTCTTGGATGCATATCTTCTGGTGATTCACCTTTATCCAAACAGCGATTATAAATAAAAGCATCCAAATGAGGAAAAGCCTTAAAATCATGTCCTTGAGATAACATTCTTGAATATGCTTCATCAAATTTCATACCCTGAACATCGATATCATATATCGCACCCATTGTTCCAGCTCTATCTTGACCTGCACTACAATGAAAATACACAGGCTTCTCACTAGAATCCTTACACTCATCTAAAAAAATACTTATGTATTCTTCACTTGGAGGGTGTTTCTCATCCCAAGGAAGATGAATAAATTCAATACCATTTTTTTCAGCAACTTCTTTTTCATCTTGCCAATTTGAAATTTGATCCTTACGAGGTCTGTTATCAAACGAAATAATTTTCTTCACGCCCAGATTTTTTAAGGCAATAATACCTTCCTCATCTTTAGGTCTACCGCCCCTATAAACTCCTGGAGCAACAACTACAGGATGCTGTTTATTGAAACAGTGATTATATTTAGAAAACTCTTCTATTTCTCCTAGAGGTCTAAACTCTGGAACAATTATTTCATGACTAGCCTGAGATTTTTTTTTAAATAAACCAAACAATCCTTGAAAAGCTAAAGAAGGAATATCTGTATACGAGGTAATAGAATCATCAAATTTTGGCGATGTTATATTCGCTTTTTCTTGATGATTATTATTCATTTTTAGGAGTAAAAGTTGATTGCTTTGAATTTTCATTTTTAGAAACCTATATTTAGGACCTCACAATAAGAAAACCTATAAATATAATTTTTGCTAGATCTCTTAATAATTTAGAACGCTTTATATATCTTTACATCAAACGATTTCTTATCAAAATAAAATTTTCAGAGGGTTTAAGAACATCACGAAACTAATCACTAAGAAAGGTAATTTTATGGGACTATTTGCTAAAAATATAACAAATATCACAAAACCAATTGAAAGACTTGTTGGAGGAATAAGACCTATGGGAGCAGTAGAAAAAGCAAAAGATACCCGAAGCCATTCCCAATTATCAGCAGCTCTTGATTATTATTCACAAATCAATCCTGAAATTAGCCAGTTTATTTCATCAATTAAAAAGTCAAAACATTTGAATTTAGCGGTAGATATTGCTGAACACGCAAACGATACAACCAAATTACCCACAAATATCAATTTAAGACAAAAAGGTAGAAATGGTGAAAGTAGCGCATATGAAGATATTTTTGCAAACTTTGCACAAACAAGCAAAGAACATCCTGCAACACTAGACCTTATGCAAGAAGTTGTAAATCAAACAGATTCTACAACAAGCAAATACACACTTTCTTACTTACCAAACTTAATGAAAAATCCTCTTCCAGAAGCTCAAGCTAAAGCAGCAATTCCAGGAGTTAAAGCTGCTGCAGAAGCTACCTTAGAGGGTGGATATACAATGGATTACTCAAAACAAAAAGATTTTATTGGATTTCTTCAAATTCTAACAAGTCCAGAAGCAAAACCAGAAAAAATAAAAGCATTTCCAGAAATGCTGAATATTACATCAGAAATTGAACACCAAAACAAAAATAAACAAATAATTATTGATCCATATATGCTAGTAACAAACCCTAGACCAGTTAATGAAGTTATGGAGAATTTAAAAACATTACAAGCCAGTGGATTATATTCAAAAATGGATTCCAAGACACCTTTTGATGTTGCAGAATTTGCAAATAAGAATATCAATCTGACTGTTTAATAGTAATAAAAATAAGAGCATCTAAATTTTATAAAATTTGTGGAATGGAATGCTAATGTTTTGAGCTACCAATAATCCAAGACAGGACGAGAACCCTAGAATTTATATAATAAATTTGCGGTTAGGATTCCGTTATTATAAATTTGGAAAAAACAATTAAATACGGCGGTAACGGGATTCGAACCCGTGTCAACAGAATGAGAATCTGCTATCCTAACCCCTAGACGATACCGCTCTAAGGTTTATTTCCATTCTTAAATTCATTATTACTATAGCACGAATCTGAAACATGAATAATATTTATTATCAAAAACATCATGATATATTCTATTGGGGAAACAAATTTTTGAATTAATAATCTAAACTTTAATGAGAATAATAAAAAATTACTAATTTATTAGTTCGCACGAGAGGGGATTATATTATGAAAAAATTATTTATTGTACTTAGTCTAATTTGTATTACACAATGTTCTGCTTTTGCATACCAAGATATGAATGAATACTATCAAAAAAACCAAAATTATGCTCGACCATCATATAATTTTCAAGATAACAACAACGGATTCAATAATTCTCAAAAATATATCCACGACAAACAATATAATGATTTTAATTATAGACAGAACAGTATAAATCAAAATTTACAGCAGAACTACAACAATTTTAATAATAAAAATTACTATAGTTATTAAAAATAACAATATATGAGAATTTTTATATCACGCGTCATTGCGAATAAAATGAAGCAATCCAGGTGCTAAGCACGTAAACAAATTAATGTAAATGGAACGGGCAATCCTTTTCGTGAAAATCATCAGGCTCTATCTGAATTGTTGAATGTTTTATCTCGAATTTTTCTTTTAACAATGCATTAATTTCACAAAGCAAACGTTCATTATCTTCTTTTTTTGCAACAATATGAACGCTCAGAGAAACAAACTGAGAATTAATATTCCAAACATGTAAATCGTGAAGATTATTAACACCATCTATCGCACAAATAGAATCTTTTACCTCATCTATATTAATATTTTCAGGAGCCACTTCCATCAATATGCGGACGGCCGCATTAGTAATATTAATTGAGCTATACAAAACAAGAATCGCTATAATAATACTTACTATAGTATCTGCCATATATAAGTGCCAGCCATAAACCAGAACCCCTGCAACAATTGCACCTATCGATCCTAATAAATCTCCTAATATATGAAAAAATGCACCCTTAATATTAAGATTTTCTTTGCTTCCGCTGTGTAAAATATATGCCCCAACAATATTTACGATAAGCCCACCAAAAGCAATTATCGTCATCGTCACGGCATCAATATGTTGTGCAATTGTGATTCTCTGATAAGCCTCATACAAAATCGTAAAAGCAATAAAAATAAGTGTTACGCCATTTATTAAAGCGGCAAAAATTTCTGCCCTATAATAGCCATAAGTTTTTTCTATTGACGCTTTTTGAGACGTCAACCAAAGAGCAAAAAATGATAATGCCAAAGAAGCAGTATCTCCAAGCATATGTCCTGCATCCGCAGTCAGAGCCAAACTATTGGTAAAATAACCACCTAAAAATTCTGCAACCATATAAAATGCAGTTATGAATAGTACAATAAGCAAACTTTTAGAATTATTGTGCTCGTGGTGATGGTGATGATGTTCACAATGTTCGTGTGACATATTGTTTTTCCTCTCAGAATAATTCAATTATACGTAAAGGCAACATCCTGTCAAATATCTAAATAATAAAGAAACGAATGAAAAAATTATTCTGGATTAAATGTCCTAAAAATTACTTTATCCAAAACCCTTTGTTTCTTGTTAAATTTCAAAACTGTCTTTTCTAAAATTAATGAATCCACATAATCCTTAATCCCCGAAAATTTAGCAACAGGCCCCTTTGCAAATTTAATTGCCCAAACCCTTTCATCATAATAAGCAGCCTTCTCACTTAAAAGCTGTTTTTTACACATTTTTAACGCAGAAATTCTCATATTTTTTGGAACGCTTTGAAGTGTTTGATAAACATCATTGACCGCATCTTTTTCTTTATTTATTTTTGATTGAGGTCTAAAATATTTATCTAAAACCCCTTCACAAAGCTTCCACTCTTCCATATTCCCACAATATGGAGCTCCTTCAATATTTAAAGTTTTAGGATTGGTTATTTTCCCAAAGAAATGACTGAATTCATGTGCTACAAATTTTTTCTTTAAATTTCTTAAATTTCTGAACCTAAAATCAAACCCACTACAAACGTTATATAACTCTCCATCCTTTCTTTCTACATGATATTTTGGAGCCAGAGTAGCCAGATTAGGACTTTCTTTCGATTGTGGGGAAAAAGATACATCAATTTTATTATCACCCAAGAAAGCATCTAATTCTTTAGTTACGACATCTTCATTTAAAGAATCATAACCTTTTAATCTATTGAGAAATGAATAATTTAAATTATGAGCAAGTTTCCGCCTGTCTTTTTGATTTCCTCTACAAACAGATAATGGAAGTTTTGCTTCTCTTAACGTTTTATTATGTACATTTAACATAATAAATTCACATTCCCCTTAAAATTACACTATATTATTTATACTCTTAAATTTTTATTTTGAAACTGTTATTATTATAATTTATCAGATTTTTTCAATATTTAAATAAAATTTATAATAAAAATACCATATACCCAAGTTACTTAAATCTCCCAGATACTTTGTTTTTCTAACACTACACAATACAATCGTAAAACAGTTCAAAATGAAAGAGGAGATACAAATTATGAATAACATGTTTTGTTTTCAATGTGAACAGACTTCAAAAGGTTCCGGATGCACATTGGGTGGAGTTTGCGGAAAAACAACAGATACAGCAAACATCCAAGATGAATTAACAAGTTCACTAATTGAATTTGCAAATCTTGATTTAAGAAATGAAGAAAATACAAAAATACTAATAGATGGATTATTTACGACAATAACAAACGTCAATTTTGATGCCTCTTCCATAAAAAAACTAGTAGATGAACTTTCACCAAAAATTAAATCAAATCATTTCGATATTAAAACTATTTGGGATACCAATGAAGACATCAGAAGTTTAAAATCACTCGTTTTATTTGGTCTAAAAGGAATTGCAGCATATGCTCACCACGCAAGAGCTTTAGGATACAAAGATGAAGAAGTTGATAACTTTTTTTATGACGCACTTCAAGGAATCTCAAAAGATTTAGTGGCAAATGATTTGCTTCCTCTAGTGTTAAAAACAGGTGAAATAAATCTAAAATGTATGGAACTATTAGACAAAGCAAATACCGAAACATACGGACATCAAACCCCAATGAAAGTAACAACACATATAGATAAAGGACCTTTCATTGTTGTAACAGGGCACGATTTGAAAGACCTTGCAAAACTTTTAGAACAAACAAAAGACAAAGGTATAAATATATATACCCACGGAGAAATGCTACCTTGCCACGCATATCCTGAACTTCATAAATACAGACACCTAAAAGGAAACTTTGGTACCGCTTGGCAAAACCAACAAAAAGAATTTGATAATATCCCAGGCCCTATTTTATTCACAACAAACTGTATTATGCCGCCGAAAGAAAGCTACAAAGATAGAGTATTCACAACATCTGTAGTCCAATATCCTGAAATTCAACACATTGGAGATGATAAAGATTTTACTCCTATAATAGAAAAAGCTCTTGAACTTGGCGGATACAATGAAGTTCAAAACTTTACAGGAATCAATGGTGGAGATATTCTGAGCGTTGGATTTGGACACCATACAGTTATGTCTGTTGCAGATGGACTGATTGAAAATATAAAAGCCGGTAATATCAAACACATCTTCTTAGTTGGAGGTTGCGATGGAGCAAAACCTGGAAGAAATTACTATACAGAATTTGTAAAACAAACACCTCAAGATACAATCATTCTGACCCTTGCCTGCGGCAAATATAGATTTAATGATTTGGATCTAGGAAACATAAATGGAATTCCAAGACTATTAGATATGGGACAATGCAATGATGCTTATAGCGCAATTAAAGTTGCAGTTGAATTATCTAAAGCGTTCAATTGTTCCGTTAATGAACTTCCCCTATCACTTGTTTTATCTTGGTATGAACAAAAAGCTGTTTGTATATTATTAACTCTATTATATTTAGGAATAGAAAATATAAGACTCGGACCAACACTTCCAGCTTTTGTATCGCCTAATGTATTAAATATTTTAGTTGATAAATTCAAAATAAAACCAATTACAGCACCAGAACAAGATCTAAAAGATATTTTAGGATAAATAACTACATATCTAAGGGGAATTTTATCCCCCTTTTTTAATAAAAGGAGAATATATAACCACACACTCTGCTCCGGTTGATGCCGTTGTACAGGTTATTGATGGAGAAGTAAAAATCACCATTTCTGGAGAAAAATTCAATTTAAAAGAAAATGATATCATTTTAATGCCTAAAAGAAAGCCACACGGACTTAATGCAATATGTCGATTTAAAATGGCATTATTTAAAGTTTAATATGAGAAAATGAAGAAACTCTTAATTTTTCCTCACGCTCATATATAGTTAAAACTAATCAAAAGTAGCGACAACAAAAATCAAGTTGTCGCTACTTTTATATTGTTATTAAAATCACAATATAAGTAGGACAAAAAGCACAATTATAATTATAAAGATTTTATTAATATTAAAAAAACTCTATCAATTTTGCTCCCAAACAGTTGACTTTGCATATTTTTGCATGTAATATAATAATGAGTGTAAAAATCACAATATAAAAATTTATTAATCGTGATTTTTTCCCAATTAAAAAAGAAAAACTGGATTTTTTATAATTAAATAGGTAAAATAAAAAGGAGATAAAGTATGCCAAAAACTAAAAATTCAAAAATTGAAAAATTAGAAAAAGATTTGGCTGTCAGCACATTAGTTAACAGCCCAGAAACTTTTGAAATCCTTGTACAAAAGGTAAAAAAAGCTCAAAGAATCTTTTCTACATATTCACAAGAAAAAGTAGATTCAATTTTCAAAGCTGCAGCAGCTGCTGCAGATAAGGTTAGAATCCCTCTAGCTAAAATGGCAGTTGAAGAAACTGGCATGGGCATAGTTGAAGATAAGATTATTAAAAACCACTTTGCATCTGAATATATCTACAACAAGCACAAAAATGCTAAAACTTGTGGAGTTATAAAGACTGACAAAGCTAATGGAATTAAGATTGTTGCAGAACCTCTAGGAATTCTTGCTGGTATCGTTCCAACAACAAACCCTACATCAACAGCAATCTTCAAATCATTAATTTGCTTAAAAACAAGAAATGCAATCATCTTTTCGCCACATCCTAGAGCTAAAAAGTCTACAATTGCAGCCGCTAAAGTTGTTTTAGATGCAGCAGTTGCAGCAGGAGCTCCAGAAGATATTATCGGATGGATTGATGAACCAACAATTGAACTTTCAAATATGTTGATGAAACACCCTTCAGTGGATTGTATTTTAGCAACAGGCGGTCCAGGAATGGTTAAAGCAGCTTATTCATCAGGAAAACCAGCTTTAGGTGTTGGGCCTGGTAATACACCTGCAATCATTGATGAAACTTCTAATATTAAAATGGCAGTATCTTCAATTCTTATGTCAAAAACATTCGACAATGGTATGATTTGTGCATCTGAACAATCAATCGTTGCTGTTAGTGATGTATATGAAGATGTTAAAAAAGAATTGGCATACAGAGGAGCATATATTCTATCCAAATCAGAAGCTGAAAAAGTTTCTAAGATAATCCTAACTGAAGCTGGTTCTGTAAACCCTAAAATTGTTGGACAATCAGCATATACAATTGCACAAATAGCAGGCATTAGCGTTCCTGAAGACGCTAAAGTTCTTGTGGGAGAAGAAAAAGAAGTTGCAAAAGAAAATCCATTCGCACACGAAAAACTTTCTCCAATTTTAGCATTATACAAGGCAAAGGACTTTGAAGATTCAGTTCAAAAAGCATACAATTTAGTTTTATTAGGTGGCGCAGGTCACACAGCAGTTCTTTACACGGATGAGAGAACTCAAGATAGAATCAACTACTTTGCAACAAAGATACCAACTTGTAGATTGCTAATCAATTCACCATCATCGCAAGGTGGTATTGGTGATTTATATAACTTCAAATTAGAACCGTCATTAACTCTTGGCTGTGGTTCTTGGGGAGGTAACTCGGTAAGTGGTAACGTAGGTGTTGAAAACTTATTGAACTACAAAACCGTTGCTGAAAGGAGAGAAAATATGTTATGGTTCAAGGTTCCTTCAAAAGTTTACTTCAAGAGGGGCGCAGTTGATTTAGCTCTTCGTGAACTTGAAGGTAAAAAACGTGCATTTATTGTAACTGATAGATTCTTATTTGATTCAGGAGCTGTAAATAGCATCGTTAATATTTTAGATGAAATTGGTGTTGAATACCAAATCTTCTTTGATGTTAAGCCTGATCCTACATTATCTACAATTAATCAAGCAATGTCTATATTGAACCCATTTGAACCTGATGTAATCATTTCATTAGGTGGTGGTTCTCCGATGGATGCAGCTAAAATTATGTGGTTAATGTATGAACAACCTGATACAAACTTCTCTGATATTTCAATGAGATTTATGGATATTAGAAAAAGAATCTGTAGTATACCTGATTTAGGTAAAAAAGCTACTATGATAGCTATTCCTACAACTTCTGGTACTGGTTCTGAAGTAACACCATTTGCTATCATCACTGATGACAAGACTCACGTAAAATATGCAATTGCAGATTATGCTCTAACTCCAAATATGGCAATAATCGACCCTAACTTCGTTGATGGAATGCCAAAAGGCTTAACATCAGCTTCAGGTATTGATGCATTAGTTCATGCTATTGAAGCTTATGTATCTTGTATGGCTACTAACTTTACAAACTCTAATGCATTAGAAGCAACTAAGTTAGTATTCAAATACTTAGAAAGAAGCTATACCGAAGGAGCTAAAGACCCTGTAGCTAGAGAAAAAATGCACTATGCAGCAACAATTGCTGGTATGGCATTTGCTAACTCTTTCTTAGGATTGTGTCACTCAATGGCTCACAAACTTGGTGCAATGTATCATGTTCCACACGGTGTTGCTAACGCACTATTAATAAGACAAATCATTAAGTACAATGCAACAGATTGTCCTAAGAAACAAGCTATATTCCCTCAATACAAGTTCCCAAATGCAGTGGCTAAATATGGTCAAATATCTGACGAACTTAATTTAGGTGGAAAGAATGACAAAGAAAAAGTTGAATTATTAATCAAAGCTGTTGATGAATTAATGGATAAAGTTAAATTACCAAAATCAATCAAAGAATTTGGTGTTGACGAAAAAGAATTCTTCGATAACTTGGATGAATTAGTTGAACTAGCATTTGACGATCAATGTACAGGAGCAAACCCTGTATATCCATTAATGAGCCAAATCAAGCAAATATACACAGACGCTTATAATGGAGTAATTTAATAATATAAGATCTTCAAGGAGTTTTCTTTAAAGAAAACTCCTTGTTCTTCTAGAATAATAACTAGAGAGAAGTATTTTAATAAAATGAACAAATTGCCTAACAAAGTAATAAGTAGATTAACTTTATATCATTGCATTCTCGTTGATTACATTGAACGAGACATAACATTTGTTTCCAGCTTAAAACTATCTAAGCTATTAAGCATAGATGATTCTCAAATAAGGAAAGATATCAAACTGCTGGATTACAAAGGAAAATGTAAAGTAGGATATTCAGTTAAAGAATTAAAAGAAGTAATTGAACACCGACTTACTTTTAAGAGAAGTAAGGATGTCTTTATTGTGGGTGCTGGGAACCTAGGACTTGCACTTGCCAAAAATGATAATTTCGATTATTACGGATTTAACATTTTGGCACTTTTTGACAGTAATGATTTAAAGACAGGCATAAGTATTGATTCAAAAGAAATTTTTCACATCAGCAGGTTGCCAGATTTAACAAGTCGTCTTAGGGTTGAAATTGCAATACTTACAGTCCCTAGAAGTCAAGCTCAAAAAGTAGCAGATTTATTGATAGATTCGGGAATAAAATACATTTGGAACTTTACTCAATGTATTTTAGATGTTCCGAATGATATCCATGTATGGAATGAAAATCTTATAGGACATTTCTTACAATTAACAATAGAAGATGAATCTACTGTTAATAATACGGAGTTAAAAGATATTAAAACAGAAGATTCAATGGTAAAAATATAATTATGGAAAATAAAAAAATAGAAATAAAAATATGTATGGGTAGCTCTTGTTTTGCAAGAGGCAACAATGACAATTTAGAATTTATTGAAAAATACATATTTGACAATAATATAGAAGCTAAAATCGATCTTATTGGTTTAAGATGTGAAAATAAATGTAACAAAGGTCCTAACATTATCATTGATGGGACCGAATACAATAATGTAGATCTAGAACAATTGGAAAAACTTTTAAAGGATATCTAATATGGGAAATAAACTGTCTCCTGTTTATACTCTAAAAAATGAATGCCATGATTGTTATAAGTGTGTAAGAGAGTGTTTTGTTAAATCTATTCAAATTAAAGACGGTAGTGCGTCTGTTTTGGCGGATAGATGTATCGCTTGCGGACACTGTGTAAGAGTTTGTCCTTCAAATGCTAAACGGATAAGATACGACGTTGATAAAGTTAAAACGATACTTAAAGCA
>Ga0302271_10000030_pt1 | contig 108517 bp, 87 predicted proteins | sample III_Bog_N1_1_FD_198767 | JGI IMG/M metagenome (GOLD analysis project Ga0302271, IMG submission 198767) | Peat permafrost microbial communities from Stordalen Mire near Abisko, Sweden - III_Bog_N1_1 | ecosystem: Environmental > Terrestrial > Soil > Wetlands > Peat | place: Sweden: Abisko...
TAAATGCATTTATTAAAAGGTTCGCAATCAATGCCAACACTAATAAAAATAAACAAATCATCGCGGAACTGAGGAACTATGGCAAAATTGCCGCTTAGTTTAAATAATTTTATAACGAACCATTGTGAATAAATAATCCAACAAACGAAAAGACAGGTATCTTTCGTTTGATTTTAGTTAATATATAAATTAAGGTAAAAATGTTGAATGTTATTATTTGTGGTGCCCCAGGTTGTGGCAAAGGAACACAAAGTGATTTGATCGTAGAAAAATACAAGTTAAGACACCTGTCTACCGGTGATTTACTTCGGAAAGAAATTGCCCTGAAAAGCGAATTGGGCAAGGAAGCAGAAAACTATATAAGCAAGGGTAATCTGGTTCCGGACAAAATGATTATCAATATACTTTCAAAAGCAATAAACGAAGAAACCAACGGCAGTAAGGGAATTATTCTAGATGGCTTCCCACGTACCGTATCCCAGGCAGAAGCATTGGAAACCATGTTAGCCAACCTAAACAAAGAAATAACTTTACTTATCGACTTGAAAGTTGAGAACGATGAATTGATCAATAGGTTGCTTAAACGGGGTGAAACTTCCGGAAGAAGCGACGATAATATGGAAACAATTAAAAAGAGACTGGAAGTTTATGAAACGAAAACAGCTCCGGTAAGCGATTTCTATAAAAACAAAGATAAATACGCAGCCATTCATGGAATGGGCTCAATTGATGAGATATTCGGCCGTATTTCCACGGTACTGGATTCAAAACAATAATATAAAACAAAAAAACTCCTTTTCTTTAACCAACCGTCGGAACTAAACCCGATGTGTTTTGTTATCTTATATAAATTAAACACATAGCATGGCAAGTTCAAACTTTGTTGATTACGTAAAAATATATTGCAGGTCTGGTAAAGGTGGACCGGGTTCAACGCATTTCCACCGCGAGAAGTTCATCCAAAAAGGTGGACCTGATGGTGGTGATGGCGGACGTGGCGGTCATATCATTCTGAAAGGGAGTAAGAACCACTGGACGCTTATTCACCTTAAATATGCACGTCATATTCATGCAGGTGATGGTGAAGGCGGAAGTCGAAGCCGTAGTTTCGGGAAAGACGGGAATGATCAGACTATTGAGGTTCCATGTGGTACCGTGGTTTATGATGCTGAAACAGGAGACTATATCTGTGACATTACCGAAGACGGGCAAGAAGTAATTCTATTCCCGGGAGGTCGTGGAGGCCAGGGAAACTGGCACTTTCGCACAGCCACCAATCAAACACCCCGATTCTCGCAACCAGGTGAAATAGGTATAGAAAAGACGGTTATATTACAGCTTAAAGTACTGGCTGATGTTGGATTGGTAGGTTTCCCGAACGCCGGTAAATCAACGTTGTTATCGGTTGTTTCTGCAGCGAAACCCGAAATAGCCGATTATCCTTTTACCACATTGGTTCCTAATTTAGGTATCGTTGCTTATCGTGATAACAAATCGTTTGTTATGGCTGATATTCCGGGGATAATAGAAGGTGCGGCTGAAGGTCGCGGATTAGGATTACGTTTTTTACGTCATATCGAGCGAAATTCGATATTACTGTTTATGATCCCAGCCGATAGTGAGAATATATTTGATGAGTACCATATACTACTCAACGAACTAAAGCAATACAATCCTGAGCTGGTTGACAAACAACGTATTTTGGCCATTACAAAATGTGACTTGCTAGATGACGAATTGCTACAGGAAGTAAAGAAAGAGATACCACAGGGTATTCAGACTGTATTCATTTCATCCCTAAGCGGACTGGGAATAATGGAATTGAAAGACCTTATCTGGGCTGAGATTAACAAGGAGTCAAACAAAGTCGTTGAGATCACCCACCGACCAATGGAAATCACTTACCATGATGCCGTAATCGAAGAAGAAGAGGAGGATTTTGAAGAAGAGGAAGAAGACGATTTAAGCAAGTACAAAGGCATTGGTTGGGACGAATTGTAAACAGCAACCTTGAGTCTGATTATATAATCTCTTATCGGGTATTATAAATCGGGAACAGATAAAATAGGAATTGTGATTACATACAATTTACTGGATAAATACAAAGAGATTGTCCATTTTTGCACAGACCGGGAAGGCGGTGCAAGCATGGGCAATTATGCATTATTTAATTTAAGTCCGTTTTCAGGAGATAGCACATTAAATTACGAGAAAAACCAACGAATACTGTGCAATAAATTTAATATCGATAGTCAACGATTGATTATACCTTTTCAGACTCACGGATCAGAAATACTTGAAATAGACAACTCTTTTTTTCAACTTTCAAGTGACGAAAAGTCGAAAGCCTTAAACGGTATAGATGCACTTTTCACACGACTTACCAATGTATGTATCGGAATCACTACAGCAGATTGTGTTCCTCTGTTGTTTTACGACCCGCAAAATCAAGTTATCGCAGCTGCCCATGCCGGTTGGCGCGGAACATGTGCACGGATAGCAGAAAAAACCGTTCAGGTTCTGATTGACAAATACAATTGCCAGCCTTCAAATATACGTGCAGTAATCGGTCCCTCCATATCAGCAAAAGTATATAACGTAGGCAAAGAGTTGGTAGATAATTTTGAAGAAGCAGGCTTTGATATTTCAGAAATTACAGCCTTTAGAAATCAATCATTTTATCTTGACTTATGGAAAGCTAATCAACAGTCGTTGGAAAGAGCCGGCATATTAAGTAGTCATATTGAAGTATCGGGTATCTGTACTTTTACAGAGCATGAACGTTATTTTTCGGCCCGCAGACTAGGGATCAAATCAGGAAGAATGTTGAGTGGAATTATGTTGAAAGAGAGTTGATTGGTTTATTGAAGTAGGTTTTTTACAGATCACAATTATCTTACCAAGAAATGGAGATAACTATTACAGACCGTATTTGTGAAGCTTGCCCGATATTAACGCTGGCAGTTATCACCTGTGAAGTCAGGAACTCTGCAACTTCACCTGCGTTTTGGTCAGAAATGGAAGCTGAGGTTAAAAGGTTCTCAGCAACCTACTCTTTGGAAGAGATCAATAAACGTCCTGAAATAGCTGCCACCAGAAAAATATACAAAACACTTGGTAAAGACCCCAATCGTTACAGACCTTCTGCGGAAGCTTTATGTAGAAGAATTGTTCGGTACATTCCTATTTACAAAGTCAGCATGTTGGTTGATATTATCAATCTGGTATCCATCCGGAGCGGTTATTCCATTGGAGGATTTGATCTGGATAAAATTCAGGGAGATATACAGCTCGGAGTAGGGACAAAAGAAGACGTATTTGAAGCCATCGGACGTGGCTTGCTTAATGTAGAGGGATTACCGCTTTATCGTGACTCCATCGGAGGAATAGGGACACCCACCAGCGATAATGAACGTACTAAGATCTCAATGGGAACAAAAAAGCTTCTAATCGTAATAAACGGATACAGCGGGATAGGCAGACTTCAGGAAGCTGTAGATTACGCCCTTGAATTATTGAAAAGATATGCTGATTTACAAAACTACAAAGTTAAGTGGATTCGTTGACCCCAGAGAAAACGACTAATCTAAATCAGCCATCATTTTTTCGAGTTCTTCGTCCAGTCCATGTAATTGCTTTTTGCAGAATTCCATTAGAATAGCTGCTCGTTTTACTTTCTCAGCAATAACATCCATATTCACTTCCGAATTGCTTTCCAACTCAGCCAATATATTCTCCAGTTCAGCGACTGCTTCAGTATAAGTTAGTTTTGCTTTTGACATTGTTTATTCGTTTGAAAAGATTGTAGATTACTCTGTTTAGCGTTTTATCGTTTGAAAATCAGTTTCTATTGCACTCTGTTTAGATTACTTACAAACTATAAGCGGATTGTATTTATTCATCAGAGAAGTGCACCAATACCTTCCGGTACGAGTTAAATATCTTCGATTTAGAAATAAACCCCAAATAAACTTTATTTTCATCCACCACCGGTAAATACCACGAACCGGTATCTTCAAAAATATCCATTATTTTCGCCATTGGCAATGTAGGGTCAAGCAAGGCAGGTGGTGAAGTCATTAATTTCTTCACTTTAAACCGGGTATATAAATCCTGTCGAAACATGATATTTCGCACTTCGTCTACCAAAACTATCCCTACCAGCACATGCGTATCCGGGTCCACAACAGGAAACAAATTCCTTTTTGACTTGGATATTTTTTTTACCAGCTCTCCCAGATACATTTCAGGATATACTTCCGTGAAATCGGTTTCAATAAAGTTTTCCTGTTTCAACATGGTAAGAATCGCCTTGTCTTTATTATGCGTCAGCAATTCTCCTTTTTGTGCCAACCGCATAGCATACAAACTATGGGGTTCGAATAAGATTATCGTCAGGTAAGAGACCGTGGAAACAATCATCAAAGTCATAAAAAGATTATAGCCACCCGTCAGTTCTGCAATCAGGAAAATTCCTGTTAACGGTGCATGCATTACGCCCGACATAAGTCCGGACATTCCTGCTAAAGCAAAATTTTCAATCGGGATATGGAATCCAAATACATTTAATACTTTAGCGACGACAAAACCTGTCAAACAGCCGACGAACAAAGACGGAGCAAAAATACCACCTACACCACCCGATGCAGTAGTAGCCGCCGAAGCGAATATCTTAAAAAACACGATTAAAGCCAGATAGGCAATGATAACCCACGGGCTATTCCCCATTCCCAAAAAGAAAGTTTGATTTAGCGTTGAAGCCGAATGACCGTTCAACAGGGCAACAATGGTATCGTAACCTTCACCATAAAGAGGCGGAAAGATAAAAATCAACGAACTCAATATCACTGCACCAATTGCCAGTTTAGAATACGGGTTCTTGTATTTTCGGAAAAAACCTTCGATACTATTCATTCCCCGGGTAAAATACAGCGACACCAACCCGCAAGCTATACCCAATAAGATTAAATACGGGATCCTGGTAATGGTAAAAGGTTCATATTTGCCAAACTGAAAAAAGGCAGCACTTCCTGAAAAGAAATAGGATAAGGATGTTGCAGTAACGGATGAAATCAACAACGGGACAATGGCTGTAAAAGTCATATCAAGCATCAACACTTCCAACGTAAAAGTCAACCCTGCAATCGGGGCTTTAAAGATACCGCCGATAGCGCCTGAAGCTCCGCAGCCCACCAACAGCATCAACGTCTTCTGATCCATCTTGAAGAAGTTTCCAAGGTTAGATCCAATAGCCGACCCGGTTAACACAATCGGAGCTTCCGCTCCTACCGACCCACCAAAGCCAATGGTGATAGCACTACCCACTAACGATGTCCAGACATTATGAAGTTTTAAAATGCTCTTCCGTTGTGAAATCGCATAAAGAATACGTGTTACACCGTGGCTTATATTATCTTTCACAATATAACGTACGAACAACGACGATATGAATATGCCCACAACCGGAAATACAAGATACCAATAATTCACATGATATCTGCTAAAATTTTCAGTAAGCTCTGTTTCAATAAAATGAATCGACGACTTTAAAACAAATGCTGCAATAGCTGCAAAGATTCCTACAACAAAACTTAGAATTAATATAAAGTTACGTTGCTTAATATGGTGCTCACGCCAAGCAATCATTTTTAAATACCAACCTCTGTCTTCCATACCCTAATACAAATACTTTTTCACAAAGATATAGAAATTGCAGTATTATTAAACTCCTTTTCCCCTAAAAATTATTTCAATGGTATACAACAGAATCTTTACATCCGTAAGAAGTGACATATTTTCCATATAAATAATATCGAAATTGAGTCGTTCTATCATTTTTTCAACCGTGTCGGAATAACCTATTTTTATAGGGCCCCATGATGTTAATCCGGGTCTGATTTTATAAATCAAACAATAATACGGAGCATCTTCGATGATACGGTTAATATAATAGCGCCTTTCCGGTCGTGGTCCTACCAGACTCATATCGCCCTTAAGTATATTCCAGAACTGGGGTATCTCGTCAATTCGGTACTTCCGGAGCATTCGGCCAACCGGGGTAATACGATCATCATTTGCGCTGCTCAGTTTGGGTGTGCCATTCTCAGCATCAGGATACATAGTTCTGAATTTTAATATATTAAATGGCTTTCCAAATCTACCAATCCGTTCTTGCCGATAAAAGATGGGTCCCCTCGAATCGCATTTTATTTTTATCATGAAATAAAGCAAAAAAGGAGATACGAACAACAACGTAAAAAAGGAGATCACAATATCAAAGAAACGCTTCAGACATAGTTCGCTATCTGACATGGATGAGTTAGTAATACTCACCAATGGAATAATACCCATATGAGCTATTTTGGCACTTCCAATTAAAATCTCATACAATCGCGGGGTAAATTGTATCTCGACATCGAAACTGTAAAGCAAATTAATAATTTTAAACAATTGCTTTTCATCTGCATCATCCTCGAGAACAACAATCGTTTCATGAATATCATATTTTTCGATCAGGGAACCAATCTGGCTCATATTACCCAGTATTTGTTCCGCAGGCACACTCACCTTCTTCCCGACAGCGACAAACCCAATCAATGTATTTCTTTGCGCATGTTTTTCCATTTCATCCGCTATTTTCTTTGCATTATTACCGGCACCTATAATTAACGTATTTATCGTCCACTTCTTTATTTTATAATTATGTTGTATCTGTGAGAAAATAATATTTCTGAAGAAATAGGTAAAACAGAATAACAGTCCAAATAAGACCAACAATGAGAAATAAAAATACTCGTACGAAGCGACAGCATCCCCTAATTTAAGAATTAAGAAAACTGAAAGGGCTATAATAGCCGATGAAGTTATGGTACTTAGAACGACCTGAATTCTTGATTTCTTGAGAGGATTTAAATAAAAACCGGACAAATAATGGACAAAAACACAGCAAAAAGGGAAAAGCAGCAAACTGGTAAAATAATCATAATTTGGTATAAAAATACGTATTCCGTCAAAAATTTGAATATCATTTACGGTTTTTCTAAAAATCACAAAGGCTACCCACACTAAAAGCGAAGCCACCATATCGTAAAGAATATACCTGAGATCTAGACGACTTTTATTCATACTAAATCACTCTCTGATTAATTGAAAAAGATTCCCTTTACCAAGTTTTATAATCGAAGATGGTTTTGGCGTTGACAGATCGTCTTGTCTGAAATCGACCACATAATCGACTGCCGCCTTAATCTCATCCGATATCTGACTAAAATTAGAGGGGGTAGCATTTCCACTTATATTGGCCGAAGTCGAGACAATCGGTTTCCTGAACTGAGCACAAAGCCGATTCGAAAAAGCCTCTTTCGTCACACGGATCCCAATCGTTTGATCTTCTGCCACTAAATTAGATGCCAGGTTTTTAGCCTGAGGATAGATAATCGTTAGCGGTTTTTCGCTTAATTCAATCAAATTCCACGCCATTTCAGGTACTTCATCAACATACGACTGCAATTTCGCCGGATTATCAATCAAAACCAACATAGCTTTAGCATCTGCTCTTTTCTTAATTTCAAAAATACGTTTAACTGCCTTTTCATTGGTAGCATCACACCCTAGACCCCAGACCGTATCGGTAGGATAAAGAATCACGCCACCGGCCCGCAGCACTTCCACTGTCTTTTTTATTTCTTCTTGCATTTTAAATAAATATAAATAGCCGCTATCTTCAACAATCCGTGTCAGTCATCCTGCGGCTTTAATGTAAATTAACGGAAACTATCGAATATTATTTCCTTTCGGGATAAATAATTTTTTGTACACACAAAGATACTACTATATATTTTTTTTTGAATAGAAGAAAATAATAAAATGTCCCGTTTATTTTCAGCTTTTAGTCTTCCCTTTATTCGTATACAGACAAGAGCATTTCCTTTGAAGCCCCTTTGCTGAAATTCAAACCGGCATCTTGTACCGGCATGACCAATAAGCCGCACTTAAGCTTCCGATTCGGTATGATTGCTTCATCCTTTGTTCTTTGTTTGGTTTTATATAATTCATATATAAATCATATATAAACCATATATAATTCATATATAAAACATATTTATTAAGATATGAATTATATATGATTTACTTTTGATTTATTCAAAATTTACAATTGATTTATTCAAAACCAAATGATAAATGAACGAAAACGGAAAGTTGGAGAAAGGCAGGAAATCAGGATAAAAACAGAACAGGATAACATCCCGATTGGAACTATAGGACGAAATGTTTTTACACGGATCTAAAAGACACCCGAATGAACGATTTTGTAGATTTCAAAACTTTTCTATACCTTTACAGCACTGAATAAGTACGTTATTCGTGATGTTGATACGCTTTTAATAAGTTGAAAATAATGTCGTTTTATCCAGAGAAGAAATTCGTTTCTTCATCCCGGAGTAAAAAAAACAGAACACAATGATAAACACATGGTTTTACAGAACACTTACTAAGCAACAAATTGAAATACAAAAGAAATTAGCAGATGAGTTAAGTATTAGTCCTATCCTCTCACAATTGTTAGTCCAACGAGACATACTTACGTTCGAGGATGCACGCAGTTTTTTTAGACCCGATTTGAGTGATTTGCATGATCCGTTCCTTATGGCTGATATGCAGCAGGCGGTGAATCGATTGACATTAGCCATGAAGAGGAACGAGAAGATTCTCGTTTATGGTGATTATGATGTAGACGGAACGACTTCGGTATCGCTGGTCTACAAGTTTCTAAAACAATTTTACACGAATATCGATTTCTATATTCCCGATCGTTACAACGAAGGATACGGGATTTCCATCCAGGGGATAGACTATGCAGCTGCTAATGATTACAAATTAGTGGTTGCGCTCGACTGTGGCATCAAAGCGACTGAGAAGGTAAAATATGCTGCCGATTTAGGGGTCGATTTCATTATTTGTGATCACCACACTCCGGATGACATATTGCCTCAGGCCGTTGCCGTTCTCGATCCGAAAAGAATTGATTGCGGGTATCCTTATAAGCACCTTTCGGGTTGCGGCGTTGGATTTAAACTCATGCAGGCATTTGCTATTACAAACAATATAGACTTTTCGCAACTCACCCCCCTACTCGATTTACTGGCATTGAGTATTGCCTCCGACATTGTGCCGATTACCGGTGAAAACAGGATTTTAGCTTTCTTTGGACTCAAACAAATCAATTCGAACCCCAGCGTAGGATTGAAAGGGATTCTTGATGTCTGCGGCCTGGCGGATAAAGAAATCACCATCAGCGATATTGTTTTTAAGATCGGACCGCGTATAAACGCATCCGGACGTATGAAACTTGCATCGGAAGCCGTTGAACTGTTGGTTTCGAGTGACCATGTATTTGCAAAAGAAAAGAGTGACACGATAAACGAATACAACAACGACCGGAAAGATCTGGATAAATACATCACGGATGAGGCCATTGCATTAATAGAATCGGACAAGCGCTATGCTGACAGGAAATCGATTGTTGTCCATAAGCCCGACTGGCATAAAGGCGTTATCGGGATTGTGGCCTCCCGGTTATCGGAAGAGTATTATAAGCCCAGTGTCGTTCTGACGAATTCAAATGGATTGGCATCAGGCTCTGCACGTTCCGTTTCAGGGTTTGACATTTATAAAGCCATTGACTCCTGTCGTGACTTGCTGGAGAATTTCGGAGGACATATGTATGCAGCCGGATTATCGATGAAAGAAGAGAATATTCCGGCATTTACCGAACGGTTTGAGAAGTTCGTATCCGATAATATCCTGTTGGAACAAACATATCCTCAAATTGACATAGATGCTGTTTTGGAATTTAAAGATATTACTCCAAAGTTTTTCCGCGTATTAAAGCAATTCGGTCCTTTTGGACCCGGAAATATGAAGCCTGTTTTTGTTTCAAAGAAAGTATTTGATTACGGAACAAGTCGGTTGGTGGGAAAAGAACAAGAGCATTTAAAGCTTGAACTGGTTGACTCCAGTTCTGAAAATGTAATGAATGGCATTGCTTTCCGAATGCATGAATACAACGATCATTTAAAGGCACTGAATCCGCTGGACATCTGCTACACGCTGGAAGAAAACGCATTCAACGGGAACATAACAACCCAATTGATGATAAAAGACATCAAGATCGACCAAAACTAACGGCACACAATACGAAAGAAGCCGGTTGAACCAAGTTCAACCGGCTTCTTTCGTATCTATAATAAATCAATTACACTTCATCATCGGTTGGCACAACACGAACCGACTCAACAGGCTTCATGGGTACATTTTTATCTTCATGCAAAACAAACCGTTTATAGTATGACATCATGAGCGTGGTTAAAGGTAAAGCTATGATCATACCTACAACTCCCAGTAAAGAGCCCCAGACTGACAACGAAAGTAAAATGACAGCCGGATTAAGTCCGGTCACTTTCCCCATAATCTTGGGAGTAAGAATAAGATCTTCGATTAATTGAATAACAACAAATACGATAGCGATACCCAGCAGAATAGACCCGTAACCTTGTCCTGTTTCAACCGATCGTAACAGGCCCATGGTTGCAGAAGGTATAATGGCAATAACTTTCAGGTAGGGAACCATATTAATTATAGCTATGAACAATCCTAAAATAATAGCCAATGGCAAATGGATAATACTGAATCCGATAGCGAAGAGTGCTCCAACAATTAATGAAATCAAAGCCTGCCCTCTGAAATAGCGGTTCATGCCATTCTCAATATCCACGATAATCCCGGTTACCAGGACTCTGTATTTAGGAGGAATTATTGTAAATAAACCCGTTACGAGTTTATCATAATTCAACAGGATTAAAATCAAATATAAAATAACGATAACTCCGGCAGCCAATCCCAGAATAAAATCTAAGGAACTGTTTACGATATTCCACAGTTCAGGCGTCAGCTTCTTAACAACCATCATGATATTCTGATCCTGAAAAACAGATTGGATATTAAAATGAAGCAGGTAGTGGCGTATTTCATTTTGCCATTCCAACGGTAAGAAAGTATTTACATTAAGACCTCTGGTATATAATATCAACAATTGCGACAGCTTAGAGATTTCACCGCTAACCATAGGGGCCAGCACCCAAACGAGACCAATTAAGCTACCCACGACAAGCAGCAATGTACACGCAATAGAAAGCACCAGACTTTTAAACTTTAATGTGATCCGAAAGAAACGGACAAAAGGTTGCAGCAAGTAAGCAATCAACCAGGCAATCAAAAAAGGCAATAATGCACCGCTTAACCTGTTGACCAAAAAGAAAACAAATACCAGGGTAGACAAACCAATAAGCAGCCGTACTACCCGATCGAAAGTAAAAGGTTTTGATTTTATACTCATGGTAAATTTATGAATTTTAAAAAAGAAGAAACACGAACATTATTTATGAAGAGTTTTATTATAACATTCACGACAAATAGGTTCATATTCGGCAGTTTCACCTAGCAAAACACGCTTTTCACTATCGACTAAACGGTGTGAGACATAGGCCAAAGCACCACACCGGACACAAATAGCATGAACTTTATACACATCTTCGGCAACAGCACATAGCGCCGGCATTGGTCCAAACGGAACGCCTTTGAAATCCATATCCAACCCGGCCACAATAACACGTATCCCCTGATTTGCTAATGCGTTACAAACATCGACCAATCCATCGTCAAAAAACTGAGCTTCATCGATAGCCACAACATCTGCCTCACCCGACATTAACAGAATACTACCGGACGAATCGACCGGAGTAGAACGAATGGCAGTTCTGTCGTGCGAAACGACATCTTCCTCCGAAAAACGGGTATCCATTTTCGGTTTGAAAATTTCCACCCGTTGTTTTGCAAATTCAGCACGTTTCAACCGCCGGATTAGTTCCTCGGTCTTCCCTGAAAACATAGAACCGCAAATAACTTCGATACTACCGCGTCTTAATTGATTAGGATGGTTTTGTTCAGAATAAATCATAGTATTTTATTGAAAATAAGTTCTACTTCTTTTATTTTCTCTTTCGATTATCGTACCTTTGCACCCGTATATTAAATCAAAAATTCATAATTCAACAATCAAAAGCAGTAAAGCAGCAGAGATTGAATATAAGTTATTTGAGGTTGTTACCTCCTTATGAGTTTTTAGTTTATGATTGATGCCTGCATCCTGTTTGATGCAAAATTTAAACATGTATGATTTAAACCTTGCAAAGATAAAAAAATAACAAGGATAGAAAATATTTTTGAAAGAAAAAGATATGAACAGAGAGTTAATGGCGACTTTCCGAAAAAGCTGTTCAATCTTTAGTTCCATTCAGTTTCTCTGATAAAAAGCAGATAGACAATATCGGTTTTATTTCAACTAAATTTAAAGGCCATTCGGGTCGTATAAACATCCATATAACAGCATTTCAACAACTCAACACTTTCCTATGAAACTATTCGTTGTCCCTACACCGGTTGGGAATCTTGAAGACATGACATTTCGCGCCATCCGCGTACTGAAGAATGCCGACCTGATTCTGGCTGAAGATACCCGCACAAGTGGTTTCTTACTAAAGCATTTCGAGATCAGCACCCCAATGCAATCGCACCACAAATTTAACGAACACAGAACGGTTGAAAGCATTGTCCAACGGATTAAGAACGGCCAGACTATTGCATTAATTTCCGATGCCGGAACCCCTGCCATATCCGATCCCGGATTTCTGGTTGTGCGTGAGTGTGTGGAGAATGGTATTGATGTGGAATGTCTGCCCGGCGCCACAGCATTTGTGCCGGCCCTGGTATCTTCCGGGTTACCCAATAACAGGTTTTGTTTTGAAGGATTTCTACCTCAGAAAAAAGGCCGTCAAACAAAAATCAACGAGTTATCCGGCGAAAAAAGAACCATGATCTTCTACGAATCCCCATTTCGATTGGTCAAGACCCTGACGCAATTTGCAGAGGTCTTCGGAAATGAACGGAAAGCCTCGGTATCCCGTGAAATATCAAAGATTTTCGAAGAGACAAAACGAGGAACTTTACAAGAATTAATCCAACATTTCACAGAGCATAACCCGAAAGGTGAAATTGTGCTAATTGTTGCAGGATTAGAAGAATAACATTACCTTTGCACTCGTAAAAACTGAGGATTAAATATCTATAAAAAGAACACCTAAATTGATTTTTCGAATCAATATATATACAAATAAATGTTTACAAATAATTCTCAGCTTCGTCCGTTAAAAAATCATTTCAACATGAAACCATTTTTTCTGTCTTTTACTATTTCACTTCTTTTGTTTACTTCATGCGGAAAGCAATCTTCAGATTACAAGACACTACAGGCTCAAAACGATTCTTTACAAAATGCTAAGATTAAACTTCAGGAAGAGGTTGACGGATACTTCTCAGCCATGAACCAAATTGACCAGAATATTGAAAAGATTAAAAGTACCGAGAATACTATTTCGATTCAACCCGTAGGAAAAGAGTTGAATGACGATATGCGGACGAAAATCAATGACGACATGACGTATCTAAACGATATGCTCACGGCAAACAAAGCCGAACTTGCCCGATTGAAATCAAAAATCAAAAGAAGCGCTTTTAAATCGTCACAACTGGAGCATACTATCTCACGCCTAACTAAATCGTTGGAAGAAGAGACTAATAAGGTAGCGCTTTTGCAGGTTAAATTAGCAGAGAAAGACTCAATCATTGTCAAACTGGATACGAAAGTAAACGAATTGGGAAAGAATATCGATGCGTTATCAAGTGACAATAAGACAAAAGAAACAAAGATAAAAGAGAAAGAGAGCCGAATAAAAGAACAGGATGAAACGATTCATACAGCATGGTATGTTTTTGGCAATATGAGTGAGTTGAAGAAACAACGGATTGTCACTACGGAAGGATTGTTCAGCACCCAAAGAGTACTTCAACATGACTTCAACAAGAACTACTTTGTCCGCATTGATGCACGGAACACCAAATCAATTCCTCTTTATTCAACTCGTGCAAAAATTCTTACCAATCACCCTAAATCATCCTATACGCTGGAGAAGGAGAATGGCAACTTCGTATTATTGATTATTGATACCGATGAATTCTGGAGTATAAGTAAATACCTGGTTGTTGAAGTGGAATAAAAATCAATGCACAACGCAAAACTGATAAAGCAAAATTCAATGCGTTTTCCGTTCAGGAAAGCGCATTGTCATTTATAGCAATTATTTTATCCGAACAACAATCTTAATCATCAAAAGAATAATGACAAAGCACCAAATTATTTATCAGCTATGGATTATAAATGTATTTTTATAGATTTAGATGATACTCTGTGGGATTTTCATGCGAATGCCCGATCATCCCTGCAAGAGATATACGAAAGAAGGAGTTTAGGACAGTATTTCGATAGTTTCGAGCAATACTTCACCCTCTATGCCAAACGCAACGTAGAACTATGGGAAATGTACGGAAAAGGCAATATTACCAAAGAAGTACTTACCCGGGAACGGTTTCTGCATCCGTTGATTCAGGTTGGAATTGACAATGCTGCTTTAGCGTTAGAGATCGGAGATGAGTATTTGGAATTACTGCCTACCCGGAATGCACTTGTTCCCTATGCCCGGGAGTTATTGGATTATCTTTATCCCAAATACCAGCTAACAATTATTTCGAACGGCTTCGTGGAAGTGCAATATAAAAAGCTGCATAGTTGCCACATCGAACAATACTTCGCGAATGTGGTACTTTCAGAGGCTGCTAAGGCATTAAAACCAGACAAACGTATCTTTGAATATGCACTGCGACTTAATCGCGCCAAGGCCACCGAGGCGATCATGATTGGTGATAGCTACGAAGCGGATATAGCAGGAGCTCAAAATGCCGGAATTGATCAGATATACTTTAATCCACGATCGGGATATTCAGATAAAAGCGGACCTGCCACGTTTCAGGTAAAAAGCCTTAAAGAAATAATGGATATTCTGTGATTGATCTTTTACAAATAAAAAAGAGGAACTACTCGTTAGAGCAGTTCCTCTTTTTTATTTGTAAAAGATTTCTTTAGAAATCATCAGCAGGAAAACCTGTTTTACGAAATCCTGAAACTTTATAAACCGTAGGAGCGGAATCGTCACTAAATGCAATATAAAACACAATACTATCAGCAGGCATAGCGCTAGGAGTTTTTGCAGCACCTTTTAGTACTTTCCCTTTTGTAAACAACACCTTTTCATCTGGATAATTAGCAGAGTTAGTCGATACAGAATCCGTCGTTAAAAATGTTTTTGCGGCATAATCAACTTTAACAACTGATTTAAAACCCCAAAAATTCCCATTGTCATTTACCCACATTTCCGTGCTTTTATTAGCAGCCGTATTGTAGGTAGTCAACATAAAGTGTCCCAGCTTAGCTGATTCCCAAACACCTGGGCTTGATTCATATTGATAGGTTACCCACCAGTCTCCAGCCATATCTTGAACCGCAGTTCCACCGGGTTCTGTATCTTTGTTGCAAGATTGGAACGAGATTGCAACAGCCATTACAAATAAATAAATATATCTTTTCATATCACAAATTATTTTTTATTCAACACTACATTAAAAGAATAACCAGACCAAGAAGCACTCCATTTAACAGCTCCTGTTCCCGGTACGTATACACCGTCAGTCAAATCTGTCAAAGAATTACTCCAAGCAGACACATAACTAGAACTAAGTTCCAACGTATTACTAGGTGTTAAAGACAAGTATCCGGTCATTTGATAAGGAGCTGCAGGCTTATAGCTGGATCCACTTCCAGGAGCATAGAAACCACCAAAAAAATCACTCACTGAGAAAAAGCCCGGCACAACTTTTGTTAAAGTAACCACGTAGCCACTAAAATCACCCCCCTTACTGAGAGCTCTCGCTGCATAAGTAGTACCATTACGATTAGACAAATTAGTATCCACTGTATAATCTCCGGAAATATCCGTTGTGACAGTAGGGTCGTAAACAAATATAGTCCGAGTAATAGAACTAGAGAATCCATCTACATTCTTAGCCGAATAGGTGACAGTATAAAGACCAATTTTATTCGGATCAACAGTTCCTGTCACAACCACCTTAGAAGACACATCTGCGCCTTTTTCAACTGCTTTTACACCCGGATCTACATAAGGAGTATTAACAGTAACAAGCATCTTAGCATCACCTTTCAATGTAAATGCGACATAATAAGTCAACTTTGAGTCATCCAGCGATGATTCTTTGTCACAACTAGCTAATCCGAGCAAGCAAGCTGTTAAAAGAAAACTATATATAATATATTTTTTCATATAATTTATAATTTTATTTATATTCTACTTTATTTTTTATCCCACCAAACAGATGTTGTTACCGGAACAGATACAGGAGTATTCGTATTTAACTGACGTGCAACAATAGGGAAAAACATTCGTTTAACCATATTGCCATCACCAAGACCATCAAGCATTGGTGAAATTAATTCTCCCGGAGTATAAACAGTTGCATCTGCATTAATTTGAGCAGCTGTTTTGCTTGACAATTTAGGGCAATCAGTTCTCCGAATTTCCGACCAAGCTTCCATATGATCCATATAACATAAAGCGACCCACTTTTGCATATACACCAACTTTAATTTTGCAGCAACGTCAGTAGCTGTAGACCAAGCCACTTTACCATTAGGGCCATACATTACCGAAGAAGATTCAGTCATTCCACGGGCTGAAAAATCAGCATCAATACCTGCCTCATAAGCAGTTTGAGCTTTTGCGTCATCGCTATAAAAGCGAAGATACACTTCAGCTAGCAAAAATTGCAATTCACTTTGGGTAAAGAAATAAACTGGTTTTGTTGCATAATAGTTTAAAAAACTATAATCAGCATTTTTCTTTCCAAGAGCATCTTTCGATCCTGGAATTGCTCCGGCATAGGTATTGGTTTTTGTAGCAGGCACAAAATCATATGCAATACGAGGATCTTTAGTAGCTTGCAAATAGCTAATAATAGGATAAGCACCGACATGGTTCATTGCTAAACTCACTTTATTAGAAGCGTACCATGGATTTCGTTTTCCTGTTTGATCAGAATAAACATCAAATTTTACATCCTTTTTGAAGAATGCACCAGCATCAACTAAAGTTTTAATTTTTGCTGTATATCCAGCGACATCAATTCCGGCATCAACAAAACGGAGGTACATTCGCAAACGAAGAGCATTCGCAAAGCCTATCCATTGAGTTACACTTTTACTCAATAACAAGTCAGAACAATTCATAGTAGCAGAACCTAAATTGGCTTCGGCCAAATCTAACTCCTTCAATACTCCTTCATAAACTTTTTGCCCCTCATCCCATTTAGGCATTGCATTCGCACTTCCCTGCAATGCTTCCGAATAAGGAGTCTTATCCATGTTATCTACCAATAATTGGAAACTAAAAGCACGTAACACTGTTGCTGCATATTTATCTGCAGCAGTAGAATTTGCATCTTTCAACACAACATCAACATCCTCCAATGCTCCGGCATAAAGAGTCTGGTATGAACGATCAATAAGTTGGGTAGACTCTGTAAACGTATAATTAGCTATCGTATTATATTGATTTGCCTCAGGCATTTGATCATAATACTGAGCAAAAAAACCAGCATAATTATACATCGCATCACCAACTGCAGATGCAATTGAATTTTCAACAGCAGGTAACACTAATGTGGAAGGCACACTTGACGGGTAATTTGGATTCGTATTGACATCAAGGCTGCAACCCGACAGAAAAACAGCCAAAGAAACGAATGATATTATCTTTTTCATAAACTATTCAGTTTTTAAAATTTAACCATTAAATTAACTCCAAATCTACGCGTACTTGGATTGGATGTATATTCTCCAAATTTACCTTCTAAGTCATTACCAAAAGAACTGGTTTCAGGATCAATAAAAGTATTGGTTGCTGGGGTCCATAATAATAAGTTATTTCCATAAGCAGAAAGTCTTACTTCCTGAAGAGGAGTCTTTCTAAACCAAGAATTAGGAAGATTCCAACTAAGGACAACAGAACGAAGTTTAATATACGATTTATCAATCAAGGTATAGCTACCCATATCAGAGCCTCCTGTACCCCAATAGTTAGTAATATCGCTAGATGATATTGGTGTCGTATTTGTAACATAAGTCACCTTACCGTCAGTAGTTACTTGGTTTACAGAATTTGGAACAATAAATGTATTACGATTATTATAAATCGTTTGAATTGCATTACCTGTAAAATAATTAATTTCCTTTGTTCTTGAGTACATTAACCCTCCTTGACGTATATCGAAGTCAATTGCCAAGCTGAAGCTTTTATATTTAATCGTAGTAGATAGACCCATTTCAAATTTATAATTCATATTTCCCAATGTAGCAAATGTATCGGCTGCAATAGGCAAACCTGTAGTAGAGTTTACGACAATATGCCCATCTGGATCTCGTTTTGCAACTTCAGCTTTAAAAACGCCTAAAGGCTGGCCAACAATTGCATACATACTTGTACTACCAGTTAAACCATAGATACGGGCAATACCGCCAAGCTCTTTTGGAAGACTAATAACCTTACTTATGTTTTTCGTAAAATTGCAAGAAACATCCCAACTAAAGTCTTTTGTTTGAACAGGACGAACAGTCAGCAATAATTCAATACCTTTGTTTTGGATCTTACCTAAGTTAAGATTTTGCGCCGTATAACCACTTGCAGGATCCATATTCAAACTAAATATCTGTTTGTCTGAATTACGGTTATAAACAGAAGCATCTAAAGAGATTCGTCCTTTAAAGAATGCTAAATTAGTTCCTAATTCGTATTCTGTCGTTATTTCCGGACTTAAATTTTTATTTCCAAGTACATTACCTTTAGAAAAAGCATTTACTCCATTTAAAGGAAAAGTAACAGCACTTTCAGTCCATCCACTGGCATTAGCACTTGCTTGTGCAAAAACCGGATCAACCATATAAACATTGGCATCATTACCGGTTTTACCATAGGCAGCACGAATTTTACCAAACGTAAACCAATCAGTTACACTACTCGGCAACAGTTCTGTGAAAACAAAACTTGTAGTAATACCTGGATAAAAGAAACTTCTATTTGCTTTTGGCAGTGTAGAAGACCAATCATTACGAGCAGTACCTGTTACATAAAGCATGCTTTTCCAAGACAAATCCACTTGCCCGAATACGCCAAAAAGACGGCGAAGCCAATTATATGTAGAAACCACTGGAGTATTGGCTGAATTACTCAGATTATACCAGGTTGGAATATCTAATCCGGTAACAGAAGCATCTAAGTCAGAATATTTTCGTTCGTTTATATTTGCTCCAGCTAACGCATTAATTGTAAAATCATTTACAGGTTTACTAAATGTAAGGAGAAAATCTTGATTAATTTCTCGTCTGCGAACAGTTGTTATTTCAACATTTCCTTCTTCTTTTTCCAAATTACCACTGGCATCTGGTGTTCCAGCATAAAGAGACTTCAAGTTAGGACTTGCATTGTCTTGTTCACTATTAGTGGCATCTAAACCAATTCTATAAGTTGCTTTAAAAAATCTCAGGAAGTCGTAATCAAGTTGAAACTTACCAAAAATTTTCTCAGCATTATATGTATTTTCATTATTTGCCAAAACATAATATGGATTAGTAACTCCATAAGGTGTATAATAATACCCCGGAGAATTAAATGGATCACTTAAATTTTTCAATCCAATAATACTTATATCCCGAGGAGTTTGATAAAGAGAGTTTATCATCGAAAACCCTTGACCAGTAGTAGAAAAACTATTTTTTTGAGTTTCATAATTAATTGACGAAGACATTGTTAATGCTCCTACTTTATGAGATCCACGAGCAGAAAAAGTATATTTATTATAGGTATCTGCATTCGTTGGAAGTATACCATTATCCCTTAATTGCGAAAAAGACACAAAATAATCACTCTTCTCATTTGCACCATTAAATGATAAACCATTTGAATACCTAAATCCAGTATCAAAGAAGTCCTTAAGATTATTTTTTAATCCAACGTACGATTTCCATTTTTGAGAGTTATCATAGATATTACCAAACAATTGCATTGAGCCATCAAATTTTGGTCCCCAACTTCCATTTTCCAGTTGTGTCTTTTTACCATTCCATCCCATTCCATAATCATTTTGCATCTCTGGAAGTCGAAGAACCGATTCCCATTGCAAACCGCCATTATATTCTACACCTAAGCCTTTGTTATGAGCCTTACCCGATTTAGTCGTTATCAAAATAACTCCGGCTGCTGCACGGTTACCATATAAAGCTGTAGCCGCAGCACCTTTAAGTATCGTCATGTTTTCTATATCATCAGGATTCACTGCGTTTGCTCCACTACCAAAATCCGAACCTGAATTTAAACCATCCGTTGAATATACAGATGAGTTGGTCAATGGAACACCATCAATTATATAAAGAGGCTGATTTGACCCGGACAATGAGCTAAAACCTCGAATTACAACCGAATTTGAAGTTCCCGGATCTGAAGAAGTACTGGAAATCTGAACACCTGCTACCTTTCCGGCAAGACCAGACATCATATCTGACGTACGATTTTTAGAAATATCTGATCCATTTACTGACGTGGCAGAATAACCAAGTGCTTTTTCTGAACGTTTAATTCCCATTGCAGTAACTACAACTTCATCTATCTGCTTTGAGTCTGGATCCAGCGTTATCGTCAGGTTGTTCTTCGCTTCCACCTCGACTGTTTTCATTCCAACATAGGAAATAACAAGAGTTTTTGCATTCCCTTCCAAATTGATTATAAATTTTCCATTTGTGTCAGTGATAGATAATACAGTTGTACCCTTTAACTTCACCGTTGCACCAATAACCGGTTGCCCATCATCTGCGGAAAAAACATTTCCCGAAATTGATTTTGATTGAGCATTAACCAAACCTATACCTACCAAAAGCAGGCAAGTAAATAAGAACGTTAGTTTTCTCATAAATTTAACATTTTGTTTATTAATCTTCTTTAATTTGCGTTTCTTTCAGTTAGTCCACTTAATTAGTTTGCAAAAATAAAGCATTAATAAATAAAAAACAAGCGTTTTTGATGATAAATAGAAAAAATATGCAGAATTAATGTGTCAGATTGTAGGCAAAAGCATTTTTACGGAGATGAATATACGTAAATTAGAACTGTTTAACAAATTTAACTTATTGTCAATATGCAGAAAATGATATAATTAAATAATTGTAGAGTGTAAAAAAAGACTCATTAATAATATTTGTAATAAAAATAAAAAGGAAGCTCTAAAAAGAAAGTTTTTTTATCTAAACGTAGATTTAACACTCATTTCTATTGACAATTGCATAAATCTAGCTGAATTAAAAGCAAAAAAATAGCAATTAAAGATATTTTTCTTCAAATTGTACCAAATTTAATCCATCAACTTACAATAAGATATGAATATCGGATAATTTTTTTATCCTTAGAATTACGTTTTTTTTAATCAAACAATAGCAAAGAAGTTAAAATAGATTTGAATGCACAACATGACATCCGACGACTCAGTTTATCCAGAAATTCCGTTTATCGGATCCACAGTATCGGTTCCTAAATAAATAAAATCCTGAATCTTGGACATAAAAAAAACTCAGTAAACAAGTTGTTTACTGAGTTTTTATGGTGACCGCGGTGGGATTCAAACCCGCAACCCCCACATCCGTAGTGTGGTACTCTATTCAGTTGAGCTACGCAGCCATTATTTTCTTTAGCGAGTGCAAAGATAGGGCATTTTTTACAAACAACAAAAGAAAAAGTATAAAAAAATAGGACTTTCTTACAAGTATCACATTAATAAATAGTTAACAGCTACACCCACTCCTCACCTCCCAGTCCTCTCCTCTTATTCTTCCTTTCTCATTCTTCATTCCTCACCTCTCGTTCCTGATTTCTGATTTCTCTACGCCAACACAAAGTCCAGCTGCTTCTTATCCAGGTTCGCCTTAGCCACCTTTACGGTTATTGCATCGCCAAGCTGATAGCGTTTATGCAGTTTACGACCCAATAAACAATAGTTTTTTTCATCAAACGTATAATAATCATCATCCAGATCACGGATAGGTATCATTCCTTCGCATTTGTTTTCCACAAGTTCAACATAGATACCCCACTCGGTAACCCCTGATATAACCCCGTCAAACACTTGACCTAAGCGGTCAGCCATAAACTCTACCTGTTTATATTTAATGGAAGCACGTTCGGCATTGGCAGCCAACTGTTCCATATCCGAGCTATGCTGACAATACTCTTCCCATTCTGCCGCATTGACGCTTCGTCCGCCCGCTGCATATTTTTCGAGTAACCGGTGAACCATCATATCCGGATACCGGCGGATTGGAGACGTAAAATGGGTGTAGAAGTCGAATGCCAACCCGTAATGGCCCAAATTGTTGGTAGAATAAACGGCTTTAGCCATGGAGCGGATAGCGAGTGTTTCAATCAGATCCTGCTCCTTCTTACCCTGCACAGCATCCAGCAACGCATTAATGGAAGCCGAGACAGCCGTTTGCTTACCACTTGTTTTCAGGTTATAACCGAAACGCTTGATAAACACCGAGAAGGTATTCAACTTATCCGGGTTGGGAACATCGTGTATGCGGTAAACAAATGTCTTTGCTTTGAGTCCTTTGCCGGGCTTACCGATATGGGTTGCCACGGTTTTATTTGCCAACAACATAAACTCTTCGATCATTTTATTGGCATCCTTTTGCTCTTTGAAAAATACCGAAGTAGGCTTTCCCTTCTCATCTATTTCGAAGCGCACTTCTACCCGGTCGAAAGCAATTGCTCCATTCTCAAAACGTTTAGCCCGCAAAATCTTAGCCAGCCGGTCCAGCGTGAGTATTTCTTCCTTATAATCACCTTCACCTGTCTCAATAACAGCTTGAGCTTCCTCATAAGCAAATCGCCGGTTACTGCATGTGACGGTTTTAGCAATGTCATAATGCTGTATTTCCGCTTTATCATTCAGTTGGAAGATGACGGAATAGGTCAGTTTATCTTCGTTGGGACGCAGGGAGCAAATGCCGTTGGATAAATGCTCAGGCAGCATGGGGATAGTACGGTCAACCAAATAGATGGAAGTAGCCCGTTGTTCGGCTTCCGTCTCTATAATACTGCCGGGACGAACATAATGGGTCACATCGGCAATATGAACTCCCACCTCCCAAAGGCCGTTATCCAGTTTCCGGATCGATAATGCGTCGTCGAAGTCTTTAGCATCGCGCGGGTCAACCGTAAAGGTTGTGATAGTACGCATATCAATACGTTTCGCCACTTCTTCGGGCGTAATCCCGGCATCGATTACTTCAGCGGCAGCCTCTACATCGGCAGGATACTTATACGGCAATCCGAATTCTGCCAGAATAGCGTGCATTTCCGCCGTGTTATCTCCCTTATCTCCCAATATATCGATAACTTCTCCTACCGGATTCTTGGCATTCGGTTCCCAGTCCAGTAATTTTACGACTGCTTTTTGTCCCGATTTTCCTCCTTTTAATTTATTTTTTGGAATAAAGATGTCATTGGTCATAATCCGGTTATCCAACGTCAGGAAAGCATAATTCTCCGAGACATCCAGTATGCCGACAAAGGTATCCTTCGCCCGCTTAACGATCTCCACAACCTCTCCTTCCGGTTGTTGTCCTTTACGCCGTGCATACAGGAACACCTTGACCTGATCGTTCAACAGTGCATGATTGGTCTTTCGTTCAGGGATAAACACCTGTTCGCCGCCATCATCCGGAGTCAGATACGTCTTGACGCCCTGACGTTCAATAGTGCCGGATATATAACCGCCCCGCGAATTCACCTTAAAACTTCCCCGCGAGATCTCTACTAAAAAATCCTCCTCCAGCAGTTCGTACAACAGTTGGTTTATAAAGACCCGTTGCGACTCGGTCTTTATATTTAATAATGAAGAAATTTGCTTGTAATTAAACGTTTTCTCCGTATTTTCGTTGAATACATTAATGATATTACGCACCAATTCGCTTTTGCGTATCCGGGTGCTGGGAGCGGTAGGTCTTTTCTTTTTTGACATAATATAGAAGTTTGTTGTAAAGGTACGAATTTCAAGATTCAATCTCACATTACCTGTTCTCTTTTTTCTTACTTATTTACCAATTCATCTACTGACGAAATAGTCCGTTGGCAAATCCTCAGCAATACTGACATGCAAATATACAATAAAGCAGTGAGAACTGATATTTTTCGAATCTATAAAGTTAATTTTTATTTATTGATAAATTATTTGTAATTTCGCAGCCCCAATAATAATCATTATTAAAGCTATAATACTGTAGGTCTTAAAAACAGAACACCGGTTGATATTTTCTATCAGGATTCCGGGAGGTTGCGAATACCTGCTGTCTATGCTGCTTCCATCGTTATACGGCGTCTATTCTCTGAAATTTAAAATAACATTTTATTAGTACACTATCTAGTCAGTTTAAAAACAATATGAAAACGAATATAGCCTTTATTATCAATCCGTTTTCGGGTACCGAAAAGAAAAGGGACATCCCTGCATTGATTCAGGGGGGATTAGATACAAAGATATTTGAGCCGGAAATTGTTTTTACCGCACACCGCGGGCATGGAACCGAGTTAGCGAAGGAATTCGTGACGAAGGGTTTCCCCATAGTCGTTGCCGTTGGGGGCGATGGCACGGTCAATGAGATCGGACAATCGCTGATCCATACCAACACGGCCTTAGGCATTATCCCTATCGGCTCTGGAAACGGCCTGGCCCGTCATCTGGGCATTCCTATGAATATGCAGAAAGCCATAAAGCAACTAAACCATTCAGAGCCCATCCTAATGGACTACGGGCTGGTCAACGAACGTCCCTTCTTTTGCACCTGCGGTACCGGGTTCGATGCCTATGTCAGCACCGAATTTGCCAAAGGTAAGAAAAGAGGGATCATGAGTTACATTGAGAAAGTCATTACGGGCTATTTCACCTACAAATCGCAAAATTATCATTTGCAGGGCGAAGGCATTGACTTAAATACAAAGGCTTTTGTTATTACGTTTGCCAATGCATCACAGTGGGGGAACAATGCCTATATAGCCCCTCAGGCCAGCGTTCAGGATGGTAAACTGGACATATCCATTATGAGCAGCTTTCCTATTATCGCTATTCCCGGCTTGGCTTTACAACTCTTCGCAAAGACCATTGATAAAGACTTATTTATGACTACGCTCCGCTCAAGAGACATCGCATTAATCCGTGAAGAGTCGGGACCATTCCATTACGACGGCGAACCGTATGTCGAAGGAAAGGAAATCCTGATTAAAACGATTGCCGATGGTTTGAGAGTGATGGTTAGCAAACGATATTAACGATTATGCTTCTCAAAGATGCCATTCCTTGTCAGGAGCCGGCAACCGTTCAGTAAAGAACCCGGCTCTTTACCGCGCTCTCATGGATTGTCCTGTATCCGCATCTAAAAAGTTATCTCCACCCGAAATACAGACAAACCACTTACCCGCAATCGATCGCCGGGTCGCTTATGCCAGCATATCTTCTTCTGATAACGGTTGATAAGGACCATCTTTCACTTCGAAAATAACGGTTCCGGATTCCAGCACTTCAAGGGTGTGCCACTGACCGGCCGGGATATTCACACCGTATACCTCCCGGACCGGATTTATCTCTGTAGCGCTGATCAGTTGACGGTCTTCGGTATATAAAAACAACTTCAGGCTTCCTCTGAGCACAATATACGTTTCAGCCGTTTCGCGGTGCCGGTGAATAGGTAACACAGTGCCCGGCTCCAACGCGTTGAGCAACCGTTGTGCCTTCGAATCCGGACTCACGTGAAAGTTATGATTCATTCGTAAACGGGCACTCTCCGCAGCCTTTTTAGTCGTTATGTTTAACAACTCCTCATCTATAATCTCCATTTATTCTCCTTTCTGTTTTTATTTCGTATATCGGATCAATCGTTTCTATCCGACCATGTTCTTTCCTGCCTGTTCTGTAATTTTACAAAAATACGGATTAGTTGGCTTAATATCTAAGACGACAGCATTTATTTTACATGACAATAACAGGAAACCGACGGGCATCCATTGTTCGGTGGGAATAATACGCAGGCACAGGTCTCCTGCTTTATCGGCATTTACATCGCTGCGCCGGATTACATATCTTATTTACAGGCAGAAGCGAAGTTCTTCGTTATTGCGGATTGCAGGAAGCATCGCTGCTTTCGCCGGAAATGATAATCCGGACAGCCTGAACAGCCGCTTTTGTCAAACCGGACATGCTGCTCATCACCCGCCCCTCCTTCTGTGAAGCAATGGTGAATCTCCGTGGTTTGACCTTGGTTCGACCTAGTTTCAACCTATAAGGTTATATTTCACCTATATACTATGTATATAAAACATATATACCATGTATATATAACCTATTTATGTAGATACGTGATATATACATGGATAATAGATTGAATTTAGAAGGAATATTCAATTTATATATCCGAATACTAAGGTTAAACCAAGGTCGAACCTGGGTTGAAGCAAGGAGATTCACCGAAGATTCACCGAGGGAAGCAAAAGTGGTGAGAGCAGGGAGGCGGTACGTAAGATGACGAAAGTTCGATCGGGAGTGATAGGTGGGGTTGGGAATATTGGGTAGCATAATGTCGGAGCTACGCTCCTAGAATGGATTTGGTTATGGCGATTATCGGGTTTCGGAAAAACATTTAGCAGATATTAGAATGATTATCGTTGAGTATCAAAATAGCAATTAGCGGATATTAGGATGAGCATTATTGAGTAATGGAAAAGCAATTAGCAGATAGTAGGATGAGCATTATTGAGTATTGGAAAAACATTTAGCGGATAGTAGGATAAGCATTATCGGGTATTGAAAAAGCATTTTGCATATATTACGATAAGCATTATTGAGTATCAAAATATCATTTAGCGGATATTGGGATGAACATCGTTGAGTATTGGAAAAGCAATTAGCGGATATTAGGATGAGCATTATTGAGCATCGAAATAGCATTTAGCGGATAGTAGGATGAGTATTATTGAGTATCAAAATAGCATTTAGCGGATAGTAAGATGAGCATTATTGAGTATTGGAAAAGCATTTAGCGGATAGTAAGATGAGCATTATTGAGTATTGGAAAAGCATTTAGCGGATAGTAAGATGAGTATTATTGAGTATCGAAATAGCAATTAGTGAATATTAAGATGAGCCTTGTTGCGTATCGGAAAAATATTTAGCGGATAGTAGGATAAGCATCGTTAAGTATCGGGATATAAGTCAGCGGGTTTGGTGCACAGGAGCCCAAAAGCAAGCGGAAAAATGCAAAGGAGCTATTTTTTTCAAAAAAAATACATTTTAGGTTGAACGAAAATGAAAGACATGTGTTTTAATGATAGCAAGACGTCAGCATTTTCATTGGATTAGAAAGTTCAACCTTTTAATTCTTTTAGTCGTATGAAAAAGAATGAAGACTTTAGCAACCGTTTTTTAGCTTCCGTAGGCGGGGAAGGTAGAAATAACCCGGAAGGGTATCCGGAATATCCGGATAACGAAGACATTTACCTCAAATGTAAAAAAGAGAAGGGCATAGACCCGGAGTATATCCCGCGAATCAAAGAGACTGAAATTATCGGGGACGAAACCGAAAAGGATTTTGATGACTATGTCACGGAGAGCGATCCGGAAATCATGGGACTGGAGCCGGATGAGGAGGACGAAATCACAGAACCGGATGACGATAATACGGATTTTCTGAGTACAGACGAGGAGGATCTTGTCAATTTTGAAGATAATTTGTAGCATGAAGACTTTACGATATTGCGTTGTTTGAGTTTTCAAATTTTTAAATTATTATCCAATAACGTAGATAACCGTCAGACTGCGGGATGCCGTTTGGCGGTTTAGATACAGCGGATACACATTGAGAGCCGCTCTGTATAAACAGTGAATCCATTAAGAATCTGGGGAAGTTGATCCGGGGAAGCGACCCGGAGACAGCGGAATAAGAACCGGATAATACGGTTTGTTTTAGCCCGACCGAGGAGGATTCAGTATCTCTTGAAAATTATTTGCTGCATAAAGACATTACGATATCACATCGGATTATTTATAGTTCCATAAGAATTTAAAATATCAAACAAGATAACCATCAGACTGTGTGATGCCGTTTGGCGGTTTAAAAACAACAGACAGTCGTTTGCAGTCGTACTGTAAAGACAGCGAATCCATTAAGGATCCAGACAAGTTGGTCACGGGAAGCGACCAGGAGACAACAGAACAAAAAACTGATAATACGGGTTATTTTAGCCCGACCGAGGAGGATTCGGGATCTCTTGAAGATCATTTGTAGCATAGAGACATTACGATATTATATCGGATTATTTATAGTTCCATAAGAATTTAAAATGTCAAACAAGATAACCGTCAGACTGCGGGATGCCGTTTGACGGTTTAAAAACAACAGACAGTCGTTTGCAGTCGTACTGTAAAGACAGCGAATCCGTTACGGATTTGGACGAGTTGGTCACGGGAAGCGACCCGGAGACAGCAGAACAGAAATCGGATAAGGAGGAGAGAATTATAAAAACCGGAGAGGATCAGACAAATGATCTTAGCACAGACGAGGAAGATTCTGTACCTTTTGAACATGATTTGCAACATAAAAACATTACAATGTGATATTGGATTATTCCTAATTTAATAAAGATTTAAAATGCAAAACAAGATAACCGTCAGACTGCGTGATGCCGTTTGGCGGTTTAAAAACAACAGACAGTCGTTTGCAGTCATACTGTAAAGATAGCGAATCCATTAAGGATCCGGACAAGTTGGTCACGGGAAGCGACCCGGAGACAGCGGAATAAGAACCGGATAATACGGTTTGTTTTAGCCCGACCGAGGAGGATTCAGTATCTCTTGAAGATTATTTGCTGCATAAAGACATTACGATATTATATCGGATTATTTATAGTTCCATAAGAATTTAAAATATCAAACAAGATAACCGTCAGACTGCGTGATGCCGTTTGACGGTTTAAAAACAACAGACAGTCGTTTGCAGTCGTACTGTAAAGACAGCGGATCCATTAAGGAACTGAACGAGTTGGTCACGGGAAGCGACCCGGAGACAGCAGAACAGAAACCGGATAAGGAGGACAAAACTACAAAAACCGGAGAGGATCAGACGAATGATCTTAGCACAGCCGAGGAAGATTCTGTACCTTTTGAACATGATTTGCAACATAAAAACATTACAATGTGATATCGGATTATTCCTAATTTAATAAAGATTTAAAATGCAAAACAAGATAACCGTCAGACTGCGTGATGCCGTTTGGCGGTTTAAAAACAACAGACAGTCGTTTGCAGTCGTACTGTAAAGATAGCGAATCCATTAAGGATCCAGACAAGTTGGTCACGGGAAGCGACCAGGAGACAACAGAACAAAAAACTGATAATACGGGTTATTTTAGCCCGACCGAGGAGGATTCGGGATCTCTTGAAGATCATTTGTAGCATAAAGACATTACGATATCACATCGGATTATTTCTAATTTCATTAGGATTTAAAATGCACAACAAGATAACCGTCAGACTGCGTGATGCCGTTTGGCGGTTTAAAAACAACAGACAGTTGTTTGCAGTCGTACTGTAAAGACAGCGGATCCGTTACGGATTTGGACGAATTGGTCACGGGAAGCGACCCGGAGACAGCAAAACAGAAACCTGATAATACGGATTATTTTAGCCCGACCGAGGAGGATTCGGTATCTCTTGAAGATCATTTGCAGCATAAAGACTTTACGATATTACATGAGTTGAGTTCTCAATCTTTTTAATTATTTGTGATTTACTTTGACAGCCGTCAGACTGCGGGACGCCGTTTGACGGTTTATATACATAGAATACCCACTTACAATCGTTTTGTATGAACTGAAAATCGATCTTTCAACAGTGTAATTTTGCTGATTTAAACCGGACCGATAACGTTTCGTTCCGGCTATTACGTTAACGGGATTCAGGTTTTAGAAAAAGAAGATCCGTCAAGAACCAGAAAAAAAAGTACACGAAGAAGCAAAGGCATGAAGCACCGTAATCCATACGATCCTTTATATTGTCTGTTTCAACGTGTATAAGTACATAATTCAATCTATTTATTTCGTAAGAGAAGTTACATGGCATTTAATTATTGTCAGTTACTTTTGATTCATATTCTTTAGCTAAGTAAGTTTATTTTAAATCAAACTACCATGAAAACAAAAAAAATGAAAACAGTATTGATCGCCGTGGATTTTAATCCGACAGCACAAAAAGTCGCAGAAGAGGGCTATTCACTTGCCAGTTCGTTGGGAGCCGAAGTTGTGTTATTGCACGTGATGGTCAACCCACTATTTTATTCCACTATAGACAACTATCCATTAACCGATTACTCAGGTGCATTAATTTCGGCTTTACCTTTACCCGAGACAGACAGGGTACAAAAAGAAGCACACCAGTTTTTGGACAAACTAAAGCTTGAATTGGGTGGTAGCAACATCCAGACATTGGTAAAGGAGGGTGATTCCGCCGATACGATTCTTCAAACGGCCACCGATCTAAAAGCCGATCTAATCGTATTGGGTTCGCATAGCCGGCGTTGGTTGGACGATGTATTAATGGGAAGTGTGGCAAAAGAAGTATTACATCATAGTACGACACCACTTTTTATTATTCCGACCCACAAGACGAAGGATACAAAAAAAGAGAGTTTTAATAACAATGCGTTACATCCGGAGTTCTTTCTGTAATTTAAGTTGTACGCAAAGGCGGGAAAAAGCGAAACATAGTATCAGCACATCTGTTGAATAAAAAGTTATTGTGCCCGGAAACAACCGGATAAAGATAACTATCGAGGTCATCAGGATACGAAGAGGCCCTGAAGAATCAACTGAAACATAGGTCGCCGGGATAAAAATACAGCTGTTTTTATTCCGGCGAATCCATGATTCTCAAGATTGCCAATCATCGATAAAAGAGGTTTGTTTTATTGATGGCATTATTTCTCTTTAAGCAAACACCGGAGTTTAAATTTGATCATTCCGTAGTTTAGTATCCAAAGGAGCTCCAAAGTAAATTCAGGATCAGGGTATCCCGACGTGAAGTTTACAGAATCCGGTTGGGGTGGCAACATCCTGACATGATCTTTTTTATGTCCATACCATGTTTCGGTGATACAAAAATCCACTCCACCGGACCGGAATAACCGGCCGGATATATTCCCTTCCAGTAGCCCGAGCAAGGTTAAGTTAACGAATAATTTAAGTTATTTAATTTAATTCAGGTTTACAAACATGCCGTAAAACATGATTTTCGGAACCCAAAACAGGTTCAAATCAATAAAAAACAAAAATAATGACTTGAAAATTTGGCTCGTACCTACATGTTTTTGTTATTTTGCACCCGATTAAAACCAACGTACACTTAACTAAACGACAGTATGCCTAAAAACCTTGTTATTGTAGAATCACCAGCCAAAGCCAAAACGATAGAAAAATTTCTCGGGACCGATTATCATGTCATGTCGAGTTTCGGTCATATACGTGATCTGGCAGAGAAAGGGCTCGGCATAGATTTCGAAAATAATTATGAGCCTCAATACGTTGTTTCAACCGATAAGAAGAAGTTAGTATCCGAATTAAAGAAAGCCAGTAAGGAGTCGGAAACGATATGGCTCGCATCCGATGAGGACCGGGAAGGAGAAGCCATTGCCTGGCACTTATATGAAGAACTGAAACTAAAAAAAGATAATACCCGCCGCATTGTATTTCATGAGATCACCAAAGATGCCATCCTACATGCTATCGAGACGCCGCGCGATATAGACATTAATTTAGTGGACGCCCAACAGGCGCGACGCATACTGGACCGCATCGTGGGCTTTGAATTATCGCCGATCTTATGGCGGAAAGTCCGTCCTTCGTTATCAGCAGGTCGGGTGCAATCGGTAGCGGTAAGACTCATCGTTGAACGGGAACGTGAAATCAACCAGTTTGTAGCAGAAGCGACTTACCGTGTCAGCGCCGTTTTCAGTACGGTGGACATCAGCGGGAAGGCGGTAGAGTTAAAGGCCGAACTACAACATCGGTTTGCGACCAAGGCAGAAGCCCTGGCATTTTTGGAACATTGCAAGACATCCCAATTCAATATAGACAGCATAGTCACCAAGCCGGCCAAGAAATCGCCGGCTCCGCCCTTTACGACATCCACCCTGCAACAGGAAGCAGCCCGCAAGCTGGGTTACTCGGTATCGCAGACCATGCAGGTAGCCCAACGACTATACGAAGCCGGAAAGATAACCTACATGCGTACCGATTCGGTGAATTTATCCGATTTGGCACTGGGGACATCGAAAGCAGAGATTATCAATATGGCCGGTGCAAAATACGTACATACGCGCCAGTTCAACACGAAGACAAAAGGAGCACAGGAAGCGCACGAGGCAATTCGTCCGACCTATATGAATGCCCATACGGTAGAAGGTACGGCACAGGAGAAACGCTTGTACGATTTAATATGGAAACGTACCATCGCCTCCCAGATGTCGGATGCCGAACTGGAAAAGACCGCTATCAATATTGCCGTTTCAGGGAGTAACCAACAGTTTGTAGCTTCAGGCGAAGTGATCGTGTTTGATGGTTTTCTGAAGGTCTATATGGAATCGACCGATGACGAGACGGAAACGGTCGATGAATCGTTATTGCCGGCCATGAAGCAGGGAGAGAAACTTCTGCCGGTCGAAATCACCGCTCAGGAACGTTTTTCGCAAAAGCCGCCCCGTTACGCGGAAGCCAGTCTGGTGCGTAAACTGGAGGAGCTGGGCATCGGACGTCCTTCGACCTATGCCCCGACTATATCAACCATTCAAAACCGGTTATATGTCGAGAAGGGAGACCGCCCGGCCGATAAACGCGATTTCAACGTACTAAAGCTAAAAGGAGATAAAATCACCGACCAGATAAAAGCCGAAAACACCGGAGCCGAGAAGTCAAAGTTGTTCCCTACGGATATTGGCACCGTGGTAACCGACTTCCTAACCAGCAACTTTCCCGACATTCTCAACTATAACTTTACCGCCGAGGTGGAAAAAGAATTCGACAGCATTGCCGAAGGGGAAATAAAATGGTCGGTAGCCATTGATAAGTTCTACAAGAAATTCCACCCTATCGTAGAAGACACGATGAAAAACTCGGAGCGTCAGGTAGGAGAACGGATACTCGGTGTAGACCCGAAAAGTGGCAGGCAACTATCGGTAAAGATCGGTAAATACGGGCCCCTGGCACAAATAGGTACCGTGGAAGAAGAAGAAAAGCCTGTCTTTGCCTCTTTACATCACGACCAGTCCATTGAAAGCATCACCCTGGAAGAAGCCCTTGAGCTCTTTAAGTTGCCGCGTCAGGTGGGCGAATATGAAGAAAAGGTTATGACGGTGGCAATCGGTCGTTTCGGGCCTTATATCCGCCACGACTCCACCTTTTATTCGCTGCCGAAGACTGATGACCCAATGAAGATCACCACCGAACGGGCTATCGAAATAATTGAAGAAAAGCGGGAGGTCGAAAGAAATCGCATTATCCAGACCCTGGGAGAGAACAGCGAGATACAGGTGCTGAACGGACGATTCGGACCTTATTTTACCTGCGAGAAGGTGAACTATAAAATTCCGAAAGGGACTGACCCATTATCATTAAATTTTGAGAAATGCCAGGAACTGATTGCAGCGCAGCCCGAAGCAGCCAACAAGAAGAAGCCTTTCGGACGAAAAGCAGCGGCTGCCAAACCAGCAAAGGAGAAGGCAGAACCAAAGGGAAAGGCAAAAGCTCCGGCAAAGAGCAAAGCGAAAGCCAAGAAATAACATTCGCACCGTGATATTTGCCTTCGGAGTTTGTTATACTAAGCCTGTTATCGTTGGTGTTAATCAATACCGATCAGCATCGGGCTCAACATAATTCGTAACAGGCAACAAGTAACTGTCCGTAACAGACAGTCCACAAGCGCAAAATATTATAAAACAAATAATTACGAATATCTTATAAAACGCAACAGAAAATGAAAAAGCTATTCTTTTTATCCATCTTGTTTGTGCTAACCTTAAAGGCTACGTCACAAAACCCTCTCATTGTTTCCGAAGGAGAATCGACGATTATCTATGCACTTCCCAAAACGGAACTTTGCATAACCGTCGAGACAGAAAAGACGACCCAGAAACCGGGTATCTTTTATCGCTATTCCGGACGTTATCTGGCTACAAATAAAGTCATCACCGAAGAGAAGACGAGCTACCGTCTGAAAAGCATTCAGGTAACCCCCCGTGCCGTAGCCGATCAAAACAGAACATTTTCGTATATCCCGTCGGGGAATTCCAGTCGTTTATCATTGACATCCAAAGGGATTCTTTGTGGTGTGAATGTGCCTGCGGAAAAAGACACCGAAGCTGCCGAAACGGTTGTTTTGCCCGGAAAAGGGAATACGCAACCGGACGCATTACTGCCTCTCGGAGAAGAATACATGATGGCGGGCTCGGAAGCCAAACTGGCAGAGGGTGCTGCCAAACAAATCTACCGGATCCGTGAAAGCCGGTTAGGTCTGCTGACCGCCGACACAGATAAGCTGCCTGCCGATGGTGATTCGTTTAAATCAATGCAGGCCGGGCTGAACAATATGGAACGTGACTTGACAGAGCTTTTTATCGGAAAGACCACGACCGAGACACAAACCCAGACACTGTACCTGACACCGGAGAATGCAGTTACCAACGATGTATTGTTTCGTTTATCTTCCATAAAGGGTCTGGTTAATTCAGACGACTTAAGCGGAACTCCTTATTATATCAGTATCCAACCTAAAGACATAAAGAAAGCAGGGAATCAAAAGACAAAGATCGGAACAGAAGGAATCTGCTCCATTTTACCGGCTTCGACGCAGCTTACTATTACCGATGGTGTCAATACCATCTTATCCAAACAACTATTTATGCCTCAATTTGGGATTGTTATTCCGCTGGCAGAGAAATTACTGAAGCAGCAGAATATTAAGATACAAGTTGACTCACAGACCGGCCGACTATTAAAAATCGAATAGGAAAAGCGGTTATTCCATTCAATTAAACAGAGCGTATTATTTCTTTCGGAAGATAATACGCTCTGTTTCTATATTGCCATATCTCAGGAACGAACAGAACGCCGACATGCCGGGATTCGGAACACTCAAACGGATTTATATACTGCGACGGATTATATATTCATACGGGTTTGAATGAGAAAGATTTCAGTCTGCGAACTCATCCCGATCCAATGGGATTAAGATTTGTCGTTCAGGCGTAGAATCAGCGTTATTCAGACAAGACAGGACATTCTGTTGCGGCATATCGGCTATGACAGCAGCATGACTATTTGTAGCCATCGAATAATAGTACGTCAATATGGCACGTTACCTCACCTTTTTGCCATTATTCTTCCATATGGATCGGTTTTTGCAACGATTCAAGCAGAGCAGTCCAGCTATGATTCATAACCGAACACGACTCAATAATTAATTCTTATTGTTTTATTTAATTAAATGGGAGATTTCAATTATGGGAGCGGCAGGAAATAAACAGCCAAAGAAAGAGAAATCAGGGAAACACGCGAAACATGTTCCTTCTTATCAGGTCGAAACAGAAAAAACAGATTCTGATGACTTCAAGAAGAAGAAATGATCATGCGTTGTGATCAACTGATTAAAAACAGGGATGAAGCGATTTGCTTCATCCCTGTTTTGGTTTAGGATTGGACGGTTGCGACGGGAAGAAGGGAGAAGGGTGCGGAATAGTAATCCCGGGATTGCGTTTTATTTCGTCGTTGCAGCGAGCAAAACACAGGGAATGATTTACCTAAATGGCGGAACTACGCTACCAAAATGTCGGAGCTACGCTCCTGAGATTACATAGTCTGTTTGAATATTATCTACCAAAATGACGGAGCTATGCTCCTGTAAAATTAGTGCTGTTGATCGTAATTGCCACCAAAATACCGTAGCTACGCTCCTGAGACTGCATTTTATATAAATATTTTTATTAGCAGGATATCGGGACTAAAGTCTTGGTTTTCCATTTTATATGACTACTTTTGCTATCAAGATACCGCAGGCAGGCTCCCGGGATTGTATTTTATATTTCGATTGCAGCGACTCAGAAGCCTGAAACTTTCAAACAAAACAATCCAAAAACGAAATAACATGAATGATACTTTTGCGGCTAAAGCGGTTAACTGGGATAACCCAGATAAGGTAAAGATGACCAAAAAGTTCGTAAGTGAATTACTATTGCATATAAACCTGCTTCCCACGTGGAAAGCATTGGAACTTGGAACTGGAACGGGGTTAGTCGGATTGCAAATCGAGTCGTTCGTAAATAAACTGGTTTTGGAAGACACTTCCGAATCCATGTTGGATATATTAAAGCAAAAGCTGAATAAAAACAGCAACGCAGAGATATTACACGGTGAAATATTTGAGTATAAACAACAAGACATAGACTTCATTTTCTCGGCTATGGCATTTCACCATCTCCCCGATATTGAAAAGACGTTGGAACATTTAGCAACCATTACAAAACCCGGTGCCTGGATTGTCGTAGGCGATTTGGTTACAGAAGATGGTTCGTTTCATAACTACGAACCAATCCCTTATCGCGGCTTCGACACAACGGTCTTGTCAAAACAATTCGTCCAAGCCGGCTTTGATGTAAAATCAGTAAGAATATACAATGTCATTACCCGAACAACCAATGAGACAACAACTGATTACGAACAATTCATGTTGATTGCCCAACGAGTATAGACAGTTTCAACGATCTCTTTAAACTTAAAAAAAACAGTCACTATGAAAATTGCAGTACCGGTAAAAGGAAACAACCAGATTGATGCACATTTTGGTCATTGCGAATTCTATAAGATCTATACCGTTTCAGATCAGAATCAGGTTCTTTCCGAAGAAAGAATGGATTCACCTCAAGGGTGTGGATGTAAATCGAACATAGCCGAAGTATTCGAGAAAGAAGGAATCAAAATCATGTTAGCCGGTGGTATCGGCAATGGTGCTATCACCAAATTAAGTTCGCACGGCATTCGTGTGGTACGCAACTGCGAGGGAGATGTCACTGAAATCATGAAGAAATACTTAGCTGGGGAGGTGAAAGATGGGGGAAGTAATTGTGCTGAACATGAACATGAATGTAATTGAACTAATCCACACACAAGATCCGCTATGTTCGATTTTCGCTTAAAAGTATTCCATACCGTTGCTAAACGGCTTAACTTCACGAAAGCAGCCGATGAACTTTGCATTACCCAGCCGGCCGTATCCAGGCATATTCAGGAAATAGAGAATTACTTTAAAATAAAACTCTTCGACCGCAACGGTACTAAAATAAGCCTGACCCAGGCAGGAGAAGTATTATTGCAATATACCAATCAGCTTTTTGCCCTGTACAGCAATATGGAATTTGAGTTAAACTCGCTGAATCAAAGTCATACCGGCAAGCTCAGGATCGGTGCAAGCACCACCATAGCCCAATATGTATTGCCACCTCTGTTAGCGGACTTTCATAAAAAGTTCAGAGATATAAAAGTATCGCTCACCATCAATAACACCGAACAGATTGAACAGGCATTGCAAAACAAGGATATTGACTTCGGTATTATCGAGGGGCAATCAAAAAAGACATTATTCAAATACACTGAGTTCCTCAACGACGAGATCGTATTGATAGCAAACATTCAACACCGGTTGGCAAAGAAGGAAATGATTACCATGGATGAATTACCTAAAATACCGCTGCTGTTACGGGAGCCCGGATCAAGGACATTAGAGGTCATAGTCCATGCACTGAAACCGTTCGGTATAAAAATATCCCAGCTTCAAAGCGAAATGCAATTGGGAAGTACCGAAAGTATAAAATCCTATCTTTTGCATTCAAACTGCATGGCTTTCCTCTCCATATACTCCATTCTAAAAGAGCTTAAAAATAAAGAAGTCGCTATTATCGATGTGAACGGACTTTCCATCGAACGAAAATTTCATTTCATACAGTCCTACGGTGAAGCAGAAGCCCTGCCCAACTTATTCATGAATTTTGCCCGTCATTATAACTTCAAGTAATGAAGCATTACAAATAACTATTTCTTTGGCGTTTATATACTGATTACCTTTGTGACTTCAAAAGACAAAGAGATTATACTAAAACAAACAACAATGAACAACAGAGAGCAACGAACCAAAACACCTTTTTTTGACCATATCCCTACAAGAAAAATCATCTATATAGCTGGAGTAATCTGCTGTTTAACCCCATTCATATCGCCACCCATCGCCTTATTTCTGGGGTTGGTTTTCGCCCTTACACTGGGAACTCCTTTTCCTACGTTCAACAAAAAAATGTCTAAATATCTACTTCAGGTCTCTGTTGTCGGATTGGGTTTTGGTATGAATTTACTTGATTCGGTTAAAGCCGGCTCTGACGGTATGTTATTTACCTTATTTTCGGTAGTAAGCGTCATGTTTATGGGAATAATGATCGGGAAATGGCTTCGGATTCCCAACGTGTCGGCTTATTTAATTGCTTCGGGAACGGCTATCTGCGGAGGGAGTGCTATAGCCGCAGTAGGTCCTATTGCAAAAGCAAAAGACAGCGAGATGTCCATATCGTTGGCTACTATTTTTGTATTGAATGCAGTAGCGTTATTTCTGTTTCCGGTATTAGGACATTTGCTTCACCTTTCACAACACCAGTTCGGACTTTGGGCAGCTATTGCCATTCATGACACAAGTTCGGTTGTCGGAGCTGGAGCTATCTTTGGCGAAGAAGCACTGAAAGTAGCTACTACCGTAAAATTAACCCGCGCCTTATGGATCATTCCACTGTCTATATTCACTTCGTTTTATTTCAAATCAAAAGGCGACAAAGTATTCATTCCGTGGTTTATCCTGTTTTTTATCGTGGCCATGGTACTGAACACCTATTTGCAACTTCCGACAGCCCTGACACATGGAATTGTATCTGTTGCACGGCAATGCTTAACGCTGACGCTGTTCTTTATCGGTGCCGGATTATCACGCTCAGCACTTAAAATGGTCGGAGTAAAACCGTTTATCCTCGGGGTTACATTGTGGTTTTTTATAGCCATTATCAGCCTTGGCTTTATTTACTTTATCTATTAGAACAAATCAGGAAGCAATTATATTCCGTGCACCGTTTTTAAAAAGTTTCTCCTGTAAAATACAGAATTAGTATGGAAAATAAGGATCTGGAAAACAGAGTTTCAACAGCTATCGCATTGTTCGAGAAAGGTTATAATTGTTCCCAAGCCGTTTTTATGGCTTACTCCGACATATATGGCATTGACGTTGATACAGAAGCAAAGATAGCCACATCGTTTGGCGGCGGCATGGGACGACTGCGGGAAGTATGCGGAGCCGTTTCAGGCATGTTTCTCGTGCTTGGTCTGCATTATCCTTTTACCGATCCCAACGATAAAGCTTCCAAGACTGTCAATTATAAAGCGGTTCAACGAACAGCCAATGAATTTAAGAAGGTAATGGGGTCATATATTTGTGCCGATCTGTTGAAGATAAAGCACGAGCCGCAAGCTCCTGAGTCGTCTGAGCGGAACGAAAGATATTATAAATTGCGACCTTGCACACGCTGTGTTGCAATAGCAGCAGAAATAACAGGAAAGGAAATCTTATAAATTTCAATCCGACGTTCTACCGCAAATCATCAATTTACATTCAACCGACCAGACTTCATCAACCTCGGGTAGATTATTTTTATTTCCCGTCTTATCATCTTTTCCCCTTTTTCTCGGATCATCTTCAGGAATAAAATCCAAGTTGACGGATCGGATACTAAGGATAACCGAAAAGAGTCGTCAAAAGAATCAGGCGGTTAATATTGATCTCTTTCGGAATACGCTCGCGGTTGTTTTGAAGTTTGTTGTATAAAAATCCAATTGCAGCTACAACTTTTTTCCTAGGACATTAAAAAAAAGTAACGATTGTGCAGTCTCGTTGTCAATCCATTAACTTATACAAATAAAAAAATCTCAGGAAATATCTCAATATTTCAGGCAAAGCTATTGCAGAAATGAAAATTTGCCGTATCTTTGCACCGCATTAGAAAACAATGCCCAACAATTAGAAATGGTTCGGTAGTTCAGTTGGTTAGAATGCCGCCCTGTCACGGCGGAGGTCGCGGGTTCGAGTCCCGTCCGTACCGCAAAAGAGCAATTCAGCAATGAGTTGCTCTTTTTGTTTTAACTCCAATCAGACTCTTTGCAAAACATAATTTTAAACCAAACAGGCGATAAAAATAATGGTCTGCAATTAAAATGTTATCTTTGCATTTAGTTTATAGTAAAAATGAAATTGAATGAAGGAAAAGGATAATACGGCAGTGCTTTTGATTCACTGCCCGGACAAACCCGGTATTTTAGCTATTGTAACCGAGTTCATTAATCAGCACAAAGGGAATATTCTATATTTAGACCAGTATGTAAACCGTCAGGAAAAGGTTTTCTTTATGCGTGTTGAATGGGATTTAATTACATTTCAAATACCGAAAGACAAAATAGAAGAATACTTTGAGACATTGATTGCAGTCAGGTTTGATATGAATTTCCGTCTCTATTTTGCTGACACAAAGCCACGCATGGCAATATTTGTTTCAAAAATGTCGCATTGCCTGTACGATCTTCTGGCCCGTTATTCTGCCGACGAATGGCAAGTGGAGATTCCCCTGATCATCAGCAACCATCCCGATATGGAAATTGTGGCTAAACGTTTTGGCATTGAGTATTATTATTTTCCTATGACCAAAGAGAATAAAGCAGAACAAGAAACCAAACAACTGGAATTACTCAAGAAGCACGAAATAACTTTCTGCGTTCTGGCACGTTATATGCAAGTACTCTCGGCAGATTTTATCGACCATTATCCTAACAAGATCATAAACATTCATCACTCCTTTTTACCCGCATTTGCAGGTGCCAAGCCGTATCATGCTGCCCATGAACGCGGAGTAAAAGTAATCGGTGCCACCAGTCATTACGTTACCAGCGAATTAGATGCAGGTCCGATCATTGCTCAGGATGTCGTTCATATCTCCCATAAAGACACGGTAGAAGAATTAATAAAGAAAGGTCGTGACCTTGAAAAGATCGTACTATCGCATGCAGTAGAAAAACATATTAATCGGAAAATACTGGCTTATAAGAACAGAACAGTTGTTTTTCAATAAGTTGAAACATTCCCCTTTTTCGATTCTTCGATTCTTTACGTCAGGTATTTGTTCCCGACTCATTGTTCAATACTCAATGCTCAAAACTAATATCATATGGATGTAACACGATTATTTGATTTACTGGATAATTATTTAGAGAAATATCCAAATCAGCATGCCGCACTGGCTTGTAAACGTAACGGCACCTGGTTAAAATTCAGCATACAGGAATATGTGGAATTTACCAACAATATCAGCTATGGTTTGCTGGAACTGGGTATAGTACCCGGTGATAAAGTAGGCATTGTAAGTGGAAACCGTCCCGAATGGAATATGATTGATTTCGCTACGATGCAAATCGGGGCTGTCTCCATTCCAATTTATCCGACCATAAGTCAGGATGACTACCGCCATATTCTGAATCATGCCGAGATGAAGATGATTTTTATCGAGGGGAAAGAGTTACGCAACAAATTGGAACCTATCTTACCGGAGGTAAAATCACTGAAAGAAATTTACACTTTCATTGATCAGAAATGCGAATACAAGTACCTGCAACAATTAATTGATCTGGGTAAGGAACATCCTCAACCGGATAAACTCATTCAATTAAAAGCTGCCATCAAGCCCGGAGATTTAGCTACAATCATTTATACTTCAGGCACTACCGGAAAGCAGAAAGGCGTCATGTTATCGCACAATAACATTATTTCAAACATAAAGAATTTAGCATCCACTCCCTCTGATTGGAGCAACAAGGCATTGAGTTTTTTACCTCTTTGCCATGCCTACGAGCGAATGTTGGTCTATTTATATCAATATTTAGGCATGTCTGTATACTATGCCGAAAGTCTGGGCACCATTGCCGAAAACATCAAAGAGATCTCACCCACTATGATGTCGTGTGTTCCCCGGTTACTGGAAAAAATATACGATAAACTTTATCTTTCAGGAAAGAAGCTACCCATTGCAAGTAAAATGATCTATTATTGGGCATTTACCCTGGCTACAAAATTTCAACTGGAAGACAGGAGCTGGTGGTATAACCTTCAATACAAATTGGCCGACAAACTGATCTACTCAAAATGGAGAACAGCTATCGGAGGCAATTTCGACATCGTTGTATCCGGCGGTTCGGCTATACAGCCACATATAGCATCCTTTTTCTCAGCCATTGGCATGCCCGTATTCGAAGGCTACGGATTAAGCGAAACCTCACCTGTCATTGCCGTGAGCCAACGCGGTAAAAGCGGGCGTAAATTTGGCACGGTAGGATTACCGCTTCCCGGTGTTGAAGTAAAATTAGGTGAGCGTAATGAAATTATTTGTCGCGGTCATAATGTTATGATGGGTTATTACAAAGATCTGGAATTAACGGCTCAGGTAATTGATACCGATGGCTGGTTTCATACAGGTGATACAGGGATATTTACACCAGAAGGGCAACTTATAATAACCGGCAGACTAAAAAGCATCTTCAAGACATCCTTCGGTAAATACGTAAACCCACAGGTTCTTGAATCGAAATTTACAGAATCGCCATTTATCGAAAACATGATTGTACTCGGTGAAAATAAGAAATTTGCAGCAGCATTGATTTCTCCTGATTTTGTTTATTTGAAATCGTGGTGTGCTAAACATAAAATCAGCTACACGACTCCTGCTGAAATGATAGGGCATCCATTGATTATCAAAAGGTATCAGGAAGAAGTAAAACATTACAATCATTTCTTTGGTGATTTCGAACAAATAAAACGATACCAATTGGTTTCAGAAGAATGGACTCAATCGGCCGATTTTCTATCACCTTCCCTTAAAATAAAACGAAATGTATTAGAGGCTTTTTACGCCGATAAGATTGAAAAGATATTTCAATAAATAACAAACAGAACAGACATTCGTTATTCTACCATAAAGAACAGACAACCAACCTGTTATTATTATTTTTTATTACAAGTAACCGTATATTGACAGGAATCGATTGTCAATTATGAATTTAACCCGTATCTTTGCGCCGTGAAAAAACGGTACTTTCTTTATTTTTCCTACAAGGGCACAGCTTATCACGGCTGGCAATTTCAACCAAATGCCATTTCAGTACAAGAAGTACTGACAAAGGCATTATGTACTATTCTGCGGACACAAACAGAACTGGTAGGTGCCGGTCGTACCGATACCGGCGTTCATGCCCGGTTGATGGTTGCTCATTTTGACTTAGAAGGCAGTTTGCCTGTTCAATTTGATTTTATTGCCAAGCTAAACAGCTTTTTGCCAAAAGATATTGCCGTCATCAACATTATCGAAGTTAAGCCGAATGCTCATGCACGTTTCGACGCCATTTCAAGGAAGTATGAATATCATGTTGTTTTGAAAAAGTCCGTTTTCAGGGATGAACTGGCTGCACGAATAAGTGACAAGATCAACTTTGAAGCAATGAACCTTGCCGCATGTACCTTAAAAGAATACCGTGATTTCACAAGCTTCAGTAAATTGCACACTGCTGCAATGACGAATAACTGTTCCATTAAGTTTGCCGAATGGACTCAAAAGGATGACGAATGGGTTTTCACCATTGAAGCCGACCGTTTCTTACGGAATATGGTGAGAGCAATCGTGGGTACATTATTAGAAGTCGGTCGCGTTAAAATGACAGTTGAAGAATTTAAAGCTGTTATCGAAGCGAAAGATCGATGTAAAGCCGGAACTTCCGTACCGGCTCACGGACTCTATCTTGTCGCCATTCAATACCCTGATAGTATTTTTACCTGATTACCGGCGCATCAATCGTGCCGTATGCTTTGAACGCTGAATTATTAATTGTGATTTATCAATTGTTTTATGTGGTTATTTCTTGCTTTTATCTCTGCTGTTTTACTAGGATCGTATGAAGTATTTAAAAAAGTTTCATTGGAAGACAATGCCGTAATACCGGTTATTTTTGTTTCCATCTTAGTCTCCTGCATTTTTCTCGCACCTTTCCTTATCATTTCCGAATTCTTCCCCGCAATGCTACAAGGAAGTATCTTCTTTGTCCCACGGGTTGATTTTCATACACACCTTTTGTTTGTTTTAAAAGCAGTCATTGTTTTAACCTCCTGGCTTTTTGCTTATTTTGCACTAAAACATTTACCCATTTCATTAGCCTCCCCGATTAAAGCCACCCAACCTGTTTGGACGGTCGTTGGAGCCATGTTGATCTTTGGCGAGAAATTAAATGGATTTCAGGCTGCCGGCGTGGGTTTGACATTGGTTTCGTTCTTTATGTTCTCTGTTGTCGGTAAGAAAGAAGGCATTTCACTCAAGACCAATAAATGGTTTTGGTTTATTATCCTGGCAACCCTTACTGGTGCATTAAGCGGCTTATACGACAAATATCTCATGAACCGGTACGACACGATGTCGGTACAGGTCTATTATACCTTTTACCAGGCCATCATAATGGGCATCATTACCCTGTTCTTATGGAGCCCCACCCGAAAGAAAACGACTCCTTTTAAATTCAAATGGGCAATTGTATTCATTTCGGTCTTCCTGGTGATCTCCGATTTTATTTATTTCTATGCGTTATCTTTACCGGGTTCTATGATTTCGGTAGTCTCTACGATCAGGCGTTCCGGTGTAATCGTTCCGTTTTTCTACGGAGCCTTCATAATGCGCGATAAAAACATAAAACTGAAAGTTGTCGACTTGTTAGGTGTACTCGTCGGCATGTTATTATTATACTTCGGATCTAAATAATCCCGTATTCAGCTTGCGGTATCTCCATGTATTTTAATAAATTGGGATATAAAAAATCGATTTTAAACTCAATAACTATTCTTATAAAATAATAATCGCTGAAATTGTTTGATATTTAGATGGAAATTAGTACTTTTGCAAGCCGAAATAACAACATTGAAAAAATAAATTAAAACATAAAGATATGAAAAGCGGAATCCATCCTGAAAATTATCGTCCGGTAGCATTTAAAGATATGTCCAATGGTGACACCTTTATTTCCCGTTCAACCGTAAACACGAAGGAAACAATCGACATTGAGGGTGTTACTTACCCTGTAGTAAAAATGGAAATCTCTAGTTCATCACATCCTTTTTACACCGGAAAATCGAAATTGGTGGATACAGCAGGACGTGTTGACAAATTTATGACTCGCTACGCAAAACGCGGAGAAAAGAAGAAATAAATTGTAAGTAAACTTATAAAAAAGCCCAGTACAGAGTATGCACGGGGCTTTTTTTATGGCTTACGTCGCCATGTTCGTTGTTTCAATTCAAACAAAATCGGCTTATCACTCACATAAGGAGCAAGGGCTTTTCGATCGTCCTCGCTTAAAAAATCAAGGGTATTATTCTTTGCTTTTATAAATTGGTCCTTGGCCGTGAAGCGTAAAGAAATAAAGCTAACATCCATCAGGCTTTGTATCCATTTTACATCGACGATGTCTGTAGGGATGCTTTTACTATTCACCCACTCGATCGCTTTTGGCATCTCAAACCGAAGAGGAATCACATTCCAGGCCGTATCGTAGAACTCAACATTCGACAAGCAAACCGGGGCACAAACCGTACGGATAATTCCAAGAACTTCCGTGTTATCTTCGAGATAAAGAATCTTCATCTCGAACGTTGAACTTGGTGTATTCTTCACCATAATTTGTTGATGCAGCGTATCCAGAGTTTGCAGATAGGCTTGATTTCCAAATCGGTTAGTTATACTGTCTCCCCGTCCTGCTTTATGGTATTCCAACAGCTCCAGTCTATTTTGTCTTGTCAGCGTCGGATTCAGCACATCCGGCATATTCACGAACCACGTTTCAATGGATTGTGTCGATTGGGACATTACATATTGATTACCTGTAAAAAGACAGGAAATAAGCAAGCTGTAAATTATCAGCCGGTTATTTTTTTGTTGACGATTTTTCTTCATTTGCTTTTTTGTTTTTAGTACCTGTAAATAAGTGCCAATAGTAACTAAACAGATCTTTTACACTTACGAAATCTTCTTTATAAATAAGACCAACTCCCTGCGACTGCTTGGCAGCACTCAATTGATAGCGGTCAACCGTATGATTATAGGCTTTAAATCTTATTTTCCCCGACTCGGTCAACAGGTACTGGAAATCAACATCGCTAATAAACCGGTTAGTGTTGGTGGTCAAAATATCATTCCGATACCCTACGTTTCCATTCACAATCCACCGGTTATTCGGCTGATACAGGAACTGAGCCTGAATATCGCTGCTCGATTGATCCGTTTGCTTGTAATCAAATCCGATAGAGAGATTGTTACTCTTGGACATCTGCGAAATCCAGTTATTCAACTGTGCACTCAATGTCGATGTAGCAAATGAGAGGGCTTCGTTGGTACCCAAGTTGGCCGTGGAGGATGCTCTCATATAATCCGGCGTATAAAATCTGTTGAACACCAGTAGATAGAGGATTTGACGGTTCATCATTTCGTCGGTATTAATAATATTCCGGACACGTTGTTTCACTCCTTCATCACTCTGAGGCAAATCAATGTCAAAATTAATGGACGGCTTCATTAGATTACCTTTCAGTTTCATCACACAATTGACCGGTACGCTGGTGCGGGTTGTTGTGTTTGTAAGGGATTCATCCAGGTCTTTAAGCGACGCATTCACCGGATACAATGCCCTGATATTTACTTGTGCATTATGCGGGTTACTGGTCCAGGCAAGCGTACTCCCCTGATCAATTTTAAATTCTTTTCTGATCAGGTTCTGAAGCGTAAATAAATAATAGCCTTGATTAATCGTATAGGTACCATAAAGTTTAATATCGGAGAAACTATCAAACGACATCTGAAGATCACCGCTACCGTTTCCACGAATCATATCCCCTGCTTTTGGATCGACAATTAGTTCCAATTCCGCATTGGGCGTTACATCTATCTTCAGGTTCACTTTTACATTCATATCACCGCCATTGGACTTACGGGAAGCAACCGGATTTATCACCGTGGAACTCCTTTTATTTACAAAATTAATGAACGTATTTGTAGATGCTTTTGAAGCTCCACCCATTTGTATATAACATTTCGTCTGAGGTTGTGATGTTGCTTTGACATCAATATTGGCTTCTTTTTCGTCCCCATATATATGTACCGAGCCATTTGCATATGCTTTTCCAAAGAAATAATCATTATCTTCGGCCTGCGTATTCATGGCCAGGATATTTTTACCGGCAATGGTTGCGTCATATTTCATATGCTGGAAATAACCGTTATGGTTAAGCACCGCATTTAAAGAAGCCGGATTCCGTTCCTGATCATAAATTCTTATATTCCTGAACTCAATTGTATTTCGGGTTAAATGAACCGAATCATTCAGAAAATATGTCGTTTTAAGCATCTTCACGGTAGCTTGCCCGTTGTTTACGTAAGCATCTCCATCAAAACTGATACCATGCTTTAACGGACCGAACATACGTATTCTGCCCGAAACAGATCCTTTTAAGTTCTGTACGACACTTTCAAGGTAGGGAGTTAGAAATTCAAGACTAAAATTACGGGCGTCATAATACACATTAAGAGTATCGTTCCTGGGCGTATAAACACCATTTGCCACTACAACAGTATCATTTTTCTCATTCAAAAAGGTGCCATGCGCTAAAAGCTGACTGTTATCTTTATCCCACACAGACGAGACATGCCCGTTTCCAATCCATTTATGATTTAATTTTAGGTCTTTGACCGCGATACTGGCTTCAAAGATCGGCTGTTGGAGTACGCTTTTTAATGTTGCCTTTCCGGTTACGATTCCTCCGATACTGATTCCCTTCAATTTCAACAGACCCATAACGAAATCAAGATCGACTTCATTCATGGCCAGGCTTATTCCTTCATGCTGATCTTTAGAGGCAATCCCATCTACATGAACAAACTGACTGTGATTATCGAAAACAAAATTATGTATCTGGATCGTACTGTCAGCTTTGAAATCAATCTGGCAGGGATGGATATTCCATGTTGAATCGTTAATAATTATCTGTGACGGTGATATAGATAACTTAGCGGATGTTTTACCATTCTCAATCCTGAATTTTGTAACAGCGTTTATCTCTCCGGCGTTTGTGATTTGTTGAACATTTTGCCATCCCAACTGAGTCCTGATCGAGTCTTTCGATGCTGAAGATTTTATAAAAACATTTTGTATTCCATCTTTTCCCGGTAGTTGTCCTCTGGAGGTCAACAACAACTGCTGATTTAAATTATTAATGTGAAATGACAGATTATCAACCTCCTGCTTTCCGGATTTAAAGACCGGAAAGTTTGCCGACAGATCGATTTTATTAGTCTTCTCATCGATTGATCCCTTTATCGTCGATACTCCTTCCAGAGAATAAGGCAAGTCAAGTACATCGGAGATAGTACTCGTATTTTGGATATTAAGATCAACATCTATGTGATTCGGGAATTTATCCAATGGTTTTACGGTTGAACTGGCAAAAGAAGGTAAGTATTTCTGAATGATCTTATCAATGGTTTGTTTTACGGTACTATATCTGAATTTACCGCTGAATGCCCCGTTAATATAATCCGATACAATGATGAATCGGGTGGAATCTCCCTGAATACGTGAAATAAACTGAATGTTGTCTATCGCCAGCGTCTTGTGCTGGTTTATGAATTGAATACTGTCAAAGCGTATAGCACCATTTATATTATCCGGCGAATTGCCTATGATATTGGTCTTCCCTGAAAAAGAAAGAAGAGCTCCCGGATAACCGGAGGTTAGTTGTAAGGCATTCAGGTTAACGTTCTTCACCCTCAATCCAAAGTCATATACCGGTAATTGCTGGGTCAGATCGATCTTCCCGACAAAATGGGCATCAATATTCTGATCCTTTAAATCAACGGCTCCGTTAAAACCTTTGCCATCATAGTCTCCTCCAAGCTTAACGTCCCTGTAGGAATAATTATTATATTGTAATTCCGAAATTTCACCCTTTACCGTTCCCTGAAATTTTGTATTGAGCCTTTTAGTCCCTATCGTATTCAGATTGAATGAAATTTTTCCCAGTTGTTTGTTACTAAGGAGCCTGCCCAATTGGAGGTTTTCCGTCTTAATCGTTCCGTTATAGATCAAATTCTGCAACTGATGTTCAAATTTGAGTGATATATCCGAGGAGACAGTTCCAATATCCGTGTTTAGATTTCCAAAAACTACCAGGTTATTCAGGAATCCGCTGACGTTCCCTTTATAACGGATCAATCCCAGTTGATTCAATTCCTTCGGCATTACGAAAGGCTCATTGGACATCTCCGATATAAAATCCTGTACATCTCCCTTCTCGAATTGAAGAGCCTTTATTTGCCCGTAAATAAACAATTCACGCGAATCGGGTAGTCCGTTTACATCCACATCTGCATTCAGCAAGAACGATTTCCCATAGTTGATCTGTAGCTTTTGAATGTGGAGACTTGAAATTCGGCCCGTTATCAATCCCCTGATAGTAGCCGCACCCCTCACATTCTTAAATCCCGGCACAAAAGCTTTCAAATCGGAAAAAGCAATATAGGATGAACTGATGGGGGCAGTCCATCTCACCTTCTCAAAGAACCGCTTTAAATCCGCCAGACTATCGTATCTGACATGAACATCTTCCAAATGTAACCGGGAACTAGGTAGTCTCAAATCAATATCGGGAATTCTTACGCCTTTTTTCGACCCGAAAACCTGCGTCTTCAAGTCCGTTAAAACAAGTCCGGTATGTTCAACGGCACTTAAACTCCGGATACGGGCGCTTAATGAGTCCTTATTCAGAACGTTCAATGAAATGTCGGCATTTATCTGACTAAATCTCATTTTATTCCCGTTAAATATCCCGTTCGGGAGATTTCTGAATTCCTTGTAATTAGTATAGTGGAAAGAGGAATTTGTCAGTTTGAATCGGTTGATTCTATATTCTACATTCGAAGGTTGCTTGGTAGGGGGTTGCTTAAATGCTTTCAATACGAAGTCCAGATTGGAGTGACCTGCCTTATCAATAATGAGATTACCATAAAGATGGTCTATACTGACCGACGTAATGATTATTTTACCCTCAAAGAACTGCCAAAACTTAAAGTGTGCTCGTACCTTCCCGGTAAACAAAAGCGTATCTTTATACTGATCTTCAACATATAAATCATGAATGGCAATAGCATTAAAAAAGGTATAGTTGACATAGCCGATACTCACTTTTGTGTGTAGTTTATTCGAAAGTTCATACGTCACGGCTTTCGTTATGAATCGCTGCATCGTATTGGTTTGCAAAAACATAAGAAAGAAGACGAGAAATAAAATTATTCCGTCAACACTAAATCCTAATATGTTACCTGTTTTTTTTATACCTTTGGGCTTTATTACGCAAAAGTAAAGAATAATTTGTGAATTCTAACAGGATACACCTATAAGAACTCACAATTTATTAAAAACAAAGCCCCTTTAACCGAATTCTTTTTCTGTGATTTTAAGCAGTATGCCGGTCTTGCGGCGAATAGCCTTGCGGCTTTTGAATTAAAAGCTTCAAATGCTCTGTTTGAGGGACATGAATATCAGTTAATTAATTATCCAAAAGCGACTAAGATAGAATCCGGATTACTTACGAATCCGGCGAAAGCGACCGGATATAAACAAAAAGTTATTATAAATAAATAGTAAGGGATACATAGAAATTGAATCTTGGTAATTGCAGATAACCGGCCTCTTAGAATAAAAATACGCCGTATTTATTATCTGTTTCCAATCCGCCGGATCGTCGGTTTACCGCGTTCCGTTCTTTTTCTTATCTCTGTTTTCTATTAATTGTGCAACATTATTTCTTTCATATTAAAACATGAATTCAACAATCATATTAGGCATTGAGTCGTCCTGCGACGACACCTCTGCCTCGGTAATCCGCGACGGGATTATGCTATCCAATGTTATTGCCAGTCAGGCTGTTCACGCCAGCTATGGCGGTGTAGTTCCCGAACTGGCCTCCCGTGCTCACCAACTGAATATTATTCCGGTAGTGCACGAAGCCTTAAAACGTGCTGCTGTTGACAAAAGCGAATTGAGTGCCATTGCTTTCACCCGCGGTCCCGGCCTGTTGGGGTCACTCCTGGTCGGCACTTCATTTGCCAAAGGATTTGCTCAGGCGCTAAATATCCCGCTTATCGACGTCAATCATTTGCAGGCTCATGTCCTGGCTCATTTCATCAGCGAAGGAAAGCCGGATGAACATCATCCCGGATTCCCCTTCCTTTGCCTGCTTGTTTCGGGAGGTAACTCCCAGATCGTGTTGGTAAAAGCCTATAACGACATGGAAGTTATCGGACAGACTATCGACGATGCTGCCGGCGAAGCCTTTGATAAATGTGCCAAAGTGATGGGACTCCCCTATCCCGGCGGCCCGCATATTGACCGGCTCGCGAAAGAAGGAAACCCCCATGCTTTTACCTTCAACAAACCCCAGATCCAGGATTATAATTACAGCTTCAGCGGATTAAAAACCTCTTTTCTCTATTTATTACGGGATAAAGTCAAGGAAAATCCATCGTTCGTACAAGAGAACCTCAACGATCTTTGTGCTTCCATCCAGGCCACCGTGGTGGAGATATTAATGAACAAACTCCGAAAAGCTGCCAAAGACCTGAATATCCGTCATGTGGCGGTAGCCGGAGGGGTCTCGGCCAATTCAGCTTTACGCCAGGCATTTATCGATCACGGCCTGAAATACGGTTGGGAAGTCTATATTCCTCCCTTTGCGTTTACCACCGATAATGCCGCTATGATAGCCATCACAGGCAATTTCAAGTATCAGCATGGCGAATTTTGCTCCCTGAAAGAAGTTCCGTTTGCACGCGTTGCAAATAAATTTTAATGTAACTTTATTTCAAATAAAGAAACCGGCATATTGAGCAACAACGAAAGAAAAATAAACACAGAGACATTTAGAACACGAAGGATACAAAAAAACACTATAAAATACAGGAGACAAAAATAAAAAGACTTGTATTTTTATCGCTTTCAATCAATTCTTTTCTGCAGGATCGATAACCAATAAAACGGCTGTATTTCCCGCTTTGTGTTCTTTATCTTTAAAGAAAGAAACGGGTATGATTTTAATCCTTGTATCACGTAGTATTCTTCCTGTCATAGCAGTAAATCTCTCGTTTCCAATTATACGGCAAATCAATCTGAATGAAATCCAATGAAAACTCCTGCCTTCAAATTTCCGGAAAAACTTGAACCCCTGAAAGGGATCATCCTCTTTTTCGTTATCTTGACCGTAGCAAATGTTTTCTGGAAATACAATGTACTGGGCGATGAATCTCCGACAGTGGATTCACCGGTTACTTTCTGGGGTCTCGACATCTCCGCTCCTTTTATCTGGATGGCCCGCGATGTAGCCCGGGTATCGGCTGCCGTTTTACACTTCTTCGGTTCACGGGTCGTACTGGAACCATCCAATATGCTCCGGCATCCGAATGGCAACTCTGTCATGATCGTTTGGGCATGTACCGGACTCAAACAGGCCTATATCTGCTTCTGCATCCTGACCTTTGCCCGTGGACCCCGGCTTAAGAAGCTCTGGTATATCCCGCTAAGTCTGCTGGTGGTGTACCTGTTTAATATCTTCCGCATTACCTGTATTACAGCCTGCATCGATCAACATCCGCAATGGTTTGAATTCCTCCACCTCTATGCTTTTAAATATGTCTTTTACGGCATCATTTTCCTGATGTGGGTTTATTGGGAAGAAAAGATTGCAAACAAAGTACCCGTAAAAGGACAACAACAGGCCTAGCACTTGCATAAATCACTTATATTCAATGTACTAACCCCAACCTCACCTTTTTACCTATTTGGATAAAACGGCTTCATTGAGGTTCCTGACATTTTATTGCCCGGATTGTATTCCTCAATCCGATTTTTTTTGTTTCCGATTGTTGCCACTCTTTCTCCTGCATATATACGGCTTTAGTTCTTGCTTCAGAAGGGGTTTTTACTTAGTTCACTTATATATGTAACATAGATATAACATAGATGTCTTATAGCATAAATAGGTTCTTATATGTATATAATATACATATAAGAACTATAAATGAATTGATATTATACTTACTCTGAACACTGAATAAAATACGGATAAAGTTACTCTTTTAGGTACAGCTGCAGATTATATGAATGCAATGAATATGAATAATTGAATCGACCGAGGTAGAGAAAATGAAATTATTCCATATTGGAGAGACAACGCCGGAACAGGGCTGAAGATACGACGACAGATTACGGCCATAGCAGAACTTCATTTTTCACATACAAAGAATTTATATGTTAATTGTTTCGAAGGATAACTAAGGACAGAAGCTTTATTTATCAGCACATGAAAACGAAACCATATGAGATACAACAATCGTCGTAACTTTCAATTACATTGAAGAAATATTATATATTTTTGTATTCAGATTTAACCTGTATTATTGTATATCGTTCCTATAATAGTTTTACAAAAACAGGGTGCATGTTTATTGACAATATATACAGAAAAAATACAAACAGAAAAAAGGATTTATGAAAATTCCAATCAATGAATTTGAGCAACATGTTGATAAAGATATTTTTAGACGTGGTTTACAGTATTTTAAGAAGGGATATGTTACCTTGGTTGAAGAATTAAGTGGCGGTGAATACGAAGCAGTGGTGGAAGGAAGTGAAACATACACTGTCAATTTAACGATAAAAAATGGAGTGATAACCGAGTTGAGTTGTACTTGTCCGTACGATTGGGGACCTGTATGCAAACATGAAGTGGCAGCCATGTTTTATCTTCAACAGGAAGAACTGGGATTAACCATAAATTCGAAAAAGAATGTAGTTTCTAAAACAGGCATTGGCAAAAAGGAAAGCTGCAAAAAAAAGACCATTGCCGAACAAGTGGATGAACTGCTTGAAAAATTATCACCAGACGACATAAAAGGATATATCCGGGCATATTGTAAGAAAGACCGCTCGTTCAGTGATCTGTTTATTGCCAAGTATCTCTATCTGGTAGAAGACGTTTCGCAGGACTTATATTCGAAACAAATCACGGCGATCGTAAATTCAGCAACGGACAGAGATGGTTTTATGAATTATACAGCGGCCCGAAAAGTAGGGAATGAGGTATCCGAATTAGCAAACGCAGCCCAGAAAGAACTTGAAGCCGGGAATCACAAGGTGGCTATGTATATTGGATGTGCAATTCTGGAAGAGATGACTAAAGCCATCGAAGATGGGGATGACAGTGGTGGTGACCTTGGTAGTGTAATAGAACAGGCACAGGAAATTTTAGTTTTAATTACCGAACAACCTATCGACGAGTCGTTACGGAAAGAAATGTTTGATTACTGTGTTCAGTCTTTTATTAAAGGTAAATTCAAAGGATGGGACTGGCATTACACGATGTTGGACTTGGCTATTGATATTATCAAAGACGAAAAAGAAAAACAACTTATAATCACGATTATTGACAGCATAAAACCTACCGACGATAAATATGATTATAATTTTGATAAAGCCCAGCAAATGAAACTGGAATTGATCCGCAAAACAGAAAGTGAAGAATGCCTGCAACAATTTCTGGAAGCTAATCTTTCTAATTCTGAATTCAGAAAAGAAGTGATAAATCGAGCTATAGAAAATAAAAACTACAACAGAGCCATTGAAGTGGCAAAAACAGGCATTGCAGAAGATGCAAAAGACAAACCTGGATTGGCGAATGAATGGCACTGGTACTTATTACAAATTTATCAAAAACAGAATGACACGCAAAAAATTATCCTGCAAGCACGGTATTTGTTCTTGAATTCTGGACAATGGCAGACTAAAGAAATGTATGATATTTGCAAGAAAGAGATTGTTGCAACTGACTGGAAAGCATTTTTTGATCAATTAGTGGAAGACAAGAGAACTTCCAAGAGATGGGCTGATTTTAACAACATTGCTATAATGTACGTTTGGGAACAACAATGGGATAAATTAATGTCACTTCTACAGCAGAACCCATTGTTAGAGAACATATCCGTTTATGAAAAGTACCTTATGCCGGATTATACTTTGCAGCTAATAGATTTATATCAATCGGGGATACTAAAGTATATGAGAAATCATATAAGCAGGAGTTATTACCAAATTGCTTGTAAGCATATCCGCAGCATGATAAAAATAGGCGGACGCAAAGAAGCGGATATTTTAATAAAAAATTTACGAACATTGTATCCTCAACGAAGAGCATTGATGGAGGAATTGGGGAGAATATAAATAAGAACATAGTGATCAGTACATTAACAGGGAGAAGAGCCAAATTTTTGGACAGTATTAAACATGGTGGATAGGATGTAAAATCTCTAATAAAAACATCAATTATTAAAATTAATCGTTTATCTTTGACGGTAATTAACAAAATACTGACCGACTCAACACTTTAATTTGCATAAAGTCAAAAATAGATCAAATAGGGTTGGGTTGCTTTTCTAATTCTAAATAACTATAAGATGAAAAAAATAATTTTAATTGCAATTGTTTGCATAGCCTCTTCAAACTTATTCTCACAAACCTATAAACTTGAACCTGTATATCTAGACGGAATTTCAAATACATATCTGTCATATTGGAAAGTACTTGAAAGCCCAAATAATAATCCGGTTGATACGTTTTCTTTATGGGGATACCAACTTTACTTTGATGATTGGGTAAATGGATCTTATGAAGTTGAGTATTTTAAAGGGAATGCAAAAGAGATGTATACATTATTGACTCATATTAATGAATTTACAGAAAAATATAAAAACGAAGATAAAGTAACAACTTATATTTTAGGTGTTCAGGTAAAAACTCTAAAACAACTTGGATTTAAGTATACCCTTGTATATGATAAGGAGCGAAAAGTCGTTTGCAAATTTAATCAGAAACAATGGACAGGTATACTGAATAAGTTTGTGTTATATTGTGAAAATCAGAATATTAATTACCGATAAAATTAATATGGCAAACTTAACTGCTTATAATATCGTGACTGGAATCAGCATACAAAGCAGTTAAGAAAAGACTCGGAATTTCAAACAAGCAGGGCAAAACACCTAGTGAATTTCACGCACCTATATTTATTGTTTGGATGAATTGTACTCAACTGCTTCACTTTAATTTATCCTGGTTTACAAAATTCCACACACTGAACAATTCAAGTTATACTTCGCTAAACTCGTAATTCAAGGGTTAAAAACTTTTTTTGCATAAGACAACATCGATATAGATTAAAACATGAAAGTAAGTTGATTAAACATTTATCTGAAAGGTAGTAATTCATAAACTCTGAAATAAACATTTTGACAAAAGAAAAGACTTATTTATTACAGACTCAAACAGGAGAATCCTTACAATATTTTCGCGAAAAAGATGCTGAGTATCTGCAAACCTTCAAAGGAGAAAGATTTCCAATTGAAAAGAATATAATACATTTCATTGATCGCATCTCATTAACAGGGAATAATAAAAAATATCAAAGAATGTATGACCGTTTTTCAAGAGTTTACGACTTTGTAACGAAGTTTTATGCCCTGATAAAAGATGGAAATGAGAGAAAAAGGGTAATGCAATATCTATCCTTTTTGAGTATAAAAGATCACGACAACGTAATTGAGATTTCTATTGGAACCGGACGTAATATAAAATACCTGAACCCAAATGCTGAATATTACGGCATCGATATATCATTGGGAATGCTTAAACGGTGCCAAGGTAAAATGAAAAAGCAAAAGCGAGAAATTACGCTAATACAAGCAGAAGCAGAATATTTACCCATAAAAGATGCTACTTTTGATGTTGTATTTTCAGCCGGAGGCTTTAACTTTTTCAATGATCCAGGCAGAGCAGTTCTTGAAATGCTACGAATAGCCAAAAGTGGAGCCAAGCTTTTAATCTATGATGAAACGGAGAAACTTAGATTAAAGCATAATAAAAATAATTTTTATAAAGGCATTGAAATAAAAAAGCCTAATGAATATTTGCCTGATTTTTGTAGAGATATACAATATAAAGAAATATGCGATGGAGATTTATATGTCCTTACATTTCAGAAGCCTTGAAGAATAGACCGAGTTAAAAACCAGAACAGTTTTCAAGAATCAACACAGAAAATATCTATGAACCGTAAATATAAATCTCGGAATCCAAAAACATTTATATTGTACTTTTTATATTAATTTTGCAGTTAAGAAAGGTATAGATAAATACAGAATTTTGTTGACTATTTATCAGTTATAACCTAAAAGGCAATACTTACTATTTAACAAAAAAACAATGAACAAAACAGGATTAACCGTTTTATTATTTCTTCTAACCGCATTTTATTCATTCGGGAAGACAACTACGGAAATTACGGTTCCAGCATTCAACGATAAGTATTCGGAATTTGTAAAAGAACTCGAGGCAGGACATACCGGTATAAACTACCGTGAATTCAGAGAAAGCTTTATTGAAAGCAAGCAATTCATTGTGGCATCAAAAAGCCGGAAAGAATTTAACGACCTAAAGAAGGAAATGTACGTCCAGATGAATAAATCGAATTATCAAGAGGTAATCAAGATCACGAAGGCAATGCTCAGTATTGATTATACAAGTATGCTGGCCCATAAAATTTTGCGACAGACTTACAAGATTACAGGCGATACGTTGAACGCGAATAAACATAAAACAATCCAGTTCGGACTTCTTTACTCAATCGTAAAAAGTGGTGACGGAAAGACGTGTGAAACAGCCTGGCCGGTAATTCAACTGGACGAAGAATACTTCCTGTTGCAAATGCTCGACGTAAGCTTACTGGAACAAAGCATAGACAACACGGGCGGGTTGTGTGACAAAATGGACGTAAAGACAAAAGATGGCCTTAAGGAAACGTTTTATTTTGAAACCAGCCAGGTATTTAAAGGATATAAGAAGTTGGGAATGAAGTAGCGAAATGAAGTGGGCACTTTAATACTTTTTCCACTTTTAGAATAAAAATAAGAATAGAAAAACGAACGAAAAATGAGAGATTCAATTTTAATTACAACAAGCACATCACTGGAAGGTTATAAAGTGACGAAACAACTGGGTTTAGTGCGGGGCATTACCGTGCGTTCCCGAAGCGTACTGGGCAATATGGCGGGTGGTTTTATGACGTTGTTTGGAGGACGAAGCGCCATTTATACCCAACTGTGCGAAAGAGCAAGGGAGGAAGCTTTGCAATTAATGATACAACATGGCCGGGAACTGGGTTGCAATGCCATCATCAATGTGCGGTATGACGCGAATGAAGTAATGAACGGATTAACCGAAGTCCTTGCCTATGGGACGGCCGTAGTCGTTATTCAATCATAGATCGGCAAATCAGAGTATATCCGTTATTTTAGTCAGGTATCAGGCTGTAAAAGGAACGACCAAAAGCTCGGGATATTTTGGCAGAAAGCATTTAAAAGCGACAACTTCGGCCAGGGAAGTTCCGGCTTTTCGAACATTATTATCAAAGAAGAAGTATCATTATTTTCCCCGGGAGCATCGGGAGCGCGTATTATGGAAGAAGAAGAAAAAGAAGAGGAACTCAATCTGACACTGCCCGAATGGGTATTTTTGGATGGAAATTCACACCTTGGTAACATGCTGGAGAATCGTGACTTGCTGCAACATATCCCCAGCTTCACAATTTTGGAGTTGTTTACACTAAACGAAGACAGTATCGAAATAGATTCATCCGTAAAGACAAAGGAATTTACGTATAAAAACATCTTCGGAGAAATAGAAAGGCACTTAATAGCCGTGCATTTCAGCATGAGTATAAATTCCGAATTAGATGAGATAGTGGACAAGGCTATTGAATTCTACAAACATTTCATGGATTGGGAGGACAGCAGTCTTGTCATCGAAGAAACCTCCAAAGATAATTAGACAACGAACACAGATTCAACAACAAAAGCGGCATTATCTGTTATCCGACCTGCAATGAGGGAGTAGAGAACAAATAATGTGGCCGGATTTTCATCAAGGAATAATAAGAATTGAACAACCTGTTGTTTCAATTCTTTAGTCATTAACCGAAAGAAAAGTCAAACACGATCAATCATTTTTATATTAAGACAATCAGCATGCGCAAATTAAGTTTGTTTATAACCGTTTTATTATGTATCGGATTCTGCTCTGAAGCTCAGGCAGGTTTTCTGTTTTTTAAAAAGAAAAAAAAAGAAGTAAAAAAAGAAGTGACGGCACCTGCCGATAAGCCGACCAAGGGACCTAAAGCATACGCCCAGGTCATTACGCCGAAAGCCAGGACTACGAACGGCTTTTTCAAAGTTCATAAAGTAGACAACAGTTATTTTTTTGAAATCCCTGACTCGTTAATGGGTCGTGATTTGTTGGTAGTAAACCGCATTTCAAAATCGGCAGCAGACAGCAGAAAAGGCTTCCTGGGATATGCGGGCGACCAGATAGGTGATAATGTCATTCGTTTCGAGAAAGGTCCGAATGACAAGGTGTTTATAAAGTCGGTATCCTATTCCGAACGTTCGAAAGATTCGCTCGGCATGTACTTCTCCGTATTAAACTCCAACATACAACCTATCGTGGCTTCATTTGACGTAAAGGCCTACAAAAAAGATACGGTATTGAAAAAACAGAATCCGGTCATTGATGTTACAGAGTTTATCAATGGCGACAATCCGGTATTGTTTTTCGACGACTGGATGAAGAAACGTTTAGCACTGGGAAATCAAATAAACGATCGTTCCTATGTCGATACCATCAAGTCTTTCCCCCTGAACATAGAGATCCGGACGATTAAAACCTATGCTCAAAAGCCGCAGACACCCAACGATCTGACCACCGACCCGTTGACTTACGAAATGAACAATTCGATAGTTCTGTTGCCGAAGATTCCCATGAAAGCACGTTATTATGATCCGCGGGTAGGATATTTCACTTCGGGTTATACCGATTTCGATAAAAATCCGCAGGGTATTGAGCAGGTGTCCATGATTACCCGCTGGCGCCTGGAACCGAAAGATGAAGATATAGAAAAATACAAACGCGGCGAACTGGTAGAACCCAAAAAGCCGATAGTCTTTTATATTGATCCCGCTACCCCCAGGAAATGGGTACCATACCTGATTATGGGAGTGAATGACTGGCAGAAGGCATTCGAAAAAGCCGGGTTTAAGAATGCTATCTATGCCCTCGAAGCACCGAAAGATTCGACCTGGAGCATTGACGACGCCCGCCACTCAGCGATTGTATATAAACCTTCCGATATTGCCAATGCAAGTGGTCCGCATGTACACGATCCACGAAGCGGTGAAATTATCGAAACACATATCAACTGGTACCATAACGTGATGGAATTGCTCCATAGCTGGTATTTTATACAGGCAGCAGCGATTGATACCTCGGCCCGTAAGATGCAGTTCAGCGATGAATTAATGGGACAACTGATTCGATTCGTATCGTCACATGAAGTTGGACATACGTTGGGGTTACGTCATAATTTCGGGTCATCCAGCACGATACCCGTTGAAAAGCTGCGTGACAAAGCATGGGTGGAAGCTAACGGGCATACCCCTTCGATTATGGATTATGCCCGTTTCAACTATGTGGCTCAACCGGAAGATCATATCAACCAGAGCGGGATCTTTCCGCGTATCGGTATTTATGACAAGTGGGCAATTGAATGGGGATATAAATGGATGCCAGAATTTAAAACTCCACAAGACGAAGTGCCATTCATGAACAGGTGGGTGATTGAGAAACTGAATTCGGACAAACGGTACACCTTCGGGACAGAGAGCGATGGGAACGACCCACGTAACCAGAATGAAGATCTGGGTGACAATGCAATGAAGGCCGGCACTTACGGCATAAAGAACCTGAAACGTATTTTACCCAATATCATGCAATGGACCAAAGAGCCCGACAAAGATTACAACAAAACGAAAAACATCTATCATGAACTGACCACTCAGTTTTCACGTTACATGTGGCATGTAAAGAAAAATATTGCCGGCATTTATACCACTCCCAAACGGGTAGAACAAACCGGGGCCATATACGAGTATGTACCCTCCGCCACCCAGAAGGAAGCGCTGGCATTCCTGAACGCACAATTATTCACCACTCCTACCTGGTTAATCAATAAAGACGTGATCGAAAAACTGGGCGCAAATCCGGTCAGCACGATTGGCACTATACAACGGGGAATAATCACTGATTTAATCAGTAAAAACACCTTCGATAAGATGCTTCAGGACGAAGCGTATAACGGAAGTGCAGCTTACACCCCCTTCCAACTCCTGAGCGACTTAAAAAAGAATATCTGGAGTGAACTGGCAACAGGCAAACCGATTGACATTTATCGTCGGAACCTGCAGAAATCGTATGTCGATGCATTGATTGCCTTAATCGGTGCCAACAGCCCGACAAGTGTAATCCGGAGCACTTCGGATGCGAGCGGTATTGCCCGTATCCATTTACTGGCATTGAAACAGGAAATCGGCAAGGCAGGTCTTAAAGCTTCCGAAATCACAAAAGCACACTTAACCGACCTGCTTGCACAGATTAATGAGGTACTGGAAATAAAAAAATAAATAGCTGACGAGACTCCGCGGTATCCCGACAACATTAGCATCAGTTTTAAACAGGACTAACGTGCGTAAAAAAACGGAATACAGCAGAAGGTGCGTAAAAATCCGACAACGGATAAGCTGAAATTCAAAAACCTAACAGTCTTATTTCACTGCTGAAGCAAGAGTACTCGATTTCAGATCACCGCGATCCCATAGTTTACATATAAAAAACACGGGCAGTCAACTTTTATTACAAGTTGGCTGCCCGTGTTTAACCCTTTATGTAGGACAAGGTATTGTTCGCAGAATATTGATTCTTCTGTTTATCTGTATCAAACAGGAACAAATCCGGGGTTTAATATTCCTTACTCTTCTCCCCTCTCAACACCCGCAATCCACCCAGGGCAAGAGCTTCCATTTCATTCTCGCCGGGATAAACAGCTACAGGAACCATGGGTGAGATCATTTTTTTTATGTTTTCCACAATAAGCTGGCTATTGGCGATCCCCCCTGTGAGAATAACCGCATCAGCTTCACCCCGCAAAACAGCTAACATGGCGCCTATTTCTTTCGCTACATTGTATGCCATGGCTTCCAAAACCAGTTTCGCATTCTGATCGCCTTCCCTTGCTCTCTTCTCCGCAACAAGCTCTTCGTTGGTACCCAGATGAGCCATTAGACCACCATTACCGGCCAGCAATTTGAGTATTTGATCCTTTGTATATTTTCCACTAAAGCATAAACCCACAACCAATCCGGCATCTAAAGTCCCCGATCGTTCAGGAGAGAAAGGACCATAGCCATCCAATCCCTGATTGACATCAATGACTCTTCCATAGCGGTGAGCCGCAACCGAGATTCCTCCTCCCAAATGAGCAATCACCAATTTTAATTTTTCATACGTAGTGCCATTAGCGGCAGCATATTTTCGTGCAATTGCCTTGTGATTAAGCGCATGGAAAGTTGAACGGCGCGGCAATTGAGGCAATCCACTGATACGGGCTACATCCTGCATCTCATCAACGACAATCGGATCGACAATAAAAGCTTTACAGTTCGGAATGCCATCTGCAATTTCACGGGCTATAACACCACCCAGATTACTGGCATGCTCACCACCAATAGAAGCTTTTAAATCAGCAATCAGTTTATCATTCACCACATACACACCCGACTCTAACGGGCGCACCAATCCTCCGCGACCTACAACAGCGGACAAATCGGATAACCCGATACCATCGTCTTTTAATTTATCCAACATCAGATTCTTTCGGAATTCATATTGGTCAAATAAGGTCTTGAACGGTTTCAGATCTTCAATAGAATGACGGATCGTATGCAAACAAACTAATGTCTCATCTTCATAAACAGCAAATTTTGTAGAAGTTGACCCGGGATTTACAGATAATATTTTAAACATATAGATCGTTTAATAATTTGGAATAAGTAATTAGCAATAAGATGTATGATTCAATTTAGACAAAGTCAACATTCAGGGAGAGAACGGGAGTATTATCAACGATTCATAACCCACCGAAGTCATATTAAGTTGCTACAACGGACGAACAATCCGGCAAAACGAATGTCCGTCATTAACGTGTTTCAGGAAGTAATGTAATACGTCCGTCCAGTTTCGATCGAATTATATTTCCTTTCTTTGTTTCGTTTTTAATATAGTTTAGCAACATATCCCTCACCCTTATACCCGTATTTACTCTTTTTTCATATTGAGACAATTGAAACATGTTATCATTCCCCCCGGCCAGATAATCGTTGGTAGCAATACTATAAAGTTTCTCCGGATCCAATGGCTTTCCACCAACCGTTATATTGATTGCTCTTTTATTCTCAATTTCCATATGCAATCCGGAAACTCCCTGTCCACCCATACTGGCAAAGTACTGTAACAACTCACCCAGCTTATCCCCTTTCAGCCAAAGCATCACCAGTTCATTTTCAAAGGGCATTAATTCAAACACTTTCCTGATTGTAATGTTTCCGGCAGGAACCATCGTCCGCAAACCACCCAGATTCACCACCGAAATATCAACCGGTTGACCTGCAAAGGCAGAAGCAGCTTCAAGGTATACATCGGCACTGAAATTGGATAGCAGGCTTTCGGGAGCATGACCTGTCATAGTGACGGCAACCTGACCAATCACAACATCCATTTGAGAATCGACCTTTTGTTTGAAAGGTTGTAAATATGTCTGATAATTCTTGTCTGCGAACGAATTCGCAGTACTATCAACAGCTATCTTAGCCGATGTGGCATGGGTTATAACCCAGGTTTTATGACTGCACGATACTGCCGTGAGCACTATAAAAGATATAATTAAAGCATTTCTTACGTTCATCCAAATTTGGTTTTACAGAAAAACAATTCAAAAAGAATAAAGCACGAAAGTACTGAAAATTAAATTACGTACCAAAGGAGAAAATGACGTTCATATTAAAAATTCAGGATACGCAGAAGAGAGGAGAAAAATTTGATCTTATTTCGTCCGGCTTTCATCCATTATGTAAAGTAAGCATTGGAAAGTCTCTAATTTACGCAACAACCGGTGTAAGTTTTTGTAGGTAAAAGCAAATTGTCGTATATTTGCAAGTTCATTAGAAAAAAAGGAATTAAACATCTTATAATTAGCACAGATACAAATGAATTTTATTGAAGAATTGCAGTGGAGGGGTATGATTCATACCATAATGCCGGGTACGGAAGAACAGTTGGCAAAAGAAATGACTGCAGCCTATATTGGATTTGATCCGACTTCCGATTCATTGCACGTTGGCAGTTTTGCCCAGATTATGTTGTTGAAACGGTTTCAGGAAGCCGGTCATAAACCGATCGTTTTAGTAGGTGGTGCTACCGGCATGATTGGCGATCCATCCGGAAAATCACAGGAACGTAACTTACTCGACGAAGAAACTCTTCAAAAAAACCTAAACGGGATAAAGACTCAATTGTCCAAATTTCTTGATTTTGATTCGGAGATACCGAATAAGGCCGAAATGGTGAATAATTATGACTGGATGAAGAACTTCTCCTTCCTTGAATTTATCCGCGATATTGGTAAGCATATCACTGTAAATTACATGATGTCTAAAGACAGTGTAAAAAAACGGTTGGGTGAAGACTCAAAACAAGGAATGTCATTTACCGAGTTTACCTACCAACTAGTACAGGGATATGATTTTCTCTATCTGAACCAACATCAAAACTGCAAACTGCAAATGGGAGGTTCGGACCAATGGGGGAATATTACTACCGGAACCGAACTGATACGCAGGAAAACAAACGGTGAAGCTTATGCCCTGACAATAAATCTTATCACCAAAGCAGATGGCGGTAAGTTTGGAAAAACGGAGAGTGGTAATGTATGGCTTGACCGCCGTTATACTTCACCCTATAAGTTCTACCAGTTCTGGTTGAACATCAGTGATACTGATGCAGAAAAATATATAAAAGTCTTTACCTCTATTGGAAAAGAAGAGGCAGAGGCTTTGATAGCCGAACATGCTCAGGCACCACATTTACGTTTACTTCAAAAAAGGCTGGCACAAGAGGTAACCGTTATGGTTCACTCCGAAGAAGATTACCGGGCAGCGGTAGAAGCCTCCGGTATTTTATTCGGAAACGCAACTTCCGAAGCGTTGAAAAAACTGGACGAAGATACCTTACTAGCTGTATTCGATGGTGTACCTCAGTTCAAAATTTCGAAAGAACTGCTTGAACAGGGAGCAAAAGCCATTGACTTACTGACGGAAAGTGCCGCTGTTTTCCCTTCTAAAGGCGATATGCGCAAGCTGGTGCAATCGGGAGGAGTAAGTATCAACAAAGAAAAACTGGAAAATCAGGACGAAATACTAAATAGCTCAAGGCTTCTCAATAACAAATACTTACTGGTTCAAAAAGGCAAAAAAAATTACTATTTGCTGACGGTAGAGTAAGGAATACCGGACTATTTTGGAATAATATTTCAAAAAACGTTTTGACGAAAAGAAAAAATTCGTATCTTTGCACCGCTTTAGAAATAAAGCCCAACGATTGTCTCATGGTGTAATGGTAGCACTGCAGTTTTTGGTTCTGCCTGACCAAGTTCGAGTCTTGGTGAGACAACAGTCAAGGTAATCGGTTGAATTTCAGAAATGAAGTTCAACCGATTTTTTGTTTATCAAAAAGCTTTGTTTTAAAGAAAATTTTTCTTACTTTTGCAGCCTGAAAGTCGCACTGTCCGCAAGGAGACTTATTCAACGCATGTGTTCTCCACACATAAAAAAAGGAAATTAATACATTGTCTTATGGTGTAATGGTAGCACTGCAGTTTCTGGATCTGCCTGTCTAAGTTCGAATCTTAGTAAGACAACATAATTTAAATTAGAATGCCTGATTATCTACAGATAATCAGGCATTTTTTGTCTTAGCATACAAATAAGGATACAGTGCACACCCCTATTATTAATGAGTAAACAAGCGTGTTCCGGTATGACACATAACTATATTGTATTCATCGGCAGCAGCAATACATAGATCGTCACGCAATGAACCTCCCGGGTGAGCAACATACTGGATATTCGTACGGGATGCCCGGTCAATGTTATCACGAAATGGGAAGAAAGCATCTGATGATAGGCTTATTCCATTAAATTTATCAATAAACAAAGTTTTTTCTTCCAATGAAACAGGCTCAGGAACCGATTTCAATTGTAAAGCCATTAAGTTCTTTTCATTATCCGAAAGTTCATCCCACAGAATAAACTGATCAACGACATTCGCCTTTTCCGGTTTCTTTAAATTATCGGTAAATTCAAGACCCAGCACTTTCGGGTGTTGTTGCAAGAACCATTTCTCAGCTTTACTGCAAGCTAACCGAAGGCAATGTACACGCGATTGCTGACCTGCTCCTACGCCAATCAACTGCCCATCATAAGCTACTACCACCGAGTTCGACTGCGTGTATTTCAGAGCTATTGTTGCAACGATAAGTGATTGTAAGGCTTCTTCAGTTACGTTTTTATTAGCCGTAACTATATTATTGAAAAAATTGGCATCAACTACAGCTTTATTACGTGATTGCTGCAATGTAAACCCATACACATCTTTTGTTTCTATATCACCCGGTTCGTAATCATTATCGATTTGCAATACCAGATAATTTCCTTTTTTCTTTGCTTTCAGTATTTCAAGAGCCTCAGGATCATATGCAGGGGCAATGATCAAATCGGAAACTTCCGATTTAATGATTTTAGCCAACGAGACATCGACTGTTTCACTAACTGCTGCCGCATCACCAAAAGCACACATACGATCTCCCCCTCTGGCCCGGATATAGGCTGTAGCTACCGGAGACAAATCAGTTTCCGTAATAAACTGAGATTTCAGGAATGCGCTGTCAAGCGGTTTTGCAATAGCAGCACCGGCAGGGCTTACGTGTTTAAAGCTTGCAGCACTTGCTATACCGCAAGCGGCTTTTAATTCCTTTACCAATTGCCAGGCAGCAAGAGCATCCAATATATTTACATAACTTGGAACCCCGTTTAAAACTTTCAAGGGTGAAACGTTACCATCAAAATGCACTCTCGCATCCTTTTGATGCGGGTTAACCCCATACTTTAATTCAATATCCATATTATCTGTGTTTAATTTAACATATTCTTGATTTCAGCTTTCTTCCTCACGATACGAAGTGTTGACTTTGGAATTGTATAAGAGATAAAGACATCTCTCAAACAAAATAAAAAATTGTATTATTGGTGTTCTGCCATTTTTGTTCCGGTATGTCAGGATTAAGACAGGTTTATTTATTTCGCTTGATTTAGCAACACGGCTATCGGTTATTTCAGGTTGCAAAAGTAGTAGTATTTCTATTCATGGCAAGATAATAATAGAAATAATCCGATTAATGGAAAGATCACTGTTAAATGGAGATTTAAACCTTATATCTCAAACAACTGAATAAGCTATTTCGTTTATCGTGAATTATTGTGTTTTATGATTACAAGGTTACCTATTTTATTTTTATTCGGTTGTATGTTTAACTAAAATAATTTCGTACATTTGAGACTTAATTACCAAACAACAGAGTACTCATCTTTAAAACTAATTACAATGGAAATCTTCCCTATTATTATCGGTCTTATCGTCGTTTTACTCCTTTCTGGGTTACGAATTTGTCAGGAGTACCAGCGCTCAATCATTTTTCGTCTTGGACGTTTTCAATCGATTAAAGGTCCCGGACTCTATTGGATTATCCCGTTTATAGACACCCAGCAACGCGTTGATATTCGCACCAAGACAGTGGATCTGGAGCAACAGGAAACTATCACCAAAGACAGCGTAACAATCAAGGTAAATGCCGTACTTTGGTTTAGAATAACAAATCCCGAGAGTGCCATTATCCAGGTAGCGGATTATTACAAGGCTGTTTATCAGTTTTCAGTTACAGCATTGAGAAATATCATCGGACAACATTCACTGGACGAGGTATTGCGGGAACGGGAACAAATCAATGCAACCCTTCAGAAGAATGTAGATTCAATTACAGAGCCATGGGGTATTAAAATAGAAATGGTGGAAATGAAAGACGTTGAGATTCCGGAAGCTATGCAACGTGCCATGGCCCGTGAAGCTGAAGCCATCCGTGAAAAGCGGGCCCGTATTGTAAAAGCTGAAGCTGAACTTGAAGCTTCTATTAAACTGACACAAGGTGCAACTGTAATGGAGGGAAGTCCGATTGCATTAGAACTGCGCCGTATGCAGATGTTATCGGAAATTGGTATTGACAATAATACCACAACCATCGTACTGGTTCCTTCTGATTTCACCAATGCGGCAAAAAGTTTTTCTGAACTGGTAGCTAATAAGGAGAAGTAACAGCATTAAGCATTGAGTGGTTATAATCAAGCAACGTTTCAGAACAATCTGTCCCGGTTCACAATATATGAATAAAAGCAGAAAGAGGAAAGCCAACTGGTTTTCCTCTTTCTGCTTTTATAATGCTCTTTAGACACGAGTAGGTCTTTCGAATTTAACTTCCAAGGTTCAAGGTCCAAAGATTCTACAGGAGCTCTTTAATATGTTTCTCCAGCTTAATCAAGTCTACCGTAAACTTACGAATACCCTCGGCCAGCTTTTCCGTAGCCATAGCATCTTCGTTCATCATCCAACGGAAGGTCTTTTCGTCTATTTCAACCGGTTTAATATCCAACGATTTTGCTGTTTCAGCATCCAGTTTCTTCTCCAGTACGGCATCCGTATTTTCAAGTTCTTTCAATAATGAAGGTGAAATTGTAAGGGCATCGCAACCTACCAATTCAATAATCTCGCCGATATTCCGGAAACTGGCGCCCATTACCGTGGTAGCATGATTGAATTTCTTATAATAATTGTATATTTCCTTTACCGATTTTACACCGGGGTCTTCCGTCGAAGGAATATCCGAAACGCCAAGATCCTTTTTATACCAATCCAGTATTCTGCCAACAAAAGGAGAGATAAGGGTTACATTAGCTTCCGCACACCTGACAGCTTGTGCAAATGAAAAGAGTAACGTCAGATTGCAATGAATACCTTCTTTTTCCAACTTTTCTGCGGCATTGATGCCTTCCCAGGTTGAAGCAATCTTTATAAGTATCCGTTCACGGGATATGCCGTTTGCCTCATACAGCTCTATCAGTTCATGAGCCTTGGCAATACTCGCCTCTGTATCAAATGAAAGCCGTGCATCAACTTCGGTTGAAACACGACCCGGAACAATCTCCAGAATCTTTAATCCAAAGTTAACGGCCAATTTATCCATGACATGATTTAGCTGAATAGCTTTATCATTTGAAGTTTTCCGGGCATATTGAATGGCATCATCAATCAATGTACCATACTTCGGATCCATCGAAGCGCTATAAATAAGTGAAGGATTGGTGGTGGCATCGATCGGTTTATAAGCCATCATGGAGGAGAAGTCGCCTGTATCGGCCACTACTTTCGTGTACGTTTTTAATTGTTCCAGTAAATTCATAATATTGATTTTTAAGAATTATCTCTTTATTATAAACTAACTGATTTGAAACATGATTTGTTCAGGAGAAGCGAAATCATTTTTAAACTTTTGGCTTAGCCTGTCTTAATCTGTTTCCTCTGAATTGTTCGATAATCAGATATGCAACGCCGAAAGTAACCGACATATCAGCCACATTTAAAATACCCGTTCGGAAAGAACCTATTCCAAAATTTAGAAAATCAACGACACTAAAATCATTAAACAGTCGGTCAATCAAGTTTCCAAGACCACCTCCTATGATACACACAAAAACAATAACCAGCTTTTTATCGGTTAACTTAAACGCACAATAATAGAGTCCGTACAGACAAACCGCAATAGGGATAACGATTAAAGTTATGTATTTTACTGAAAGCGGCCAATCGGAACCGACACTAAGGAATGCACCCTTATTCTCTACATATTCCAGGACAACCGTATTATAAAAGAAGGACAGAGCTTCCTTTCCTTCCAGATAAGACACGGCCAGTAATTTAGTGATCCTGTCAAGTAAAAAATTACTCAAAAAAACTATCAGAGTCAGGATTATTTGTTTTTTTCGTTCCATTCTATTTTCTTGTTTTTGATTATCCCAAGGTGTTAAAGCAATTTTCTATTCCGCCACACCTGATAGGAGTTAATTATATTTTGCCAGAGTACATATGAACCCGGACCGATTGAAGCAATCGGATTTAAATACAGTTGCGCCATCCATATGGCTAAAATCGTGTTTTTTTGTCCTAAGCCCTGGCCTCCTGCAACTGTATCATCATATCGTTTTCCTATTGCGCGCCCAATCAGAAACTGGCCGATACACATTATCAGAGATCCTAAGGCAATCAGGACTTCTGTTATATGGGAACCGTTTTGTTTCATAATAAACACGACCATTCGCCCTGTTACAATACAAAGCGCCAATGACCACAAATAGAATGAAAGAGCCGAAAAGGAAGCTATCTTACCCGTTATAGTTGGCGTCATTTTTTGCAACGCCATAGCTAAGACTAAAGGAAGGAACAACAATACAAAGGTTTGCTTTGCTATCGCCAGGAATGATTCAATGAAAGGAAGGTACTGATAACTGCCCATCAGCGAGAATAGAGCCGGAACTGCCAGTACCACGCACATATTACTTAGCAGGCTATACGTAGTCAAACTGCCGACATTGCCTTTCAGCATACCGGTAATAACAGGAGCAGCTGTTCCTGTCGGGACAAGAACACAAATCATGACTCCCTGCGCTACCGTGATATTGAAAGGAGAGACAATATAAAAGACGACCAGACTTCCAAAGACCTGTATCAGGATCAACCATAGATGCAAACGGGACAAACGCATCTGATCCAATCTCAAATTACAGTAAGTAAGAAACAACATTACAAAGATCAGGTATGGAGTCAGGAATGACAGTAATAGGAAGAATTTGTAAAAAATTGCACCAACTGCAATCGCAATGGGCATCATGTAAGGTTTTAATCTTTTCAACATGGCTTCCAATCATTCTTTTCAGATTGCAAAAGTACAAAGATAAATCGGAAATCAGGCACGAATAATATCAGTTCCTTTCTTTTTCGAACGACACGAATCTGTCAGATTAGCTTTATCTTACTTTCTTTCCCCAAAATGATCTTCCTTCCGGATCTAGGCCTGTAAACAATATTGTTTCTGTCTCGTTTTCCCAATCATGTCCCACAAAAACAACCAAATCTTTGATAACTTCATTCTTCAGAATCAATGTGAGTCCTTCCCGATCTGAGAATTCCCATTTACCGGTTAAATCCTGATTAAATTCGCCGGTTTTCAACAGATTGATATGCCGGGACACATTGGCTTCCGACCGATAAAGTTGGTCCTGACCGGCAGTTATTTGCCCTGCTTCCGTTTTCCGTTGTGATTTCACATCCTGAATACGGATAATCTCCCAATTTCCAACTAAATCTTCTTTTCGGATAACCTTTTGTTTTGATGCCGTAAAGCGTTCGGGTGAGATAACCGGCCAGCCGTCTGTAGTCCATTTCACTTCGCGGACATGCAGGTCCATTAATTGATTCTCGGGTGATAAACGGGATTGAAATGCCATAAAGAAATCACCCTTTTCATTTTTAAAGACTGAGCAATGACCTGTACCTGCCCAACCTGAATGATGATCAAATTTATAAGGATGAGTCAATATAGGGAAATGATTGATTGTATCGCGCAGATCTTTTCCAAAATAGTCCGTAAAAGGGCCCTCGGGCTTATCCGCACGTCCCGCACGAACATTATACGTTGTCATCAGCGGATCGTACGACATGAAAAGAAAGTACTTTTTCAAAGCCGGATTATAGATAATCTCAGCCGCTTCGATATTATCATTCTTACTATTGGCACGACGGGCAATGCTTTCGCCCTTATCATCCGGCACCCGTGTAAGTCCGTTTTCAGGATTGAGCTCCACTACATAAAGTCCTCCAAAAAAAGAACCGTAGTACATCCATGTTTTACCGGTCACGCTATCGGTAACCACTGTAGGATCAATAGCATTCATTTTATCGTTCTGTTGCGTTTTCACGACATGGCCTTTCTGTATCCAGGGTCCAAGCGGTGAATCCGATTCAGCCAAACCAATATAGGATGTTGGTAATCCAAATGCCGAAACACAGTAATACAGCCTGAATTTATTTTTATAGTGCAGGATATACGGAGCCCATATATTCGTTGCTCCTTTGTTTTGGCTGTGTGAAAGCACCCACTCTTTAGCTTCCGTTGGTATTTCAGGAAAAGCCCAGCCTGCGAAATTCCAATGTACCAGATCTTTCGAGGTACGAACCTGTATAAAACCGATGGGTATATTCTTTTCGCCCTCATTTCGCCGGCGTTCACGAAAGATAGCATCTGTCGAATACATATAATAAGTATCTCCGATTTTCAGGCACGACGGATCGTGGACATTGTACGTTCCCCAGTTCTTATAGTGTTCCATACCCGAAATATCCCGATAATCATCTTTCCATGGGTTTGAGCTTTTAAATGGAAAATCAGAAGCTGTACAAGAGATGGTAAATGCCAATGATAATACAATCAAAGCTTGTTTGATATATGTTAAAGTTGATTCCATTTAAATTGCAACGAGGTTAATTTGTAATTAATATTATTTTGAAGAAATTTGCTCTGTTATAAAATACTGTTTTTGATTTTTGCTAACGGATAAAATAAAATAAAAGGTACGTCATTCGGATATAGACTTCCTATAATATAAGACTCTCTCTGCCTGGCAAACAAAATTACAGCTAAAACCGGGGTGGTATGAGGACAAATTTATTTAAAGGGTGGACAATGATACAATAGTACAGGCTGACACACAAAAAAGCCGGTCGTTCTTGATACAACCTGCTTCTCTGTTCCGATTTTCCCTCTATCCTATCCGTTGAGGCAGCTCCTGAATCGTTTTGATTCGATTGGAAGTATGGTGAAGTTGGGTAAGAAATTCGTTGATTTTATCCTGATAGTCGATCATATAATCCGGATGAAGTTTTTTAGTCACAAGCGTAATAAGCCGTTTAAGTAATAATCCGACTTTATAATCATATCCCGAAACACGGGCTCCGAACATTTCACTCCCGTCTTTAAATTGCAACTCCAACACATAAAGCACCAGATCCGCTTCCAGCTTTTTACTTTTGGTTTCGATGGCAAATTCGTTGATCCGTTTCACGCAGGCATTCAGTTTTTTTACAAGTTGCTTCAGCCCGGTACTTCCTTTATACTCTTTCCGCCAAAGAAAATCGACATCTTCTTTGGCCTCATCAAACAGAGTCAACTCACCGCCCTCTTTATCCAGGAAGTTGACTAACAGGTATTCGTAATTATACCTTTTTGCCGCCAGCCTGAGCACCATATCTACCAGCTCCTTTTTTGGAAGTTCGTTAAGTTGTTCTTTTAGTATTGCTTTGTTCCGGGACATATCCGTTGATTCTTTTTTTATTTTACAAATGTAATGAATCCGGCCAACATTGATTCATGACCTCCAAATAAATTCAATAAAAGGAATGGAGATATTTTTGATCTTAGTTTCTTTATTTTTACTCTTTTTGTCGTTCAGGTTCAACAAAGCGAAACTTGAACATACTCATATTTTAGGTATAAAGTGGAATCGGATAGATCTCAGAGAGGGTTGGCTGGGGGTTGGAAGGGCTATACCTATCCGAACCCTATCTGAACCCCCTCGCAACCCCCTCGCAACCCTCTCGCAACTACGAACAAATAGTCATGAAACGGAATGCCCGGCCTGCACAATATTGAACGCCGCATAAGACCGGAAAAACAGGAGAAAAAGCATCTGCCTGTATAAAGGCAGGATTAAATTCAGAAGAATATTGATTTGTTTTGATGTCCTTTTGCTGTAAAAATAAACTATATTTGCAGGTGAATAAAAAACCATTATTTTGCATTTTATAAGTATATGCAACCCGTTTTGAATGTTTTCTGTATTTTTCAACACATTCATGCGGGTCATAGTACCTGTAATTTACAAACCAACAACAACAGTCAGTTCTAATATGAAAAACACACTTATTTTACTCCTCTTAATCGTGCTCTCTCTGTCTGCAAAAGCACAAACTTTTACAGACAGCAATCTGCCAATTGTCATTATAACGACTGACAATAATCCGGCTACCGGAAATCCGACGGACATCCCCGACAGTCCGAAAGTTTTAGGCAGCATGAAGATTATTTACCATACCGATGGATCCCGAAATTATCTGACAGATCAAAATAGCACAGCTTATTTAAACTATAACGGGAGAATCGGAATTGAATTGCGGGGTTCGTCATCGCAAACACTTCCTAAAAAGCCTTACGGCTTAACAACTTTAAAAGCAGACAATGTATCGAATAATAATGTAAGCATTTTCGGTATGCCGAAAGAAAATGACTGGGTATTAAACTCCCTGGACTTTGATTCATCCTTGATGAGGGATTTTCTGTCATACGAACTATCCAGAAATCTGGGAGACTATTCTCCACGGGAAATGTATTGCGAAGTCATCGTCAACGGTGATTATAAAGGGTTGTATATTTTCATGGAGAAGTTGAAAATAGATGCAGGCAGAATTAATATTGAGAAAATGACAACTACCGATAATACATCTCCCAATATTACTGGAGGCTACATTACAAAATGTGACAAAACCACCGGTGGTGACCCCATAGCCTGGAACTTCTATTCATATGGTGGAGCTGAGGTTGATTTCATACACGAGAGTCCAAAGCCCGAAGATATAACGACACAACAAAACGCGTACATATACAATCAATTCCTTGCCCTGAAGAACACCGCAATGGCTCAAAACAGTTCGATTACAAGTGGCTACCCCACCCTGATTGATGTACCAAGCTTTGTGGATTTTATGATAATGAATGAGTTTGCGTCCAATGTAGATGGGTATCAATACAGCACTTTCTTTCATAAAGACCGGAATGGGAAATTAAGAGCCGGACCTGTCTGGGACTTTAACCTTACTTTTGGAAACGATCTGTTTACATGGGGACTTGACCGAAGCCATACGAATGTATGGCAGTTTGACAACGGAGACAACATGGGAGCCACGTTTTGGAAAGATTTATTTAATAGCACAATATTCAAGTGCTATTTGACAAAAAGATGGATTGAGCTTACGGCAACCGGCAAGCCCCTTAATTACAACGTTGTTTCAGCCAGGATCGACCAGTTGGCATCTCTTGTATCGGAAGCCGCGGCAAGGGAACAAAACAGATGGAGTACCATCAGCGATCATACCAGTCAAATTAGCGCATTAAAGAACTGGATACAAAGCCGAACGAATTGGCTAAACACCAAATTAACAAGCGATCAGATTTGCTCAAACGTATCCCTTCCACCTCTGGTCATTTCAAAGATTAATTACAACCCGAAAGATTCAGGAACTTATGGAAGTGATAGCCTGGAATATATTGAAATAACGAATAACGGTAGCCAGACCGTGGATCTGACAGGCATTTATTTCAGCGAATTAGGTATTTCCTATCAGTTCCCGGCTAATTCAACCGTTGCTGCTAACGGAAAAATAATGCTGGCAAGCAGTTCTGGCACCTTTAAGCAATTTTACGGGTTCGCCCCTTTTGGACAGTATACCAGATCTTTGTCCAATAAATCACAGAAGTTAGTACTTGCCGATGCCTTTGGGAATATCATTGACGCCGTAGAGTATACCGATAGTGCGCCATGGCCAAAAGAGGCAGATGGTAACGGTTCGTATTTAGAATTGAAAGACCTGAATTCGGACAATAGCCTGGCCTCAAACTGGAAAGCTTCGAGTGTGGTATCAGGAGTCAATAATGTTCAGTACGATGATATGATAAAAACAGGTCCCGTTCCTGCCCGGACAAGCATTACGGTTTACGGCAATACCTTATTAATCAAATCATATGAAATAACCGATCCGTTAGGCCGTACAGCAAGAGCACAGACTCATTATTCGTCAGACAATAACACTATCGACATCGGACAGTTACCGCCTAATATTTATTTCGTAAGGTTCTATCTTAGTGACGGAACAAATGTCGTAAAAAAGATAATTAAGAATTAAATTATAACAGAATTTATTTGTTTCCTAATGATGATCTTCATGATTCGGGAACATGCGAATACAATCCGGTTAACGTACCAAAAGAACTGAACAAAGCAAATCCTTCCGGAGTTTGAAGAATCCAGCCAAAGAATGTAAAAAAGGAAATGTTGCGACGCCGAAGAGTTACAACGGCGGTTTAAACGTCCGCCAGACTACCGAACGACATAGACGGATTACCGTCCAGACATAAATACCCGTTGAAACGACGGATCGATTTATGCCGTAAGCCCTGAATAAATACGTCTTACCGAAGATTATTGAACAACGAAAATTTTCGGCAAGGTTATTCCGGAATGAGTAGTCCTGACTATAAAAAAAGACGCAATATCCTCATAAGCTACTCATTTATGATTTAGTTATATCTAAAATTTAATTTTTTGTCCGTATCTTTGTAGTCCAAATGAAGGTTGAGTATTGTAGAACAATATCAGTTAACCGAATAACTCAATCGACCAATTAACTGAATCAACCGATTAACCATTTTATAGAATGACTAACTACAAACGTACCACCGTTACCTCGGCTTTGCCATATGCCAACGGACCCGTACATATCGGGCACCTGGCGGGAGTTTATATTCCTGCAGATATATACGTGCGTTACCTGCGCCTGAAAGGTGAAGAAGTGCTGTTTATCGGCGGATCAGATGAACACGGTGTGCCTATTACTATTAAAGCTAAAAAAGAAGGCGTATCACCTCAGGATATTGTCGACCGCTACCATGGGATTATCAAAGAATCGTTCGAGGAGTTTGGTATTACCTTCGATATTTATTCCCGCACCACTTCAGCTACACACCGGGAGCTGGCTTCCGATATATTTAAAACCATTGAAGGAAAAGGCGGATTTATTGAGAAAACGAACGAACAGTATTACGACGAATCGGCACAACAATTTCTTGCCGACCGCTATATCACCGGTAAATGCCCTCATTGCGGAAACGAGAACGCCTATGGTGACCAATGTGAATCATGCGGCACTTCCCTGAACCCGACTGATTTAATAAACCCTAAATCGGCAATCAGCGGGAATGAACCCGTAATGCGCGAAACAAAACACTGGTATTTACCCCTCGACCAACATGAAGCATGGTTACGGAAGTGGATACTCGAAGACCATAAGGAATGGAAACCCAACGTATACGGTCAATGTAAAAGCTGGCTCGATATGGGCTTGCAACCACGTGCCGTAAGTCGTGACCTTGACTGGGGAATACCTGTCCCGGTAGCGGGTGCAGAAGGCAAAGTACTTTATGTATGGTTCGATGCTCCGATTGGTTATATTTCCAACACCAAAGAGCTTTGTGACAATGAACCGGAGAAATATGGCAAATGGGAGAAATGGTGGAAAGACGAAGACACACGTCTGATCCATTTTATAGGAAAAGACAATATTGTTTTCCATTGTATCGTATTCCCGGCCATGTTAAAGGCAGAAGGCAGTTTTATCTTACCGGACAATGTACCAGCCAACGAATTTCTGAATCTGGAAGGCGATAAAATATCGACTTCGCGGAACTGGGCTGTATGGTTGCATGAATACTTAGTTGATTTCCCCGAAAAACAGGACGTGTTACGGTATGTATTAACCGCCAATGCCCCCGAAACCAAAGACAATGACTTTACATGGAATGATTTTCAGGCACGTAACAACAATGAATTAGTTGCTATTTTCGGTAATTTCATCAACCGTGCCATGGTACTTACTCAAAAGTATTATGAAGGGAAAGTGCCTGATTTAGGCGAATTAACCGACTACGACAAACAAACCCTCGAAGAGTTTGTCGACGTAAAAGCAGACGTGGAAAAGCTGTTGAATAATTTCCGCTTCAGGGATGCCCAGAAAGAAGCTATGAATCTGGCACGTATTGGAAACAAATACCTGGCAGACACGGAGCCCTGGAAAGTTGCCAAGACCGACATGAACCGTGTAGATACTATCATGCATCTAAGCTTACAGATTGCAGCTAACCTTGCCATTGCCTTTGAACCATTCCTGCCGTTCACTTCTAAAAAGCTGCGGACTATGCTGGGTATGACAAGTTTCAGTTGGAAAGACTTAGGTAAAATTGATTTGCTGGTTGCAGGCTCCCAACTGGAAACACCCGAATTGCTTTTCGAAAAGATAGAAGATGAAGCTGTACAGGCACAAGTTCAGAAACTGCTGAATACAAAAATAGCGAATGAAACAGCGAACTACAAAGCTGCTCCGGTAAAAGAGAACGTAGCATTCGAAGACTTTATGAAAATGGATATTCGCGTAGGAACCATACTTGAATGCAAACGTGTACCCAAAGCAGATAAACTGTTACAATTCCGTATTGCGGATGGATTGGAAGAACGAACAATTCTTTCGGGCATTGCACAGCATTATCCAAATCCGGAAGAACTGACAGGAACACAGGTTTGCTTTATTGCAAACTTCGAACCACGTAAACTCAGGGGCATTATGAGCGAAGGAATGATACTTTCAGCCGAAGATGCTGATGGAAAACTGGTATTAATACAACCAAAAGTCCCGGTAACAGATGGTGTAGAGATAAAATAAACGACCTAATTATCAACTCAAAATAGCCTTATAAAGCGTCCAACGGATATTAATTCGCTGGACGCTTTTATTTATTTGACACATTATCCGTATATTCATTTTAGGCACATAGGGATTCCTTTAAAATTTCGAGAGTCGTTTACTTTAATTATAACAAGAAGAAAAACGAGGAAAAATAGAATTCTTTTCATTCTTCAAATGAACTTTTAAAATTTGACAATACATTGGATTCATTTTCCTAAATTCAACAAAAGAACTTCGTAACTATTGGTAAGAAAATAGTTTCAGGCGATCAATTTTTATTATATAAGACCACACTTTCTTTAATAATCAGAAAAAAAAACAGGAATAAAAATAATTACATTCTATTCCTGCTTGATAATTCTAAAAATCAGACAACATTTAAAGAATCTGTCTATTAAATCCGACAGAAACTAACTTTATAAATGCTTATAAAGATTGTACTTAAGTTTTCAAATTTCACAATTTCTTGCCCCATACAGCAGTGCCTTTATTATTAAGACCTGTAAAAATAACAGTTATTGGCCTTCCTGTTTTCTCCCAATCATGTCCTTTTTGTACAAAGACTTTATCGATATTACCATTACTCCAATTAATCTGCAACCAGGGAGCATTATACGTCCACGTGCTGCTTGCATCTCCGTTCACCGTACCATTCGTACTGACCGTTAATGTTGTGGCAACCTGCAAATCAGGTGTTGTCTGTTCAGCAGAATAACCCGGTACAATATTATATTCCAATGAAATATAGTCCCACGTTCCGGCAATACTGTCTGTTGAAACGGTGGCATTACCTTCCCAGGCATAACGTTCCGGTGATGCAACAGGCCATCCATCCGAAGTCCAGAACAGTTTACGAACATGCAAATCCATATAATAGCTATTTACAGCAGGACGAGCCTGATGTGCAATAAAGTATTGACCATTGCCATTATCAAAGACACTTACATGAGAAGTACCCTGCCATCCTCCATGACCGGTAAACTGATACGGGGCAATAATCATTGGACCATGATCAACACTGGTATTCGCATCTACACCATTATAGTCATAATAAGGTCCTTCAGGATTATCTGCTCTGCACACGCGCGTATTATATTTCGTTTGCAACCAATCATAAGCAATAAAAAGATAATACTTTTTCTGATCAGAATTATAAATAACTTCCGAACCTTCTATATTTCCGTTATATGCTCCATTTGTAAATCCTCTGTTTGCAATCCGAACGCCTTTATCTCCACTGGTAGCTGCAAGCCCTGTAGTTGGATCAAGTTTAAGAATATAAATACCGTCCCAGGCAGAACCATAATACATATACTGATCACCTGCCTGCGTAGTAATCACAGTCGGATCGATGGCGTTTGTTTGTTTTAAACCATCATTAGCCGATGTAACAACTAAACCTTGCTCAGTCCAGGGTCCGGTAGGAGTAGACGATGTTGCCAGACCAATTACACTTAACCGGGCGACTGCAGAAGATAAGGAATAATATAACCGATAAACATCCCCGACTTTCATTACATAGGGAGCCCATAATGCATTGTAAGGCGTCCCTCCCATTTGTTTGATATAGGCTGCACCCTTTGCCGGAAGAGTATCAAAGACCCAACCGACAAAACTCCAGTTTACCAAATCCTTAGATTTTCTGATTTGAATGCCTGAGCGCACAGTAATACCATATCCGGCATCTGTACTGTAACAATAATAATAGTCCCCGAATTTCTTTATCGACGGATCATGAACATTATAAGATCCCCACTTAGAATAATAATTGAAAGGAGCCACATCAGCATAAGTATCCTCAATAGTATTAATATCAAAAGTGGTTACCACCGTTTTAGTCGTATCCGTAGTGATCGGTTTGTCAGGTGTAACATCAGAATTTTTCGAACACGAAAAGACAGACAACGATGTAACAAACAAAAAAATGAATTTAAAATCTTTAGACATACATATTTTTTACAAAGAAACAAATGAGGTACAAATTAGTTGTATTAACATGCCCTTGTATTAAATACAAGGGCATGAAAAACTGAAAAGATTAATCCGCTGAATTTGGAGTAAGATTTGGATTATCGTCAAGTTCAAGTTGAGGAACAGGGAGATATTCATGACCAGTAGTCCATGTACTAAATTCTGGATCATGAGTTTTAAGCGTGGTTAATTTCGTACTGTCATATAACCAGCCCCATCGCATAATATCGTAAAAACGTACCCCTTCAATACCCAGTTCCAACGCCCGTTCATGCGCTATCTGATCTCTCATTGCCGATTGACTCAACCCAGGTTGTGTAGTTGCCAGATCCGGCAGATTTGCACGATCTCTCACTAGTTGGATATAATGATAGACATCAGAAGTAGGTCCGCCTATTTCGTTTAATGCTTCGGCATAAAGAAGAAGAATTTCAGAATAACGCATAATCCGATAATTAATACCTGAATTATCCCTCACTCCATCCCCTTCCGATGTATAACCTTTAATACGTGCATACGTGTATTTTGCAATATAAATCTTCTTATTAGTTTTATCAAGTTTGTTTGTCGAATAAGGTTTTACACCAAAAATTGTATTCGATCGTCCATCTGTAGCGGGATAGGTATCGTATTCACTTTCATACGAAACAATAGTCCAATAAAGTCGGGGATCTAATTTCCCATCTTTACATCTTTCTTGCTTAAATTCACTATAAAGCCATTGCGTCGGATGAAAATCTTCCCAAGCGCCGAATGCTACCGTTCCATATGGATAGTCAAGTGATGAAGCTTGTTTCCAAGATGATGAAGGATCGCCTGTCCAGTTTTCCGTAGTCCCAACCCCGCTTAAAAACTGTACTTCAAATAAAGATTCGGAATTATTCTCATTCGACATAGTAAAATTATCTCCATAATTTGCCACTAAACTATATTGTTTTGAATCAATAACAGCTTTAAGTTGTGTCGCAGCAGCAGACCATTTTTGTTCTATCATATAAAGCTTCCCGAGTAATCCCGTAGCAGCTCCCCAGGTAGCTCTTCCTTTTTGTTCTTTATCGGCTCCGGTTACATTATCATAACTCATAGGCAACATGGACTGGGCTTTTAATAAATCAGATTCAATAGCTGCAAATGTTTCGGCACGTGTAGCCGAGTGAGGATAATAATCTGACTGGTCCAAAGGTTTGGAAAGAACTAATGGAACCAATTCATAGTTTTGCAACAACTCATAATAGGCAAATGCGCGAAGATAATACGCCTGACCCAATAATCTGTTTTTATAGTCCGTACTTGAATAAGTAACATTCGGTGAATTATAAAATACCAAATTTGCTTTTGCTATCATTTGGTACAAATCCCTCCACGGCCATTGTAAAACATCATAATCTGCATGAACGGTAAAATTGCCTGTTAACGGATAGATTGTCCATGGAGAAGCTGAATTAACATCGTCACCCCTGACATCTTTTAAAGCAGGCAGTGTCCGCATATAGGTTCCATCCAAAATAAGACGATTGTATATAGCAGTCACCCCTTCGGAAATCTCACTCTCAGTTTTCCAAAAATCAGCTGAAGTTTGTAAATTTGGATTGGAAACCTCCAAATTGCTATCGCAGGAAGCTAGCAGCAGCGTGAAAAATATTGCTGCCATTATATATTTTAAGTGTTTCATTTTTCTATTTTTTTAAGATTATTTTAAGCTCAACTTGATACCTAGCATGACTGTTCTGGGAGTTGGGTATGAGCCGCTATTGTAGCCGGGACTCCAAACAGAAGCAGTACTATAATCAGGATTATAACCTTTATAACTTGTAAAAGTGTAAACATTTTGACAAGTTGCATAAATCCGTATAGACGAAAATGCTTGTTGGATGAACTTCTTAGACAAAGTATATCCTACGGTAATATTTGATATCTTCAGATAAGCTCCGTTTTGTAACCAACCAGGACGATTTGAATCTCTATCGTTTCCATTCTGATCCGTATATGCAACTCTCGGGATATTCGTATTCGTATTGGTTGGAGTCCAACTGTTCAAGATATCTGTATCCCAGTTAAGACCGCCGGAAGTGTGCATTAATTCGCGATAGATAGCGTCATCCACTAAAAATTTAGTAACCCCTGTAGCCATCAATGTAAAGTCAAAATCTTTATAGCTGGCGTTAAACGTAAATCCATAATTGAAATGAGGAATACCACTGCCTAAATCAGTACGGTCTGCAGCTGTGATTTTACCATCACCGTTCAAATCTTTAAATTTAATATCGCCGGGTGCAGCTGCAGTCTGATATACTGAACCTAAACCATTTTTGGTAGCTGCAGTGGCATTAACAGCATCTATTTCACTTTGAGATTGGAAAATTCCATCGTATACATATCCATACAAACGACCAACTTCACCACCCTCTTTGGTAATAGATCCCGTACCATAAATTGGCTGACCGTTATTTCCAAGGCTGATTACTTTATTAGTCAACGTAGAGGCATTGGCAGTAATGTCGAACTTGAACGGATTCTTATGATTATGATAGGTTGCCGTAAATTCAAATCCTGAGTTTTCAACAACTCCTGCATTTACAGTTGGGGAAGTATTTATTGATCCGACAGAATAAGGAATTGTCACTCCAACTAATAGATCCGAACTTCTTGAATTGTAATACTCAGCAGTAAAATCAAAAGCATGATTAAGGAAACTTGCATCAAGACCTATATTAGCAATCCGTTTTGTTTCCCACTTAATTTTAGTATCCACCACTGATGATTCGCTACCTCCATATGTTACCTGACTAAGACCTTGTTTGCTGAAATTATACACATAGTTACGGTTTACAGACTGAAGATATTGGTAATCACCGATATTTTCATTTCCAAGTTCACCCCAACTACCTCTAAGTTTTAATTCGGAAATAGTATTCGCATCTACCGTGAAAAATTTCTCGTTATTAATTTTCCATCCGAAACCTACTGAAGGAAAATAACCAAACCTGTTACTTGGCCCAAAACGGGAAGAACCATCTCTTCTCATCGTTCCTGTCAATAAATAACGGTTATCATAATCATAATTTACTCGTCCTAGGTAGGAAGCCAAATAGTGCTCTGTATCATAGCTTGAACTCGTAGTCGTTTGTCCGTTCGCTATTTCAATGTAATATGGCGTCGTAAACCCTTCTGCATGAGCGGTCAATGTATTGTAACTATCAGCCTGATATGTTTGTCCAATCAGGGCTTCAACCTTATGTTTCCCAAATTGCCCTGTATAATTCAGGGTATTTTCCACTAAAGCTGTTTTATAATTTCTGTAACCTTCATCTAATTTCGCAACAGTATTGGTATAAAAGGCCGTTAGTGAAAATGCAGGAACCCAGTTTAAATCTTTACAAAGTGTTTTATCCCACGATACATTCAATTTGTATTTTAATGTTTGATTCTTTTTAAATCCCAATAATTTACCTAAATCAGCGTCCATGTAACCGTTTGCCGTCATACGATCAACGGATGTACTTTGTTTAAGGATATTATTCATTGCGACAATATTCAATGAATACATTTCTCCCTGCGTATCTACATTGTAACTACCATAACCGGTTGATGTAGAACTATCATATACTTTCTGCGTGGGAATCGAAGCTAACAAGGTATTAATAATAGGCGGATTTGAACCGGAGAAACTCGACTGGCTTGTTGAATTCAATCCATTTTGATCGGAACGGGTATAGCCTACCGTTGTGCCGAATTTAAAAATACCTGTTTCAAAAGTATTGGATGCGCGCACTGTATAGCGTTGATAATCCGGTCCTACTCCGACTAAAGTACCTTTTGAATTATAATAATCCAATGAAACATTATAGGTATCATACTGTCCACCTCCTGAAAAGTTTATATTATGATCCTGACGTATACCTGTCTTTAGAGCTGATTTTTGCCAGTTGGTACTTACATCGCTTATATAATCCGAAGATGTTGGATCATTAGCAGACCAGACAGCTAATCCATCATTCAAACGGCTACGGTTATTTATGGTCTGGTAATCGGCTCTGCCTAAAACGGGAATAGTTTTTGCAACATTATCAACGCCAAAATAGCCGGAATAATCCACCTGTAAGGGAGTGGCTTCCTTCCCTTTTTTCGTTGTTATGATTATAACCCCGTTAGCGGCACGTGAGCCATAAATAGCACAAGCAGAAGCATCCTTTAATACTTGCATGGATTCAATGTCATTGGGCGAAAAGTCGCGGGCACTTGTTCCTACCGGAACTCCATCGATAACATATAATGGTGAAGAATCACCGAATGTGCTAAATCCGCGTATTCTAATGGTTGGGTCTGCACCGGGTTGTCCATCGGTTGTAACATTTACACCTGCGACTTGTCCTTGCAACATAGTTCCGATATTACTTTGAGATTGTTTTTTCATATTGCTCACACCAACGACAGCAACAGATCCTGTAATATCCGATTTTTTTTGTGTTCCATAACCTACGACCACCACTTCATCAACATTAATGGCCTTTTCGATAAGTGTAACATTTATAATTTTATTCGTGCCGATTGCAACAACCTGCGATTCAAGTCCAATAAATGAAAATGTAAGCATCTTAGCATTTTCAGGCAATTCCAATGAATAATTACCATCTAAATCTGTAATAGTTCCTACAGTAGATCCGTTTACTTTAATCGAAACTCCCGTAAGGGAAGATCCGCTGGTATCAATTACTTTACCTTTAATCGTTCTTGTACTTTGCGAATAACCTAAAACAGCAAAAAAGCTGTTTAGCAGAAGGACTAATACCAAGCTAATTAATCGCATTGTTCTGGTGTGTTTTTTTAATGTCTGGGCATAAATAGCTCCATTTTTTAATGTCTTGTACATGCTTTTTATTTTTTGTGAATTCTCATATAAATAAATTTAGAATAGATGTTAATGGAAATGACGTGTCATAATCTAAGGGAAATTGTATGTTCTCATAAAATTATAATTTAATGGATTGATTTATATTTCATGGTTTTTATAAGCGCTTTTTTATTTCTTAAATGAGTATTAAATTTGTACGTTTTACAATTGCAAATATATAGATAGTAGTTTGCGCCTTCGTAAACATATGTTTTTTTGTAGTGGACAATTGTATATAGAGCGAAAAAAGACAGGAACAAATCAATATCTCCACATTAAAAAGGCATTTATGGTCTACAGAAACTTTACATTTTCATTTAGTTTAAAGTTGCTCCGCCCTGCATTCCTCATTTTATCTAAACATTTATAGGACAAAACAACTTATACTGTGATTTCTGAGCAGACATGATCTTTTTTCAACAGTTCACGATTACCTTTGAATTAAAATTTTATTTTATATACATTGAATGATTTAGGAGCTAATTCGGCCTCAAAGGTATTGCCTGAGACGTTGATTACAGACGTAACCGGCATTACTGCATCCGGCTGATCGAGACTGTTCTCCACATCCATATTCTCTGATTTCAAAATAGTATGTATTCCTGTACGATTCGCTTTTTGTAATCCGTTAAATGAATAGACGACTTTTTGAACGGCATCGGAAGTATTAACGATCTTCAGGATAATTTCTTTTTTGTTCTTATCCAAAGCAGACGAAGCGTAAATTCCATCTTTCCCCTCCAATGGTAATTTATTCTCAACAGTGGTCAGCACATTGGTACCTACATTCATTCCATAGAGTTGTTGTACGTAATAATTTACAGAACGTACACTTCGTAAGTTATCGAACCAAATCAAATCAGGACGCCATTGCCAACCCTGTACATGTGAAAAAAGAGGTGCGTATGTACATTGATAAACCACATCGGCATTGCGTTCGAAACCAGTCATAAAGGCTGCTTCACAAAGTGCCGATTCAAAGTTGTTTTTACGGTTTTTCGGGTGACAGGCATATTCTCCTGCAAAAACTTTCGGACCTTTGCGATCGTAATTATCGTAACGGTTTGCATTAGCCAGAAACCATTGCGGATCTTTATAGTAATGTTCGTCCACAAGATCTGCTTTCAGCCGTTTCATTTCTTTCCATCCGAATTCAAAATCTTTACCATCCGGACTCGGTCCGGCAGTTCCGATAATCTTAAAGTTGGGATATTTGGCATGTATCGCTTTCATAAATGGCTCAAGACGTTCCGGATAAAGAGTTCCCCATTGCTCGTTTCCTATTGCCATCATTTTCAAATTGAATGAAGCAGAATGACCCATATCGGCACGTATCTTTCCCCATTTAGTCGTCACATCACCATTGGCAAATTCAATTAAATCCAAAGCATCCTGAATATATGGATCCAAATTATTTACAGCCACATGCGCCTTTATATCCTGATTCTGAAACTGGCAGGCAAGACCGCAACTAACTACAGGAAGTGGCTCTGCTCCTATTTCTTCCGACAATTGAAACAGCTCATAAAATCCCATTCCATACGATTGAAAATAATCAGGGAAAAAGCGATTCGGGAAAGTATATTCCCAACGATTTTCGTTTAATTTTCTATTTTCTACTGGACCTACAGAATTTTTCCACTGGTAACGTGTATGTAAATCGGTTCCTTCCACGATACAACCACCGGGGAAACGGAATACTCCGGGGTGTAAATCATACAATGCCTGTGCCAGGTCCTTTCTTAAACCGTTTTCATGTCCCTTCCATGTATCAACAGGAAAAAGCGAAACGTGATCCATATCGACAGCATTCTTTGAGGTAAGGAAAATTCGTAACCGGGCTTTTATCTCTGTTCTGGTAGCTTTCAAAACCACTTCGTATTTCTTCCATCCTTTTGAATCAATATTCAAATCTTCAGTTGTAAAAACAGTGCTCTCCGGATCTATTAATTCAATACGAATACTACTGTTGCCTGATTCAGGTAACCTTGCCCAAACTGAAAAACGATAGGCTGCATTCTCCTTAACGCTGACTCCGAAGAATCCTTCATTATCCATTCCTGTATGCTTCTCATCATGGTCGGGATAGGACATACGGACATAATGTGGATTATTTGGAAATGCCGGGTCATCAGTACGGACTTCCACTTTACCAAAAGTGGTCCAACCCAGCAGGCTCTGTGGATACTCAAACGACCTGTTTTTGATTAACTCCGCATACAATCCTCCATCTGCTCCATAGTTTATATCTTCGAAGAAAATTCCATACATGGTTTTCTGAATAGGAGAACCTACCCGCTTGAAATCAACCTGAATATTGTGTGATTGTGCAAAAATAAGTTGTGTACTCAAGACGACCGAGAATACCAACACAGTAAACATTTTCGTTTTTTTCATAAAAGAATGATTTTTTGATTGCGCAAAGTAAATTAAATTTGATTCGTTAAAGGTGGACGAAAATTACTTTTTAGTGGAAAAATGGACATAATACATAAAATTCAATCTATCCAAACAAGAGTTTAATCAGTTCAGATGACTGAATTTTAATAAATTACGAGAATGTAGTTGCTTTTTTAATTCTTTCAACAATAACCGAGAGATTAGTCTTTTGTATCATCAAAAAATGAACTGGGCTGTATTCCGAAGTGTTTTGTAAAGCAGCGTGTAAAATATTTAGGATCATTGAAACCTACTTCGTAAGCTATTTCTGAAATATTAAGCGAATGATTTACCCTGTTTTTGATAATTAATTCGCGTGCTATATTGAGCCTGTAAGTACGAATAAAACGGCTGGCAGATTGTCCTGCTAAATTTTTTAGCTTTTTGTGGAGTAAACTCCTGCTTATTCCCATAGCATCCATAAACTCTGTCACGTCAAAATCAGGATTGGTATAATTTTCTTTTAATATCTTCAACGATTTATCAATGAATTTTTTGTCTAATGAGTCTTCATTAATATTGAGAGCATCGGTATTCATACTCTCAGTAAAACGTAATTGAACCTTATTGCGTTTTTCATTCAGATTCAAGATAATTGCTTTCAGTAGATCCTCATCGAACGGCTTCACGACGAAAGCATCTGCACCTAATTGATAACTTTCAATTTGTGTATCGGTCGATGATTTTGCAGTAAGTAATATCACAGGTATATGCGATGTGGCAAAACTGGTTTTAACCCGTTTACAAAACTCCATACCATCCATTTCAGGCATCATAATATCGCTTATGATCAGATCGGGTTGATACCGGTTTGTTACTTCCAGGCCGACCACTCCGTTTGGAGCTTCAATTACACTGTATTCTGTATTCAATATAGAGCGAATATATTGCCGCATATCACTGTTATCCTCCACGATTAGCAATAGAGGTTTTCCTTTTAAAATAATTTCTTCCGTTTCCAGATCGTTATTCTTACACTGGTTGGCAATAATCATTTCCATCGTATTCTCTGTCGCTGAAATAATAGTGGATCCTCGACGCTCAATAGGAATAATAAAACGAAAGCATGAACCTCCTGTATTTTGGTTTCTGGCATCTATTTTTCCATTGTGAAGGTCAATAATATGTTTGCATAAAAATAATCCTATTCCTGTCCCACTTTGTCCGTAACCGGAATAAGCCTGATTCTGTTTCGATTGATAGAAGCGATCGAATATTTTATCCAGATCGCTTTCAGGGATTCCTTTTCCCGTATCTTTTACAGCTACATAAAGCCGTTCCTTCTGATCCGATTTATCAAAATAAGTACTGGCTACTACGGTTATCTTGCCATTGTCGGGAGTAAACTTAATGGCATTCGACAATAAATTTCCCATTACCTTTTGCATATTATCCCGGTCAAAAAGAAATTCAGGAGGATTAATCCTGTATTGTTTTTGAAATACAATTCCCCGGTCTTTTACCAACTCCTCAAACGGTAGAATCAGATTATCCAAGAACTCTATAAAATTCTGTTGTGTCTTTACCAGTTCCATTTTACCCGAATCAACTTTTCTGAAATCCATTAGTTGATTAACGAGCGAAAGCAACAACCGTGAATTTCGTTGGACGATGTTCAATTGCTCAAGTACTTTTGGATTGACGCTTAGCTTCAGAGCCCGTTCTACAGGTCCCATAATTAAGGTTATCGGAGTCCTGAACTCGTGTGTGATATTTGTGAAAAATGATATTTTATCAATATTTGCTTCCTGAACTTTCTCCGAGAGAGCGATCAGTTGCTCTTTTTGGAGTGTTATTTTTTCATTCTGCTGAGTTAATATATCATTCTGACGGGACACTTCGTCTTGATGTTCAATCAGCTTTTCCATATTCGATTGGAGCTGCACGGCTTGTTCTTCCAGTTTTTTCTTCTGTTGCTCAATCTCGTAGGTACGCTCGTCTACTAATTGTTTTAATTGAATTTTCTGCTTTTTCAGTAACTCAATTCTATGTACCGAATAGCTGTAAATGCAATAGACAATAGCACCGATCAAAAGAAGAATAAACCACCATGTTTTATAAAATGGAGGAATAACCTTTATTTTAAGCAGTGTAGTCTGGTCGGACCATGTTCCATCAGGATTCGTACATTTTATTTCAAGCTCGTAATTGCCGTTTTCAATATTCGTAAAGTTAGCAAATCTTCTATCGGAAGTTACTTCGGTCCAGTTATTATCAAACCCCTTCAGCCTGTATTCATATTTTATTTTATCTGACTGGTTATAACTAAGGGCTGAATATTCAACACTGAATGTCTTATCCGATTCAAGCAGCTTTATTCCGATAAGCTTAGTACCTTCAAATTCCAGATATTGTCTTGACTTCTTTCTATTGGTCATAAAAACGTCTTCATTCAGCACCTTAATCCGTGTTATTGAAACAACATTTTTCGTATTTACAGGTGTCGATTTCAGGGGATCGAAAACCGTTACTCCTGCTACGCTTCCAAAATACATTTTCCCATCCCGTCCTTTACAGTAGGCATTCCAATAAAACTGATTTGATTTTAGTCCATCCGTTTTGGTATAGCTACGAATACTGTTTTTATTCGAATTAAAAGCACATAATCCTTTGTCGGTACTTAGCCATATGGTTCCGGTTTCATCTTCCATCATCCCATAAATCACGTTGTCCAGTAAACCAGTACGTTCATTATAATTTACAAACTTCAGGTTGCCTGATTTTTCGTTCAACGTGTAAAGACCGTTTCCGTTACTGCCAAACCACAAGTGGTGCTCCTTCGTTTCTAAAATACAATTTATTTTTTCTACCACCTGTTTCGATGGATCGGTAAGCAAATACTTATAATGGCAGTATTTTATCCTGTTCTTGCTCAGATTTGTTTCATTCAGATAGATGCAAAAGAGACCGAAACCTGTACCGATCCATAATCGTTGCTTAGAGTCGATATACATTCCGGTTATAAAGCGAATACGTTTTTCTAAGGGCAAATAATTCAGGATATGTTTGAATCGGCCTGTGTTCAAATCAAGAAAATCCAGTCCTTCCCTTGTTCCAACCCACAATCCTTTATTCTTAATATCAGGAGCTAAAGCCGCAACGAAATTGTTATTAATGGAATTAGCGATCGGTATATATATGTATTGCTCAAAAACAGGCTTATATTTGTCTTTATATTTTAACTTATTAATGCCGTTTCCCCAGGTACCGATCCAGTAATTATGATTATAATCCTGACAGATACAAGAAACCGTATTATGACTTAATGAATTTTTATTTCCTATCTGACTGTAAGCATGGCTAAAAAAGCTGCTTTCCCCCTTTCGGATATTCAGTCCTCCTTCCACAGTTCCAACAAAAAGATCTCCATCAGGATCTTCATAAATGGCATTTACAGGATTCTTGGATAAGCTGCCGGAATTTCCCGGGATATTGCCGATATTGGTAAACAGACTTTGGTCTGGAGTCAAAAGATTGATCCCTCCTTTGTCAGTTCCTATCCATATCCGGTTGTTTTCCAACAAAAGACAACTAATAAAATTGTTATTCAAGGCCTGACCATTGGCATTTGGTTCTGTTGTAATTTGAGCGAATGCATCGGTATGATAATCGTATATATTGAGCCCTATCAACGTACCGACCAGTAACTGGCCTTCTTTCGCCTTTTTGATGTCGGTAATATAACCGGAAGAAAGGGATGTCGGAAGAAAGGGATTTGACACATATCTCGTAAGGTTTTCCGATGCTGGTTCGTACTTATACAGACCGATACTTGTTCCAATCCAGATCAAGCCATTGTCATAAAACATCACATTAACTATTCCCGGGAAATGCCTTAATTTTTCATCACTGTTTACCCGTTGATATTTTCCGTTATTTCCTTTTATCATCCGGAATACTTCATTATCATGACCGACATACAGGTTGCCATTATAATGTAAAACCGATGTTATAGCTGTAGAGCTATGATAGACTTCCTCGGCCTGAACTTCACTCCCTTCAAAATGAATTTTTGCCAAACCAAAGGCATAACAGATCCAAAGATTTCCCTGTTCATCCTTATCTATAAAACCAATCTGGCGATTTATAAAATTAAACTTCGAACCGACTAATTTGCTGGCTGAAGAAATCTCCCCCGTCTTACAGTTCAGAAAATAAAGGCCATTCTCTGTCCCAATCCAAAGATTATTATTGGGATCCTCTTCTACACAACGTACATTATCGCTTTGAAGAAGATTATCAGGATTCTTGCTGTTAAAATGAACAAATTCATACCCATCGTAACGATCCAGTCCGTTACTTGTCGAAAACCACATAAAGCCTCGGGAATCGCGAAAGATATGATCCACCTGATTACGGGATAAACCATTGTCACCTGTCAGATAACTTATTTTATACGAGATGGTCCATCCCGATTCCAGGCAAAAGAGAATAGCTACAATAAGTAAAATTGATTTTTTCATTCGGGCACATAAATAGTCTACTACGAAAATACCTATAATATTTTGTTCGGAAGAGGATAAATGTGTATTCCAAGAGGATTATTTCATATTCGGAAATTCGGACACCTTGTCCCTACTGAATGTCAGGCTATAAGTTTAATCTAAAGCAAAAAGATAACTACAGAAAAATAACTAACAGCTCCCCACTAAATGAAGAATAGCAGACATAAATTAAAAAACAAATTATCACAAATTAGTGCTGTTGCATTAATAATTTACTTAAAAATCGGACTTTAGTTGTTCTTTGACATTTTGATTTAATTGACGTTGTTCGCATAATAACTCACGTATGGGTGTTTTGTCTAATGCAGAAATACCAAGTATTTGCATTATCTCATAAACTGAGTAATTGCTTTTGAGTTCATACTTGATGTATGCAACTGTTAAGTATGTGCAAATAGCCATCCAAAGGTGCGTTTTTACTGCATTCACAGAGTATCCCCATAGTTTTTTAACAACAAGGTTTTGTTTTATCCATTTGAAAAACACTTCGATTTGCCAACGATTTTTATACAAGTTGGCAATTTCCAAAGCTGATACTTCAAAATTATTGGTCAGGAAAACAAGTAATTCATCGTTTTGATTGTCGTAATACTCAACCAAACGTAGTTTTTCTGGATAAAGGCCTTTTGATTTTTGGACGGTTAACATCACTGTTCTATCTGTTCTTAACCCTGTAGTTTGATCAATATTGAAATTTTTCTCAACAACTTCATAATTCATAGGTTTTTTAGCTCTCGTTACAAAGAAAGCATCTGCTTGATTTATACGGTATAATGCTTCAAAGTCAACATATGCTTTATCCATTAAATAAATAGCATTTCTTTCAGGAACAATTTTGTCCATAGCATTGCTATCGTGATACTTCCCGTCAGTTATAAGTATAAATTCGGGTATGCTACCCCTTAAGTTGAGCAAAGTGTGCATTTTCACAGCTCCACGCGAATACTTACCTTCTGCCCAAGTGCAAAGATTGATACTGACCGAAATAGTGGTTGAGTCCAATGCATATATTTCATTATCAAGATCAAGATTGGGAATGTAACAGCTTGCATACAATGGACGAACCTTCGAAATTAAATAATAACCGAAATCGGCAAATATCCGCCAGTCGCGGTTTTCATTGGCTCTTGAGAGCGTAGAAACTACGACATTTTGTTTAATACCCAAGTGATATAGTTTTGCTTTGTGAGCTTTTAAGCACAAACAAATACTATGCAGTGAATTTAACGAGGTCAATTGTCCGAAGAACAGTTGAACAAACTGATTCCAACAATTCAAATCACGCACACGATAATTGCCAAAGTAGCGTTTTACGCATTTATTGAATTCATATTGATCAACAAAATCTAAAACCTGGGAGAATACATATTTACCCGAATGCATAATTTTTTTCGAGTAAATGTACGTCAATTCAATTCAAATCAAAAAATCAAAGAGCGAATATATATATCTGTATTACAGTAGAATATAGACGTATGTTAAAAGTTAACGCAACACCACTAATCACAAATATATAATTATTTGCCTATATACAGGGCTATCATTCTTATCTGCGCCAAAGTTATCGACCTAAACACTGGATTTCGTCAAAGAAAATTTCAAATCAAAACAAATAACTATTAACACGAACGTGAATGATGATAAAATCGAAATATCAACTAAAACAGGAACTAAGCAGGTGGAATAAATTAACACTCTATCTGGTAACATATAGACAATCGATGTGAACGATTACCGGATCTCCGCTTGCTGTCGGATTTCGTATGGCATAGAACTCAACACCTAACTTAATCCCGACTCTCTCCTGATTTTCTTTCATTCATTGCCATTCATTTCAAGGAAGTGTCTCCCAACGTTGAACGCTATTCATTCTTTGTATAAAGACATTTCAAAGATGGTATAGATAGGGTTCGGATAAGGTTGGAATAGGTAAACCTATCTAAACCTTATCTGAACCCCCTCTCTGCAATGAACAAACACAGGCTAAAATTAGCGGATACTCTGATGAAAAAGAGCGGCAATTTTATAACATTTCCCTTTAATCCGGAAAATTCATATAAGATTTTCACTCGTTACACAGGTCGGTTGGGCTGAGTAGTTTTGGGTGGCGAAAAAATCGAACGGTTAATTTCAAATGTGGCATTTAATTGTCAAAATGACTTAACAGTAAGGGATGCTCGTAAAAAACGACATAATCCACCAGATTTATTTAGTGGAAAAACGAATAAAAGAGATTTCGGACAGCAATGTTTTTTGCATTTGTTTAAAATAAATGCAGAATATGTTGGGTGTGTTAAAACTAGTTCGTACTTTTGGAGCAGAATTACAGATCATGAATTACAAATTCCAACGACTTTGCCAAAGATTCTGCAAATGAATTGAATATGACAATCAGAACGAAGAATGAAAATTGCGACTTGGAAGAAAAACAACAAATTAAGTGATCACGTAGGACATTTAGCAACCCTGAAATAACGAACAACAAATATATTGAAACATCAATATAAGGCGGATGTATGGGAAACTAAGTTTCTCACACAGAATTAGGTCTCTAAAAACAGCCCTGCATACAACGATGACATCTGCCGACTTATTGGAACTGAAGCCGCAGCCCATTTATATTCAATATCAATAAACCGTATTTGCATATTACTTATTTTATAAAATCATTAAACAAAAATTACAGGACTATGAAATGTAAGTTTCTCAAATTCAGAGCAGGGATATGGTTCTCCATTTTCTTTTTATTTCTATTTTATTCCTGTAAAAAGGATGAAGTAACAGCACCGGAGTTAACGAAAACACAGAAATGGACTTCTGAGGTATTCTCGACTATGCAATCTATTTATTTATGGAATGATGCATTACCGGCAAAACTAGATACTGCAAAATACAACACAGCCGAAAAAGCACTCGAATATCTTTCGGGGCTAAAGATTAATCCGTCAACAAATCTCGCCATTGATCATTATAGCTTTTTAGACAAGATAGGCAATTTAAGTGGTGAAATAACCCAGGGAACAGCCAATGGTGATTATGGTTTCATGGTATCGGCCGCATATAACTCATTGCAGCAAGTATCGTTTTTTGTGACCTACGTCTACAAAAACTCTCCGGCAGGTGTGGCGGGTGTGGTGCGGGCGTCCGAAATTATAAGTATCAATGGCAGTAGCGCTGTACATCCCGGAGTTGATAGTCAGGGTTACCTGGATCCTACTTCTGCAGGTTATACCAATATGGCAAATGCTCTTTTATATTCAACAAGTGCTTCTTTTGGATTTAAAAAGCCCGATGGAACGACTCTCACAACTTCGCTTAACACAACATCCTATTCTATCAACAGCATATTGTGCGATAGTGTATATACGGTTGGAACAAAGAAAGTGGGATATGTGGTATTTAATCAGTTCTTAGGTACAAGTTCACAAAACGAGCTGGCAAATACTATCGATAAGTTTCAAGCCAATGGAGTAAAGTATTTAATTGTTGACCTGCGTTATAATGGTGGTGGATCTGTAGAAACCTGCGAGAAATTCAGCAGTATGTTAGCTCCTGTCTCGGCAAATGCAAAAACAATGTATACCTATAAAATGAATACGGCTTTAACGCAATATTATGCCAGTCAGAAAGAAAGCTTAACCACCAATTTTACAAAAACAAATTCATTCGAACCTACACAACTGTATTTCATTGTGGGTAGCGGTACTGCGTCTGCGTCCGAGCTACTTATCAATAACCTGCGTCCTTATTATACCGGCAATTTATTTTTAATTGGGCAGACCACTTACGGTAAACCCTGTGGTTTCTGGTCCACACCGATAGGTTATACCGAAAATCAAACAACAACAAAAGAAGGATTTGATCTTTATGCAGTTTCTTTCGAAATGTTCAATGCGAAGAACGAAGGAGGTTATTACACCGGAATGACTCCCGGAACTGCTGATTACCCCGGGGTCTTTGCTTACGATTCATACAACCTGACCTGGGGCGATGTAAATGATGCTTGTCTGGCACAAGCCATTAAACACATTTCAGATGGATCGTTTAAAGTATCTTCTGCGCCCTCAAAAGTAAAATCGGTAAATGTAACACCGCTTTCTACCATTGATCGTCAGTTTAAAGGTATGATAGATTTCCGGAAACACTTGAAATAGGAAATCCGCTGTTGAGCGTAGCGTAATCTATTCCCCTGCTGCTGCACGAATTCATCGTGTGGCAGCATTATTAAACCAACACAATATTCAGAAACCCTTTTCCTCCCTGCTTCTTCAAATTGTTATATAGGACTACCGAATATCAATTCCGGATTTTCTTGTTTTGTGCTGCTAGATATTAAACTATCATGATTAGTTATCACGCACCAGACATTACCGGACAATACCATTTGACAATCAGATATATCTGTATTTTAGAATGTACCCTCTGTATTTAAACGCGATAAATAAATCTCATCAGGCTTTATATTTCCGTCTAAGCTTTTAAAAACAAAAGGTATTCCTCTGTTTATAAAAACAGATCCTGCATTAGTCAGCAGTGTAATTTCATCTTTGTTCACTTTATCATGATCAAAACCCATTGTTCTCACAATAACAGCACCCAGACTTTTTAGATGTATCAAGACCAGTTGAATAATTTTTGCTTTCAACTCCATTGACAGATTACGGTCAAATAAAAACTGTTCAACAAAAAACACTTTACCCTCTTTTTGAGAATAAATAAAATATGCTTTAATCCGGCCGTCTTGATTTTTAATTTGCAATACAGAATAACTGAGTGATGAAGGATTCTCTGTAATTCGCCAGTTTAAAAAGTGTCTATCTAAATAAATACTATAAAGGTTATCGGGCAGGAAACTAAGCAAAATTTCTTCATCAATATCATTCCAAATAATCTCTTTACATGTTAGCTCACCATGTCTTTTATGGGTTAGTAGCCGCTTCAAATACGAGATCGTGGTCAAACCGCCAATTTGTATCTTCTGTTTTGTACCATTCGAAGCATTCAGACTTATTAAATGCCTGTAAGCGGCCAAAGGTTTAATAATATAGGTTCCTTGTTTTGAGGAAAAACAGTTTGTAAAATGCAATCGTTCGAATGAACTGACTGCATAAGTAAAAGCCCAGAGAAATTTTACATTCAGCGACACTGCTTTTAACTCAATAGCATCAAGCAGTTCCTTCAGAATATCACGATCCCGATACTGAACCAATGCTTTATTAATTAAAGCATCCTCGATCTTTAGTGTTTGATATACTTGTCCATCCGGTGATTTCATCGGAATAAACAAAGCCGACAAAGTTCCGGCTAATTCATCCTTAACAGAATCGTAAGCCATTATATATATGGAAGACTGATAACCGTCGTTAAAAAACTGCCATCTAAACTCATCAACAGAACCATTACTAAAAGGATTATAATGTGTCAGAATCGGAGTTCGCTCAAAAAGCCGTTTTAACTCACTAATATCATCCTGCTCTACTACTTTTATTTCGATCGACATATCTCTTATTGTTTTTTAATATCTGTTGAGTCTGTTCGGGTTATTCTGTTATATACATCAATATTGCTAGTTAACAAGGCATTATGATCTTTACAATAGCTTATAATCTGTTCATAAACGTCAAACCAACCCGTATACTTATAATCGGAAAATGAAGTGTTATGCCACAGAATATTCAAGACACCGTTGAATTTCTTCACTTCTTCGATTAATGCTATAACAGCCGAAACTGAATCTTGCTGCGAAAGTCCCATGTACTTTTTGAACATAAGACTAGCATCCATCACCATCAACGGAATTTCTAAAACCGGGGAGATTTCGTTTTTTTCAAAATTGTATAAATAAAACGGAAAACAGGTGCCTCGTCTAAATCCTATTTGTTCTGCAAAGCCTATCGATGTATCGTATTTCACACCTGCATTTTCTAACACACTCGCCGAAGCACATACATCGAACATTAGAAAGTGAAACCGGTTTCCTTCAATAGGCTGATCAGGAATTCGTGCAATATCTTGCTGTAATAATTCTGAATTGGTATGTGTTCCGAAACTGCCATGAACACCTATTTCATTGCCATTTCCTCTCAAACCCTGAATAACTTTCTTAATGCCTGGACTTAAAATGTCATAATCTGCATTTTTCCATTCTTTTACTTTACCTTTCCGCGGAAGAAAATAGAAAGTGGAATTCGCATTGTATTTTCTTTCCAGTCCCACAATTTTGCTAAAATTAAACCAGTCATCGTTCCCAAATAAACGATTCAGCATTAGCTTGGGAATCGAAAGGAACCGTTTCTTCTTAAACTCACTGAATGAACCTTCCAACCAGGCTCTTTTACAGACATCAATATCATGCGTTAAAGCAACTGCAAATGAATGCTCTTGCCAAATATTTTTTGAAGCTTCTCCTGTAATTTGACTGATAGCATCACCCAAAATATCAAAATAATAATCAACAACCGGAATTCCATCAATTTTCAATTTATGGATAAGGGTGCTTTCGTACTTCACTCTGCTAAAATCGTCTTTATCAGCGCTTGTATATTCATTCCAACCACTTAAGAAGTAAAAAGCAGAGGCTACAATATCATAATTGACAATGACCTGATTATCTTTTTTTGTAAGCACATCCTCTTTATCTCCATTGTTAAACAGAAAGGGGATTCTTATGTTCTTCCATTCTTTCCATACAATCTTATCTTTATCAATGTCTTTCTTGTTTTTCCAGAAAGAGTCATCTACGCTCTTGACAATACAGACCGTTGCATCTTGCTGACTTCCATAACCTATCTTAATATCAGCCGTATTAAAATATAATTCAAAATTCTTGATAAAATACTCAAATAAATTCATAATAGTCTTAATTTAAAGTGCGTAATTACAACTGCACAAAGTTAATTAAATAGATACAAACAAACAATAAAGTTGATTATTCTTATCGCGAATGTCGTTATAACGCACCAGGCTATAGTTACAATACTTTTCTCTGTTGCCATATCGTAAACTCTCAAGGAATATATCATTATATTCATTCCTTGTAAACACATCTATCCAGTCAACTACAGCAAAACTTACAAAACAAACACCTGCGGGATTTTTAAACTTATAATTTCTACTCATTATAGCTTAAAATCTACTGGTTACTACCTAATTGCTATTTTCTTGTACCTCCCACACGATACAATTCGTGCGGCAGCATATGAATTTCTATTGATTTACATTTTTAGTTCCATCATTTTACACTTATTTATCTAACCAATGTTTCTTCTGTTACAAAAAAAGCTGTAATTGAAATCACAATATAAATCAATAAACCAATAGTACCCCATGTTCTATCATCTTTTGTTTCATTTTGATATCGCTTTATTATTTTATCCAGATTACATAATAAATAAAAGTAATTTGGAATTAATATAATTGCAAACGATAATATCCCATCTATAACAGGATATTGAAAGTTTACCTTCAGTTTATAATAGTGATTGACCAAATCATAAATGGAAGAGATATTAAACATTTGTAAAACAATAAGTAATAGCATTGCGTTTAAAGCAGGAGTAGTATTTGTTTTTATCTTTGTTAGTGCTTTATACATTCTATAATAGAAATATTTCATATTCTCTCTTTTTTAACTTCATGTGTATAAATTTTTAATCATTATTTTTCAGGATCAAATTCAGTCCCTTTCCAATAATTTTGATACTTTTCATAGAATAATTGATGAACAGACTCTCCATAATTTAGAATATTATTCCACATGAATTTAAGATATTCATAACCTACTGATATTCCTATTCCAGATGTTCCTCCAACAATTAAAGATGTGGTGTTAACACCTATATTTAAATTTGTTTCTAAACCGGATTGTCCGCCTTTATATTCATAGGAGTTTATAGCAACATTTGCACCATAAATAATACCCGCAGCTACATCAGTTACTTTAAATGTTTTCCATACATATTGATTACTCCCGCTCCAGCCAGACGAGTAATATCGAACTTTTGATAAGTCTTTCCAGATTCCCAAAGTAGCATTATATCCAACCTTTCCGGCAATACTAGCTCCATAATCTATAGCCGATATTGCATTGCTTAATTGACCATAATACTCTTTCCTCGCACTATTCTCTACTTGCACTACCGTTTTTTGTAGGTTGCTTTCATAGTTTACGGACTGTGTGTTCATAAAACCGCCTTGACAATTTGCATAAACAGGAGAAAATGTCTTCCAATCGTTTGTTTGCACTCCAAACCCCGGTCCATAAGGCATTCCATTAGAGCCATTAGGAGCAATAACTGCACTCGTAGATAAGAATTGTGTATCTGTACCGAAACTTAATGTAAATCCATTTCCAAAAACATGGTGCAATTCTTGCATAAACGGAATAGCGATATTTTTCTTCCACCAACTACTAAATGATTTTCCAGTTGGATCCGTATACATCATCGGGTTATTCCGGGCATAAATATACCGGTTAAAATCATTTGTCAAGCCTGAACCCACAAACGGATCTGGTGCTAAGAACCTTGCCAGTAAAGGATCATACAGTCTCGCATTCATATTAATCAACCCAAACCCGTTCAATTGCTCATGCCCGGTATATCCCCGTTCTCCATGGAGCATTGCAGGTTGTGAACCTTGCGCATACACTTGCCAGTTTGCGGGATTCCGCATACGTCCCCACGCATCATAGCTGTATTCGGCTGCTAAATTACCACTATTATCCAAAATTTGAGTAATGTCTAGCTATGTTACTTTTTATAGAAAATGGTGAGCAATTACTCACCATTTTCTATCCTATATTATACAAATTTTTACTTTTTCTTTTTAAAGTCAACAACTGTTGTTTTTGATGCCAAATCATGCCACATACGATATTCTTCATCTAGAAATATTGAAAATGGGTCAATTGGAATTAACTTCATAAAATTTCGAATTAACACCTGTTTAAAACGTGATTTACTATCAGATTTAAATCCAATAATTTTGGATTTTAAAAGTTTTTTCCCTAAGGTGCGATAAAAAAAATAATCAGAAAAAATGAAGTAAATCAAATAAACAAGGAGTTGAATGATGACAAGATTATCATTTACTGGATTCTTTATCATTGTAAATGATACACCAATTAATAATTGGCTTAAAACACAAATAATAATTGAAATAATTAATATGATTGCCATATCAATATAGATAGAAAAAAATCTTCTGATTAAATAATTCATGATTCACTTTATTATATTAAAAATTATTATTTATATCCAAACTTAATATTTGCATTGATTCCTAAACCAAGTGCAAAATTAAATCCAAAATCAATTGTATGCTGTGTTTCATAGCAATTTTGATTATGATCGTAAAGATACGTATCGCTATAAAAAAGAAGATTGTAGCTTTTTGATTGTATATCACCCCAACTAAAAAATCCAGATGTTGGGTCATATGTTTTATCAACTCCACCAAACAAATTTAAAGACCATTCATTTCTTAATTCATTATCAAGTATACCATAGCTATATTCACCTTTATTCATAAATCCACTTTCATAAATTGCAGATTTCCATCCATTGTTATAATCAATATTAGCCTGCAAGATTGGGGTACTATTCTTTTCAATATCAAAACCAAGCTTGCCTCCTAATAATTTAATATTACCAGCAGCTTGAGCTCCATAATCAATCCTCAATTCAGATTCAAATATAATGTGATTTTCAGCCCAATTACTAATTTGAGTTTGATAATCAGAAGCCATTGACTTAAGACTATAATACTCACTTCTTGCATTTTGTTCTGCATTTACAACTGATTGATGCAAGTTGCTTTCATAGTTTACGGACTGTGTGTTCATAAAACCGCCTTGACAATTTGCATAAACAGGAGAAAATGTCTTCCAATCGTTTGTTTGCACTCCAAACCCCGGTCCATAAGGCATTCCATTAGAGCCATTAGGAGCAATAACTGCACTCGTAGATAAGAATTGTGTATCTGTACCGAAACTTAATGTAAATCCATTTCCAAAAACATGGTGCAATTCTTGCATAAACGGAATAGCGATATTTTTCTTCCACCAACTACTAAATGATTTTCCAGTTGGATCCGTATACATCATCGGGTTATTCCGGGCATAAATATACCGGTTAAAATCATTTGTCAAGCCTGAACCCACAAACGGATCTGGTGCTAAGAACCTTGCCAGTAAAGGATCATACAGTCTCGCATTCATATTAATCAACCCAAACCCGTTCAATTGCTCATGCCCGGTATATCCCCGTTCTCCATGGAGCATTGCAGGTTGTGAACCTTGCGCATACACTTGCCAGTTTGCCGGATTCCGCATACGCCCCTAGGCATCATAGCTGTATTCGGCTGCTAAATTACCATTATTATATGTAATTTGAGAATGCTGCCCTGTTACTTTTTTGTAGAAAATGGCGAGTATATGCCCATCATTTTCAACTTTTGTTCTTGTAAGATTCTATTTCAATAACACCAAATCTGAATATTGCGGTGTCAACCTTTACTCATTTTATAAACATATCCTCAAGGATAGTTTAACTGCGATTTGCTGAACTATTGATATTTAGCTCATATTTTTTTATACTTTTAGGTTTACTCCAAAATTTACAAAAAACATCTATTATATTCGGCATAAATATCGCTTTTTTCACACTACCATTCTCTTTATAAAATACTCTATAGAAGTAGAACATAAACCTTTTTACTACAACTATATCCTTGTTTGACACTTTTTTCTTACTTCTACATCCCTTAATTACAGTATAACTCTCATTGTAAGAGATGAAGTGTAACCTAGTTAATGGAATTACGGTTAAACAAAATATAAGCGAGAAAAAACTAAGAAGAACTCTTGCTGCCATATATATATTTAAAAAATTAAAATCAAAAAAAAGAGAGCAAATTAAAACAATTGATGTCAAATAAAAAAATGTCGTGATTATGTATTTATAAATAAATGTTAAGTTGCTTGACAATTTAATATCTTTCTTATCCATAATATGTATAATTAAAAATTAAAACCTAAATTTAATGACCCTGAAGCTCCATAACCTACTGCAATTTTACCAGAAATGTCAATTCCTACAAATCCATCAATGAAATTCCAATTGTTATCATAATTTAATTTTACTCCAAATACTCCAACAGCTCCAATTGAAATATTATTGGTTCTTTGTTCGGATAATCCGGAATAATCTATTGTTTGGTTATAATTAACTCCAAAACCGTATGCTACACCAAAATCGTATAATTTAATTTTGTCGTTGCTTTCTACATCAAGAGGCTTTTCTTTATTACTAAGACTACCTTCAACCACGACTGTACTATATGGATCAAGATTCACTCCGAGTCCATTTTTAAGTGTTACTGCAATTTGATCTCCACGTGTTATCTCTCCCTCCATACCTACATAAAAATGATTTTTAGCCCAACTATATGCATCGCTTGCCCAATTACTAATTCGTGTTTGAGAACTATAATACTCTTTCCTCGCACTATTCTCAGCCTGCACTACCGTTTTTTGTAGGTTGCTTTCATAGTTTACGGACTGTGTGTTCATAAAACCGCCTTGACAATTTGCATAAACAGGAGAAAACGTCTTCCAATCGTTTGTTTGCACTCCAAACCCCGGTCCATAAGGCATTCCATTAGAGCCATTAGGAGCAATAACTGCACTCGTAGATGAGAATTGTGTATCTGTACCGAAACTTAATGTAAATCCATTTCCAAAAACATGGTGCCATTCTTGCATAAACGGAACAGCGATATTTTTCTTCCACCAACTACTAAATGATTTTCCAGTTGGATCCGTATACATCATCGGATTATTTCGGGCATAGATATACCGGTTAAAATCATTTGTCAAGCCTGGGCCCACAAACGGATCTGGTGCTAAGAACCTTGCCAGTAAAGGATCATACAGTCTCGCATTCATATTAATCAACCCAAACTGATTCAATTGCTCATGCCCGGTATATCCCCGTTCTCCATGGAGCATTGCAGGTTGTGAACCTTGCGCATACACTTGCTAGTTTGCCGGATTCCGCATACGTCCCCACGCATCATAGCTGTATTCGGCTGCTAAATTACCACTATTATCTGTAATTTGAGAATGCTGCCCTGTTACTTTTTTATAGAAAATGGTGAGCATATACCCACCATTGTCACTTCTTTTCGTCTTTATTACTCTTAATTTTAAATATGTTGTTTTTATAATCTCAAAACTGAAATATTCCCAAAATTTATTTGGGGAATATGGTTCCCGTCAATACTCCATAAAGTATTGCTGAAAGAAAAGCCAACCATATTACAGCAATCAAGTATATAAATGCAAACCTTTTTTTTGGCATAGGATATTTTGCAATTATTTTTTTATACCTATCTTTATAAAAAATAAGAAAATAATTAAGAACAATAAAAGGAAAAACAAATACAAGAAAAAAATGTAAAAATCTATTTAAAGTTTCTCCGGGAAATATATTAATACTAAATTGTGGTACAATTATTATTTCAAAATATTTCAACCAGACTAATATAATCCATAAATTTATCCCGTTTATCGAAGATATAAAAAAAAGCATTTGTTTCCAATTAATTCTTTCCTTATGATGTTTTTTATAGTTTAAAATTACATCTACCCAAAAAGAGTAATATATATTTTTTAATTTCATATGCATCATTTTTATTTGAATTATATTGAGTTCTACTTGAATTAATATCAAATTATTGAGTCACTTTAAAAACCATAATCACCTGGATTTAATACCGTATTACCAAAACTACCTGAAATAGCGCAAGTTTAGCGAAGCGTAACTTGTGCTGGTAACCGGTATAGTTTATAACTGTGCATTTTGCCTCTACAGACACTAATCCATTTTTACCTGCAAAATCAATTGTATCACTATATTATTCGTCAAAAAGCATCTGTCCTGTTATTGTAGCTAAGCATATAAAACAGACTGCTTCCTTATTCCTGAATCCATTGTTACGATTCTCTGTTGCTTTCTTTTATACAGTTACAAACTGCTCTTGTTTCCAGCACAAGTTACGCTTCGCTAAACTTGCGCTATCCACAGCCTGTTCTCTTCATCCCACAACAGTTTACGTTCATTGCTTTTTGTGAATATTTTATCGGCATTTTTCTGCCCGATATTTACATATATCAGGTTTCCGTTAGCATCGTATCCTTAATCCTTTGTTTTGATTCTATGCTCATTTCTGTGTCATAAATGGTAAATATTAAGCATTATTTGACGTATAGTCATAATTATTATCCTTAATTACCAATTTTTATCTCTAAATATCAATTTCCCATCTTTTGATTTGATTAAACGAATATGTGTATTTTCATCGAAAAATAGATATAAACTATCACTAAATTTAGGACCAAAATCATTTCCATAAAATACATTCAAACTATTTTTCTTTCCATTAATTAGAATACTTTCTCTGCGAATAAACCTGAGGCCACCTTCTATATATTTTTGAGTTAAAAATGAGAAATGATGTGTCTTCGAATCTTTATAAGTTTGAAATATTTTATACTCTTTAGCATTTATACTATCAGAGCCAATAAAAACAGTTGAATCTTTTCTAAGTAAATTACAACTAACGTAAATAGTATTACTATTTTTTAAAAAATAAAATTTTCTAACCCTTTGAATATTTGAATCAATATTTGAATATTTCAATACAATGCTGTCTAAATGCCCACTTTCATTAATTTTATGACTTTGTGAGTTTTCAATTAGCGTAATATAAGTTAAACCATTTGAGACATTATTTATTCTATTTTTATGGCTATTTGTATATGTACAGCTTATTAATTGAAAGCAAAAAATTATTAATAAAAGCGCAAAATACATTTTTATTTTATTCTCCATCTTTAACGTTTTGTTTATTATTATTATCACCATTTTTTATTGCTTGATTCATTTTATTTCCACCAAACCCAACCTTTCATATATGCTAAATATAATTTGAACCCCTTAGATCCTTGACCCTTATTTTCTGCATGATTTTTATGATCTTCATGAACAGAACTAAATTTAGATTCGATACTAGCATTTAATTTTGAACCTTTAACAAAATTATTCTTTACAATTGTCAATTCTTTTTTGGCATGTAATTCTTCTTCATGTCCATAAGTATAAGCAGCTTCATAAATGTTTTGTTTATCAACATTGACATGAATTTTCATAGCAACTGAAGTTTCATCAATATCCCAACTAGTGGAACCATTCACATCATACATCATTAGTGTTTTTGTATTAAACTCCTTGCTGCCGCTATCAAAGTAATATGAAGCATCATAATTGGTACCATTACCTTGAAGCGTAACAGAATTACTATTATCTAAAGCAAATGTTTGTTCTCCTGACACATAGTTTTGGAGAAAATCTTTACCTGCATTCCTTAGTGCATCAGCATAAAAAATTTCTTTACTATTATTATCAAGTTGCAAAAAAGAAACATTTTGAAATTCAATATTTCCACTTACAGCATTAAATCTTTCTTTAAAGAAAAATATCTCTTTACCATTAGGGTCTATTAATTTCACTGGATTATTTAAGCAATAAACATACGAACTCACATTCGGATATTTCTCAGCCAACGGATCCTTACTTATCCACACACTTGTTCTCGGGTCATAATACCGTGCCCCATAATAATACAGCCCGGTTTCTTCGTCCAATTCCTTGGCATTGAATTTATACGGGGTACTCCAGGTACTTGTTGCCGCGCGTTCGTCAATAAATACTTCTCCAAACGGGATATATTCCAAATGTTGCACAATACCACCTGTTGCATCCGTTATCAGGGAAGAACTGACCAAATGATCTGAGTGGAAATAATATAAAAGAGCCCCTCCAATCCTTCCCAAAGGGGAGGTTATAAGACCCGCATTGCCTTGCGATGTATTTCATACACAACACCCAATGAATCATACCTGACTTTGATTTTACCTGTCAAATCAGTTAGCTTCGGTACGAAATTTTGTTTATTTGCAGTAGTATCTGTCAACGGGTTTCGGATGGTAAATATATCCGAACTTCCCAGTTTGCTTACTATCCGCTGGCTTCCCATGTAAATATGCTTGGTGTAATAACCTCCGTTATTCAGCACTAAATAAGGACTGATATATGCCGTAAAGTTTGTTGTTCCGGTTATTCCTCCGCTAAGTAACCCGTTTACATATACCCCTTGTCCACCACCGCTTTCTTTCACCGTGCGTTCTCCGGCAGCATCATACCAGTAGTTCGAAACAAAACCGTTATCACTTAACGCCAGAAGCCTGTTCTCCTCATCCCACAACAGTTTACGTTCATTGCTTTTAGTGAATGTTTTATCGGTATTTTTCTGTCCGGTAATTACATATATCAGGTTTCCGTTGGCATCATATCCATAATCCTGTGTCTTGATTTTGGCTGCCTGGCTCTCTCCCGTTG
>Ga0302271_10000033_pt1 | contig 104949 bp, 80 predicted proteins | sample III_Bog_N1_1_FD_198767 | JGI IMG/M metagenome (GOLD analysis project Ga0302271, IMG submission 198767) | Peat permafrost microbial communities from Stordalen Mire near Abisko, Sweden - III_Bog_N1_1 | ecosystem: Environmental > Terrestrial > Soil > Wetlands > Peat | place: Sweden: Abisko...
GAGAAACTCGAAACATTCATGTGTCAATTGGTAGTGAATACTACAACGACTGAGATAAACTCCATTTGCCGATACAGCTATATTTTTATAGATCCTTTTTGGACTATATTATAATTGCAGATGGTATTACTTTGTATTAAGCAAACTGATTCTACAGTATTTCTTGTGGAATCAAGTAAACAAGTTTAGTATTGTTTCGTATTTCTTAATTGGTTTATCTATATGCTTTTTTATCCTCATTAGTAGACTCGTAATGTCATATATCAATTGTTTGTCGCAAAAAAAAGGGATATTCTTTAGAATATCCCCTGACTGATTTGATTCTGAACAGGCAAAACATGTATTGAATTGTCTTTAAATCTTTGGTGTGTTTAAAGCTCTTTTTGTCGTTTTCTTTATTTGCCAGTAATAAACCCAACAAGTAGTTCCAAAATAAATTACTGTTTGTATCCATAAACTGAAATATTCGAACGAGATATGGTGTAGATCTGCACCAAGTGTATTGATTTTTATATAGCCCTGAGTTCCGTTGGTGGAAGGGAGCATCCATGCAAATGCTTTCCAGAAGCCGTTGATATTCGATTGTGGCCACGATACTCCACTTAGAAATAGGAGTATTAGTGACATAAACATAAAGATTATCAAACTGGTTTCTCTATGTGGAAGGAATACGGATATTGTCATGGAAAAAAATACGGTAGCCAGTAGGAAAGGAACCATTAACATCATAATGTCAAATGGAATGCCGATATGCGGTAAATTAAATGCACGTGGTATAATCATTAATACAAAAAACGACCAGGCAGCATATAATACGAAGTAACAAAAGCTTTTGCCTATGATCACTCTAAAAATTCCACCCCGATGAACTGATGAACTGACGAGGACATGAAACCTGTTTTCACCGCGTGATGTCCCTGTGATAACCCCAATACCAAGGAAGAGGGTTTGGAATATAATCAATATGAGTACAGCAGGCATTAAGAAACTTGCAAAGCCGGCTCCTTCATTATAAAGTATAGTACCTTCATATGGAATTGGGTTGGAAACGATTGTGGCAGACTCACCGGTAATGCCGTTTGCATTTAGTCTTTCTAACTGGATTTGATTGCTCATATTCAGTATGCAGCTACTGCAAGCTTGGCTGATGATTCGGTAGTACATAAAGCTGCTTATATCGGCATAAATCGAAACCGTAGTTTGATTACCTAAATTCAAATCCTTGCTGAAATTTGCCGGAATATACACGACACCGTGTACTTTTTGTTCATTATAAGCTTGCTTTGCTTCGGCTATACTGGAATATGTGCTTGTAATGTGAATACTCTGTGTGGCATCAATGTGGCGCAGTAGCTCTCTTGATTCATGACTTCGGGAGCAGTCTACAGCGGCAACCGGTACATCGATCAGTGTCTCGTTTTTATAAAGACTGCAATAAAGTATCGGGTAGGCGAGTGGTGCCAGCACGAGCATAATAATCACGCCGCGATCTTTAAACATAGTCTTGAACTCGCTTCTTATTACATTCAATATATCGTAAGTTATTGAAGTTATTTTCTTTAGTAATGGTATTTTTTGTTGAATATTCATTTCTAAACTTATTTAATTGGAAAATTTTGATTAATTGCTGCCTTCTTTAATCGGTTAAATACAAGAACTGGTAATACCAAAAATGAAAGTAATGCAATGAAATAAATAAATGAATAATGAATTCCTATTCCATTAAGCGCTTGATTGACATATATCTCAAAATAATGATGAATTGGGAAGAAATAGCTGAATAATCGCGTTCCGATTGGCATTTGTTCTATAGGGAAAGTTGATCCTGCAAATGTAACTCCTAACATGCCAAATACTCCTGCAAATGTAACTCCATCGCGAAGAACGGGTGTTATTCCAATAAATACAATTCCGACGGCCTGCGATGCTATTACTAACATAAAGGTAGCTAAAAACATCCAACCAATACTGGAATTTAACGGGTAATGCATATATTTGTAAAGAAGTATATTTCCAATTATTCCCAACATAGTAAAAATGATGGTGTATGGTAATAATTTACCTGTTAATGCGGCAAAAAAAGAATTGTCTGAGCTTTTAACCCACTCTTTGGAAGTACGTTCTTTGAATTCCACTCCAATTGGAAAAACAGTCATTATTAAAACCATTAACTGAAGAATTCCTGGTAAAATAACATTGAGTAAATAAGTACCATAGTTTGCCCATGGGTTCCCGATAAGATGCGTATCTAATACAATAGGTTGGATAATACCCCTAATTCGGCTTTCATCCATGCCTTTAGCTCTCAATACCTTTTGTTGCATTCCTATGGAAGTAGCAGCGCTCATGTATGTAATATCCTTGGAAATAAGTGATCCTGCAATCAGATAAGCATCATTTACATAAAATGTGATCGTAGGTCTGAGATTTGAAACAGCATCTTTTGCAAAGTCATGCTTTATTTCAACAAATGCATAAATATTACCCCGTTGCATTTCTTCCCGTGCTTCTTTATGGCTGTTTAATCGCATAACAATATGGGTGTGTTGGGTTACTTCCAAATTACGCGTAAATTGCCGCGATAGGGATGAATTATCCAAATCAACCACACCGATTGGCATTTTATTGGGTTGGCCTTCGTTGAAAAAAGTCAGAAAAAACACATAAGTAAACGACATGATAACAACCGTTGAAATAAAATAAATCGGGCGACTTACCATCCGTCTTAATTCACGGGCTAATGTATTTCTTATGGATATATAGATAGTGTTTGTTGGCATCATTAATTTAGTTATTATAATTACCTCCAATCCCTAAAAAAAAGTTTAAACTATATTCAAAAAAATATCTGCAATTTATGAGTTGAATATGTTTATGATAAGAAAGTAATGATTCTCATCTGCTTATTTTAAAGCCCGGCTTTAGAGAATTGAAAATTTATTTTACAGTTTCTTCAAACAAGGCAGTCATTCCCGGACGTAAATCAGCTACTTTTGCTACAGGTCGTGCATGTACTTCGAATGTCTTAACATCAAACTGTCCGGTTGTCTTTGTCGCTTTCCAGGTAGCATACGAAGCCAATGCTTTGATATAATTTACTTTTACTTCTACTATCTGGTTATTTAATGCCGGAACCTTAACTTTGAATATTTTGCCTATTTTTAGTTGTCCTAACAAATCTTCGCGAACATTAAAAGTAAACCAAATATCGTTTAAGTTAACAATACTCATAATTGGGGCTCCTGTTCCAACCAACTCTCCGCATTTCGGGTAAATTTCAGTAATCTCACCATTAATGGGCGATGTCAGTGTTGTTTCTTTGATATATGATTTTACTTCATTAACAGCCCCTTTAGCTCTGTCTACTAATGCCAGCGCTGCATCTTTATCTTCCTTTTCCGCACCGTTCAGAGCCATATCATATTGCGATTTTGCTGCATTGGCAGTGGCAACAGCTGCTTTATATTGTGCTTCTGCTTCGTCTCGTTTCTGGGCTGTTACAACCCCTTTGTCGAATAAATGCTGCACACGATCGAACGATTTTTTTGAAATGTCAACACCAACCTTGGCTTTTTGATACATTTCGAACGCACCTAAAATCAGTTCTTTCCGGGCTCCTTTGTTCGCTTTTCTGTCTTGTGCTGATGCTGCACTTTCAGCAGCATTGGCTTGCTCCAGTTTGGCTGAAAGTTCAGGACTGTCAATAATAACCAATGTATCACCGGCCTGTACTTTAGATCCTTCTTCCCCTTTGAACTCTTTGATACGTCCGGGTACTTTACCCGATATGCGTATTTCCGAAGCATCTGCTTCACCCTGAATAATTATAGGCTCGGGTCTGCTTATAATTATACCTACGATGAATATCAAAACTACGACTACTATTAAAGCTATTAAGCCGGTTCTTAGATCTTTATTTCCTTTTTTCATTGTTGTAGAAAAATTTAATACGTTTATATTTTGATTTTATTTCTTAAGTATGGTTGTTTGTGACTTTAATTCAGGAGCTTTAAGTGTTCCCAAAGATTTGGCCAGGTATAGATTGCATAGTTTTACGTCGATATTCGCATCTATTGATTCTGATTTTGCTGAAAGCCACGCTGTTTGTGCTCCTAACAGATCGGTTGATGTAATTACACCCTCTTCAAAGCCGTCTGTAGCATAGCGTAAGTTTTCTTCTGCTTGCTCGATATTATGTTGTGTCGAAACTTGCTTCTTTAAGCTTTCAGCTACTTTATACGAACTTTGCTTGATTTGAAGTTGCATTTTCTCTTTTGTTTCTTCCAATTCCAACGTAGCAATCCTGTGTTGTGATTTTGCTGCATTCAACGTATGAATTTTATCGCCAAAATGAAATAGCGGAATATTGGCTACAATGCCAACAGTAAACATGCCTGCGAATTCAGTTTTATAACCATCGAACGAGTTTGGGTTTGAGATTATATAATTACCGGTAAAGCCTATGTTTGGCATAAACCGAGATAGCATAATTTTTTCGTTCGATTTAGCTATGTTTTCCATTTGTTTCAATTCTTTGATTTCTGGACGATTGTTTAACGCTTCATCTATCGGAATAAGTGGTGTTACAGTTTGAGTTTTTAAATCTTCGTCTGCCAGAGTGTATACATCGTCCAGTGAAATTCCGCATAATTGGTTTAAAGCCATCCTTGATAGATTCAAACCGTCTTCCGCTTTTGTTACTGTAATTTCCGCTTCATTGAGTTTTACTTTTACTTTCAACTTCTCCGATTTCGTGGCTACTCCTTCCTGTACCATGACATTGATATTTGAATCGACTTGTGCTACCAGATTCCGATATTCTTTAGCTAATTTCACCTTGTTTTCAAGTGAAACGACGCGCCAGTAAGCTTCATCTACGTCTAGAAGTAGTTCTGTTACTTTGCTCTCTTGTTTTGCTTGTGCCAAATTCTCTCCATATTTAGCTATATTATAGAGTTCTTTGATTTTCCCTCCCATAAAGATGGGTTGTGTAAAACCGATTGAACCGACAAAAATGTTTTGTATGTCATATTCCAAAGCACTTTTGGGTAGTACTGTATATCCTGTCATTGAACCAGTGGTAAGGCTGTAGGTTGGTAATTTAGCATTTTCTGATAATAAGGAAATGTTTTTTTGATTCCAGGTGTATGCTCCGTTTGCTGAAAAGTTAGGCAAAAACTGTGTAAATGCTGCTTTTTTTAATTCATCTGCTGCTTTTACGCTCTCCTGTGCTATCTTTAGGCTCTTGTTGTGGGTGAGTGCCATTTGTCTGCAATCTTCCAATTGCAACACCTTTTGTGCATGCACTTGCATCGAAGCAATGATTGCAATCATTACGAATACATTTTTCTTCATACCTTGTTTTTTTATGTGATTAAGTAAACAATAGTTGCATAGGCAACTAAATGTTTAAATGAATTATTTCAAATTAGCCATTATTTTCTTTAGTACAATCCTACTGGTATTTAGCTCTTCTTCCGTTATATTGTTTAATGTCTTTGTGGCAACCATTTGCACAATTTCTGATGCTTTATGTTGTAGTGCTGCCCCGGAATCCGTCAAATGAATCAGGTTAATTCTTCTGTCATTGTGATCCGATACACGTGTTACCAGATTTCGCGTTTCAAGTTTGTCAATGAGTCTTGTCATGCTGGGCTTGTCTTTTGCCGTAATATCGCAAAGCATTTGCTGTGTTACTTTGTCTTTTCTCCATAAACAGGCAAGTACTGACCATTGTTCAGTTGTTATTTCCATGCCTTCATTTGCGAAAGCACGCAGAAAAGTTCTATTGATGGCTGTCGAAATTTTACCTACTAATATATTGAATATCTCATCATTTTCTAACTGAGTCATATGGTTGTGTATTTAATAGTTGCTTAAACAACCATACAAAAGTACAACTATTATTTTGAATAGTTTCTTCTTTTTGTATTATTTAACATGAAAATATATGGTTGGAATTATGCGTAGTATTAAAGAGGCGTTTTATCAGAAACTAAGTTGCTTTTTTTGCCCATAACTTATCTAATTCAGACAGTCCGTTTTGAATTGATAATTTTGGTTTGTTGTATTATTTTATGGAATGTGTTTGGAATAGATACAGGTAATAGAAAATAAATCATTGATTTTTATTGCTTTGAATTATAAATTGTCAATGAATTGAAAAAATATCGGGAACTATACAAACTTGAGATTTGAAAATGATAAATGGATGTTTAGTAAAGATTATGAACAATTTGGTCGCAAAATGGAGAATGTTATATACAAAGAAAGTCCCCAAATGATTCTCTCATTTGGGGACTTTCTTTGTAAGATATAATTTTTCTATTGAATATTATCTTCAATCAATTTGATTTTTTGTTCTATTTCGCTACTTTCTTTTTTCAACGATTCAATTTTTCGTTCCATTTCTTTGATTAACCCACCGCCTTTTTTAGAATTTGAAGAGAAAAATCCTATATTATTTTCATACGTTGCAATTTCTGATCTCAAATGCTCAAATGCGTGCATCAGCTTCTCACGTTCACGAAACAGTTTGTTTTCGCTTTTGCCGCTTAATTCTTTCACGTTAGAACGAAATGAATCCATACGTCGATTGGAAGAATCCATGTTTAGCGTCTCGAATTGCTTATCTACGGCTTCCCTGTATTCTTTGTATATCTTGTCCTTTTCTTTGAATGGAACATGTCCTATTGTATTCCATTCATTCATTAAAGTCCTTAATGCAGCCTGAATATCGGTTGTCTGATCATTTTTCTCAAGTGCTGTAATTTTCTCAATCAGTTCCTTCTTCTTTAATAGATTCTCGCTCTCTGCATTTTTCTCTCCTGAAATGTTTTTGTTCTTTTGTTCAAAGAAATAATCGCAGGCTGCAATAAAGCGTTTCCATAATTCATCGGAGTATTTTTTTGCAACAGGTCCGATAGTTTTCCATTCTTTTTGCAATTGAATGAATTTGTCAGCGGTTTCTTTCCAGTCTGTGCTGTCTTTCATTGCTTCCGCTTTTTCACACAACTCTTTTTTCTTTTCTGAATTTTGATTCAATACATTTTTGGTTTCCCTGAAGAATTCTCCTTTCGCCAAAAAGAACTTGTCACATGCTTTCCGATAACGGTCGTAAATTTTTTGATTTATTTTACGGGGGGCAAAGCCTATTTTTTTCCATTCATCCTGCCATGCAAGAAATGTTTTGGTTGCTTCATCCCATGTTCTGTAGCTATTCAGGTTGCTGAAATCAAAAGCTTCAATTTTTTCAACCAATGCAGTTTTGAGTTCGTAATTATCTTCCTCCTGCTTACGAATCGTATCGTAATAGCTCTGATGTTTTTTATTTATTGCAGTCGAAGCCTCTTTGAATCGGTTCCAGATTTGTTCTCTTATTTCACGGGCAACAGGACCTAGTTCATGCCATTCTTCATGCAATTTTTGTAATTGTTGGAAAGCCGAAAGTATATCTTCATCTTCAGCCAGTTTCTCAGCAGCTTCGCACAAAAAAATCTTTGATTCCAGGTTTTTCTTGAAATCGTATTCGCGTAATTCGTTATTTATTTTAATCAGATCCCAAAAAGACTCCTGATACATGTTAAATTGTTTCCACAGATCGGTGGAAGCCGTTTGTGGAACTGACCCGATAGTTTTCCACTTCTGTTGAAGTCCACGAAATTCGTTGATATGACTTGAAACGTCATCATTACTTTCAACGAGCACTTTCATTTGTTCTAAAAGTTGTTGTTTCTGAAGTAAATTGGCTTCCTTCCCTTTTTCAAGTTGAGCCATATACGCAGCTTTTTTAATGCGAAATTGATTCAATAATGCTTTAAAAGTTTCCTCAAGTTCATCTTTGTCTGCGATGAATTCTTCTTCCGGTCCACCTGCTTCAATATATTGTTTCTTTTGTTCTTCGATTTCAAGTTTTGTCTTTTTGTAAAACAATTGTTTGATGAGTTCCACTTCATCTTTTACAATATCCACTTCTTTGTCGATTAGTAATTTCAAAGCATCAATCAATTCGGCTTTAGTGTGGGAAGCATAATCCGGTTTGATCGATTTTATTACTTGCGGTTGTTCTACAACGACTGTTTCCAGGTTAGTATCTTCAGCTACTTCGATTGTTACTTCTGCTTCAACTGTTTTTTGAGCATCGGTTTCTTCTGAATTTTCAGTTACTGCTATAACTTCAGTCATCTCAATAGCTTCAGTAATTTCGCTTGGTACAATTTCAGGATCCTTGTTTAAATCAAGTGAGTTCATTTTCAATTTTTTTTTAGTGAATTTCGTTTTTGTATTTCTACAAAATATTCATGGTGGCCAATCTGCTAACTGAATAGCAAACACAAAAATAAGGCATTTTTTTTAATTATTGTTATCTCGAGTCAAAATAACTTGATTTTTGGAGTTTTAAATTCAAAAAAGCAAATTTGATATAACTTGATTTATTTCCTGTAAGCAATATATGTATTCGCTTGTTGAGCTGGATTTAATTGTATATCGTTGATACTGACATGTAAAGGACGTGTTACAATGTATTCTACTGCGTCAGCTATGTCATCTGCATTCAGCGGCGTTAGTCCGGCATAAACTGCATCGGCTTTTTCCTTATCTCCGTGGTAGCGTATCACTGAGAACTCTGTTTCCGCCATTCCGGGAGATACTGAGCTGACTTTTATCCCATGTTTTATCAAATCAATCCGCAATCCTTTCGTAATTGCATTGACTGCATGTTTCGAAGCACAATAGACACTACCGTTTGGATATACTTCTATTCCTGCAATCGATGATATATTAATAATGTGACCTGATTGTTGGTCAATCATCCCGGGAACAATTAATTTAGTTATATACAGCAGTCCCTTTACATTCGTGTCGATCATTTGTTCGTAATCGGCTAGATCGCTGTCTTGGAAAGGTGATGCACCAGCCGCAAGGCCTGCATTATTGACTAAGATGTCGATATGTTGAAAATTTTCAGGTATCGTCTGAAAAGCTTTGGTACAGGCTTCACGATCCCTTATATCAAAACAAAGAGTGAATACTTCAACGTTGAAATCTGAATGCAACTGATTGGCTAATTCATTTAATCGTTCCTCCCTGCGGCCTGTAACGATCAAATTATATCCTAATCCGGCAAACCGGAGGGCAATGGCCTTACCAAATCCAGAAGTTGCTCCTGTGATAAATGCTGTCTTCATAAAAATGCGAATTATATTATTAAAATAAATTGCATGAATAGGTGGCGAATATTTTTATAAACTATCTTATTCTGCACTTTTTCTTGCGTAGAGAGCGATGCTGTTTCAGATGCTTTTTAGTCCTGATTCACAATCTGTAAACTACTTACAAATTACTTACCTCTTACCTCTTGCCTCTTACCTCTTACTCCTTGCCTCTGTCTCTTACTCATCTTTCCCCTTTACATACTTTAAATCATGGCCCATGCGATTTTTCTTTGTCTGCATATAATAGGCATTGTATTGATTTGGTGCAATTTCCAATGCCACATTTTCGACTATGGACAATCCGTAAGCTTCCAGTCCAATTCTCTTTTTCGGATTATTGGTCATTAAACGGATTTTTGTAACGCCTATTTCCCGTAAAATCTGGGCTCCTACGCCATAATCCCGTTCGTCGGCATCGAATCCTAAATGTAAGTTCGCATCAACGGTATCCATACCTTCTTCCTGCAACTTATAGGCTCTTATCTTATTCATTAATCCGATTCCACGACCTTCCTGGTTCATATAAACAACCACCCCTTTTCCTTCTTTTTCAATCAGCTGCATGGCTTTATGAAGTTGATCTCCGCATTCGCAGCGTAATGACCCAAATATGTCACCCGTAATACAAGATGAATGTACACGTACCAATACCTGTTCATCTTTTTCCCATTCTCCTTTGATTAAAGCGACATGTTCCATCCCGTTTGAGATCTGACGAAAAGGGATTAGCTTAAAGTTGCCGTATTTTGTCGGCATGTTCACTTTTTCACCCATTTCTACCAACGATTCTGTTTTAAGTCGGTAGGCTATCAGGTCTTTTATGGTAATAATTTTTAAGTCGAATTTCTCTGCTATGATAAATAACTCAGGTAAACGTGCCATGGTGCCATCTTCATTCATGATCTCAATTAAGGCTCCCGCTGGAGATAAACCGGCTAACCGGGCTAAATCTACTGCGGCTTCGGTATGTCCTGCACGACGTAAAACGCCTTTTGTTTTAGCCCGTAATGGAAATACATGTCCTGGCCGGCCAAAGGTATCCGGTTTTGAAAGCGGATCTGCTAATGCCAAAAAGCTCGCTGCTCTGTCGGCAGCTGATACTCCTGTTGTACACCCCTCCAATTTGTCAACACTTACAGTAAAAGGAGTGGAGTGCATAGAAGTATTCTTATCCACTTGCATATCCAGCTCTAACTCGTCACAACGTTCTTCGGTGAGCGGAGCGCATACTACGCCACGACCATGAGTAATCATAAAATTGACCATTTCCGGGGTGATCTTCTCTGCAGCACAAATAAAATCACCTTCGTTTTCACGGTCTTCATCATCGATTACGATAACAAATTTTCCATTTTGTATATCTATGATTGCCTCTTCTATGGTATTCAAATTTGATTTCATATTGAATTAGTTTAGTTATTTGGCTATTATGGAATTAATTTTCCCTTTTACCATATTCCATATTTTAATATATTGCTCGGGATTAAACAAGGTGGCATCTGCTACGGCTTTGTATGTAATGAAAATACCAATAGGTAATAATACAGCTGAACTGAGCCACATTCCCTCGTACGTCGGCCATAGTGATTCCCGGGCCATTTTGTAACCGGTATTATCGATTATGTAATAAATGATAAACATAATTACCGAAATGACTACCGGCGCTCCTAAACCTCCTTTACGAATAATTGCACCCAGAGGAGCTCCTATAAAGAAAAAGATTAAGCAAGCAAATGAGAGTGTGAATTTTCGATGTCTTTCAATTTCATGACGTAATATATAACCTACCGGCTCATTCAGCAACATTTTGTTGTACTCAATTACATCTTTCATACTTTTAGCACGTTCAATGGCCTTATTGCTGACTTGTACCATCGCATGCTGATTAAGCGAAAGAAACAAAGAGTCTGCATCCAGTATCCTTTTGTTATTCCTTAAACTGTCATTTAAATGCTTCCCGATTATTAGTTCTCTTCCAAAAAAATGTTGATCAACGAGAATCTTTGCCTGACTGTTACTTCTTGAATCTGCAATTTTACTCACTGAATCAATGGATTGCGTCAGTTGCCTGAAGTTCTTACTTACATGTTGGTCTTTGAGCACAGATTCATCAAAACGGTTAAATTGCGTGTTGAAGTCAATCAGGATTTCTTTTGTCTTAAAGGTCTCCCGACGGTATGGTATGCTATTGGACGACTCGCTGATTCGCTGTTTTTTTAAGTTCTCGAAGCTTTCACCATCATAAAGTGAAAGTAACAGGTACTTATTATCTGCCGTGAATTGTACCCGTCCCGAGTCGGATACCATCACGGTAGCATTTTCAAACCCGCCCGAGAAATCGTAAATCATCAAATCTTTAAGTAAATGTTTTTCTTTGCCTCTAACATATATATTTATTCCTTCAATGCCTGAATAGAACTCACCAACAGGAATGTCGAACTCTGGAGATTTCTCTTTGAGTGAGAAAATAAGAGTCCACAATTTTCTTTGAGAAATCGGCATTACGTAATTGGAAAAATAAAATGCTCCTATACAAACTGCTGAAATGAAAAGTATGAGGGGGCGCATTATTCGAAACAGGGAAATGCCGGCCGCTTTCATGGCTGTGAGTTCGAAATTCTCACCCAGGTTTCCGAAAGTCATTAAGGATGCCAGCAAGATGGCTAATGGCAATGCCATCGGTACAAGCGATAATACTGAATAAACAAAAAACTCACTTAAGACAGACCAACCAATTCCTTTTCCTATTAACTCTGTCACATGCTTCCATAAAAACTGCATCAATAAGATGAAAATGCAGATGAGGAAAGTCATCAAAAATAGCGTGAAGAAGCGTTTGAATATGTAAGAATCGATTTTCTTTAAATGAAACATGCTCGTTTTTTTTTGGAGCAACAAAATTACTGCAAAAAGTTCAATAATCAAGTATTTGAGATGCGAATTTACTTTAACTTATTAATAATTAAAAACAATCATCTGTTGCCGGCCTAAATGCTTGTCATTAAAGAGTTACAATCTTCGGACCAACCGGCTAATTTGATTAGATATGCGAATTAAATATGAATCTATCTTACGTATTCATTCCTTTTAAGCGCAAAAGCCATTCAACTTTCGAATTGAACGGCTTTTGTGTTATTGCAAAATTGATCTGATTAATCAGTTTTTGTCATTCTGTCAAATACCTGTCTTCCTGCGTAAAACTTCAATTTGTTTGTCCCAGAGCAATACTAAATCCTCTTTTTCTTCAGGTTCTGCAAAATCGGTTATGACTAAAGCCAGATTTCCCGTCACTTCCATTATGGCTATTTCCAATTCAAAATAATATTCGGAATCTAAATCTTCTTCCCATTGAAAACGAACACTGGAATTCGTCTTTGCATGAATCAGGAATGCTATTTGTTCGTTCCCCTCCCAGGTAAAAGAATATTCGTTATCTTTAACGGTAACTCCATCGGCAAACCATTCAGCAAGTCCAAGCGGTGTACTGATTGAATTCCACAGGATATTAATTGATGCAGACTTTAGTTGGTATTCAATATTAAATTTAGTCTTTTCCATTATACATTTACTTACAAATTAAAAATGAAAAGAATTAATTTATTCTTTCTGTTTGCGTTCGCAATGTAGTTATAATTTCTGAAAAAACAAAATAAAAGTCGCTTCGTTAATACATATATTTATTATTTAGCCATTTAAGCTGTCTTTTTCAAAGCATAATGGTAATAATTGTTTCACATTTGTTAGTTGGTAAATATGTTTTGTTCCATAAAGTAAAATGGTTATGTCTTTTTCAAACCGAATTTCAGTTTCAAGTAAAACCTGGCGGCAAGAGCCACAAGGGGTAATCGGTTCCTCCAGAAATTTTTCGTTTGTATAGGCTGCTATGACAAGAGTCTTTACAGCAACTTCTGGATATTGCGCATTGGCATAGAACATGGCTACTCGTTCTGCACAAAGTCCTGAAGGATAAGCTGAATTTTCCTGATTACTTCCTGTGAAAATTGCCCCGTTTTCCAATTCTACGGCTGCTCCGACAGAAAACCCTGAATAGGGTGCGTAAGCTTTAACCACCTGCTCTTTTGCTTTGCCTATAAGCCGTTGCTTTGCGTCGTCCAGTTCTTCAAAATGATAAATCTCTACGTTAGTCTCTATTGTTCTACGTTGCATGTTCTTTGTGTGTCGATTAAATTAAATAAATTGAGTAAGTTTACACTGTGGATTGGATTAAAAAAAAGATTGAGTTCGTCAATTATAAAAAGGTAAGTTTCAATAAAACAACTTTCCGGTTAATCGATTTTCGAATCAACGAATGAATAACTCAACCAATCATCATTCCTGAATATGTACAAAAATAGAAAATTATCGAATTAGAATCGTCATTCTGATTAAATAGTTTTAATTTTGTAGCAAAATAATGCAATAATTTTCCGGAATGATATTCATGACTCGAACACAAATTACACTTACTTGTTTATTTATTAGTTTATTGTCTTTTTCACAAACGAGAAATAAGGCCTATCTTGCCTATATTGAGCAATACCATCAAATAGCTGAAAGACAACAAAAGGAACACCGAATTCCGGCCAGTATTATTTTAGCACAGGGATTATTGGAATCGGGTGCAGGGCTGAGTCCGTTCGCTATCGAATCAAAAAACCATTTTGGTATAAAATGTACTGACTGGACAGGCGCAAAAATCTATCATGATGATGACCAGAAAGGAGAATGTTTTCGCAAATATGATCAGGTCGTTGATTCTTATGAGGATCATGCTCTGTTCCTGAAAAACAGACCCCGTTACTCATCTTTATTTAATCTTGATCCAACCGATTACGAAGGTTGGGCATACGGATTGAAAAAGGCCGGTTATGCTACGGATCCGACCTACGCATTTAAGCTTATATCCATTATCGAGGGATATGATTTACATAAGTTCGATTTAAATCAGAATTCAATCGGATATTATACGAAGGTTGATAAAAACGGGCTGAGTGTTACCGGTAATCACCCCTCTATAGGCTCTATTAAAGCATTTGCAAGTCATAATGTTGTGGAAGTGAATGGCGTAAAGTTTGTTACTTCAATTTCCGGTGATACATATGCAGGAATAGCCGATGAATTTAAAATGACTGATGAGCAAATAAGAGGTTATAATGAAGTAAACCCCACAAGCGAATTAAATGCAGGTACGCGGGTCTTCATTTCAATGAAAAAGGAAAAAGCTCCTAAGAATTTTGAAACTCACGCTGTTCAGCCAGGTGAATCGATTCACAGTATTTCCCAGGATTACGGAATCAAAATATTAAGTATCTATAAGTTGAATAAAATTCCTTATTCTGAAGGCGTTAAGCTGGGCCAGGTATTGAAACTTCGTTAATAATTTGAGTAATCAGTTTTTTTTATTCGTGTAATAAGCCTGTAAAACAATGAGGAAGAAAAATACAGAATTGTTGAGTGATGTTATTCTTCAGGTGTTGAAAGAACAACATTTAGATAAACCGTTATTCGAAAAGCGATTGATTGATGCGTGGCCGTTGGTTTTGGGAAGTAATATCGTGAAATACACTTCCGAATTGAAAATCAAAAATAAGGTGCTTTATGTTAGTCTCACTTCTTCTGTTTTACGTCACGATTTATTCCTTTCACGCGATGATATAAAAAAGTCCCTGAATAAGCAGGTAGGAGTGGAGGTAATCGTGGATATTGTTTTTCGTTAATATATCCCATTGCACAAATTATAATGAATCACGCGAATCATTGCTTTCGCACTTTTGATGTTCAATGCTCAATACTCTCCATATGAATTATCGCGAACATCTTTCCCGGCCACTTTCTCACCGTTTTATCGATCTTTTGGTGCAGGAGATTTTGATAAATCCTTCCGATAAGGATCTTGTTTTCCAACTGATCTTTGATCCGGAGATAAAAGTAGCATGGCGTGCCGCCTGGGCTTGTCAAAAGATAAGTGAGAAGCACCCTCAATGGTTCAACGGTTCGCAATTTAAGATACTGGCAACGCTGTCAATAACAACTTCACACGGCGGCCTGCAACGTGGCTGTCTATCCATTCTCAATAACCTGCCTGTACCCGCCGAAATATCCGTCGAATTTATTAATACCTGCTTTGAGCGGATGGTATCGCCTAAATCACCGATTGCCGTACAGGCACTTTCCATGAAAATGCTTTTTCGTATTTGTGCTGTCGAGCCTGCTTTTAAGTCTGAATTGATTGCAACTCTCGAAAATATCGATCCCTCCGATTATTCTGCCGGATTTAATTGTACCCGAAGGAATGTGCTTAATTCATTGAAAAATAAGTAGTTTTCGTTCTCGTAAAATGAATCAAGCCGGAAAAATTGCACTTGCCTCCAACTTCCGTCGCATTTAAAAGAAAATCTCCTGCTCTCCGGATCATAACTTTAGTGGAATGGTATAACACCACCACCAAGAAGTTTACTCAGGCATATAATTTATTGTTTTACACTAAATTGATTCCTGTTTTGTCTTCAGCTCGCTTTATCTCTTGTCCCTGTTTTTTTATGAACAGTTTTTTTGCAATCTTTCCCTTTTATTCGCTCTTAGTATGGAGGGGGTTCAGAGGGGGTTCAGAGGGGGTTCAGAGAGGGTTGGGAGAGGTAAACCTCTTCCAGGCCTAAATCAACCCTCTCTGAAATCTTGCCGATCCTGCTTTTTACCCAAACCTTTGCCGATCCTGTTTTGTGTTGATTATATTCTTTTGTCTGTAATTAGGACCTGCTGTCGGATTTTGAAAAATAGTTGGAGGATACCAGAACGTTGATTAAAAGGTTCTTAGAACAGAATGTAAAAATAACTTTCTGCCGATCGGGTAACGAATTAGAGGACTATTGAATGAAACGATGGCCTGTTTGCAGAATAAATCAGTTAACGGGTTGACAAGTTGACAAGAGTACAAGGATTTGTCTTTTTACTCCATTAAAAAGAAAGAATACAGACTTGCGGGTTAATCCGACAAAGTTTGGCAAATTTGAAAAAAAGACTTCAACAGGAGCCTGTTTTTAGTTCTTTTTATCGGCATTTCCCTGAAATATTGTTTCGGATATTTATTCTATCGGGTTGAATACAACCGGATAGAATATTCTTAATATGATAACAAACAGTTGGTTTTATTTTATTAAGATGAAGTAAATTATAGAAATTGCACATTTTAAAGATAAAAGTGTTACTTTTGCGTCGATATTCAAGAGGCTATATTGCATCTTATTACTTTAAGTTTAATTAAAAAAAAGTTTTTATGACTTTAAAGAAAAACATTCTGGCTTTACGACAAAAAAAGGCTATTGTTGAAAAAGGCGGCGGAGACAAAGCTATTGAAAAACAAGTAGCTATGGGCAAAATGACTGCCCGTGATCGTATTCTTGCGTTGTTGGACCCTAACTCATTCCACGAATACGACCTCTTCGTTGAACACGAAGAACAGAACTTCGGAATGGCAAGTAAAGTATTAGCCGGTGACGGTGTAATTACCGGTACAGGAACAATGAATGGTGCTTCTATTTGTATTTATGCACAGGATTTTACGGTAATGGGTGGTTCGTTAGGACTGAAACATGCACGTAAAATTACCAAAATTATGGATCATGCACTTAAAATGAAAGTGCCATGTATTGGAATAAACGATTCGGGAGGTGCCCGTATTCAGGAAGGTATTGGAGCTTTGGCCGGTTATGGCGAAATTTTTTATCGTAATACCATGGCTTCCGGTGTGATTCCCCAAATCTCAGTGATCTTAGGTCCTTGTGCCGGAGGTGCTGTGTATTCTCCAGCTCTAACCGACTTCGTTTTTGTAGTAGAAAACATTTCTAAAATGTTTATTACAGGTCCGAATGTGATTGAAACAGTGCTGGGCGAAAAGATTTCTCAGGAAGATTTAGGCGGTGCGCGTGTTCATGCCGAAATTACAGGAAATGCTCATTTTTATGCCTTATCCGAATTGGAATGTTTTGAGCAGATTAAGAAACTGGTGTCATTAATTCCTCACAGTAATCTTCAGAAAGCACCAAGTGTTGAACCAAAGGAACCGAAATCGAAGAAGAATATCGATAATATTGTTCCATCCGATCCAAAACAACCTTATGATGTTCGTGAAGTGATTCATGCTCTGACCGATGACTCTGAGTTTTTGGAAGTTCATGAGCTTTGGGCAGCAAATATCGTCATCGGTTTTGGCCGACTGAACGGTGAAACGATTGGTTTCGTTGCCAATCAACCGTTGTATTTGGCGGGTGTACTTGATTGCGACGCTTCAGATAAAGCAGCACGTTTTATCCGTTATTGTGATGCCTTCAACATTCCGATAGTTACCCTGGAAGATATGCCGGGCTATTTACCGGGAGTAGATCAGGAGCATGCCGGTGTGATCCGTCATGGTGCTAAAATGCTTTACTCTTATTCGGAAGCTACGGTTCCTAAGATTACGGTTATTCTGCGTAAAGCCTATGGCGGTGGTTATATTGCCATGAATTCACGTCACCTGGGTGCTGACTTTATGTTCGCATGGCCAAGTGCTGAAATTGCCGTAATGGGTCCTGAAGGTGCAGCAAATATCATTTTCCGTAAAGAAATTATGGAAGCTGAAGATGAGAATGCTATGCGTCAACAAAAAGTGCTGGAATATATTGAGAAATTTGCAAATCCTTATGTTGCAGCTTCAAAAGGCTATATTGATGCCGTAATCGAACCATCTGAAACACGTGAATTATTATTGCACGCGTTGGAAGTATCGAAAAACAAAGACGATCATCGTCCGGCAAAAAAACACGGTATTCCACCATTTTGATGTATAATTAAGTTATTTACAATCCGTCAAAGGCCGGATTTGTTTTTACCCATTATCGTTACACTTTATTTTTAAAGAAATGGTAAGAAGTAAATTACAAAAATTGTAAATCAGTAAGTATACATGTAACTAAACAAACAAATATGGAAACAGAAAAACCAGAATATGTTGATTTTGCAGTCACAGCACGTAAATACAAAACTTTATTGACAACAAAATATAAGAACCGGAAACCCTGGACAAATCCAAGCCCGTATGATATTCAATCTATTATACCCGGTACCATTCTTAGTGTTTTTGTTAAAGAGGGTGATGTCGTGAAAGAAGGGGAACCAATTCTTACGTTGGAAGCAATGAAGATGATAAATCGAATTGAAATGCCTTTCACTGCTCGTATTAAGAAAATAAATGTTGAAGTTGGCATTCGTATACCCAAAGACTCTTTAATGATCGAGTTGGAAGCGGTAGATGAAGAATAAGACTTCTTTCATACAATCAAAAACGGTCAATCATGCAAATGATTGACCGTTTTTTAGTCGTAATAAACCCTTTGCAAGGTTATGTAGGCAGGTTATCTGCCATATCTTGTTAATCATTACCAAAACCCTGTCTGAATAAATGTTATGTTTTTTAAATTCTAAAAACAGATACAGATAACCAAAGAAGAGAATAAAACGTTTGATTAAGACAGGCAAATTTTAAATTTCAAGAAAACGTAGACAATAATTTTCTTCAAAATTGCGAAAAGAAATGACTGAGGAGTATAAGCTAAGACGAATTGTAATAATTACGACAATTATTTGTCATATATATTACATTAACGAGTTTAAGTTTATTGAAACTAATCTTTTGATTATTAATAATCTATTAAATATGTTCTTTTAAATAATTTATTAAATCTATTTATAGTCATAATACAGGCTGATTTAACATGGCATTTGTTTTAATAATTTGAGGTGTTTTGAAAGATTTATTGTATCTTTGCGAGTAAGAATTTAAGAACACTTGCTTTCATTTTAAGCCTGTTCTGTTTTTGTTTATTTGTTGTTCTGTTTACGCCTAAAAAGTTCAAGGTCTAAGGGTTGATTTTTTAGGTAAAGATTTTTTTCTTTGTTAGGTATAATTTGTAGTAATTGTTTCTTGATGACAGATTTTAAAATTGCGGTTGTGGGATTGGGCTATGTAGGTTTACCTTTGGCCATTGAGTTCGGAAAAAAATACAATGTACTTGGTTTTGATATTAATAAAACAAGGGTAGAAGAACTCCAAGGAGGTGTTGATCATACATTAGAAGCCGATTTAGATAGTTTGCTTGAAGCAACCAATCTCAAAAAAATAAATTCCGACAAGGGACTCTCATTTTCCAGTAATGAGCCTGATTTGAAAGATTGTAACATTTATATTGTTACAGTACCAACTCCAATCAATCGGTTCAATATGCCAGACTTACGGCCGTTGGTCAAAGCTTCAGAAATGCTGGGACGAGTCATAAGTAAAGGAGATATTGCCATATACGAATCTACTACTTATCCCGGTTGTACAGAAGAAGACTGTGTGCCGGTGATTGAAAAAGTCTCGGGGCTGAAATTCAATACAGATTTCTTTGCCGGTTATAGTCCTGAAAGGATTAATCCGGGAGATAAAGTAAATACCCTCACCAAAATAAAAAAAGTAACCTCCGGCTCTACTCCTGAAATTGCTGACATTGTAGATGGATTATATGCATCCATTATTATTGCCGGCACCCATAAAGCCCCCAGCATTAAGGTGGCGGAAGCTTCCAAAATTATCGAAAATGCTCAACGGGATGTGAATATATCCTTTGTAAATGAACTGGCACTTATTTTCGATAAGGTAGGAATTGACACCAATGATGTGATTGAAGCAGCCGGAACAAAATGGAATTTTCTGAAATACCGTCCGGGTCTGGTAGGAGGGCACTGTATCAGTGTCGATCCATATTATCTGGCCAGCAAAGCAGAATCGTTGGGATATGTACCTCAGGTGATTCTTTCGGGAAGACATGTTAATAACAGTATTGCCCCGTTTATCGCTAAGAAGGTGTTGAAATTGATGATCCAGAAAGATCAAAAAATAAAGTGTTCCAACGTATTGATACTGGGAGTCACTTTTAAGGAAAACTGTCCGGATATTCGCAATACAAAAGTGATTGATATTTACCATGAGTTATGTGAATTTGGAGCAGATGTTGAGATTTATGATCCGTGGGCATCGGCAGAAGAAGTAAAACATGAATTTGGAGTAGATATAATAGATAAATTAGACGTAAATAAAAAATATGCAGCTATTTTGCTTGCTGTAGCACACGACGAGTTTAAAACGATTGATTTCGAAAAGTACTATAAAAGCGGTGCTGTTATATTCGATGCCAAAGCAGTGATAGACCGGCGGTGGGTGGATGGAAGGCTGTGATTAGTTTGTAGTAAGTAGTAGAGCTTAGGGTAGGAAGTCTGTAGTAATGAACCAAAATCAAAGGTCAATGAATAAAGTATTACGGACCAAAGTCCAACGATATGAAAGATTTAATTATCAGGAGAGAATGAGATTAGATAAAAATATTATCTGGTTTTTTAAGCAATGAATTGTTGATATTAATCCGGATGTGACTTTTTACTTATTTGGTTCCCGAACGATTGATGATGCAAAGGGTGATGATATTGATTTGATGATATTAACGAATAACACGGTGGATATAAAAATGTTCAGACCGATTCGTATAGAGTTTTAAGTAATGGGAACATAATAATGTCGTATTTATTTAGACTATTAATCTGTTTGTGTATTTTGTGACATTAATTGCCGTCCCATTTATGGGACGGATTAAATTAATCTCAGCAACAAGGCTTTAGCCGAAATTTAAATACTATTTGGCTAAAGCCAATTCTTACTTATGTATTCTTAACCGTCCCATAAATGGGACGGCAATTAATTTTAGAAATGCGACATTTTATTATTTGCATTACTTATAAGAAGTTTGGTTGACAAAAGATTAACCTTGTTAACTTTACTTATGACGATAATTCCGTGTTTAAGCGACTAATTCAAACGAATGCTATTGAGCTATGAAAGATAGTGGTTGATTGATTGATTGGTTGATTGGTTAATAAAGTATTGTGATGATGAATCAAATTAAAATTCGTGTTATTCGTATTAAATTCGTGTAATTTATTTCTAATGTAATTTTTATGAATGATGAACTTCGTTGGTATGCAGTTTATACGGCTCCAAGGGCAGAGAAAAAGGTAAGCGAACGATTTGCTCAGGAAGGGATAGAGCATTATCTACCGTTACAAACAGTGAAACGTCGCTGGAGTGATCGGGTTAAGGAAGTGATTGTGCCGGTGGTAAATGGTTATATTTTTGTTCATATATGCCAAATTGATTTTATTAAGGTGACTCATGTTTATGGAGCCTTAGCTTTTGTCCGCGAAGGTGGACAACCGGTGGCAATACCGGAGAGTCAACTGGAGAGGTTACGCTTTATGGTGGAAAATTCCGATGAGCCGGTGGAATGTAGTCAGGAATCCTTTGAACATGGTGAATCCATTATCATTACCAAAGGGCCGTTAGAAGGAATGATCGGCGAACTGGTTGAGATAAAAGGAAAACATAAAGTGGTGATACGCCTGGAACGATTTGGATGTGCTATTACGACGGTGCCAATTTCATTTGTAGAAAAAACGGTGGCAGTTCATAGTTAAAATTGCCAATTGATAGGTGATTTTTTTTTGTATCTGATGAAAAAAGAGTCAGGTATGATGTGTAAGATATTGTACCTTACTTGATATTATTGAAATGATGACTTGTTGATAAATAAAGGTTAAATACGGCCATTTTTTAATAAAGAATACGTATCTTTGCAAAGGTAAAATATGTATTTTTATAGCTCTCGAAGACGCCGGCAATCTACCGATAAAAAATTGTAAGGATGAGTGAGATAAAGATGGATATACCTGGTTGGGATAATATAACAGTCTTCTTTGTTTAAAAGAGAACCTTTCCACGCTGTTCTTACTTTTATTCCCTTAGGAACTTTCTTCAGTAGAAAGATGGTGAAAAAAGTTTTTGAAGGTGGTTAAGTCGAAGATTGTATACGTTTTGTAGGCAGTTGTATCTGTTATTTATTTTCAACAGCTTAAATATATTTTAAAATTCATACTTCAAAATAATAAAACATTCGTTACTTCCGTTTGGGAGTGACGAACATTGTTGTAGGTATACTAACACATTGATGAGGTCATTTGCTTAAAGTCGGCCAAACTGGTAATAAAAACTATAAACTGTACTAGGTGCAATTTACCCACTATAAACTATACACAAATCTATGTATTCCAAAAAATCAAATCTTGCCGTACTTTTTATCTTGGGCATACTGCTGTTAAGTTCCTGCTCTGAAGTAAAAAAAGTAGCTTACTTTCAACATTACGGGACATCTGCGGATTCATTGAAACAGCTAAAAACTCCAGCAGATTTATATGACGCCCGTATTAAACCCAAAGATCTGTTAAGCATCATGGTTGTTACTTCGGAACCTCAAGCTTCAAGTATCTACAACCTGATCGTTCCTCAACTTTTTGATCCGACAAGTACAACTAGTTCTAGTACAACTTCTATGCCAGCCCTGCAAACTTATTTGGTGGATAATGAAGGAACCATTAACTTTCCTGTTGTTGGACGATTGAAGGTTGCCGGCAAGACTCGAAAGGATGTTGAAAAAATATTGCAAGAAAAGCTTGCTTCTGCATTTAATAAAGAGTTACCTATTATTACTATACGCATTGCTAATTATTCGGTGAATATAGTGGGTGAAGTATCAAGACCTGGAAAGTATGTTACGGTTAACGATCGAATGACGATCTTTGAAGGCCTGGCGCTAGCGGGTGATATGACTGTATACGGAAGACGGGATAATGTAAAGGTTTTGCGGGAAAATGCAGATGGTACAAAAAAATACCTTACGCTGAATATGAATGATAAGAATGTTATTTATTCACCGGCCTATTATCTGGAACAAAACGATGTGGTATATGTAGAACCAAACAGTGCAAAATCAAGGTCGTCGAATATCGGAGCAGAAGAAACGCTTACTATTTCTGCCTTGTCAATATTGATATCCTTAACTTCACTCCTTGTAAATATATTGAAATAAATTAGCGAATTTGTAACTAAACAAAACTACTAATTCCAGTTCTTATTAATTTATAATTTAAAAATTCATATGAATACTTATCACGAAACTGAAGAATACGAAAAAGAAAGCGAACAGCAGATTGATTTGATGGGCCTGTTTTTCAAATACCTGTCCTATTGGAAATGGTTTGTAGCTTCCCTGCTTGTTTGTATTCTACTTGCCGTACTTTACCTAAAAACGACGACTCCTGTTTACAACGTGACCTCCACGGTTTTACTGAAAGACGATAAAAAAGGAAGCGGCAGCGGGATGGATCTCAGTGCGTTGAAAGATTTAGGCATGATGGATATAAAAAATAATGTGGATAATGAACTGGAAATATTAAAGACCTCTAATTTAACGGAACTGGCTGTCCGTGATTTAGGGCTCTATGTCAGTTATACCGACATAGGCACCTTTAAAAATAAAAACCTTTACGGCGAAGATTGTCCGATTCATATAACGTTGCCTGATGCAGTGTTGGATACATTGAATCAAGGATATAAATTTAAAGTTTCAGCGATTCAACATGGAGGTTTTGAATTCAGCGGGACTTATGAGGATAAAGATTTCAACATAAAAGCTGCTTACAACGATTCAACGGCTATTTTACCTTTTGGGAAAATTTATTTCAAAAGAACAGCCTCTCTATCATCGGATACCAAGACAATCGACGTCAGTATACAATCTCCGGTAAAAGTAGCAGACAATTTCTTGGCAAGTACAACTATGGATCTGACTTCCAAAACTACTTCTGTGGTTAATATTACACTTAAAAGTACGAATGTAAAGGCTGGTAAAGATTATCTGAATGAGTTGATTAAAGTCTATAATCGGGAAGATATGGAAGACCAGAATCAGGTGTCCAGTAATACGAATGTATTTGTTGAAACCAGGCTTGATTCGCTGGCTATCGAACTTAAACGGGTAGAATCACAAGTTGAAAAGTATAAACAACAGCAAGGATTAACCGATATAGAATCGGAAGCTAATCTTTTTATACAAAAAACAGGGGATTACGAACAGAAACGCCTTGAAGTGGAAACACAATTGGCTATTGTTTCTGATATCGATGAGTATATCCATAAAAAAGAGAATCGCTATCGCTTACTTCCTTCAGGTACAGGTGTACAAAGTGAAAGCCTGAATGGACTGATAAACGATTATAATAAATTATTGCTGGAAAAGAATCGTCTCTCACGGACGGCTTCACATTCGAATCAATCTATGTTAGACCTTACTGCACAGATTGACGGCATGTTTACTACGCTTCAGGGCAGTGTGAGAAATGAAAAACGGAATCTGCAAATTACCAGACAGGATCTGGTAAAGAAAGACAATGAAAATGCCGGACGTATTAAGGCTATTCCACGTCAGGAACGTGAATATACGGAAATAAAACGGCAACAGGAAATAAAACAAACCCTGTATTTGTTTTTACTTCAAAAGAAAGAAGAAAATTCCCTGAATATGGTGGGAGTCGTGCCGGGTGCTAAAATGATTGATAAAGCTCGCAGTAATGGTATTCCGGTATCACCAAAAAAGCCTATAATACTTTTGCTGGCTATTGTATTGGGCATTTTGATACCAATACTCGTATTGTATATCCGGAATTTGATGCGTTATCATATTGAGAATAAGGATGAATTGGAAAAAATATCAAATGTTCCTATTTTGGGTGAGATTGCAAAAAGTGAACAGACCGGAAATGTCGTCATACGTGAACGCAGTACGAACAGGTTTACAGAGATGTTCCGACTGCTCCGTACCAACCTGTTGTTTATACTGGGTGATAAGGAACAAAAAGTAATCAATGTATTGTCGAGTATCGGTGGAGAGGGAAAAACATTTATTTGTATTAATCTTGCCATGAGCTTATCACTTCTGGATAAAAAGGTACTGATTATCGGACTCGATGTACGAAAACCAAAATTAGGTGATTATATTGGAATGGATAATAAAACCGGCATTACGTTGTATTTATCAGGTAACCTGAATGAATCGGAGCTTATCCGTCCATCGGGTATTCACCCAAATTTATCGATTATTACAGCCGGTCCGGTACCTCCAAATCCTGGAGAATTAATGGCTAAACCGGCATTGGACACCTTAATTGCCAATTGCAAAAAGAAGTTTGACTATATTATTATTGATACGGCTCCCATTGGGATGGTTTCAGACAGTTATTCCCTGAATCGATTTGCTGATGTGAGTCTGTATGTAGTTCGTGCCGATTATACTCCGAAAAAGAATATCGAAGATGCTACTATGTTGTTTAAACAAAAGAAAGTAAATAGAATGTATTTTGTACTGAATGCTGAGAATTTTAATAAAGCATCCTACCGTTATGGTTATGGTCGGAAATATGGGTATGGTTACGGTAATAAGTACGGATATGGATCGGGGTATGGTGAAGATGAGAAATAGTATTTAGTAGGTAGTAGGTAGCTAAAATAACAACTTAGTATGGCCGTTGATATTGCAGTGATGTTATAATATTGTCACAATAATATCATATGCATATCACAGTATTATTTAGGACTGTGTGATATCACAGTAACAGATAACTATTGGTTGATCAATGCAGATCTTTACATATAGGCGACAAAAGGGTGAATTGGCATCGTATTTAAAAATTACTGATATTATTTATAATGATTATCCGCAAATTGTCCTATTATAAATTTTGGATTTGAAGTCTGGAGAATAGAATACGGCAGTAATCATATAGCAATGAGTGAAATTATTGCATGGGTATTTGGAAAAAGAGATTATAAAACAGCAAAGAAATTAAGGGGGAAAATAACTAAATTACACCTTAAATTTTGGTGCGATTGCTACTGGTTATTGAAATTCGTTTTTTTAATTACTTAGTTCTGATAATCAAATTGTTTACAAAAAATATACAATTGGTATTGAAGGAGATAATTGTAGATTTAGGATTAGAAGAGTGATAAGGAAAATTTGTTGCTTTTCTAAAATAATATTCAATTATATAAACGCATTACAGCTGGCTTTTTTTACATCAACTACGGATATGTCTAATCTAGCATGTTTAAAAAACCCCTTAGATCTTTCAATTTTAACTTAACATGGCAGTAAATTGAACTAAATTTTTATGGAAGTAAATAATAAAAAAGTAGCAAAAAACACTATAATACTATATGGGCGCATGCTCATATTAATGTTTATAGGTTTATTTACTTCGAGATTAATAATACAATCATTAGGTATAGTTGATTTTGGAATTAATAATGTTGTCTCTGGTATTGTACCAATGTTTTCGTTTGTGGTTGGAGCATTGGGCGCGGCTACATCAAGATTTATTACTTTTGAATTAGGCACTGGAAATACTAAAAAATTAAATCAAGTTTATAGAACTGCTTTTACTAATCATATATTTCTGTCAATAGTAATAGTAATACTTTTGGAAACTGTAGGCTTGTATCTCTTGAATAACACTCTTGTTTTACCTGAAAATAGGAAATTTGCAGCAAATGTAATTTATCAGTTTACCATAATAGGTGCTTTTCTAACATTAACACAAATTCCATTAAATGCTTTGATAACCGCTCATGAAAATTTTAATGTATATGCTTATGTCACTATTTTTGATGTATTAGTTAAATTAGGAATAACTTATCTTTTGTTCTTTTCAAAAACTGATAAATTGATTCTATTCGGATTCTTATTGTTAATATTAAATTTAATTCAATATATTTTCTATAATTTCTATTGTAAAAGTAAATTTGAAGAGTATTCAATAAAATTATATTTTAACAAGAAATTATTTTTTCCTATGTTGACTTATTCTGGTTGGAGTTTATTTGGAAGTATGGCATATATGTTTAAAACACAAGGTATTAATATTGTATTGAATATATTTCTTGGTCCTGTTATCAATGCTGCATTTGGGGTAGCTTCGCAAGTAAATGAAAAGGTTAACAGTTTTGTTTCTAACTTTTCAATTGCGCTAAATCCACCTATTGTGAAATCTTTTGCTGCAAAAGATTATGATCAAACGAATAAATTACTCGTTAGAGGAGGTAGATTTTCATATTATATTATGCTAATATTTACAGTCCCAATTGTTGTTCAATGTAATATTATATTACATTTATGGCTAAAAGAGGTGCCACCTGGAGCGACAATCTTCACACAATTAATTATGGTTAATACATTATTGGAAACTCTTTCTTATTCCGCTGGTGCTACAATTCAAGCTACAGGTAAGATAAAATGGTATCAAATAATAATTGGTTCAATTGTAATTCTAAATTTTCCAATAACTTATTTTGCGCTTTATGTAGGGCTACCACCCTATACAAGTATTATTATAGCTATTTGTTTGACAATAATTTCTTTATTTGTTAGAATATTTTTAATGCAAAGGTTAATTATTTTTTTTGATTTAAAAGGTTATTGTATAAACGTATTTTTAAATTGTTTTATAGTCAGTCTTGCTGCTGTATCTTTACCTTTGTTGATTAATTATTTCTACATTGGAAATATTGATAAACTGATTCTAATATTATGTACTTCGGTCTTGTCAACTTTCGCAAGTATCTGGTTAATTGGACTTAGTGGTACTGAAAGAGTATTTTTTAATGATTTTCTCAAAAGAAGATTTATGTCATATAAATTAAAAAATCATGGATAAAATAAAAAGATTGATTGAAATATTGGTGCCTGTTCAGGCTTGTAATTTCAGATGTCATTATTGTTATATAACTCATAGAAGTTTATTTGTAAAGGAACTACCTAAATTTGATTATTCACCTGAACATGTGGCCAAAGCATTTTCAAAAGAAAGATTAGGTGGAGTTTGTGTATTTAATTTTTGTGGTGAAGGTGAAACTCTATTGCCTCCGGAAGTTCCATCTTATATGAAAGTGATTCTTCAGGAAGGCCATTATATTACTTTAGTTACCAATGCATCTGCTTCAAAAAGATTTGATGAAATTTCAGATTTTGGATATGATTTATGCGAAAGGTTGTTCTTCAAATTTTCTTTTCACTACCTTGAGTTGAAAAAAAAGAACTTAATGGACAAGTTTTTCGAAAATATCGATAAAATGAAAAAAGCTGGATGTTCTTATACTATCGAAATTACTCCTAGTGATGAATTGATTCCTTACATAGATGAAATTAAGGAGTTGTGTATGAAAAGAATGGGAACTTTAGCACATATCACGGTTGCAAGAGATGAACGAGTTGAAGAAGTGAAAATTCAAACTAATCTTACTAAAGAAGAATACATTAATACTTGGAGTACATTCAGTTCAAAACTTTTTGATTTTAAAATGAAAATCTTTGGACAAAAGAGAAAAGAATTTTGTTATGCCGGAGATTGGTCTTTTATTGTAAATTTGGGAACAGGCGAAATGAGTCAATGCTATTGTAGTTTCTTTAAGTCAAATATATTTGAGAACATCAACAAATCTATTCCTTTTAGGACAATTGGGAATAGATGTTCTTTACCACATTGTTGGAATGGTCATTCATTTTTAAATTATGGAAATATCCCTGAACTTAAATTGAAAACAACTTATGCAGAGTTAAGAAATAGAATACAATTAGATGGGACTGAGTGGTTAACTCCTAAATTTAAATATCTTTTTACGCATAAATTAGAGGAATCAAATGAAGAATATTCAGAACTAAAGAAATTTAAAGCTAATTTAAAAAATGATATGAAAGTTCAAACAGATAGAATAAGAAATAAATTTTTAAAATGATTTCATCAGAAAAAATAATACAGCTTAAGCTTATAATAGAAAATAATTTGGCTCCTTTAGTTGATAATGATTATGTGCTGCTTGAATTACCCTATTATAGCAATGTGGGTGATCTTCTGATTTGGAAAGGGGAAGAATTTTTCCTGAAAAATATACAATACAATTGCTTGATGAAAAAATCGTTTCATACATTTAATTTTCCAGCGTTGGATAAGAATGTGATTATATTACTACAGGGTGGTGGCAATTGGGGTGACGTTTGGACGGGTAAAGAAACTCCCCATTATTTCAGGAAGGAAGTTGTGAAAGCATATCCTGATAATAAAATTATCGTTTTTCCGCAGACTATTCATTATGATGATATGACTAATCTGAGTAAAGACGCAGAATTGTTTTCAAAGCATGAAAACTTAACAATATGCACCAGAGATCTTGTCTCTTATAATACTATTGTTGAAAATTACAGAAATCATTGTTTGTTATTACCCGATATGGCATTTTGTATTCCTCAATCGTATATAAAGAGATTTGAAAAAGCAAAAACAGATAAAATTCTTTTTCTTCAAAGAGAAGATAATGAGCTATCGCAAGTCGATTTTTCGAACATGATACATGAAAAAAAAAATGATGTTAAAGATTGGCCAATGATGGATGTAAATCTCAGAATCAATAAAGTATTGTCTATAGTATTGTGGCACAAAAAACGATTTTTTCCAAATATTGTCATAGACTTATATTTTCAACAATTACATAAGGATGTATTGATTAAAAAAGGAATTAAGTTTATATCTTCGTATAAAAAAGTCTATACTACCAGATTGCATGTTGCCATACTCTGCATACTTTTAGGGCGTGAGTTTGTTTTTTTTGATAATTCATATGGTAAAAATTATAATTTTTATAAGCAGTGGTTATCCGATCTTGAAACCATTAAGTTCTTGAAGTGATGAGTAAGGACGGTATAAGTGTAATAATCTGTTGTTACAACAGTGCAGCTACAATTTCGACGACATTAGAATACCTTTTCAGACAGATTGATCTGGATGTAGTGCCGTGGGAAATAGTAGTTGTAGATAATTTATGCACGGACGATACTCATCATATAGTATCGAGTATTTTTTCTGAACATAGACATTATGAAACAAAAATAGTAGTGGAGTCAACATCCGGTTTGATGGCTGCGCGAATGAAGGGTGTCGAAACAGCCCAGTATTCCGTTTTACTGTTTTGTGATGACGATAATTTTTTGTGCAATAATTACCTTTACCGATGCTACCAAACCTTGCAAGACCCTCATATAGGTGCTTGCAGTGGCGTTGGCTATCCGATTTTTACCGAAGGTATAACAAAACCCGAATGGTTTGATATCGTTCAGGGAGGGTATGCCTGTGGAAAGCAGATGGTTGATGAAAATGATACTGTTATATTATTATATGGTGCTGGGATATGCATAAAAAAATCTGTTTTTGATATTTTAAGTAAAAATAATTTTGAATTTTTTTTGATAGGAAGAAAAGGTGATATTCTTCTTTCAGGCGATGATTCTGAGCTGTGCTTTTATATTCGAATGATGGGTTTAAAGTTAGCAGTTGTTACAAATTGCACATTTGGACATTTTATACCTCAAAAAAGGATACAGATAACCTATTTAAAAAGAATATTTCACGGATTTGGGATGGCGGTTCCTGTAATTGATATTTATTATGCGGGCTTAAGGAATTATAAAATTGATATTTTTCATTTAGTGAAGCAATATATCAAAACAGTATTCTTTTTAATTAGAGCTTATCTCATTTATTTAGAACAAAAAAGTATTATAAATCAAGTAAATTTATCTGTTCAATTGGGAATTTTAAAAGGTTACCGTTTATTTAGATTTTCTGATTTAGTAGATAGATATAACGATTTTATTTCATACAGAAATAAAATATCAAAAAGTTAAATATGTGACTATTAAATATAGTAAAAAGAGCGAATAATAGTACTGATTGTCTTTTTAATAATTTATATTGTAATTCTTATTATATGTCTATTTAAGACCCCAAAATTGATATATTTATTTCTCAGTTGATGATATATTATGATTATCAATTATGAAGTGTATTTGACTAACCATTTCTATAAATGCTATTGGAGCTTCATCGGAAATAAAATGCTCGATTTAATAATTTGTATGTTTATAAAAATTTAGGTGGATTTTATATAACTGAAAAGTTTGAAAAGTCTAATTAAGAGTGAGTAAACTTTTTAATTAGAAATGAAATTGGCTATTTTCTGTATAAATAAATTTGTCAAATTTTATTTTTTTGTTTGATTATGCTACAAAGAAGAAAACAAATATTTTTTACAATTATCTATTATATATTTATCTCACGTTTCTTAAATCATGACGTAATTGAAGATTTAAAATTATGGTCTCTGACTTTTAATGTTGATTTAAAAAAGACAATAGATAATTTTAGTTATTTTTTTTTAAACCACAAAGAATTTCGTAATTTGTTTTATTTTAGATTACAGTCAAAAACAAAAATTCTTTATAAAATATATAAACCTGATTTATTTCCTATTCTTCAGAACAATAAATTAATGGTAATTAAAGGAGGATGTGTGTTTTGGCATCCATTTTCAACAATTATTAATGCAAAATATATTGGTAATAGTTGTATTATTAGAAATAATACAACTATTGGTAATAATAAATCAAATGAAAATAGACCATATATTGGAAATAATGTGGATATTGGTGTTAATGTGGTAATTATTGGAAATATAATCATTGGAGACAATGTGACTATTGGGGCAGGTGCTGTTATAACGAAAAATGTACCTTCAAATACTGTTGTTGTTGGTAACCCAGCTAGAATAATTAAACTGAATAATATTAAATGTGATATAAAATTGTAATTACTGCCTTAAAATATAATGAAACATATTTTACCAAAAATATCTGTGATAACTGTTTGTTATAATTCACATGACTCAATTGAAAATACAATTCTAAGTATAATAAATCAAGACTATCCAAATTTAGAATATATAATTGTTGACGGATTAAGTAATGATGGTACAATAGATATTATAAAAAAATATAGTGATAAAATTAGTAAATTTATATCTGATCGTGATCAAGGTATATATGATGCGATGAATAAGGGGATAGATTTAGCTACTGGAGATTGGATTAATTTTATGAATTCTGGAGATTCGTTTGTAAACAATTTAATTTTAAGCAAAGTGTTTGTTCAAAGCTCTAATCTTTATGATGTCGTTTTTGGAGATTGTATATTAAATGATAAAGGGGAATTAAATTACTTTCACACAACGCCATTCTATTTAAACAAGAAGAATCTAGGAATAAACATATGTCATCAGTCTATATTTGTAAAAACGGAATTGATAAAAACCAATAAATTTAATTTATTGTACAAAATATGCGCTGATTATGAAATGATTTACAAATTACACAAACAAGGATTTAGTTTTCTTCAGTTAGAATTTCCTATATGTATTTATCAAACAGGAGGTGGTATATCATCGACATTTGAAAGTCAAATTAAAGTTTTATATGAGAATACAAAGATAGAGTCTAATTTTTTATCCTTAAAATTTTATAGAAACCTTTTAAAGCTTCTTTTAAAGATAATTTCAAAGAGAATTAATAAAAAACTATTTGGGAACTAAAATGACAGAGACAATTCACGTAGCATGTAATATTGATTCAAAATATACAAGATTTTGCGGTGTTTTGATGGTTTCATTGTTTGAGAATAACAAGGTTGAGATTATCAAAATGCATATTTTGGCTGATAGCTTAACAGATGAAGATAAAAACAATTTGGCTGAGATAGCACACCGATATTCTAATCAAATTCAGTTTTATGAAGTTGATAAAACCTTATTTGAGGAATTTCCGACTTCCAATCAATGGCCTAAGGTTATATATTACCGGTTGATGCTTCCAGAAATAATAGACAAAGAGGTTAAACGTGTTTTATATGTTGATTGTGATATTATATTTAGAGGTCCAATAAAAGAATTATTTGATATAAATCTTGACGGAAAAATTATTGGAGCTGTGGAGGATGTACTTAGCATTTATTCGTATATGATTGAAAATTTGGGATATAGTCCAACAAATTATTATTTTAATTCTGGTGTGATATTAATCGATGTTAAATCATGGATTAATAATAACATTACGAAACAATGCCTAGATTTTATTAGAAATAATAATGTAAAACATCCCGATCAGGATGCATTAAATGCAATTCTTAATCAACAATGGTTGAGATTACATCACAGATGGAATTTTATATCAAACTATCACACGTTTTATATAGATCCTGAATGTTTTAAAGCGGATTTTAATGTAAAAGGTACTCATTACCCAGTTATTATACATTTCTCAGGCATTAAACCGTGGAATAGTGCTTGTCAGGATCCATATAAATTATATTTTTTTGAATACCAAAAATATACAAAATGGGGATGTGTTATTCCGAAGCATAGTATCAAGGAATATATTTTTTTTACAATATCAGTTTTGTTAGATAAGTTTAAAATAAGAAAGAGAAATGAATATTACAGGTTTTGAATTAATTCTTTATACTATAATTGTCATTATTCTAATTCACCCTGTTTTCTTTATAATATTGACATTGCCCTTTCAGGCATATTATTATAAGAAAAAAGATATAATACACACGAATAACTCACATTTTGATCATGCAAATCAACGTACTGAAATTAGTAATAAATCAAATTATAAACAATATGTAGGTGGGTTTATTAGATATTCAATTATTAAAATAGGTTTCATTCCATCTCACCATATTAGAAACTATATATATATAAATATTATGAGAATGAAACTTTCAGATGATGTTGTGATTTATTATGGTGCTGAATTGAGAAAACCTTACAATATAACAATTGGAAAAGGTTCAATTTTAGGTGATAAAATAATGATAGGTGCTGAACATGGTGTCGTAATTGGAGAAAATGTTAATTTCTCATCTAATGTTCAAATACATACTGAGCAACATGATTATAATGATCCTGAATTTAAATGTAATTCTACTTCCGATTTTAAGGTTATTATAAATAATAGAGTATGGATTGGTCCAAATGTAATAATTCTTCCTGGAGTAACTATAGGTGAAGGAGCTGTTGTAGCAGCTGGAGCTGTGGTTACTAAAGATATACCACCTTTTACATTATTTGGAGGAATACCTGCAAAAAAAATTGGTGAACGAAACAAAATTTTAGAATATAAGTTTAATGGTGTATATGTACCGTTTTTATAAATTAAGATGAAAAAAAGTACATATATATTTATAGCATTTTTACTAAATAGCGGTTATATTAGATTTGGATTTATTGCCTCAATAATACCCTATGATGTTTGGGCTGTAATAATCTGGCTTTGGGGTTTTATCGGATTATTTAGATACAGCAGCAAAACTGTTGAAAAATTGATTTGGCAAAAAAGTCGTATTTTTTTAATCGTCTTTTATTTAGGAATTATTTTGTCGCTAATTTCATCTTATATAAATCACGAACAAAATCCTTTTAGAGTCCTTATTTCGCTACGGCCATTGTATTATATTTTGTATTTTTTTGTGTGGATTAAAATTCAGCCTAAAGAATTTGAAATAATCGATGCAATACGAAAAGTAGTTTATTTTGTTATTCTTTTTGGCTATTTGAGCTTAATCTTTCCAACGTTCTTAATTACCCCAGCGTATATAAAAGAGTTTTACAAAAGCGATCAAAATTTTACACATATTTTGATGTTTACACCAGGTCTTATATCTTTTGGTTTATTTTACTTCTATTATTTATTGTATAAATCCAGATTTAAAATAACCATAGAGGATGTTGCAGTATTTTTATTGCTTTTGATCTTATTATTTATTAATCAAAATAGGAGTACCTTAATAGGAATGGCAATTGCCATGTTTTACATATTTTTCACGTTAAAGGGGAAAAAGAGTTTACGACTTTTTATTGCATTGATTATTCTAGTTTTTGTTTCGTACAACTATGTAGAACGCATTATTATTTCATTATTCGAGCAAAGTCAGATTCAGTTAACTGACCCAAACTACAATAGAAATGCTGCTGTGGATTATTTCTTGTTTAAGTATAATCATGGAAACATTTGGCAAATATTATTTGGAAACGGACAGCCATCGTATGGTTCATATTTGAAGGATATTGAGTTTGCTTGGACTAATATTGGTGCAGATTTATCGGATATTGGTTTGTTAGGTGACTGGTTTAAGTTTGGGATTATCCCTGTCATAAGTATAATCTTTATTTTGGTTACGGGGTTGTTTAGTAAAAAAGTTCCATTATACATGAAATTTATTATTATACATATTTTGGTGGTTCCGACAATTTACTCGTTTTCAAGTTGGACTGGCTCATTTATGTTTAGTATTTATTTATATTTAATTATTTTAAAAAAATATGGACATATCAATAATAATCGTAAATTACAATACAAGACGAGTAACCCAAAATTGCCTGAACAGTATATACGAACATACTAACGGCATTTCATTCGAAGTAATAGTAGTTGATAATAATTCGCAGCGGGATGATAGTAAAAAATATCTAAAAGAAGATAATAGAATTATATTCATTGAAAATCAAGAAAATATTGGCTTTGGTAAAGCTAATAATCTTGGTTATCAATTTGCAAAAGGAAAGTATATTTTTCTTTTAAATTCAGATACAATTTTGTTAAACAATGCAGTAAAAATATTTTTCAACAAGATGGAAGAGTTATCTGCAGAGGTTTTTTGCATCGGTACGAGATTAAAATCTCCTGAACTATCATATAACCACTCATTTGGAAAGTTTCCTTCATTAAAATCAACATTGATCGATGTTTTTAAACTTTATTTAAAACTATTTAAGATAAAATACAATTATTTTGATGAGCGTAAATACGATCAACTAGAGCAATTTGAGGTGGATTATATTATGGGTGCAGATCTATTTATTCGAAAGGCCCTTGTTGATAAATATGGATTATTTGATCCTGATTTTTTTATGTATTTTGAGGAGTCTGAATTACAGTTTAGATATCGAAATGAGGGATTTAAAAGTATGATTGTTTCTGGACCAGAAATAATACATTTAGAGTCAATATCATTCAACATGAAAGAAAAATATAGCTATTTTCAAAGAAGAATATTTTTTAGGAGTATGTTTCTGTACATGAAAAAGAGGTATTGTTTTTTTGTATATTTTTGTTTTAGAATTATATACCTTTTTAATTTCCCAATTTTTTTATTGCCATACTATACATTTAAGGAGAAAATAGGTTTGATACGAATGCTTTTTTTACCGATAACGCCTCAAAATAGCAATTTTATTTAAAATAAATTTAATAATTTTGTATTTACAGGTTAATATATTCACTAAGGTTTATATTCATTAGTTTATTATAGGGTGGTTTATCAATAATATCCTCGGTATTTATAAGTTATACAATTTTAAAAATTAAATTATAATTGTATACTATACGACAAGATAAAAAACGACAGGTTCAATTTCAAAGTCAAACAATTCTAAGCGTTCGAAATTTCTACTTTTAATTACCTTATTTTAAAGCAGAATGGGAGAATACAATTGTTATTTCACTCTAAAAGGTAAAACTTGTCAATAGTTAAGGCTATATAAGAGTTACAATTTCCCCAAAAAGAGTAAATAAATTTTTTTTTTATTTTTCTAGAGAGAAATCTGCTATAAGAGCACATTGTAGCAAGTTTTGGTATTATTTAGTCACAAAACAACTTTGATAGATTTTATTGTCAGATCTATTTAAATAAACATTAAGACGATTAGGCGAATTACCAGAGTTAATGCAAAACTAAGCATATCGGTAGCTTTATTATAAGATGTGCTACTTGACGGAGTTGAACGTTTAATCAAATGACCACAAGTTTACTACCAACATAAATCCTGTTATAGTAAAAAATAGCGTGCTAACTAAACTTGGAAAGCGATTCCTTTGGTTTAGTAAAACTTTTGATTGTAGTTCATAAGAAAAATACGCAATAACTAACCTTTGCATTTAACTCTCGATCTAACTTTATTGCAAGACACCAGTTTTAAAGGATATAAAACCGAAGGAATAAATGTGAAAATACTAACAAAATACCAAAAATAAAAAATCACTTTATTTCATTTGTTCGCATAAAAGTTGAATTTGCTATTGATGGTGCCCAAAAACATGTCGTACCAGTCAAAGCTCGCTTTAAATTTTACAAGTTTGTCTTTGACTATTTGATCATGGAACTTGCTTATGGATTATATAATTTATGAATAATATTAAATAACTTTACATTGTTATTAAAAGTATCTCACGGCTTATTTAATTTAGAAACTGTTTAAAAAAACAGCTTAACATAAACTGACTATCAGTTGTTTAATTGAATTTAAATTCGTAACTTTATGGATACTAATCACATAAAGAATAATGAAATCGTATTCAACCAACCTTTCCGACAGTCAGTGGAACTTAATAGATGGCATTTTAAATGACAAACGTCCACGGAAATATGAAATTCGTCATATTTTTAACGGCATCTTCTATCTGCTTAAAACGGGATGTCAATGGCGTATGCTTCCATTTTGTTTTCCTCCATGGTAAACAGTTTATTACTATTTCTCTGTTTGGAAGCACAAAGGAATCATTGATCAAATTCACGAACACCTTCGTGATAAAGTTCGCATGAATGCAGGGAAAGAGAAATCGACCAGTTTGGGTCTTATTGACAGTCAATCCGTAAAAACAACCCGCAGTGGCGGAATTTGTCGTGGAATTGACGGCGGTAAGAAAACCAAAGGTCGTAAAAGACATATTATTGTCGATACATTAGGCTTACTTATGGCTGTCGTTGTTCATGCTGCAAATGAGTATGATAGCAAATCAGCTCCTAAAGTAATCACATTATTGAAAGAACGCTTTAGTAGATTAATCAAAATTATTGCCGATGGTGGTTATCGCGGTGAATTAATACAAAATATCAAGACAACCTTTGGTTTAATTCTCGAAGTCATTCTACGAAAAGATGATTCGCCAAAATTTCAAGTTATACCCAAAAGATGGGTTGTTGAAAGAACTTTTGCTTGGTTTGAAAGTTATCGAAGACTCTCTAAAGACTTTGAGTTTCTTACTGACACAAGCGAAACTATGATACGCTTAGCTATGATTAAACTTATGTTAAATCGACTTTGACAATAATTCTTAAACAGTTTCTTAAATTATGAAAATGAAAGTAGAAAAACTTTACATTAGAATTCGAAATTTTTGGTTTGATTTATTTTCGTTTAATTTTTTAGTAGCTTTTACGAATTTTATATGGCCTCTTTCAAATATTTTACCTACGAAATTTACTAGGTGGATTATAAATCTTAAGCATATACATGTTAAGAAGTATTTAAATAAATATTTTTTAATAACAAGTTCGAAAGAGTATTCTAATTCATTTTTAAACACATTTAATGGAAATAATGGAAAACTTCCTATATGGGTTTGTTGGCTACAAGGTGAGGATATGATGCCATTTACTGTAAAGATATGCTACAAGTCGTTAATTAAACATTCAAATGGACATAATGTTAATCTTATTACATTTGATAATTACTCAAGTTATATAAATATTCCAGACTTTATTGTAAATAAACTACATAAAGGTAATATTACTTATGTACATTTTACTGATATTATAAGAATTTGTCTCATTGAAAAATACGGAGGATTATGGATTGACTCTACAATTTTTGTAAGTAATGATATAGATGATGATATATTTAATTTTTCGTTTTATTCAATTAAAAATCAAGAATGGGGATATTTTATTTCAAAATGTCGCTGGTCATTGTATTTTTTGGCTGGTCAGAAAAATAATATTTTGTTTGTAAAACTAAAAAAACTCTTATTTGATTATTGGTTTGAAGAGGAAAGAATAGTAGATTATTTTTTAGTAGATTATTTTATCGATTTTTTATATAATTCAGATGACAAAATTAAGCTTTTGATAGACAATGTTCCATTTAGTAATGAAACAATAAATGAACTTAATGAATGTATAAATGATGTTATTGATATTGATAATCTATATAGGTTGTTTTTAAGTACTAGATATAGTAAGTTGACATTTAAACGAAAATATAAAATTGTTAATAATAAAGGTTTTCAAACATATTTTGGAAAGATTGTTGAGATTACAAATTCTTTTGAGCATGAATAATTCAAAATTTAATAAGGCTTATTATATTGACTCATATTCTAAAGGTAATCTACATGAAATGTTCGATGCTTCATCTTTGTTAGTGTTTTCAAAGATGTTTGACTCTATTGAATACCGAGCAGATAAATCATCAAAAAAAAGCGTTGAGATTCTATTAAATGAACTTCCTTTAAATATTAAATATAAACCTATTTTTGTTTTCAATGATGGCAGTGTTTACTCCAGATTTATAAAACAGATTCTAGCAACTATTATTAACTGTTATTTTATAATTCGTTCATGTATTTCGGATATAGTGATTATCAATTACAACACTATGTTATCAGTTTATCCGATAAATCTGATAACCAAAATTTTGAAACGAAACGTGTTGGTTATTTGTCATGGAGAAATGTACGACCTCAAATATCAAAGACAAACTAGTTTTTTATTTCGCAAAAGTAAAACATTGTTTTCGAAAAGGAAAACAGTTCTTGCAGAGGGACTATATTTTGCTGTCTTGGGAGATTTTGTGTTAGAAAATTTGAAAGATGTTGTTTCTCCTCAAGTTTATCGAAAAATAATTTCGATAGATCATACTTTTGTTCCACAAAAAGTAAAAAAACAAAATACGGCAAATGAAAAAATTAAAATAGGAGTTATTGGTTCATTAAGAAAATCTAAAGGTTTAGATGATCTACTAATAGTTGTAAAAGAAACTCTTCAAATAAAAAATAATATTGAATTTGTTGTTATTGGAAGTTTCGATTTTGAAGCTTCCAATTTAAAAAAACTAGGATTTACAATTCCAGATAATATTGATGGTTCTTTTCTGTCAAGAGAAAAAATGATGCAACTTATTTCGTCAATAGATTTTGCTCTTTTCCTTTTACCAAAAGATATTTATCAATTTACTGCGAGTGGATCTTTTTTTGATGCTATAGATTGTGAAGTGCCAGTTATAGCTTTAAAAAATGATTTTTTTGAGTATTATTACAATAAATACGGGAAATTTGGTTATTTATTTAACTCTGTTCATGATATTATTGAAGCGTTGAGTCATCAAAACTGTAGAAATGATAATTTCGACTTTACTGCAATAAAAGAAAATCTAATGATTGAAAAAATTGCAGATAAGCTACTAAACTCAAATGAATGCTTATTCAATCAAAAAAAAAGTAAGGGAAATCATTAGACTACATAGATTGGATGAACGAAATCAAAAACTTTACTCTATGAATTACAGAAAGTTATAACTTTTAACTAACTAAACAACATCGACTGATATATGTTGACTAAATTAAAATAGAATTCATAGAATTATTTTATTATTATTATGAAAACAAAACATGTTATAGCAATTGGTTTTACCGTTGATAAAGAATCTAATAATGTTAGTGGTTTATCTATGATGTTTGAATTGTTTTGTACAATTGCAAAGGATGCTGGTTATGTTGTACACATTATATCTTTAAATTCAAGTAAAACAAATAGTAAAGTTGGTATTGTTGGATATAAACGATTATTTGAGTATTTTAAAATAATATTTTTGGCTATAGGATTTTTTTTTAGATTTAAAGGTGCTATTTTGTATTTTAATCCATCAACTGCTAAAACAGGTGGATATAAGGATATTTTTTTAATAAATATTTCAAGATTATTTGGTTGTAGAATATTAATGCAACAATTTGGAGCTTTGTTTGATTCATATTTTAGTTCTTTATCAAAGACTATGCAAACCATCTTGGGTTATTCATATAACAAAGCTGAAATTATTATCGTAGAAGGTGACTATGCAAAACAACAATATGGATTCATTAACAAGAAAGATAGAATTATTGTAATAAATAATGGTTTACCAGAAAAGAATAATATTAAACAGACTAATGGTAAATTCTTTGATTCTAATGACCAATTTGAACTATTCTATATGAATAATATGATTGAGTCAAAAGGATATATAGATGTATTAAAGGCGATTGATATATTGAGAAATGAATATAAATTAAATGTTTATTGTACATTTGCAGGTAGATTTATGAGTGTTATTGATGATGAATTATTTGCGTCACCTGATGAAGCTCAAAATTGGTTTGTTCAGTTTATTAGTGAAAAAAAATTATCAGATTCAATTTCCTATTATAATTGTGTGTTTGATAAAAACAAGGCAAAATGTTTTATTAGGTCAAATGCCTTTTTATTACCGTCATATTATATTTTTGAAGGACAGCCAACAGCAATATTAGAAGCACTTTCTTATGGGTCAGTTCCAATTGTAACAAATTACAGATTGATTCCAGATATGGTAACTGATTCATGCGGTTTGTTTGTAAATGCAAAATTTCCTTATGAAATTGCAGATGCAGTACGGTTTCTAATGAATAATCCTGATACATATCATAAAATGTCTCAACAATGTATTGATGTCTTTAATGAAAAGTTTACACAGAAAAGATACACAGAAAAGATAGTTAAATTGCTAAATGAATATTTTTGAAAAACTAGAAATGAAAAAGGAAAATATACTAATTTTAGGAGGATTTGGTTTTATTGGGACGAATATTATAAAGTACATTGATAATCACTTTATTGATAAATATAACGTAATTGTATTTGATAAATCTTCATATCATCCATATGGTCTCACTTTCAAAAGTATTTTAAAAATATATGATGGAGATTTTTCAGATGAACTAAATATTGAAAGAGTATTTGTCGAAAATGATATTGATATTGTTTTGCACTTATTAAGTTCTACTGTCCCTGCAACATCAAAAAATGCAAAATTTGATGTTCAATCTAATTTAATACCTACTTTGAATTTGCTAAGCATAATGGATTACCATAAAGTGAGTAATATAATATATTTTTCTTCTGGTGGAGCTATTTATGGTGAACATGAAAAAATTCATTCAGAAACAGATCAGGTTTTCCCTAAAAGTTCATATGCTATTGTTAAATATACTATTGAAAGGTATTTACTATTATATGCAGAATTGTTTCAATTCAATTCATTAATTCTTAGATTGTCTAATCCATTTGGACCTTATCATTATAATGCACATCAAGGAATTTGTAATATCGCAATTAGAAAGGCTTTAATAAATGAAACAGTACAGATTTGGGGAGAAGGAAATGGTAAAAAAGATTATATTTATATCGAGGATGTTTGTAAAATATTATTTAAATTAATTGAGGTCAGAGTATTAACAGATGTAATTAATATAGGTAGTGGCGATCTCCATTCTGTTAATGAAATTATTGATCAACTTAACGATATTATTCAAGATGTTAAAACAGAGTATGTAAATAAATCAATTAATGATGTGAATGAATTTTCTTTAGATATTACTAAACTTAAAAATTATATTGGAGATTATCGGTTTACAGAATTTAAAATGGCATTAAACAAAACAATTATATGGGCAAAGAGTGTTTCTTCAAATAATTAAAAGTAATTTTTATTTTCAAACTTTTCAGAAGGTAATCCATATGTTGTATTAGAAGCAATAAGTAATAATTTGTCAATTTTGTGCTTCGATACTTGTAGTCATGGAGTTTTTGTTAATGAGGCTGTGAAAGTGAAAAAGAAAATGATTATCCGCAAATTGTCCTATTATAAATTTTGGATTTGAAGTCAGGAGAATAGGGTACGGCCGTAATAAGTAATCTGTCGAAAACTTTGTCTCCAAAATATCTTCTGTTGAATTTATAACAGAACTCATTGAGATAATATTGTAAGTATTCGTTTTTTAGATTATGATGTATATCCAATAATAATCGTTTTGCATTGCTGATCGTAATATGAACCCAAGGTAATACAACGGGAATCATATCAGGGTCAACAACACTTGCCTGATGCGATTGGACATGTTCTTTTAATTTATATATGATGTAGAATCATCCGTCATTAATTCAGTGGATTTATCAACATGTTCTTAGACAACATCTGTAATTGTATTGGATTTCAGGTCACTGATAACTTTCATTTTAATGTGATTTACTCGTTTTGGTTTCAGTCCCTTTTTAGGTGCCCACTAGGGAGCTTTCAGCCATAACAAGTACTTTAGTTTTACTTTGACTTCCTCGTCCTCTTTTTAAAGGACTATTCCTTTGTTTCTGAGGTATCTCTGTAGTGAATTTAGCATTAAATAGATTCATTTTAAGTGAAGTGTAGGTTAATTATAAAATACTCCAACAGGAGTTTTCGCGGATAAGAAGGTATAAAAAATGGTAAAATTGTATAATAAGGTAATTCATAATGCTTAAGAATTTTAATTTATATTCCGGCACATTAGAAAGCTTAGGAAACTGTTCCCTTCTAATCACCACATTGAATGCACATAGCTACAATGTAGCACAGAATGATAAAGCATTTACAGAGGCTTTACAAAAAAGCGATATATTAATACCTGATGGTGTAAGTGTAGTATGGGCATTCAGATTATTAACAGGTGTACAATTAAAAAAAATAGCGGGTGAAGATTTGTTTTTCTATGAAATGAATCGGATAGAAACACAATTTATTGAATGTGAAAATCAACAAAATAAGAATGGAAAAGTATTTTTCCTTGGTAGTAATGAATCTATTTTGAAAAAAATAAAAGAAAGGGCAGAAGTCGAGTTTCCCCATGTGGAAGTACACATCTATTCTCCACCATATAAATCGAAATTTACAGAGGAAGAAAAGACTGATATGTGTGCTGCAATTAATGCTGTAAATCCGGATGCATTGTTTATTGGTATGACAGCTCCAAAGCAGGAAAAATGGGCTTTTAATGCAATTAGTAGTTTTCAATTAAAAATTATTAATTGTCATGTATGTTGCATTGGTGCTGTATTTGATTTTTACGCAGGGACAGTAAGTCGTGCACCACAATGGATGATTAGGATAGGTCTGGAGTGGTTTTACAGGTTGGTGAAAGAACCTAAACGCATGTGGAGGAGGTATTTAGTGGGGAATGTAAAGTTTGTGTTGAGTATAATAAAGGAAAAGATAACCCCTAACTATGAAGATAAATAAAAGAAAGAGTAAGAATCTTCTAAAAAAGAGCATATATATGTTCAGAAAGGGTTGATTAAGTAATATTTTTAATAATGATAATCATAACTATGCATTTAAATATAATTTGTTTCTTCTATCTATAATTTTGAGTACTAGAATTATAATAAATAGTTCTTTTATCTGTTAAAAGTAAATTATCTAATTCTTGGGTATTTATATTGCATTTTTACTTTTGGTATTTATTCTTATTTTTTTGTATAGTTAAAAAAATTAAAAGGATTTATTTATGAAACATTTTTTTTATAGTTTATGGTTTCATTCTTTATTGTTGTTTACATCATCTAACGTTTATGCAGGTATTCAAGCAGTATATTATGTATCGCCTTTAGGTAATGATAATAATCCAGGCACATTAATACTTCCGTTTGCGTCTTTAGTAAAAGCACGTAATGTTGTTCGGACAATTAATAAATCTATGAAAGGAGATATAATTATTAATCTTAAGGGTGGTACCTATGAATTTGCAAATACGTTCATACTTACATCCGAGGATTCAGGTAACAATGGTTATAATATCATTTATCAGGCTTATAATTGCGAAATACCGATATTAAGTGGTGGTAATCAAATTAATGGTTGGACAATCCATGATGCTACCAAAAATATCTATCAGGCCAAAGTTGATACCGCTTTAAATAGCCGTCAATTATATGTTAACGGACAGCGGGTTATTCGTGCAAGAAGTATTGATGCAACTGGTTGGCTGGAAATTGGTGATGGTTACACTTGCCCTGAAGAAGTTGCATCCTGGGAAAATATAACCAATGTGGAAGTTGTCTCTCATAAGGAATGGAAATGTCATCGTGGTTCCATAGCTTCGATAAATGGAACGCATGTAGTCATGGATCAACCTTATTGGAAGTCTCTGCATTATCAATATGATGCACCTCCAGTCTGGATTGAAAATGCTTATGAATTGTTAGATTCTGAAGGAGAATGGTATCTGGATCGTTCTGCTGGTATGCTTTATTATAAACCAAGAACAGGTGAAAATATGGACAATGCGAAAGTTATCCTGCCAAGACTTGAAACTCTTATTAGTGGCTCAAATATAAGTAATGTTCAGTTTAAAGGGATTACGTTTTCGTATGCTACTTGGTTATTCCCAAATTCAAAAAATGGGTTTTCTTGTACTCAAGCAGATTGGTCTGATAATAAACAGATTGAAGGTAATATATTTTTCGATCATTGTGAAAAATTAAGGCTAGAGGACAATACATTTACCCATTTGGGAGTGACAGGGTTACAAATTTTTACTGGTTGTAAAAATAATATGATTTACAATAATTGTTTTGAAGATATATCAGGAAGTGCTATCTCAATCGGTAATTTAAAATATTCAAATCCTACTGAAAAAGATTTAGTTAAAGATAATACAGTTGAAAACAATATCATTAAGAATATTGCCGTTGAATATGAAGGTTGTGTAGGCATTCTTGTGGGTTATTCTGAACATACTGTCATTACACATAATGAATTACGAAATCTTCCTTATACAGCTATTTCCGTTGGTTGGGGTTGGAGTAATAAAACTATAACAGGTAAAAATAATGAAGTTAGCTATAATTTGATTGACTCCATTATGATAAAATTAAAAGATGGTGGTGGTATCTATACACTGAGTTCACAGCCCGGGGCACATGTACACGATAATTATATTAATCATCAATTTAATACAAGCGGATCCCTTTATCCTGATGAAGGAAGTAGTAATATGAATTGGAATCATAATGTCGTTAGTAATACTAAACGTTGGCTACATTTATGGAATCCTCATATGCTAAATGATACTATTGAAAATAACTTTTATGATACTAAATCCCAAGTGATTAAAGGTACGAATTGTATTGTTCAAAATAATGTGTTCGTCTCAGACAATAAATGGCCGACTGAAGCAATAACTATAATGAAAAACGCAGGTAGAATAGATATTCCTGTTAAAGATGTTTCCCTAAGCAACAAAAAAATTGCACTTAACGTTGGAAGAAAAACACAAATTTTATATATACTAAGTCCATGTAATTCAACGAATAAACAAGTCAGTTGGAAATCCGATAATAATCGATTGGCAACTGTTACTTCAGAAGGATTAGTTACTGCAAAAGCTAAAGGAAAGGTAAATATTTCATTACTTACAAATGATGGTCTACATAAAGCAATTTGTAAAGTAACCATAAAATAATAAAATACTACGAGTTCTTAGATATATGTTAAAATAGCAAAGCATACAAATATAAACAAATATAAAGCGAGATGTAAATCATAAAACATGCATGGTTTCGAGGACTGGATAAAAAGCTAAATTTATAATTCTAATAAAATGATAATAAGTCGTTAAGAGTATGAAATTTGCAAAAATATATCTTTTTTTGATCATTATCATTTTTCTGTTTAATGCTTGTACAGAGCATAATTCTGAATTAATACCTATCACTAACTGGAATCAGATGAGTAATTTTCCGGGAACAGCACGTGCTTCAGCCAGTTGTTTTGTATCAGGAGGTAATGCATTTGTGTGTTTGGGAAGATCAGGAGCTAAGACAGGTTTCTTGAAAGATGTTTGGGAATATGATAGTAATGCAGATACCTGGACACAAAAAGCTGATTTTCCCGGTGTGGCCCGGGTGAAAGCCATAGCCGGAGTGATAGGGGATAAAGCGTATGTTGGGTTGGGATCTGTTTCACCGTATAATGGAAATCAGTTTAGTGATCTCTGGGAATATAATATTGCAACGAATAGTTGGACGCAGAAGGCTTCGTTTCCAGGAAAAGCAAAAAATGACTTGTTTTGTGCCATAGTGGATAGTTGCCTTTATACCACCGAAGGTTTTACTGCAACCGGCTTTAATCCGGATACCTATAAGTACAGTCCTAAAACGAATAGCTGGACACGATTGAAAGATTGTCCTGTTTCTCGTAGCAGTACGGCAGGCTTCAGTATTGGTAGTGATTTATATGTGGGTTCGGGTTATTATCTGACCAATTTCAAAGATTTTTATTGTTATCATACGCTGACTGGTAATTGGAGTCGTATGGCTGATTTACCGGAAGCACGTATATTATCAAAAGGTATAGCTATTAACGGAAAAGGATATATTATGCTGGGTCGTTATTGGAATGGAAGTTTGGATGGAGGCAAGTTATTGAAAGATATTGTTGAATACGATCCGCTGACAAATAAATGGAATCGTTGTGGTGATTTTCCCGGAGGTGCCCGTCAAAATATGGTCGCATTCACAATCAATGGAAAAGGATATGTAGTGGGTGGTGAAGATGATCTGGAACGAAAAGGGGATGTGTGGATGTTTAAACCTTAAATAGTGATTAAGGTTTAATGATCAGTGATTAACCTGAAAAATGTGGTTAATTAGTTTTAGTTATAGTATTCCATACTGGAAAATACTATTCCCAAAAATAGTGCATCTATAATCTTACGCATTCATAGCGTTTTAGAATAGGTCCTCTTCAATAAAAAGTACACCAACTCTTCTGCTTTTAACCTAATGACATTGATATATTCTATTTTGTGTGCCTAACATGGTTATTCTAATCTAAATGAAATTCAGAAACTTTTTGATGCTTGTGTTTTTGCAGTTAGCTGTATTCATACAGGCTCAACAATATACCAACACGATTAGTTATAGCATTAATACCCGTTTCAGTGGGGGAAGTGGAAAGTATGCTCCTTTTTTATCTACAGCCAATCAATATGATCGATTTAGTTTTACTCCAAATTCATTGGCTATTTGGGGAATGGCGCACAAGGAACTAACAAAGACGCGAGATTTTGATTATGGATTTGGGTTAGAATTAGATGGTAATGTTGATAAGACCCAAAATCGTTTCTTTGCCGATGAATATTATATTCAGGGTAAGATTTATTTTATGAATATGTATGCCGGCAGTAAACGTGAGGTGTTTGGCAATCAAGATCCGGAAATGTCAAGCGGAGGAATGCTTTGGTCTCAAAACAGTCGTCCTATACCTAAAATTTCGATAGAAACTAATGGGTATATTCATGTACCTTACACGAAAGGCTTTTTGGCAGTAAAGGGTGGGCTATCGCATGGGTGGTTCGATAATAATGCCTATATGAAGAATTTGTTACTTCATCATAAATACGCATACTTACGGTTAGGTGGTTCCTTTCCACTAACTGTAAATTATGGAATTCAACATGTAGCACAATGGGGTGGTGAATCATCAAAATATGGCACTATGCCTGTTACTCTGGATAATTATTTGCGTATTTTTATGGGGAAAAATGGTGGCTCATCTGCTACTCAATCTGATCAGATCAATACGTTGGGAAATCATATTATATCCCAGAATCTTGGATTAGATTTGAATATGAAAGATATAATTGTTTCGCTTTACTGGCAAAACCTGACTGAGGATCCGCCGTTTCATTTTATAACTTCGACCATGAATGTGCAAGATGGACTGTGGGGACTGTCAGTGAAATTTCCGAAATTTAACCTGTTTCATGCTTTCGTATTGGAGTATATGAATACTACCGATCAAAGTGGTCCCTGGCATGATTTAGACGGTGTAATATATGGGGGAGCAGATGGATATTATCAGAATGGTCAAATTCCGCAAGGGTGGTCTTATAATGGAATGACAATTGGAAATCCCTGGATAACCTCTCCCAAGTATAATCAGGATGGATCATTGTCTACTACAAATAACATAGTCAGATTATATTATTTTTCGGGAAAAGGGGAATATAAATCATTAAATTATAGGCTAACATTGGCTTATTCTGAAAATTTCGGATTTGAAAATCCAGGAATTATAAGTAATCCCAGCTATGAAAATTGCAAAAGGCAAGTATCCTATCAACTTGAAACATCTACAGCTCTTAACTTTCTTAGAAATACCCGATTAAGTTTAGCCCTCTCGGGAGATCGAGGAACAATGTATGGCAATAATGTAGCTCTTATGATGGGAGTGTCCTGGTCCGGAGTATTTAAGAGGTAGGCCGCAAATATACTATACAATTTTAACTATTTATCAACTACTAACTACCTATTATGAAATCGCGTGAATCTGAATTGGTTTTTTTGTATCTGGTAACTGATTTGATCTTGTTGAATTTTTCCATCACTTTCATCGGTGGAATTGATTCGTTTTTTTCAAGACTTGGTTACCATGAAATAAGTTTATATTACTTCCATGCTAATCTATCGTGGATTGTTACATATTTCATTTTATCAAAGAAAAATCTTTATTTAAGGGATGGCTATTTTAACCGGATAAAGCGAATCACAAGCCGTTTGCTTAGTTTCATTGTCGTTGCTTTAATACTGGCTTATTTTTTTATGCCAAGGATGACTTATTCAAGAATATTTTTATTTGAATTCTCCGTACTTTTCTATGTAAGTGAACTGGTCTTTTACTATTTCTTGTACAAATATCTGACATTCTTACGTAAAAAGGGCATTCATGTTAACCGGTCAATAATTGTAGGTGCGAATGAAACGGGTCATTTCCTGAATAAGATAATTGAATTTAATCCAACGTTGGGATATAAGTTTTTAGGATATGTTTCTGATAAAAAAGAAGATGATACGCAAGTGTTGGGTCAGGTAGATGAATTGGATATACTTATAAAACAATATCATGTTGAGATGATTTTTGTAACATTATCACTTTTTAATGAATCAACAAAGGCTACAGATTTTATAAGGTTGTGTAATCGAAATGGAGTCAGACTAAGGTTTGTACCTGAAAACCAACAATGGTTAAAGAGTCGGATGAATATGGAATCAATCGGACAATTAGTGTTGATAAATCCGCAGCAAATACCGTTGGATGATTTTGAATCACAATTTATAAAAAGATTATTTGATATTTTATTTTCATTGTCAATAATTGTGCTTCTTTTAAGTTGGTTGATACCGATCATTGCTATTCTGATAAAGCTGAATTCAAAAGGACCAGTATTTTTTGTACAAAAACGCACCGGTATAAATAATAAAACTTTCAAGTGCTTAAAATTCAGAAGTATGAAAGTAAATAATCAGTCCGATATATTACAGGCAACTGAGGGAGATAAGCGAATAACAGCTTTGGGAAATTTTCTACGTAAATCCGATATTGATGAATTGCCACAGTTCTTTAATGTGTTATTTGGACAGATGTCCATTGTAGGCCCACGTCCACATATGCTAAAGCATACCGATATGTATTCGGAATTAATTGACGGTTATAAGGTTCGTCACTATGTAAAACCAGGTATAACCGGTTGGGCACAAGTTAGTGGCTATCGTGGAGAGACGAATGAGTTATGGAAGATGAAAAAAAGAGTGCAATACGATATGGATTATCTCGAAAACTGGAATTTTTGGTGGGATATTAAAATAATTGTTCTGACTGTAATTAGCATGAAACAACGTAATTTTCTAGCAAAGATATTTAACACCAAAATTAAAACGATGTCATCCATTTAACGATAATTTCTTCAATCGTCTTTTTTGATTGAAAGTTTTAAAAAATAGGAAATTACTAGATGTTTTTAAACAGTTGCAGGGTTATCTTGCAACTGTTTTGTTTTTATGCTCTAAAAGTAATATCAATTCGTCGTTGTTTTCTCTATATAATTTCTACTTTAGTCGAAACTTAGGCTAAAATCCTTACTGATAACTTTGATATAATAAATTCAAATTGCAGTAAAATACTCCTCAAATAAATAGCTGCTAGCCTTTATATTCACGCAATAAACCTATTACCGATATACAGCCTGAATTATACAAATCCGAGTTAATTGTTTCTGTGCTCTTGGTTAAGCTCAGGATTACCTTCAAAGTCAGCCATAGCTTTTCTCCATTCACCAGAAATAGGATGGGAGCTTTTCGTTTTAGCATCAAAACAAACCATTACTGTATGGCAGACACACTTCACTTCGTTTGTATCAATATCAATCAGCTGTTGTAGTAGCTTAAAACTTTTATTGCCGATTTCTACTACAGCAGTTTCCACGGCAACATTTTCGCCGGGATATACTGGCAGAAGAAAGCTTACCTGAATGTTTGCTATTACAACACCGACTTCCTTACTAATACTTACTTCGGGCAATACCTCATTGAAATAGGAGGTTTTCCCCAAATCATAGAATGAAAAGTAAACCGAGTTATTCACATGTCCTAATGCATCAAAGTCATTAAAACGTAGTTGAATAGGTGTTGTGTGATAGAATTTAATTTTATCCATATTGTGTCTTCTTCCTTTTGTACAAAAATACGCATTTTAAATCTAGTAGCAAAAAATACATTTCACTCTTTAGACTCTGCCAGCTTATTGATTATCATTAAATCGGATATTTTTCCAAGCGTTAAGCCGTCTTTAGATCTTATTTTCCCCGGAGTATACGAAAGTGAAACTGCCTGATTAATTTTAATATAATCGGATAGGATAATGTGTAATTTTGTCCGATCTTTTGAATTTGCAGAGACACTTTTTATACCTGCTCTTTTTCCACCTACGTATACTGTGAATCCTTTGATTTCATTTCCTGAAGCAATCACTTCAGTATTCAGATTAATGATGATCTCGTTTGCCTTCAATATGTCGGCATTTAATATAACAGGTGCTATTGCCCAACCTTTTATTTGCTTTATATATTTTGTGAGTTCAAGTCCGTTCTTTAAGTGCTGTGAAACGACAGGGTGATAATCGATGCCATAATTTGTACCTTGTTGTGACATCTCAAAAAAGTACACTTTCCCGTTGTTTCTTTTATTAGCAGAATCAACAACTAAGTTCAAACATCTTCTTACTGTACTGAGTGATGGATCGCTAAGCATAGGTCCAAGAAGCACTAAAATGTCCGTGTTTTTGTTTCGCTGCTGTAACGTGTCTATAAATGCAAGATATTTATGAACGTACCTTGCTGTATCAACGACGAAACCATTGTTGCTGTTGCTGAAATCGTTTGTTCCCAAATCAATACATATTAAATCAGGTTTGAGATTAAAATTATACATTGGTGATGCATCGTAAAGAAACAAACGGCTGTAATTATTCGTCATACAATCTTTACTTCCTGTAGTGGAGTCACCATAATTTCTGTAAATACCAATTCCTGACCTGCAAACTGCCAAGTGCCGTGCATTAAAATTCCTCGAATTATATGCAGCATAAGTCAAATAATGGTTTTCTGTTGTAGGTTCATATGTCCCCCCAAGTAGCCCCTCATTACCATATCCACAAGTTATTGAGTTACCAACATATTCTATTAAATGAGTACGTGGATTAGAGATGGCTACAAGCGATTTTCCTTTGTCTACAATAAATCCATTAAATGTTGTTTCCCCAAATGTAAGTTCTGTAAGGCGGAATATCTCAATTTCATGAACGGTGTTTTCCAATCCACTGACAATCGGATATACGGTTAAACCTTTGGAAACTTTTATTCGTTTGATAACGTTATCAACCAATACATTATATTCGTTGGATGAATTCTCATCATTAAGTATTATGGAAATACATGTTCCCTGAAAACAAGCTCTGACAGAAACTCCTGAATAAGAAAACTTTGGAGCTAATGGATTTGAAAAGTCAATTCTTCCGGTGTATTCAATGAATGAGTTATTGGCCTTAATGGTATCTGAATCGATTGCCATCACACTGCCAATTGACAAGAATAGAATGAAAATTGATAGGATAATCTTTTTCATGATAATTAGTCTTAAATTAATGCAAGTTGTTTTTGTTGATAATTCGGATTACATATTCGTATGAGATAGACCATGTTTTGCATGAGTCAGATTACAGCCATTATTTTATCCCGTTTTTGTCGATTAAATATACTAAACTGGCTATAGCAGCAGTGCCAAGTTGCATTTCTCTGCGGCTGACATTCTCAAATTTATCGTTGGCCGTGTGGTGATATTCAAAGTATCGCTGGCTGTTAGTCGAAAGCCCTATTAATGGAACTCCGAATTCTTTTAATGGTTCTATATCCACGCCTCCATATCCTTTGGTCGTTTTGTAAATTCCATAGTCGGCTAATTGTAAAGTCTGTTTTTTTATTGAATTGATAATCGAATCGTTGGCATCTATTCCGAACCCCAACGGCAAAAGTCCGCCTTCATCCGATTCTATGGAGACAATATGTTCCTTCTTTTCCGTCCGCACAAATTAAGCATATACTTTTGAACCCGATTGATACATTTCTTCATCCATAAATAATACCAGCCGGATGGTGTTTTCAGGCTTTATATTCAATTTTTTAAAAATACGGAAAACATCAATCATTTGTTCGCAACCCGTGCCATCATCGTTTGCACCGGGAGCATTAAACCACGCATTTATATGAGCTCCTATTAAAATGATTTTCTCAGGATGAACAGTTCCTTTAATCTTCGCAATGATATTGGCTGTTTGTACTGAGTCAATCGTTTCTGTATCACTTTTTATCCAGACTCTTACACCCTTGTTTTGTCTATTTATTTTGCTGAGTTTGTCTGCATCGTTTGTACTGATGGAGATATTTGCGATTTTATTAACTCCAATTTGATAACGGCTAACACCAGTGTGTGGAAAATCATTTGGTTCGGTGGACAGCGATCTTATAAGGACACCTGAGGCACCATAGTGTGTGCAAAGGCACCGTTTGAATGTTGATCCATGGCTCCGCCATACGCCTGAAAGGTGTTGAGTATGGAATTGTCCATCGGTCTGTTGAAAAAAACTATTTTATCTTTTACCGTTTTACTCCCCAGGCTATCCAATGCACCAAGGGTATGAACTTCCAGCAGTTCTCCTTTAATACCTTCGACAGGCGTACTTACCAGTAAGCCCAGATTCACAACATTCAGTGACTCCTTTTTAGTGCCATAATAAACGATTGCCTGGCTTGGTATCTTACAACGCCACGAGGGAGTTGTATAATGCTGCAAATAGGATGTATCGGGATTCAGTTTTTCTATCTGGGTTTTCAGTATTTGAATAGCACGTTCCGATTCTTTCGATCCGACTAATCTCCCGGGTGCATTTGCACACAACTCACGAAGGTTATTGTATGCGTCGTAGCTGGTCAGCGCATTTTGATAGATGGCGGATAGTATGTTCTTCTGTTCTTCTTGTGCATTGACCAGTATAGTTACAGCGAGGAGTGTCGCAATTAAAAATCTTTTCATCTGTACTATAATTAATCTATTGTCTTGAAATTTGTTTTAATATATTCAGCGAGTTCATCGTCATCTTCAACCTGAATTACTCGTCTTAGCTTATTATTGTTGAGCCGAATGTCCAAAAAGGCGCTGCTTAATCGCCTTTTTACTTTAATCGATTTAATTCTGTCTAATGGTATTTCACACTCTGTACTTCTTAATAGTGTAAATATATAAGACAGAAAATAGAGGATGCCTATAAGTAAACTCAACAGAAGAAATAGCTCACCCGTTTTCAGATACTTTATGAAAGATCTTGTCCCTAATAAGATCCACAAAACAGCCATAATCAGCGTTGTGCGATTCTGCTTCTTTATCTCGTCTTGAATGATAATCATGTCTCTTTCAAATGAGATCCTTCCCTTCTTTAAAGCAAATGTCTGTTGTCCCATATTCGTTTGATAAATACTGTTATTTGCGATTTAACGGCCAATGCTCATTTGCTTCTTTTTATTTTCAGCGAGTAAAGTTCAAGTAGTCAAATCAACTCGAATTAAAAGACCAATTAAGTTCTCAATGGATTATAAAATTTAGTTTCTGTTTAAAATCCCAATAATTGACGAACTTTATCGGCATTTTGCTTTGTCGTGAGATGTTCCAATAATAATAAAGCAACATTCACTGCTGTTGATGGGTTCCAGGATGTAATTATATGATCATCCATTACGATAGCTTGATTTATGACATGAACACCAAATCTTTGCAATGTTTCCCGTCGAATGGCACTATTGTATGTTGTACCTTTTTTGTCTTTTAAAATGCCACTCTTTCCTAACGGCAGAGCCCCGACACAAATAGATGCAATTATTCTATTTTTAGCCTTAAACCCTCGAATTAAATCAAGAAATTTATTATCATAGGCATCATTATAAAAACCATACACCTCAAATCCACCCGGAATAGCTAACGCATCAAATAAGTTAATATCAATATCATCAACTAAATAGTCGACTATAAATCGCTGGTTGAAAGAACTTATGATTTCTTTCTTTAACCCACAGGTAAATAATTCTGTAGAATAATCTCCTTCGACAAGATTCCAACCAATTACATCTATGAATACGCTTGCTTCAAATGTTTCAAATCCATTCGCTAATAACAATAATACTTTTTTCATATTAAATCAGTAATGTAGTTTCTTACAACTAAGGCCATATTTAATTATGCTGCCTTTGCATGAACTTATTTCGTAAGATTATAAAGTAAAAATAAAGCCTTCATAGTGCGATTTAATTCAATCTTGTCGCATACAAGAGCTTCTTGGAATATATAAATAGGTATCATTGCCGTTGGGAATCGACCGATATGAGTCAACAAAATAATCTTATATCAACGTGTTTATTACCAGTTTTTTTAATTCGGTTATCTGTTTGAAAATAATAACAGAATCTTATCACGAAATTCAAAACTTCTTCCTGAATTTAGGTACTACAAATATAGTCGTTTTTATTTAAATATTGTAATCTCTGTTCTTCAGATCCTTACAATACACGAAGTTGGTATTACAAATTGCAGCCAACATGTTGAAATTTATGTTGGATAGTACCAACTAAAAAAATAAAACAGGATGAATCTTGTCTTAAATTCATCCTGTTTTATTTTTTCTTATTCTAAATTAGAGGATTCATTCCTCTTTTAGCTGTAGTTTGTTTTCGTCAGTTTTTACATTTAATTCTTTCTTATTTGGATCTATCATCTCCATAAGTTTCAAGCCTAATAGCCCATCGATTGCCGAACCACCGTTACCGTTACCTCCAATAAGAATATCCGGAATAAGTTTCACATTTCCTTTCGATAGTTCCTCTGTGATTTTATAACGGGTGAAGTTTTCACCTCCCAGGGCTTTTACAGCTAATTCGTACGCTTCTGCTGTGGATTTACCGACCGCAAGTATCTTACCAGCTTCGGCAGCTCCGGTAAGCGAGATCTGTTCGGCTTGAGCTGAAGCTTTTAACTTGATAGCTTCCGATTCAGCCATTGCACGCATTTTTGTGGCTTCTGCTTCTGCACTCACAGCTAGTTTTACACTGGTAGCATCACCTTCCGATTTTTTTACCGTTGCATTGGCTATTCGTTCTGCTATTTCCACACCCTGCTGAGCTTTTACTACCTCTTTTTGCATATCTGCAATGGCAGTTTCCTTTTCCATTCCCTGGCGGGTTTCTTGTGCTTTTTTCTCTGTTTCATAGGTGATCTTTTGTTCTTCAGCAATCTTCCGGTCAGTTAATGTTTTCATCAACGAATCTGGCGGAACAATGTCCCCAATCAACGTATCGACTGCATTTACATTATATTCGTCAAGTACCTTTTTAATATGTTCTTTAGCCGATTCCTGTCTCTCTTTACGTGTGCTCAGGAAAGCAATGACATCGCTGTCTTGCGCTGAATTGCGGAAATAGTTACCTATAGTTGGTTCGAGTACTTGTGAAACCAGATTTACCATATTTCCAAAACGGGCTATCACTTTGGGCGCTTCGGTAGTCGGAACGTGAATAATCTGTGCCACATCCAAATTAAACGGAAAACCATCTTTTGAGCGAACGGTAATCGTTGATAGGTTCTTATCCAGATTGTGAGCTTCGCTGCGAGCTGTAGCCCAGTTTAATACAAGGTTGGTAGTGGGCACCAGTTCGACTTTCATAATATAAATATTGATTGGATATTTCCCGGGGCCCAGTGGCTCCATCCAAACGCCTTTATTTCCTTTCTCAACGATATTACCGTGTTTGAAATCTGAACCTGTTAAATCATGACCTTCAGTTCCAATAAATGAAATCACTACACCAACGTACCCTATAGAAATTTCGGTCATTGGAATTTCTTCTATTTGTACGGCCCACGGATTTAAGTTATACGAACCTGCCAGGATTACCTGTGGTTGCAACCCTCTGTTACCTCCATTTTTCAAAAACAAATCAAAATCCTGAAAATTATTATGGTTTTCCACTAATTTACCGGCAATCTGTCCTGCTTCTATTGGCTGACCATCTAAGGTGGTAACAATTCCAACTTTACTCTCCTGTATTCGTATCATATCCGTAATAGAAACCTGAAAAAGCATCGTGTTTATACGATAGGAACCTGTCGTGATATAAGCCGTTTGACGTCCGCGCTGTCCTCCATTGTTCAGAAATTTTTCCGCATCCTGAAAATTATCACAATCGACGCTCTGTCCTAAAATGTTACCTGTAGGAATAGGAGCACCATCTTTCGCCATTACCAAACCGATTTTTCCTTCTGGAATAACCAGAAACTCTTCCATGGTTACATCATACTGCCAAAACCACTTTCCAAGATAAAGTCCCGGAGCCAATGCCTTAGCCTGAAACCCGGCTTCTCCTTTCGTTGCAATTATTCGTCCATCAGGTAAGGATTTATCCTCACCAAACAATACAAACTTCTTGGTTACCAACCCTACGCGATCCTCCGGTACTATTACCATCCCAAACAAAAAACGAAGAATATACTTGTAAAGAACCATACAAATAATTATCAGCAGTATCCACCAATAATTGATTAGAAAATCAATCGTAATCATAAATTTAATTAAGTTTGTAAGAGTTAAACCTTTATTTAATTGTAAATATCACTATATTAAACGAATATAAATTTCGAATATAAACTTTTGTGAATACTCAAAAGTAAAATATTTTTTTTATATTTTAATTAAATCATTTAAATTATTTGTAAACAATTTGATTAAAATAAAAAAACAAGATATATACAAAATGAAACTACCTGCAGTCTGTTCTAACAGGTTGTTAATGAGAATTCTGTATGTTGTTTGATTAATTTATCCTTTATTTTACATTTTACAGGTGTTTATTCTTCCAATTGTGTGCTTTTTTCAGCAGAATATCTAAATTGTTGTCAAAATATCATCTGAGTAAAGAACTTAAAAGTATCAGTCTTTATTGGTGTAGATTTGTATTATTTGTGTTTCGCCTTTTTGTCACCGCCTTGTTTTGTTTAGGAGTAAAGTGGAATCGGAGAGATTTTAAAGAGGGTTGAGATAGGTATTCCTCATTGAACCCTCTCTGAAGTCTCTCTGAACCCTCTTTGTACTAAGAGCAAAATGTAAATTGTCTTTATTAATTTTGCTGCATAAACTGATAAAGTAGAGTGAAATGCTGAGATTTCAGTAAGAATATAACGTTCCAAAACTGTAAGCGGCAGATAATTTTGTTTTTTATTTTCCAAGCTGCTTTGTAAAGCATAGTATAATTGATAGCTCTATATTAGCAGGCAACTATCTGATTTTTTAAAGACTGTGTATGAAATATTCTACAGGTTAATTCGCCTTGCAATTTCGGATACTCTTGATTTCAACAGTAGAAATTTGCAATTAAGCGTTTTATAGTAATCGGAATAATCGTAATATCTTATCTGATTTTTCTTCAATAGAGGTCAAAAACTTCAAAAGGTTGAATTTTGTTCATTGTATTAAAATGATTAATTTTGAAACAAAATTATCAATGACTATGGGACCGAATATAATCTTAATGCTCCTGCTTATTGCGGTAGCTGCTATGATCGCAGTTATTGTGCTTACGGTGTACTTATATAGGAGGTTCCGTGAATCTGAGAAACGGCAAAAGGAAACAGAAATTCGGTTTCAGGAGTTAAAGAATCAGGTGAATCCGTTGCAATTGGAAGCATTGGAAGCTAGATTAAATCCGCATTTGTTTAAGAATATCTTAAACTCCATCCAATCGCATGCTTATCAAACATACTTTACTATTGATAAACTGGCCAATGTCTTAGATTATATTTTATATGAAAGTCGCAGAGAATTTGTTACTCCTAAAGAGGAAATAGAATTTGCCTTAAACCTGATTGAGATTAATAAAATCAAAGTGAGTCCATTGTTTGACTTGAAAGTGAAAACCAAGGTAAATAATGCGGAACCGATGTACGAACAAAAGCTGTTGGCTCCTTTAATATCTATCGATTTGATAGAAAACGCATTTAAGCATGCAGATATTCAAAGTCCCGATGCTTTTATTTCCATTACATTGGAATTTAAAGACAATCAATTTAAGCTCACGGTTGCCAATATGATTTCATCTAAACCTCCAATGAAGAAAGAAAAGGGTGGAATTGGTATAAAAACGCTTGAACAACGGTTGAGAATTATTTATGAAGATAATTTTGAACTTGATAGTTATATAGAAGATAATGTATATGTTGCACATTTAAATATCAATCTTTTTGAATACAAAGTTAAGATGCTTGCTGCTAGATGATGAATTACCGGGGCTGACGTATCTAAAGATGCTCTGTGAACAAATTCCTGAGTTGGAAGTGATAAAAGCTTTCAACCGCCCTGATGTGTTTCTGGAAGAGTCGGTTCATCTGGAGTTCGATCTTTGTATTATGGATATTGAAATGCCTCAGATAAATGGCATCCAACTGGCAGAATTGCTCAATGGCAAATTTATTATCTTTACCACAGCGCACAAAGAATATGCTGCTGAGGCATTCGATTTGGATGTTGTAGATTTTGTACGGAAGCCAATTCAGTTAGAAAGGCTTCAAAAAGCAGTTCAAAAAACCATTAAGCAACTTTCAGACACCAAGAACGTCAGGAAGTATATTCATTTGAACACAAATAAAGGTAAATCGCTGATACTGTTTGATCAGCTTTGTTACATAAGGTCTTCAGCGATCGATAGCCGGGATAAGGATGCAATGCTTAAGGACGGGTCGAAAATATGTTTAAAGAATATCTCTTTCGGAAAATTGCAAACAGTTCTTCCTCAAAAAAACTTTTGCCGGATTAATAAACATGAAATGATTGCCATTGATATTGTTCAGCATTTTTCGTTTGACCAAATCACGTCAACCATCCCCGGTGAACAAAACAAACCCCAGATGTTTTATTTAAGCGAAGTGTATCGAAATACCTTTTTGGAAAAGGTGAAAATCTGATTCATTACATTTTTTTTCAGTCTTGTTACATAATAGTCTCCATTCGGTTCTCGACAGTTCGTATTTATACTTTTTGATAATACCTTTGTCTTTAATAAGGCGTAGGTAATATGCCTATTTGAGACCCGACAAATTTATTGTTTTATATTAAAAACATTGAAATAGATGCTTAAAAAGTTTAGAAACGTGTTTTTTTACGTGCTGATAATTGGCAGTTGTTCGGCTTTAATATATTGGATAGCCCAAATGGGTACAAAACTGGAAGTCGCCAATAAGATCATTAAACCACCTACAAATAGCCATCATTGGCTGGAATTTTTACATTCATTGCTTCAGAATCTTGGACATCCACTGGCTATCCTGCTTGCGCAGATTGTTACCATTATTCTGGCGGCGCGTATATTCGGATGGATATGTAAAAAGATAGGACAACCGAGTGTTATCGGTGAAATTATAGCCGGTATTGTGTTGGGACCTTCCCTGATCGGTATGTATTTTCCCGGGTTTTCGGCTGCACTCTTTCCACCTCAATCACTAGGTAATCTAAACTTTCTAAGCCAGATTGGCCTGATATTATTCATGTTTATAGTCGGCATGGAGATAGACGTAAATGTGTTGAAAAATAAAGCTCACGATGCTATTGTAATCAGCCATGCCAGTATTATTGTCCCTTTTTCGTTAGGAATGGGACTGGCTTATTTTATTTATCATTCTTTTGCTCCGGTAGGAGTGAGATTTACTTCGTTCGGCCTGTTTATGGCAATAGCTATGAGTATAACTGCTTTTCCTGTATTGGCACGTATTGTACAGGAAAGAGGAATTCATAAAACGTATTTGGGAACCGTCGTCATTACCTGTGCTGCTGCTGACGATATTACAGGGTGGAGTATTTTGGCCGCTGTGATTGCCATTGCGAAAGCAGGTTCATTTATCAGTTTCCTTTATACCGTTTCATTGGCACTTGCTTATGTATTTTTAATGATTAAAATAGTTCGCCCGTTTTTAAAGCGTGTTGGTGATTTACATTCATCAAGTGCAAATCTGAGCAAGTCAATTGTTGCTATATTCCTTGTCATGTTGATCTTATCGTCCTGGCTCACGGAAAGTATTGGAATTCATGCATTGTTTGGTGCATTTATGGCAGGGGCTATTATGCCGGACAACCAGAAATTCAGGAATATATTTATTGAAAAAATAGAGGATATTGCTTTGGTTCTATTGCTTCCGTTGTTTTTTGTTTTTACAGGCCTAAGAACAGAGATTGGCTTGCTGAATGATGTCTATTTATGGAAAATTACAGGACTGATTATATTGGTGGCCGTAACCGGAAAATTTATTGGAAGTGCTTTAGCCGCTAAGTTTGTCCGACAAAGCTGGAAGGATAGTCTTACTATTGGCGCTTTAATGAATACGAGAGGATTAATGGAACTGGTTGTTTTAAATATCGGATATGATTTGGGTATATTGACACCCAAAGTATTTGCCATGTTGGTAATAATGGCGTTGGTAACCACATTTATGACTGGACCTGCATTAGATTTAATTAATTGGTTGTTTAAATCGAAAGCTGAAGATAAAATAAAGGAAATTAGCCGGATTAATAAATTCAAAATATTAGTGTCATTTGGTGATCCGGAAAATGGAAAGATACTGGTTAGACTGGCCAATTGCTTAATAAAGAAAACAAATGGAAATTCTGCTATAACCGCTATGCACTTATTCCCAAGTGCAAAATCACATCAATTTAATTTAGAAACTTATGAAAATGAAAGTTTTGCTCCGATTTCTGAAGAATCAAAATACCTGAATCAAAAAATCACCACCCTTTTCAAAGTGACAAGCGATATAGAGTCGGATATTGCCGAAATGGCAAACAAAGGGGAATATGATTTGCTGCTGATTGGTATTGGGCAGTCTATCTTTGAAGGTAGTTTATTGGGAAAGATTCTTGGATTTACCACCCGTATCATTAATCCTGACAGGTTGATTAATCAGGTAACCGGTAAAGAAAATCTTTTTGAGAATTCTCCTTTCGACGAAAAAACTCGTTTGATTATTGCCAAAAGTAAAATAACTGTGGGTGTATTAATGGATAAAGGATTTACCAACACAGATCATATCTGTGTTCCGGTTATTAATCCGAACGATGAATTCTTGATTGGTTTTGCTCAAAAGCTGATTAATTTTTCGGAATCACAAATTTCTTTTATTGATTTCAATAATCACATTCATAAAAATTCCGAATTAAAAGAATCCATTCGGGCCATTGAACAAATAGCGCCAAACCATGTACGTTTGCTAAATGAAGGAAAAATCAGTTCCGATTTTCTGAAACAACAGGACTTGATGCTTATTAGCTTGGATAGTTGGAAATATCTTATCGAAACAAAGAATGACTGGCTGACAACTATACCATCTACCTTGATTATTGCGGAAAAAGAATAGTGGATATTCCTCTTCATGGATAGTTGTTTAAACCCTCCTGAAGTGACTGATATACAGCTTTAAAAAGTATTTAATATTGTCCGTATTAAATACTTTTTATCCACCATATTTCGTATTTGTCATTTGTCCGGGCAAGTAGGAGGTAGTCAACAAACAAACTGCTAAGAGAATATTAGTTTTCATCCTCGTTGAATATTAAGTGTTTGTATTTGGTATACAAAAATGAAATGATTAATAGCAATATGCCCAGCGAAACCAACACAATTGTTTTGGAAATAGGAGTAAGGGATGCAATGTCGTACAGAAAAAGCTTTGCCAACGTTATTCCAAAAAGTACGATAGCTGCTATACGCAGGCTTTTATCCTTTTTCCATATACCCAATACGATCATGGTAAGCGAATAAATGCCCCAAAGTATCGTTATTCCGAGTTTATACGATTTGGACGATCCTGCTATGTCCATCCAGTTAATAAGTTCACTGCTCAATAGCCAAAGAATTGTAATGTGTAGGAGTATCGGAAAAGCCGCTTTAAGTTTGTAATTTATTAAATTCCCTTTCAGGTAGATACTATGGATCATACATATCAATGCAACAAAAACAAAAGATATATATCTGAAAAGGATATAAAAAATGGAAGTTGAATAATACGTTGGCTGAGTTGGCCTCAGGTAATTACCTCGTAAGTTGTCTAAGAAATGAAGTCCCAGGGTAAGAAAGATAAATACGACTAAAATGCTCAGTATAGATATTGTTTTGGATAGTAAATCGCTTTGTGTTTTTTTGATATTAAACAGGCAAAGAGCGGACAGATACAAAAGCGAATAATTGATAAGCCAAACGGTTTTAAAGTAAATAATTGAATCATCATGAATTGAATACCCTTCGGTATTTTTCGTTATGGCTGAATGTAGATAAGACTGATCAAATATCGTGGATATTTCACGAAAGAATGTCACATAAAGAGTGAGCAGTAGCAAGCCTGATATTAAACCGGAGATATTCCGCAACATGTCTTTTTGAATAATAAATACGGAAGGGTAATTGCTATTCTGACTTAACCTCAGGATAAAGGAAAAAGATGCCATAAATAAAACCGAAGAAAGAAATTGTATATTTATAAATGGCAGTGATGTCGATATAATATGTCCGGTTATGTAATTACTGGATTGAATCCAATCCTGAAACAAGCTCAGATAAGCAAGAAACATTATTGCATACGATAACCCTTCGTATACCTTTACTTTCTTTGTCCTCCCAATCCAAAACAACAAAGCTGCCTGGCCTGCCCATAGTAAGGTCACCCAATTACCATCCAATTGTACCGGTATTGCTATGGCAATGAATATAAGTACTAAACCGCTGATCAGATAGAATAAATTCCAATCAGCCAGTTTCTGCTTGTAAATCACTGCGCTGATCACAAAATGCAATATAGCATTACCGAGTGTAAATAATCCTAGAAATTGCTCTCCGTTTTGATAATTGTCTAACAGGGAATAACCTATTCCATAAAAAATAAAGGAATTTGCAAGGATAAGAATTAAATCGGTTCTTTCAAATCTCTCTTTTTGGGATAATTTATATGCCAGAAAAGTAATATAAAAACTTACAAAGAACAGGAATATAAACAAGAATGCTATCGCAAAGTGATTTGTTGCCTGATAAGCAGAAAGGTACCACGATACAAAAATGATCCATGTCAGCGTGAAGGCAACATAATTAAGCGGTTTCCAGTATTTCCTGAATGCCAGAACCAAAATCCCGATATTGAGCAGTACCATGTAGCTGAAAAGCACTACTGCTGAGCCGGATCCATCGCTTAGTAAAAAGGGAACTCCATAAGCACCTACAAGCCCGATATGGGCTATCACCTGTTTATTGTAATTCAGGGACGCCAGTACTGTGAAAACAGTAAATACTACCATTAAAGCAAAGGCCAATACCTGAGGAATCAATCCAAAGAAATTATATGCTGCAAAGGTTATAAAGTATAGGATTGCCATACCTCCGCTGAGTAATACGGCACTAAAATTATCATATTTCTTTTTAAGCTTGATAGCAAAACAAAGTAAGCTGCCCCCAACCATATATCCCAGGATGATTCTTGTTAACGGGCTTATCAGATCGTGTTCTATGGCATATTTGGTGCCTATGGCAACACCCAGAATCAAAATGATAATTCCAATTTTACTAATCAGGTTTTCCCCGATAATTCTTTCCAGATTTCGGCTGATATTCTTATTATCCGGTTTTTTTGGCTCCTGTGTATATTTGGTTTGCACATTTAACCGGATGGTTGGTGGATAAACCTGAGCCGGCTTTGGAATAATTATCTGTTTTACTGCGTTTTCAGGTCTGTTTTCAGATTCAGACTGAGTAACTTCTGTCTGTTTGTTAGATGGTGCTTGGTCGGTAGAGTTCGTTATTTTCCGCATCTCATCGCGTAACTCATTAATCTCTTTGGCGAATGATTCTTGCCTTCTGGTTAATGAATTGAGTCTGGCAAGTAAATTATTCAATTGATCCGTGTTTACTGTCATAGTTTTAAAACTAATATGTGAAGTTTTTTTTGAAAGATAAATTGATAAAACCTTCGAAATAAGCCCGAGTATGTAAGGCTTTGTTCGAGTCAGGATTAAAATAGGTACAACTTGTTGATGAAAATCCAATCAGGTAGGGTAAATTCGCACTTGTCTGTCATTAATACCGGTCTTTACGGTAAAAGCTTTTCCAATAGGCTAGTATTCAAATTTCTTTTTCGAAACAAACACTGTTTTCAACGTTTTTATACTGCCCGTAATTTGGAATGCTCTTATATTGATTCTTTTCATAAAGCATGATTGCTTCCGGTTGCTTTTTGCCGGTTTCCAATACACACTTGCTGTATCCGAGTTCCCGGCTCCAAATCTCTAACTCCTTTAATATTATTGAAGCAATACCCTGTTTTCGTTGGTTTGCAGCGACAAACATTCGCTTTACTTCCATGGCCTCATTGGAATATTCTTTAACGGCACCACAACCAACAGGTTCATCTGCTTCATAAGCCACTACAACATGGTTTACGTTGTCAGTTTTGTTGAATTGCGCATAAAACAAATGCTCTTCACCATCAATCACTTTTAACTCCATATCTAATTCCTTGACCAACTTCTGAAAATCTTTGTCAATCGAATTCGTCCTTTTTGTAATTATCATAATATCTTGCCGGTTTATCAGGGTCAATATCTTTTTTATTCTTTCTTTTTTTTCGGGCAGCCCGTATAAATGTCCTGCTTTCTTCCGATAACTGTACAACCTTTTATTTGCTTTGTGCCTTTTTTGAAAAAAAACTTTGATCGTCTTAAATTTCCAGTAATATGTCCGGAGTAGGATGGATCTATTATCCAGATTATCCTATTATTTCTGTTTTTATTTTCTTTCTTAAGCTGCCACCGAAGCCTTAAAGTAACGAACTGATTGTTCGCTTATTTTCGCTCCAAATGTACAAACTATTTTTAACAACTCCTACGTTTAGTCTGGTTATTTTAATGAAATATTAATACTGTAAATTCAGTATGTAAATTCTCGCTATGATATTTTTTGTCTGAAAGGTTGTCAATAGAGTAGGGGCATGTCCGGCTTATGCTATGCGATAGGTGAATTACAACGTTTTACGATAAATGACATAATAATGTCTCACGATTAAAAATAATTCATAAAAATTCTCTACAAATTTTGTTTCTTTGAATTCTTATATTAACTTTGCAATTCAAAGTACTTTTAATACTGTCAATATATATTATGGAAAAGCAATTAGAAGATTTAAAAGCCATACGTGAAATGATGGAAAAATCATCCAAATTTCTGTCATTAAGTGGTTTGTCGGGTATCGTTGCCGGTATTACCGCTATTGCCGGAGCCGCTTTTGCCTGGTTTTGTGTCTTAAATAATCCATCTGCTAACTGTTTTGACCGTTATCAGAGAATATCTGTTTTATTAGCTGATGCTATTTTAGTACTTTTAATTTCAATTGGTTTCGGTATTTATTTCTCAGTTAAAAAGGCAAAGAAAAGAAATCAGAAACTGCTTAATAGGGTGACAATTAAAACAATCTATAATTTAAGCGTTCCATTGATAACCGGTGCTGTATTTTCATTATTATTCTTGTACAGAGGAGAGCCTGAGATCGTTGCTTCTATTACGTTGGTCTTTTATGGGCTGGCATTGGTTAATGCTTCCAAATACACCTTCGATGAAATACATTATCTTGGTATTACGGAAATCCTGTTGGGTATCGGTGCTGCAATCTTTTTGCATAACGGAATTATTTTCTGGACTATCGGTTTTGGCTTTTGCCACATCATTTATGGCCTGATTATGTACAAAAAATACGATTTGAAATAACAAATGGCAAATATCATCGCAAATCTGAATAAAGCATTTGAAAGCAGGATTCGCTTGGGAATTATGTCTGTTTTAATGGTGAATGAATCGGCTGATTTTAGTACGATAAAGGATTTGCTGGAACTGACTGATGGAAATTTGGCCAGTCATATAAAAGCATTGGAAGCCTTGAATTATATTGAATCTACTAAACAATTTATTGGTCGGAAGCCCAATACTAAATATACAATTACTGATTTAGGACGGCAATCTTTTCAGGAGCACTTGGATGCTCTTGAAAATCTTATCAGATAATTTTTTTTATTTACGTACTTTGAAATTCAAAGTACTTTTAAAATTATGTTTCAATACGCAATATTTACCAATTAATTAAACAACAAATTTATGGAAACAATCATCGAAAAGGTTGAAAAATTCAGTCGGTCCATTACTGTGAAGGCAGTTATTATTGGAGTTCTTACGCTAATTATGTTGATTCCCGGATTTATGATTCAGGATTTAATTTCGGAACGTCAAAAGAGAAGTCAGGAAACTATTGAAAAAATCAATGCTAAATGGAGTAATGCTCAAACAATCAATGGACCTGTATTGGCCATACCGTATACTAACAGTCGGGTCGATGAAAAGAAAGATCTGCTGACCGAAAATCACATGTTGTACATCGTGCCGGAAATGCTTATAATCAATACAAAACTAATCCCGGAAGAGCGGCACTATGGTATATATAAATCAATTCTCTATAAAAGTGAAATCAAACTCTCCGGAAAATTCAAGAAACTGGATATCCAATTACCTGCGGATAGCCACATTAACTGGAAAGAAGCATCTGTCAGAATCGGTATCTCTGATTTACGGGGAATGACGAATGATCTGGATTTTATTCTTAACGATTCGCATTTCCCGGTTGAAGCGGGTGGACTCCAGGATGCTATAGGACAGGGATTGGTTGTTTCATTAAAAGATATTGACCTATCAAATATGGCAAAAGAATTAAACTTTACGTGTCATTTGAAATTGAACGGTAGTAGTAATATCAATTTTATTCCTGTCGGTAAAACAACGCGGGTGCAAATGGTAGGTGCGTGGAAATCTCCGGGTTTTATTGGAAGCTTTAGCCCTGAATATAAAATTGATGACAAAGGGTTTACGGCTAATTGGAATGTGTTGCATTTTAACCGTAATATTCCTGAATTATGGACTGATCAACAGATTAGATCTTTCGGAGAAACGTCTTTTGGAGTTAATCTGGTGGATACAGTTGATCAATATCAGCAAAATATGCGTTCGGCAAAATATGCAATCATGTTTATTGCACTTACGTTCGTCGTTTTCTTTTTTGTAGAAATACTTACTCAAAAGAAAATTCATCCCCTGCAATACCTGTTGGTTGGCATTGCGCTGATTTTGTTCTACAGCTTGCTTCTCTCGATTTCCGAACAGTTGAACTTTGGGACTGCTTACCTGATAGCCAGCGTTGCTACTATTGGCCTGATTGTTGGTTATGCACGTAGCATATTTAAAAATAACCTCTCTACGGCTATTCTGGGCATCTTCCTGAGTATTTTGTATGTTTTCCTTTATGTTGTCCTGCAATTGGAAGATATTGCACTGCTTTTCGGAAGTATCGGTTTATTTGCTATTCTGGGAGTTATCATGCATTTTTCCGGTAAAATAAACTGGTATAAACAGGAGCCGTCCGAAAAGAATTCTATCATTGAATAAAACAAAATGGTGTTCATTCCGCATGGAATGAACACCATTTTGTTTTATTCTGATTCTGGTTTCTGTTTATATTGCTTTCAACCTGTTGTTTATAGAGTATATATAAAGAATTTGTCAGGGTATAAATGATGTATAATACAATTATTAATTTAAATGCCGTTTTATTCTACGCATAGACAAACAACTATTTAATGCCTCTTTTATTAATTTGGTGTATTCTTTGACCCAACATCTAAATAACTATTAAAATATCAATCATTTAAAGCATTATGTGAATCTATGAAATATAAGTCTTTGTTTGTGCCGGTTTGCATTTTGACTTTTTGCTTCAGGCTTGTCCGGGTTAGAAATTTACAATAAATCGTGTTATTTGTCATTTCCGTTCAATCTGCTTGTTTAATACCGGCAATAAATATAAAAAATTCCTTTCGTTTGGCAATTATATATCGCAGGAACTGTTATCAAATGGTTTCGAATCTCTCTTGTATGGATTTTAGATAGTTCCGTGAAACATATAGCCGTGAGTCCCGATCGAAAGGAGGAAATAATATACAATCTTTTCCTTCTATCGACGAGAGGTAGTCGATGTTTATAATATGACGTTTACTGATTTGAACGAACGCACTGGTGTGATTCAAGATGTTGTCGGCATGCGTGTCATATTTCAGTTCTAAATTGCTCATATCGGACAAAACAACAATCCACTGTTTCCTTTCTTTCTGGTATTCGAAATATCCGATCTGTTCTTTTCGCAACATTTTGTATCCGTTTGTCGTTGGAATCATAAAAGGACGATCAGTAGGGAATAATTGCAAAAGAGTATCGCGAAAACTATGCTGTGTTTTTTCAGTGTTGCGTTGATTCAGGAACCTGTTAATAACCGTCGTGAATTCATTGTTTTGATATGGTTTAAGCAAATAGTCGAAAGCTGAAGCCCGTATTGCTTCTAACAAGTATTTTTCATAGGCCGTATAGAAAACGACGCGCATTGGCCAGTTTACCTGATCGGAAATCTCATTCAGTAAATCAAAACCCGTTTGTTTGGGCATTTCAACATCTAAAAACAGCAAATCCGGTTGTTGTCGCATAATTAACTCCTTTCCCTGTATGGGAGATTGAGCAGAACCAACTACCTCGAACTCAGAATATTCAGCGATTGAACTCTGAAAATTGTTAATACAAATCGTTTCGTCATCTATAATGGCTACTGTGTATTTGTTATCTTTCATAATGTAGTTTTAATATAAATCGTTTACTAAATGGGATTGTTCTATTTGTTAATTATATGTTTTATTTTGGGTTGTTAGGCAAATTTTCTGCTCAAAGATAATCATTTTTCTTAGGATTTAAATGTTAAAATTATACTTTTCGGGAACAGTTATCTCCACTCTGGTGCCACTTGCTCCTTCATCTTTTATATCTATGATATTAAAGATGATTTTTTCACTGTTCCTCTCATTCAGTAAATGAATAGTTTGATACAATATCTTTAATCCCGTACCTGTACCTCTTGTACTTAATAATCGTTCCGGATGATATCCTTTTCCATTATCTTGAATGGTTATTTTTACAGCATTTTCAATTTGTAAAATAGAAATATGTAATAACTTTTCTCCTTCTTTGGGTCGTAAAGCGTGTTTCAACGCGTTCTCAACAGAAATCTGTATCACCATAGCCGGTATTTTGAACAGTCGGTAGTCGTTAATACGACTGTCAATGTTCCACAAAACATGGAAATCATTGTCCATATTTTTTTGTTCTATTTGCAGGTAATTCTTCACAAAGTCCACTTCTTCGGCCAATGTCACTGAAATTTTTTCGGCAACTTCTATACTGCGTCGCAGAAATACCACCAATCCCATTAATTCCTGATGTTTTTCCTTGTTTTCTTCTAAATTGATTTCATGGTTAAGAATATTGAATATGAAATGAGGTGATATGCTGTTACGTATGTTTTGCAAACGAAGCATGGATATACGTGACAATTCCTTTTGATGGCGAATTTCATTTTGTTTGTAGGTATACATCCAGAACAGAATGGCCGAAATCGCACCTATACCAAATAACAGTATGAGTGAGAAAAAGATGTTTTTATGTTGTCTTAATTCTTCTTGTTTTTGTGAAAAAATAGTTCTGTTCTGTTTCTTCAGATCTTCAATCTGTTGTTGCTTTTTTTTATTATTCAACTCGGTTTGGGCAAAAATAATTGCTTCCGCTTTCGATTTGCTTAACAGGCTTTCGTTTGCTTGCTTGTTGATTTCCAAAAACAGGAATTCTGATCTTAAGTTTCTTAGCTTTCTGCAGGCAAACGATATACTTTTGGTAGCATCGGTTATAATCTGTGGCATTTTCAGCTCTTCAGCTATCTGATAGGCTTGCAAACCATAAGTCAGTGCATATTGCAGGTTTTGTTCGTTTTTCCCGGCTGCAGCTGGCTTGTTGGCATACAATTCCGATAATTGACTATAAACAATCGCTATACCTTTCTGATCAATCAATTCTTTCTTTTGGGCAAGGGATCTTTGGTAAAAACTGATTGCTGACCTGTAATTCTTTTGTTTATAATATAGCCGGCCTAAAGTGAGGTTCGTTTCTGATAAACCCTGTTGATCATTAGCTTTGTGATACAATTGTTTTGCCTTTGAACAATATCTTACGGCTCTTGCATATTCTCCGTATTCAGTGTAAATAGCCGAGATGGCTGCATAATCGTCCGCTGTTTCTTTTACCAAACGTAAGGTCGTATCCAGCTGTAAGGTTTTTTGATAATAAAACAAAGACATGGCATAATTCTTCCAAACAAGATGCAAATTCCCCAACGATCTGTATCCGTTGGCTATATATTCTTTACTTCCAACAGACTCTTCCATTTTCAGAAAATGGATATACGCATCATTGGCATTTGTATAATCACCCGTAAGCATATATACTCCCCCCATATTATAATAAACTCTTGCAATCTCCTGTTCGTTCTCAAGATCTTTTGTCAATGACAACGCGAGCTTATAGCAGTCTATGGCTTTATTATACTTGCCAATTAAAAAGAAAACATCTCCAAGATGTTGGTCACAGAGCATTAAATACGCCTGCTGCTTACTTCTCTTGTAATAGTCAGGGGCAATAGTGTAACCTTCAAATGGATATAAGTACTTATTGGCCATTGGCATCTTCGCATCATTCCCTTTCCCGAAAATGTCGTCCTGTGATTCTTTGTTCAATTGCCATTTCTTAAACAAATCAATCATAGACAGGTTGATGCTATCAGGCCGGTGATAATCAAATGTTATACTGGTCTGAAGTTTACACTCTTGAATCTTGATTGATAATATTCGCGCTTGCTCATAATGCTTCGGGGAGAATTGAGATTGTATTTGATGATAATCAATTAATCCGTATTCATTTGACAATATTTCTCCCGTTTTGGAGCTGCTTCTTTCTGCTATTTCCAGGGCTTTATTTTGAAGTTCTTGTGTCGGATCTGAATTCCCCTGTGATAAGTATACCTGTGACAAATCAACATAAGCCTTTGCAAGCGTATGCCCGATTTTATCATTCATTTTATCATTTTTCTGTTGCTTTACCGAATCGGTGTATAATGAATCTATAGAATCCTGATTGTCTGGAAGCAATACATCTGTCGAATCATAGTATTGTCTTTCTTTAATGGTCGTGTTTTGTAATGGGGCTGAAGTAGAAGGATGATGATAAAATAGATTCCAATAATTCAATAAGATAAGGGCAATAACGAGGTAAAATAAAATTATATATTTTTTCATTTGATCAGTTTCGCAAATTAGATTCTATTAAGAATTGAGTCGGTTTGAGAAACTAATCAATAATTTTTGAATCTTTTTACAAAGTTAATCAAATTATTTGTATTCCGTTCATGAAAACATGTTTTGTTTTCAGCTAAAATTAAGCTTGATATTTTTGACACGTTGTTTGTTTTCGCATGAAAATAAATCTACCGGCAAACCGTTTTATAAGTTTGTTTTATAGGAATATATTGTTTATCTGCCTGTCCGCAAACAACTATTTAAAAGCACAATGTAGTTAACACTGAGAAATTGATTCTTATCCGTTAAATGATAGCTGAAGGTGTTTGAAATTAAACAATATTTTATTATAGATGTATTTTGCAATTTTTATTATTACGTTTTAATAAATATTTATGAGGTAAGCCGGGCAAATACTATGCACGTGTGTTGCAAAAGATTTGTAGGATATTGTTTTATAAAGTGCTTTATGTCTTTGCATTTATGGGTACAAATTATCCTCTAAATTTCCGGTTCGCTTTTCCCGGCTTAAAAATTGGAAACTACCTCACCATCATTACTTTTCCGCACCCTGCATATTTCACTTCCGTTGTTTCACCGGTAGATCCCACTGCACCAAATTCTATACCGATGCTTAACAATATGCTAATGTCGTCGCTAAGCAGAGTCTGTTGCTTTTCGGTCATTTGTACGATCATCGTCTGTGCCGCTACGATGGCTTGCGATGGATACCACGATCCGGTAAGCACCGCACTGGCTCCGTGCAAGTCAGGAGTGTCCGGTATATAGCCCCGCCTCGCTTCATTATAGTGCATATCCGATACCGTACCTATCGTCGTGATAATCCTGAAATAAGGCAGTTTCTGAATGTTTACCAGGTCTATATCCGTGTTGATACGCGGGATAGTTACCGTAGCCAGTAAGCTGCTGCGGTCAATCACTCCGGTTACACTTACTCGTAGGACCGTATTAAACGAATAGTTGCGGTTAAAATTAAACCCTTCCAATACCTCTTTGTGTTGCGAAAGCTGAATTCGTCGTTCACCCAGAGACATTTCCGTATCCAGTTTGATGAGGTTTTTGGCCATTCCGGTCAACACCGGGGTGAGGTTATAATCTGCCAGTCGGTGCAATCCGCCGAAAGCATACCGTGTTGAAGATGCAAATTTTGTACAACCTCCAAACTCTTTTTGATTTTTTCGTAGCTCTGCGAACTGTGGAGCTGTAGCCAGTTTACGTTTCGAAATGCCTCCCTTGGTGCGCATAATTACCTGGTCACTGCCTCGCCGGGTATAGAAACTGACACCCTTCAGGCTACCGGTCATTTGAAGAAATCCTTTTACTATTGCCATAACAGTTATTTGGTTAATTTGTTAATCGGGTGATTGGTTGATTGTCTGTTTCTCTCTTCAACACCGGACTCCTTTTGTCTACCTTTTATTCTTGGTATAGAGAGGGTTTAATCAGGGTTCGGAGAGGGTTCAAAGATATGTATAATTTTAATTTCGTGCAAATATTCTGCAATTTTAATGTATATACCATGTATTTATTTAAATAAATCGTATGTAGATCAAAATTATATGGTATATACATGGTATATACGTGATATACCTCTCGAAAGTCTGATTAAACCCTCTCTATACCAAGTACGAAGGAACAGCAAAGGGTAGCTAAGCACCGGGCCGGACTATAAAAGCGGATAAAGCTATTGGAAAAGGAATCAAACGATGAAATCAGAGATTCTAAAATGACAAACGAGGAGTCGAATTCAGGAAAGTATGGTGTGGTAAGAGAACTTTTTTGGAAGGGTAGGAGCAGGGAAGCAGTATTCAACGGCCATTTAAATAATAACTGCAACCGGATATACAGTGAAGAATATTAAATCGTAAGAGTTAGATATTTAAACTTTCGATTTAGCGCTGCTTTACGGATGACTAAAACAAAGAACTAACCACCGTAGGCATAACAGGACACAACAGCAAAGGAGAACAGGATACAACAAAAAAATATAGGATGGTATTTTAAGCCTTTAAAGATCGTAAGATGAATGGAAATATTATTTCTGTTATTTCTATTGAGAATTATTGTGGCTATTGCAGTTAATTTGTCCTGTTTTATTTTTTCGATAAGAGACGGAAACGGGCGTTAACTTTCGGGAACGGACTGCCGGGATAATTCAGCCTTTTTGTCTAAAAAGAGGCCATATCGTGTTGCGGCTTTTTCGATACCCATTTTGGTTCCGTTATCCAGAATCTGAAAATGCTGTGTTTCTATTTTTACCGTGTTCTTTAGGAAATTTCGTTTCCACAATCCCGCTACCTGACCGTTAACCAGCATGACGGGACGGAAAATGCCATTGATGGAGATGGCTTTTTGGTGATCGACTGTAGAGATAGCCGCACGCCGGTTGGTATAGCCGATCAGAAATTCATCGAAGGAAGGTAATAAATGGATGGATGACCTGCCGGGACAGGAGGCTGAAAAAGAACGGGGGAGCCAATAGGTATCCGGACCTATCGTTTCCGAAATTAAACCGGTGCGAATCATTTCCAATGCTTTTCGGGCATCCCGGACCGGTAAGCCCGACCACCACACAAAATCGCGTAATGTTGCGGGGCCATGGCTTTTGAAATAGCGGTCGGCTAAAGCTGCCAATGCTTCATCACGGGTAAAAACGTTCCGGCCGGGAACCCGATCAGCCAGCAGTGCATAGGTCGGTTTATTTCCTTTCAGGGGTCCGCTGCAAACGATTCCATCCAGTTCGGCCCGAAACATGATATGGGATAACCGGTTTTCATCGGTGCGAATGTGAATCTGATTGAACTCCAGAATCAATGCTTCGCGGTTCATACTTTGTCCGTTAGCCAGTATTTTTTCAAGCAGACTGTTGCTTTTGGCATAGGTTGACTCATCTAATTCCAACTGTTTGTCCCTGGATCGTAATAACGGTTTTATCTGCGGGGCCGAAAGTTCCAACATCCAATGAATGTCGTCGGCGGAGACTATATGCCAGGTAGGTCGCATGAGGTGTGTCCGAATGATGTCTCCGCAGTTATAGGCCGCTTCTACGATTCGCTCTGTTGAACCGGGCACCCGTAACCCAATGGCCCACTTAGCCATGGGGAAATCCTGAGCTTGCATAGCACCCATCCAACCGACAAGCTCTTTGGGTGTGTGGAATTTAGAACCTTCAATTTGTTGATTGAATATTCGATGGGTGGTTATTTCAGCGTTTGTCATAGCTTTCTGTTATTCGGATTCAACTAAAAGATTTTTCCTGTTTCACTGATTCGAATGCTTTCGATTAGATCGGACTTTATACTGCGATAATTGAGAATAAGATATTTGTCACAAAGCCACTGACCGGCAACGGAAGCGGATGCAGTATTTAATTGTTTTGTCAAATTCAACTGAATTATTCGTTTGCAAAGATTAAAAAAATAGCTGATGAAAGAACAAAATCAGACGGATTATTTTTATATAAATACATTACAATTAAAAACAGGACTTCAATGTATTTTACAAAAACATTGTAAATAAGACAGATAACACTAAAAATCCGGGTAATCAGTTTCGGGTATTCCGGATATTGTTATTTTCTCAAAAAAATAAGGCATAAGGACAGGAGTTGTAAAAAAATAATCTATCTTTGAACTTAAATAAAAAAAGCAACTAATTTAAACTCTAAAATAAATATTATGAAAACAGAAGAAGACGATTTATTGGTATATGATGAAGATAATGCAGTGAAATTCATTCTTGATTTTATTCCCGCCGAATCAAAAGAACGAATAGATAATGATAAGATCGAATATGTACTGGATGTGGTATATGATTTTTATGATGAAAACGGTCTGATTGACGAGGATTCAACCGAAGAAGCCAGCATTGACGAAGAAGAAATGTTCAAATATATTTTGAAGAGTTCGAAGAAAGATAAAATAAAGTTAAGTGAAGAAGACATCCAGGTTATTTTGGATGGAGAATATGAGTATGGTAAATCGCTTGGAATTTACAGGGAAGAAGAAGAGTAAATACAAGGGGAGAATCCAAATAGAAATCGATTATTTCTTGATCTATTAATAGGTGAAAGACTAAATTCATAGGATAAAAAACACCGGCATAATTATCAATGCCAGGTGTTTTTTTCGTTAAAGAATCAGAACTTCGTTGTTTACCTGCTTTTGTTTGAGCACTATTCTTTATAATTAGAATATTATTAATTTTTAAACACTATATGTTTAATATTTTATATGCGTTCATATGGGTAATCACATGGTTACCATTGCGTTTGCTTTATATATTTTCCGATATATTCTTTCCGATTGTATATTATATAGTCCGGTATAGGCGCGACGTGGTAAGGACAAATATCGCCAATTCATTTCCGGATAAAACAGAAAAAGAAAGGCGGAAAATCGAGCACCGGTTTTATCATTATTTTTGTGATTTGACTATGGAGTCTTTCTATGAAATGCATTTAAGTGAAAAAGAAATACGCAGCCGGGTTACTTATGGGAATCTGGAAGCGATTTTGGAGCAATATGCAAGAGGAAAAAGCGTGATGATGATGACTGCCCATTATGGAAACTGGGAATGGCCTTCTGCCTTGTCCTTGTATTTGCCCAAAGACTTTTTGCTTTACGGAATTTACAAGAAATTAAGCGATAAGAAATTCGATGCGCTGATGTTTTCGTTACGATCTCAATTTGGCGGTGTACCTGTTGAGAAGAAAGAAATTCTTAGGTTCATGTATAAATTGAAACAAGAAGGGAAATTGGGTAATTTCTGGATGATTTCCGATCAATCGCCGGGGAATCTTGTTCATTTCTGGACCCGGTTTTTAAATCAGGAAACCGGTGTATTAACAGGAACGGAACAACTGGCACGGAAATTTGATTATCCTGTCTTTTATGTTGAGATAACCCGAAAAAAGAGAGGCTATTACCATTGTGAGTTTATACCTGTTTCGTTGGATTCGGCTCATACGGATGAATTTGAAATAACCGGAAAATATATGCAGTTGTTAGAAAAGACAATTCAAGCAAATCCTGAATTCTGGCTTTGGTCACATAGGCGTTGGAAACGGTCCCGAAATCAGCCTGAAAGCTAAATAGGTTTATTTAATGCTTATTATAAACAATATATATGTATTGGGAGTGGTACAGGATTCATTCGATGTGAATGGGTTGACAGACAAAATGTGTTAATCGGTTTATAATTTAATGTTGAAAAACAGCACCCTGATAAGTAGTAAAAATTATCTATTGTCGTGTCTTATGAAAGAATAGAGCATGGAATTGCATGGATACAGGCTGATTAATATGTTGTAAAGAATTTAAAATTCGGATTAAATTCGCTAAATCGGCGTTTTTACGCATGCTGTTTTTATTTTATTTTTCTATCGGTAATACGACATTGTTTTATGGGAGAGAAAGCTTTATGTCTAATTTACGAAATGCTTTAGGATGTGTAATAGCGCTAATTCCGTTGCGCGTATTTTATCTTTTGTCTGATGTCTTTTATCCAATAGTCTATTATATAATTGGATATAGAAAGTCAGTTGTACGTAACAATCTTAAGAACTCTTTTCCTGAAAAGACAGAAAAGGAGTTACGCAGGATAGAACGCCGTTTTTATCATTCTTTTTGCAATGTACTTACGGAAATAATATACGAAGCCCATATCAGCAAAGACGAAATAAAGCGCAGGTTTAAGTTTGTAAATATAGATGTAATTCTGAAACAATTCGAAACCAGTCAAGGTGTAATGATCATGACTGCACATTATGGGAACTGGGAATGGGGAGTGAATTTCCCTCTGTTTACGTATGAGGAAATTACATCGTGCCAGATTTATAAAAAGCTATCGAATAAAACATTCGATAGTTTTATGTTTCGTTTACGGGCCAAGTTTGGCGGAATGAATGTTGAAAAACAAGATTTACTGCGAACAATGCTTCGGCTGAGATCGGAAAATAATAAAGGATTGTTTTGGATGATTTCCGATCAAACCCCGTCATTACACAAAATACATTACCGTACCAGATTGCTACATCAGGACACTCCGGTATTTACAGGTACAGAACATTTAGCCCGAAAATTTAATTATCCAGTGTTTTACGCCGAAGTGAAGCAATTAAAAAGAGGATGTTATGAATGTGAATTTATCCCCATATCGCTTCATCCCACACAAACAGAAGAATTTGAAATTACGGAGAAATACACTCGGTTGCTTCAACAAACGATTGAAAAACACCCGGAATACTGGTTGTGGTCGCACAGACGTTGGAAGTATTCACGAAACTGATCTGTCGGGTCTTATTTAGTATTAATTTTGCGCATTATTTATATTCTATGACCACTGCTATCGTCATTCTCAACTGGAATGGAGCCAATTATTTGCAACAATTTCTGCCTGTTCTTATCGAAAACACAACACTTTCAGGAGCTGCTGAGATTATTGTAGCTGATAATGCTTCAACAGATTCATCGTTGTTGATTTTAAAAGAGAAATTTCCGACGATAAGAACCATCGTTTTAGATAAAAACTATGGATTTGCCGGAGGCTATAATAAAGCTTTGGCTCAAATTGAAGCAGATTACTTTGTGCTGTTGAATTCGGATGTTGAGGTAACAGCCGGTTGGTTGGAGCCGTTGATACGGTATATGGACGAACATAAAGAAGTGGCTGCTTGCCAACCCAAAATACGATCGTATTATCAACGAACTTATTTCGAACATGCAGGAGCTGCGGGAGGATATATTGATAAGTTCGGTTTCCCTTTTTGCCGGGGGCGTGTACTGGGGATTGCCGAGGAAGATAAAGGCCAGTATGATCGTATTGCCGATGTGTTTTGGGCTACGGGAGCTTGTTTTTTAATTCGTTCGGCTATGTATTGGGAAGCAGGAGGGCTGGACGATGAATTCTTTGCCCATATGGAGGAAATTGACTTGTGCTGGCGTCTGAAAAGCAGAGGGTATCGTATCGTTTGTATCCCCGAAAGCATCGTATTTCATATCGGAGGTGGAACATTAAATGTGGAAAGCCCTTATAAAACCTACCTGAATTTTAGGAATAACCTGTTAATGCTTTATAAGAACCTTCCGGATAATTTATTGAAAAAAATCATGTTCCGGAGATTTATGTTTGATTATACGGCAGCCATACAATTATTAGTAACCGGGAAATTCAGGAATGCCAAAAGTGTATTTAAAGCCCGTTCGGATTTTAAAAAGATGAAACCGGAGTTTGAACAAAAGCGGAAACAGAATATTCTGCTTTCGACAACAGACAATTCAACGGCTATTTTACAAAAGAGTATTGTTTTAGCGTATTATTTAAAGGGAAAGAAGACTTTTGATTCGTTGATTGGAAATGAGTTGTTGTAAAGAGAACGGGATGGTTTGTATAGACCTAAGATCAAAGGTTCGAGGACAAAGAACCAGGACAGAAAATACAGAATGCCGGAGTATTAAAAAAAATACTGTCAGAATAAAAAGTAAGTAACATAAAAAAAACGATCTGTTCGCAGATCGTTTTTTTTATGTTACTTCCGAATTGAGAATTATCCACAGCGAGAATAACCACAATTGTTACATTTCAGGCAGCCTTCCTGATACACCAATGTTTTTTGGCCGCATTCAGGACATGTTTGACCTTTGATTTGAGTACCATCAGGAATATACTTCTTTAAGGCACGTTCGACGCCAACCTTCCAGGTGTTTATAGATTCACTATCAAGCTGAAGACCAGTAACCAATTTAATTACTTGATCGATAGGCATTCCATAACGTAAAACTCCGGATATTAATTTAGCATAATTCCAGAATTCTTTATCGAATTTATAATTCAATCCCTCTATCGTCGTTTTATATCCCCTTTTGTTTGTAAACTGGAAATCATAGCCTTTATTTCCTTTCTCGTCAAGAGTCTTGATAATCTTGCCTTTTGTCACCGTCTTAGGTAAAACAATACCCTCATCGTCATCCGCCAAACCGGTAAAAATCTCATACGGTCTGTCGTCTTTCAGACCTACAAAGGCAATCCATTTATCTTTTGCATTTTGAAAACGAACAACATCACATTCCAATTCCTTCGGTCTGATTAATTGACCTTCTTCATATGGAAAACAAATCTTTTTCTCTTCTTTCTTTTCTTCTTTCTTTTCATCAACAGCAATAAGAACACCGGCACGTGACCCATCCCGATAAACAGTTACACCTTTGCAACCACAACGCCATGCTTCTTCGTATAATTTACCTACAAGTTCTTCAGTAGCATCAGCCGGTAAATTAATGGTTACGCTGATCGAATGATCAACCCATTTTTGGATTCGTCCCTGCATTTGGACTTTCTTCATCCAGTCAACATCGTTCGCTGTTGCTTTATAATAAGGAGACTTCGCAACCATTTCTTCGACTTCCTCTTTGCTGTAATGCTTGGTAGTAGAGTAGTGATTTGCCTCCATCCAGGTTACAAACTTATGGTGGAAAACAATATACTCTTCCCAGGTGTCACCGTTTTCGTCAATAAAGTCAATACGAACATTTTTATCATTCGGATTTACTTTGCGTCTACGGGTATAAACAGGCATAAAAACAGGCTCTATTCCCGAAGTTGTTTGCGTCATGATACTGGTGGTTCCGGTAGGAGCAATCGTTAGACAGGCGATATTACGACGGCCATATTTGACCATATCATTGTACAGGGTTGGATCAGCATCCCGTAAACGTTGAATGTATGGATTGTTTTCTTCTCTTTTAGCATCATATACTGTAAAAGCGCCTCTCTCTTTTGCCATAATTACAGATGAACCATAAGCCGCTAAAGCAACAGCTTTATGGACTTTTTCCGAAAATTCGGTTGCTTCTTCGGTACCATATCGATAACCCAGTGCGGCTAACATATCTCCTTCACCGGTAGTTCCAACGCCGGTTCTACGTCCTTGTGAGGTTTTATGTTTAATCTTTTCCCATAATTGAAATTCCGTGTTCTTGATGTCATTAGCTTCAGGATCCGATTCTATTTTAGCAAGGATTTTATCTATCTTTTCCATTTCAAGATCAATAATATCATCCATTATACGCTGAGCCAAGCCAACATGTTTCCCGAACAACTCAAAATTGAAAGAAGCCTGAGCCGTGAACGGATTATCAATGTAAGAATACAGGTTAATGGCCAACAAACGGCAACTGTCGTACGGACAGAGTGGAATTTCACCACATGGATTGGTTGAAACGGTTTTATATCCCAAGTCGGCATAACAATCAGGAACCGACTCCCGAATAATAGTGTCCCAGAAAAGAATTCCTGGCTCAGCCGATCTCCAGGCGTTATGAACAATTTTTTTCCAAAGAGCATTGGCATTAACTTCTTTTTTGAACCATGGTTCTTTAGACTGTACCGGATATTGTTGAATAAAAGGTTTGTTATTGATGGCAGCTTCCATGAAATCATCGTGAAGTTTGACAGAAATATTTGCTCCTGTTACTTTACCTGATTCCATCTTGGCATCAATAAATGTTTCAGAGTCGGGATGCTTGATCGAAACACTTAGCATTAGGGCTCCACGGCGTCCATCCTGGGCGACTTCGCGTGTTGAATTGGAATAACGTTCCATAAAAGGAACAATCCCTGTAGAGGTCAAGGCAGAGTTCTTTACAGGTGATCCTTTAGGACGGATATGCGAAAGGTCATGACCAACGCCACCACGACGTTTCATTAACTGAACCTGCTCCTCATCGATTTTAATAATAGCTCCATACGAATCGGAATCGCCATCAAAGCCGATAACAAAGCAATTCGAAAGTGATGCTACCTGATATTCATTGCCAATACCGGTCATCGGACTTCCCTGAGGAACAATATATTTGAAATCACGAAACAATTCAAAAAGTTCGGCTTCAGATAACGGATTGGGGTATTTTATTTCAATTCTGGCAATTTCACTTGCCAATCGATGATGCATGTCATCGGGATTTAATTCATAGGTATTACCAAATGAATCTTTAAGGGCATACTTTGTAGCCCAAACCTTCGTGGCTAAATCATCTCCTTTGAAATATTGAAGAGTAGACTCTTTTATTTCTTCGGTAGTAAACGTTTTTGTTTTCACGATAAAAAATTCTTAAAGAGATTAGTATAAATGTTTTGAGATTATAGAATGTTGATATAAAATCGGACTACAATGTTAGGTAATTATTTTATAAATTCCAATATCAAATAGGATTATTTGCTCATAAATATGCGAAGTTTTCTAAAATAATTTTCAATGTATTGAAATATATAGTATTAAAAATTTCGTTTTTGGAAAATATTTTCCAAAATGAAATTTTTAATACATAAATAGCTATCAAAAAAATATAATATTGTTCTTTTTGATAGTCTGAAAAAATAAAAGTGTATTGTGGTAATTATTTATCAAGACGAGATTTCGCCATTTTCAACCCGGAAAATGGAAGCTTCTTGTCCCAATTGCAGAAGGATCAAATCTAAATGTTCGCGGTTGGTGTCAGTTATAAAGATTTGTCCGAAGGTATCTCCAGAGACTAATTCTACTATTTTCTTGACTCTTGTTGAATCAAGTTTATCAAAAATGTCGTCGAGGAGGAGTAAAGGAGATAATTTATGTGTTCTCTTTAAAAAATCAAATTGAGCCAATTTAAGTGAAATGAGATATGTTTTGTTTTGCCCCTGTGAACCCACACGTTTAATAGGATAGCCTTCCAGGAGCATTTCCAGTTCATCTTTATGAATACCTTGTGTTGAATATCCAAGTATACGATCGCGTTCACGCGTGGCAATCATACGACTTTTGATGTCTTGATTCTCATGTTGGGAATGATAGATCAGGCTTATTTGTTCATTCTCATTAGATATATAGGAATAGAAGTTCTGAAAAATAGGTATAAATTCATCAATAAATTTTTTGCGTTGTTCGTAAATATAAGTGCCAAACAGAGCCATTTGGTCTTCCCATATTTCCAATAGCGATTCATCAACTTGATTCTCGGATTTCATTAACGCATTACGTTGTTTTAAGGCGTTATTATACTGAAGCAATTGATTGAGGTAGGTTTTGTTGTATTGTGAAATGACACCATCAACAAATTTTCTTCGCTCATCACTTCCTTCCGATATCAAAACCGAATCATCGGGCGAAACAAAGACCAGAGGTAACAACCCGATATGATCGGAGAGGCGATCATATTCTTTCTTATTCCGCTTGAATTGTTTCTTTTGACGGTGCTTAATACCACAGTAGATATTTTCAGAATGCTCGGATAACAAATAGTTGCCCTGAATCAAGCAGAATTCACTGTTATGGAGGATATTTTGAGAATCAATGGAATTTGAATGGCTTTTACAAAAGGACAAGAAATAAATTGCATCCAGGATATTGGTTTTTCCCATACCGTTATTCCCGATAAAACAATTGATTTTAGGTGAGAACACTAATTCGGCTTCACGGATATTTTTATAATTGAGTATGGATAGGGAATTTAGCCGCATGAAATCGAATGATTTGTTATATTGCAAATGTACATATTATTTGATCAAACTCAATTCTCTTTTTTAGTTTCAATGTGTTAAACTAAATAATAGCCATTAAATATCTTCTTTTTGTTTAGAAAAATAGTCCTATATTTTGTAACTTTGCGAGGAATAGACTAATCCGGTTTATCTATCGATTTGACCAGAAGATTCTATTGTTACCTATTCAATTATTACGTTTTTCAGATGCTTAAAATCAGATATTGTTGTTGTTTTGTAATCTTACTCATGTTACTCTCCTGTTCTCATCAAAAGAGAGAATCAATGATTTTGAAACCCCATAAAGTAACGGTAAAAAAGCAATCAATTATTATAGATTGTAACTATACCTTCGAAGAAGCAATAAAAGGATCGAAGGCTCCAAAGGGTGTAATCAATCAACTTAAATTAATTAATGTTCGATATTATTCAACCGATAAAAAGATCCATCAAGGTCAGATTTTGGCAAACCGTAAGATAACGGATGAACTTGTCATTTTGTTTGATTATATGTTTCGACAAAAATTTCCGGTTGCACATGTTATTCCGGTTGTAAAATATAACTGGAACGATGATTTATCCATGCAGGCTAATAACACTTATAGCTTTTGTTACAGGGATATAAGTTTCTCAAAACATGCAAAAGGGATGGCTATCGATATTAATCCGTATTTTAATCCGGTACGTTGGAAGAAAGGGTACGAAAATCATCCGGATGAGCCTGTTGGAGCTCATTATGATCCTGCAATTCCGGGTACGTTTTACAGCTTGCATCCGGTAGTTCAGGAAATTAAGAAATTAGGTTTCCGATGGGGGCATAACTTCTCCATGAAGTGTGATGATCATCATTTTGAAATGTAATCTTTGTAAAGAATTTAACGCTAAATAATTTCATATTGATATTATTTTATGTATTTTTGCGACAAAATTAAAAAATTCTCTCCTAATTTATTATACAAATTATTTCATATTTATCGATTATGGCAAAAATAACAAGAGAAGATGCTCTTCTCTATCATTCACAAGGGAAACCTGGAAAAATTGAGGTAGTTCCAACCAAACCTTACAGTTCTCAACGCGATTTATCATTAGCTTACTCACCCGGAGTTGCAGAACCTTGTTTAGAAATTGAGAAAGATCCGATTACAGCTTATGATTATACATCAAAAGGCAACTTAGTAGCTGTTATTTCAAATGGAACAGCTGTTCTTGGATTGGGAAATATCGGTGCATTAGCTGGAAAACCGGTTATGGAAGGAAAAGGTTTATTGTTTAAAATCTTTGCCGGAATCGATGTTTTTGACATTGAGGTAAATGAAAGTGATCCTGAGAAATTTATTCAGGTAGTTAAAGCAATTGCACCAACTTTCGGTGGTATCAATTTGGAAGATATTAAAGCTCCTGAATGTTTTGAAATTGAAGAACGATTGAAAGAAGAACTTGACATTCCACTTATGCACGATGATCAACATGGTACAGCCATTATTTCGTCTGCAGGATTGCTTAATGCTCTTGAAATTGTTGGAAAGAAAATAGAAGATGTTGTTATCGTCGTAAACGGTGCAGGTGCAGCAGCCAATTCATGTACAAAACTGTATATGAAATTAGGTGCAAAACTTGAAAATATCGTCATGGTGGATTCAAAAGGTGTGATCAACAAACAACGAACCGATTTGAATTCCCGAAAAAAGCCTTTTGCCACAGATCGTACTATAACTACATTGGCTGAAGCGGTGAAAGATGCTGATGTATTCCTTGGTTTATCGGTTGCCGGTATCCTGTCAAAAGAGATGGTTCTTTCTATGAAACCAAATCCGATTGTTTTTGCATTAGCAAATCCAAATCCGGAAATTTCGTATGAAGATGCTATGTCAGCCCGGAAAGATTTAGTCTTTGCTACCGGTCGTTCTGATTATCCGAATCAAATCAATAATGTATTAGGCTTTCCATATATATTTCGTGGTGCATTGGATGTACAGTCAAAAACAATCAATGAAGAAATGAAGGTAGCAGCCGTTCATGCTATTGCTGATTTGACGAAGCAACCTGTACCGGATGTGGTAAATGCAGCTTATGATTTAAAACGAATTACTTTTGGACGTGATTATATCATTCCTAAACCTCTTGATCCCCGTTTATTGACCACTGTAGCCCCTGCTGTAGCTCGTGCTGCTATGGAATCCGGTGTAGCCCGTAAGCAGATTACAGACTGGGGTGCTTATAACGATAAGTTGAACGCATTGATGGGTAACGATAATAAAATGTTGCGTCGTTTCTACGATACAGCCCGTCAAAATCCCAAAAGAGTGGTATTCTCCGAATCGAATCATATCAACATGCTTAAAGCTGCCGAATCTGCATTTGCTGAAGGTATTTGTTTCCCTGTATTATTAGGAAATGAAGAAAAAATAGCCAGTATTGCTGCTGAAAATGATATTGATCTGACAGGTATTGAAATTATTAATTTGCGTCATGACCGCGAAGAAAAACGCAGAGTTGCATATGCTCAAAAACTTTCTGATAAAAGAAGTCGTGAAGGTATGACCTTTGACGAAGCATATGAAAAAATGTATGAACGTAATTACTTTGGTATGATGATGGTCGAAACCGGTGATGCTGATGCCCTTATTACGGGAGTATATACTAAATATGCTGACTCGGTTCAGGCAGCTAAAGATGTGATCGGTGTTCGCGATGGATTGAAGCATATTGCAGCTATGCATATTATGAATACCAAAAAAGGTACTTTCTTCTTGGCCGATACACTCTTCAACCGTCACCCAAGTACAGAAGCACTGATTGATATCGCCAAACTAACTCATGATACCGTTAAGTTCTTTGCGCATGAACCTGTTATGGCAATGCTTTCATATTCTAACTTCGGATCGGACAAACAAGGTAGTCCTGCAAGTGTACATCAGGTTGTGGATACGTTGCATACTAAATATCCTGAAATGATCGTGGATGGTGAAATGCAGGTTACTTTTGCTTTAAACAAAGAACTGCGTGATAAAAAATATCCATTCTCCAAGTTGAGCGGGCGCAATGTTAATACATTGATTTTCCCTAATTTAAGCTCTGCCAATACGGCGTATAAGATGATGATTGAAATGGGATTGGCTGAAAGTATCGGACCTATTCAAATGGGACTGAACAAACCAGTTCATATCTTGGATGTTGAAAGTTCTGTTCGTGACATTGTAAATATGACAGCTATTGCCGTATTGGATGCCATTGTTGAGGAATTTAAAACGAAAGATGGATCTAAAATAGAATTGTAATTCTTGTCTGTTATAAAAAGGTCTTACCGGAATTGTTTACATTAGTAAATTAACCGGTAAGACCTTTTTTATGTCTTAAAATGTCGGGGATATTCAGATTCTATGAATATCGGAAACTGCTTTTACTTAACGACAACAGCTTCAAGATTATTAGCCCTGATTTTGATAAAGATGGTTGACCCGGGTTTGCTGTATGCTGTTTGAACATACCCCATTCCGATTCCTTTTTTGCTATCGGGTAACATGGTTCCGGAAGTAACATGTCCTATCTTTTCATTTTCCGCATTGACAATTTCATACTCGTGACGGGGAATTCCACGTCCTGTCAACTCAAAACGAACTAACTTACGAGTCACACCTTCCTTTTTTTGTTTTTCCAGTAGCGGCCGATCAATAAAGTTTTTCCCATCAACAAACTTGGTAATCCAACCTAATCCTGCTTCGATAGGCGATGTTGTGTCGTCTATATCGTTCCCGTACAGCGTGTATCCTTTCTCGAGTCGTAATGAATCGCGGGCTCCAAGTCCGATAGGTTTAATGCCATATTCAGCACCTGTAGTAAAAAGCGCATTCCATATTTGTTCTGCGTTTTCAGGATAAAAATATAATTCAAAACCTCCTGCACCCGTATAGCCTGTATTGGATAAGATCACATTGTCGATACCCGCAAAATCACCTACAGCAAAGCTGTAATACGGAATTTTAGCTAAATCGACCGTTGTTAGCTTCTGAAGCACTTCTGTCGCTTTTGGACCTTGTACGGCCAATTGAGCCATCCAATCGGAAGCATTTTCAAGTTCGGCACCTTCAGTATTATTATTGACACACCAGTTCCAGTCTTTTTCCGTATTGGATGCATTGACTACCAGCAGGTACTTGTTTTCTTCGAAATGATAGACTAATAAGTCATCCACGATGCCGCCTTTACCGTTTGGAAAACAGGAATACTGGGCTTTACCCGGTGAAAGAGCAGAAACATCGTTGGAAGTTACCTTTTGAAGAAACGCTAAGGCATTAGGACCTTTAACCCAAAATTCGCCCATATGTGAGACATCGAATACCCCGACAGCATTGCGTACGGTCAGGTGTTCATCAGTTATTCCGCTATACTCGATAGGCATATTATAACCGGCAAATTCGTGCATTTTTGCACCAAGCTCAATATGTCTGGTGGTAAATGGTGTTGTTTTCATCTAATTGATATATTTTTATTTTATTATTTTTTCGCTACGTTTTCGGCTATTTTGACCACTACTTGCATGGCTTTTTCCATCGATTGAACGGGTAGATATTCAAAACGACCATGGAAGTTATGACCGCCTGCAAATATATTCGGGCAGGGGAGTCCTTCAAACGACAGACGGGCTCCATCCGTTCCACCCCGTATCGGCTTTACATTTGGAGTAACCCCAACTTCCTTCATAGCTTCAAAAGCCAAATCAATAATATGCATGACCGGTTCAATCTTTTCACGCATGTTGTAATACTGATCTTTAATTTCAATGTTAGCCGTGTTTTCACCAAATTCAGCATTGATTTTATTCACCAAATGTTGTATTTCCTTTTTACGTCTCTCGAAGCGATCGCGGTCATGATCGCGGATGATATAGCTTAATGTTGTTTTTTCAACGGTTCCTTCCATATTTGTCAAGTGGAAGAATCCTTCATAATCCTGCGTATGTTCGGGGGTTTCATGACGCGGCAGCATACCCACAAATTGTTCGGCTATACGCATGGAATTACGCATTTTATGATAAGCATAACCCGGATGAACATTGGTACCGTTGAACTGAACCTTAGCTCCGGCAGCATTAAAGTTTTCATACTCCAATTCTCCCAGTTCTCCGCCATCCATCGTGTAAGCCCATTCGGCGCCAAACTGTTCGACATTAAAATGATCGGCACCCTGACCTATTTCTTCATCCGGAGTCAGACCAACGCGTATCTTACCGTGTTTTATGTCGGGATGTGCTATCAGGTATTCCATGGCAGTAACTATTTCGGCTATTCCGGCTTTATCATCGGCGCCAAGCAACGTAGTTCCATCCGTAACGATAACATCCTGACCTTTGTATTGCAGGATTTCGGGATATTTATTCGTTTCGAAAACGATTCCCTTTTCAGAATTCAGCGTAATGTTTGCACCATCATAATTCTTTACGATTCTTGGTTTTACATGTTTTCCGCTCATATCCGGACTGGTATCCATGTGTGCGATAAAACCGATTGTTGGTATTGCTTTGTCTGTATTAGCCGGCAAAGTAGCCATTACGTATCCGTTTTCGTCCAGGGCCACTTCTTGTAATCCTAAAGACGTAAGTTCTTCCACCAGGTACCTGGCAAAAATCTTTTGACCCGGAGTACTGGGGGTCATGTTGGTATTTTCATCCGAAGTAGTCGTATAGCTGACATATTTCAAAAAACGGTCGGTAATGTTCATAATGATATTGATTTAATAAATTTGACACAAAAATACGCAAAATTCTGTATACAAATACGCTTTTCTTTCTGTTTTTTCGACCCGTTTTGTTTTAAAAAAATACCATTTATTTAATTTGTTCATCTTGATATTCCTGTCATTTTTTTACTTCAGGTAATGGTATCATCTGTGCTGCGAATCAATGATTTTATTTCTCTGCCATTTGTTTATTGTATAGAGGGGGTTCAGAGGGGGTTCAGAGAGGGTTCAGAGAGGGTTTAGAGGGATGAGCCTATCCGAACCCCCTCGAAACCCTCTCTGAAGTCTGATCATACCCCCTTGGTACTACGACCTTTTCATGAACAAACCCCGATCCGTGAGCGGACTGGCTCCGGTTTCCCGGCTTCCTATCCCGACGTGTGCATTTGTTGATCCTCCGGTCGTTAGTCTTTGAGCGATTTATTCGGGCGATTTATTCAGTACTTTTATGCTTTTTTAAAATAGATGAATAAAATGTTGGAAAATTAAATAAGACTTCGTACTTTTGAAGTGAAAAGACTTTCTAAGAAACAAGGAGTTATAAACTGCTCCGATTTTGAGTACGGGTCTTCGCTTCGCTAAGACCTTGAACTATCCAGTAGGTGCAAGTTTAAACTTGGACGAAAAAGAGAGCACCTTCCCGAACTCAATTTTCTTTACAATTTTGTGTCCCCTAAAAGCACTCTTTGTATGCAGAACCTTCGACTTGGCGTAAAGCTAATCGTAATCAGCATTACAGAAGTTCTCAGCCGGCTCTTTGAGCCATAAGCCTGATTTAAGAATAGTACTGAACGGCAATGTGGTTAAATTTAATCTATGTAAATGCGATTTATTTAAATTAAATATCTATTTTCTTAAATTAAATATCTATAATTTAAAATACAAAAAACAGAAAACCAGCTATCTTTGGTCTGTAACCTCAAGCTAAAAAGAATAAAGTTTAAATCAATTCTAATGTACAACAGATATGAAAAAACATTTAATCAATATCGCTATTTTTTTAATTATTCTTGTTATATTAGGAGTAATCCAAAAGATAATCAGGATACCCTATTTTACAGCCTTTATATTACTAGGAGGAATATCTCTCATAATCTATCTTGTTGTGATATTAATCCGGAATAATCAAAATCATTGAAAAATAAAAAATAATGAAAAAGCAATTAATTATTATCTTGTCTAGCGCAAAGTCTGATCGAAGCGGAAATCCTGGATAGTTCAAGTCTGAGCGAAGCGGAGACTTGGACTGAAAACAAGAACAGTTTTAAACTGGATATTCTAAAAGAATAAAAAACATATTTCAAGGAGCTATGAGTAGGAAGTATAAATTCAGGAATCCTGAAGCTATCTATTTTGTTACTTTTACTACCGTCAATTGGATTGATGTATTTACGCGATCCCTGTACAAAGACAGTGTGGTAGAGAGCCTGAATTATTGCATTAAGAATAAGGGATTAGTTGTTTATGCCTGGGTTATCATGAGTAATCATGTACATTTGGTCATTGAGCGCAGAGGTGTAGCGTTAGAAGATGTTATGCGGGATTTGAAGAAATATACTTCGAGAGCTATCCTGAAAGCAATAGAAGAGAATCCGCAAGAAAGCCGTAAAGCATGGATGTTGTGGATGTTTGAGCGTGCAGGGAAAAAGAACGGCAACAACAGCAAGTATCAATTCTGGCAACAACACAACCAACCTATAGAACTTACGTTGCAGGCTTTTGGAATAGATGGTGCGATTGACTACATTCATAATAATCCGGTAAAGACAGGGTTTGTATACCGTCCGGAAGATTATCCGTACAGTAGTGCTATTGATTTTGCAGGAGGAAAGGGTTTGGTTGATGTTGAACCCTGCTAAGAAATAAACAGTTATAAACTGTACTGGTTTTGAGTCCAAGTCTCCGCTTCGCTCAGACTTGAACTATCCAGAGGTTTGGTTGATATTGAGCCGAACTAAGAAATAAACAGTTATAAACTGTATTGGTTTTGAGTCCAAGTCTCCGCTTCGCTCAGACTTGAACTATCCAGAGTTACATCGATACATTAAAAGATATGGTAAGTGGAAAGGATAACAAAGTGATTTATCTTCCATATGAAGCGACTGGTGTTCTGAGTTCTATTGGTGGAATTAAGGAAATGTTTAATAAAAAATAGATCTATGTATAATAATAAAGAAATTAATAATATCAATAAGTATTCAGATATTATTTTAGGAGTAATTTGCTTATTCACAGGTGTAATTCTTGCAATTTTCGTTAATAATTTAGGTCGTCCTGATCTTTTTCCGGCAATTTTAATTGGCGTTGGAATTGCTATTCTAGGTATTTTTTGGACTTATAAAGGAATGAATACTAAAAAGAGAATAGAAAAAGAGGAAGAACACCAATTTATGCTTGCACAAAAGCTAAAAAACGATTATTTTGAATCGCTCAAAGGATTGGACAAAGCTGAAGCTCTAAGACTAGGACGTAAATATTATGGTTCTTTACGTGAAGATGGAAGAGTTACAACATACGACGAGCAGGCTATTACCAACGATATAAATTCGATGACTAATACCGTCAACGTAGTAAATAGAGTAATACATAAAGTTGAGAAAGAAGAGCCTAAACTGAATAATTCTGCATCTAATCAGAAAACCTTGTATTGCTCGAAATGTGGTAAGGCATATTTGCCCAATATGAATAAACTATTCTGTGAAGAGTGTGGAAATAGATATTGAATACAAGTCTTTCAAAACTTTTAATCACTAAAAATACAAAAATACATAAAAAATGAATCTTCTAGGAAAAACTATTCATAAAATTATTCTTATCGACTTTTTTAGTGAAGAAGAACGTATCGAAAATAAGGTTTCACTAACATTATCGGAGTTTTTAAAGAAAAGTCATGTTGAAACTATTTGCTTTTATCCAAATTCAAACGAAGAAATGTCAGATTTGTTAATTGAAATCCCAAAATTAGACATAAATAATGGGGTAGTTATTCATTTGATAGGACATGGAGGAAAACAATATTTCGGAAATAATAAAAATGTTTTATTTGAATGGTTAGAATTAAACAAACTATTAACCAATATTAATTTAGTTACAAATGATAGTCTAATAGTTAATGCAACACTCTTATGTGATGGATTTAATATTTTAGAGCCAATGAACACAATAGATTCTCAAAAGCACTTTTATGCAGCTATATATTCTAAAACAAAAAGAAGTAACCAAACACTTCGACATAATATAGACTTTTATCAAAAATGTTTTAATAATCCAGATAGTATTAAAAATCTTGAGGAAATAAATGATATTATAGAGGATAATCAAGATGAAAGACCGTATGATATGAAAATTTTATGAATATGTTGGTACCCCTTGTTTCGTCCAAGTATGATTCCTTGTACGCCCTGGATAGTTCAAGTCTGAGCGAAGCGGAGACTTGGACTCAAAACAAGAACAGTTTTAAACTGGATATTCTAAAAGAGTAAAAAACATATTTCAAGGAGCTATGAGTAGAAAGTATAAATTCAGGAATCCTGAAGCTATCTATTTTGTTACTTTTACTACCGTCAATTGGATTAATGTATTTACGCGGTCTCTGTACAAAGACAGTGTGGTAGAAAGCCTGAATTATTGCATTAAGAATAAAGGATTAGTTGTTTATGCCTGGGTTATCATGAGTAATCATGTCCATTTGGTTATTGAGCGAAGAAGTGTAGCGTTAGAAGATGTTATGCGGGATTTGAAAAAATATACTTCGAGAGCGATCCTGAAAGCAATAGAAGAGAATCCGCAAGAAAGCCGTAAAGCATGGATGTTGTGGATGTTTGAGCGCGCAGGGAAAAAGAACGGCAACAACAGCAAGTATCAATTCTGGCAACAACACAACCAACCGATAGAACTTACGTTACAGGCTTTTGGAATAGATGGTGCGATTGACTACATTCATAATAATCCGGTAAAGGCAGGGTTTGTATACCGTCCGGAAGATTATCCGTACAGTAGTGCTATTGATTTTGCAGGAGGAAAGGGTTTGGTTGATATGGAACCGTGCTAAGAAATAAACAGTTATAAACTGTATGGATTTTGAGTTCAAGTCTCCGCTTCGCTCAGACTTGAACTATCCAGAGGTTTGGTTGATATTGAGCCGTGCTAAGAAATAAACAGTTATAAACTGTATGGATTTCCAGTCCAAGTCTCCGCTTCGCTCAGACTTGAACTATCCAGAGGTTTGGTTGATATTGAGCCGTGCTAAGAAATAAACAGTTATAAACTGTATGGATTTTCAGTCCAAGTCTCCGCTTCGCTCAGACTTGAAATATCCAGAGGTTTGGTTGATATTGAGCCGTGCTAAGAAATAAACAGTTATAAACTGTATTGGTTTTGAGTCCAAGTCTCCGCTTCGCTCAGACTTGAACTATCCAGAGGTTTGGTTGATATTGAAGTGTGCTAAGAAATAAACAGTTATAAACTGTATTGGTTTTGAGTCCAAGTCTCCGCTTCGCTCAGACTTGAACTATCCAGAGTTACCCTGCTATGGGACAGAAAACAAGCCCAGGCATTTCTCCGTTTATAAGTAAAACTCAAGATACATAAATTGCCAAAAAGAATAAAATTTCTATTATAAACATATTAATTTTAGTATAATGGTTTGTCTCTTTGGTTTGGTTTTTGTTGATAATCATATAAATATAATAAAATGAAAGTTGGATTATTTATCCCCTGTTACGTGAATGCAATTTACCCGGAAGTAGGGGTTGCAACGTACAAATTACTGAACAGTTTGGGTGTTGAAGTGGACTATCCACTTGATCAGACTTGTTGCGGACAACCCATGGCGAATGGAGGATTTGAAGAAAAGGCATTGCCGTTGGCCCTTCATTTTGACGAGATATTTGATCCGTACGATTATGTGGTGGCTCCATCGGCAAGTTGTGTCTGCTTTGTGAAAGATAATTATCCGCCGGTTATGGAAAGGCATAACCATTTGTGTCAGACGAGCGGGAAGATTTATGAAGTCTGCGAGTTCCTGCATGATATACTGAAAGTGGAAAAACTTCCGGCGCGTTTCCCCCACAAAGTGAGTGTTCATAACAGTTGCCACGGACTGCGGGAACTGAAACTTTCGGCAGCCAGTGAACTGAATATCCCGTATTATTCAAAAATAAAAGATTTGCTTTCGTTGGTGGAAGGAATTGAGATTTTTGAACCGCAAAAGGTGGATGAATGTTGTGGCTTCGGGGGTATGTATTCTATCGAGGAACAGGCCGTATCCGTTTGCATGGGTCAGGATAAAGTGAAAAATCATATTGCAACGGGTGCCGAATACATTACGGGCGCCGACAGTTCGTGCTTGATGCATATGCAGGGCGTTATTAAACGGGAAAAACTTCCTATTAAAATTATTCATGTAATTGAAATTTTAGCAACAGGATTATGAGTACAAAACATTCAAAAGCAGGCGAACTCTTTCTCGAAAACCGCAGTCATGCTTCGTGGCATAACGAAGCTTTATGGTTTGTGCGCGAAAAAAGGGACCGGATGAGTAAAGAGATTCCCGAATGGGAGGACTTACGGGAACTATCGAGTAAAATAAAATTGCATACTGTGAGCCATTTAGATGCTTATCTGGAGCAATTTACCCAAAAAGCAGAAGCTAATGGAGCCATAGTACATTGGGCCGTTGATGCAAAAGAATACAACGAGATCGTGTACGATATTCTTCAAAAAAATAAGGTTAAGAAGCTGGTTAAAAGTAAATCGATGCTTACCGAGGAGTGTCATCTAAACCCATATTTAATCGACCGGGGCATTGATGTGGTTGAGAGTGACTTGGGTGAACGGATATTGCAATTGATGCACATTGCACCAAGTCATATCGTGTTACCGGCCATCCATATTACCCGCCAGCAGGTGGGAGAACTCTTTGAAGAAAAACTGGGGACCGAAAAAGGTAATTGCGACCCGACTTATCTTACCCGCGCGGCACGGAAACACCTGCGCAATGAGTTTCTGACAGCCGGTGCAGCCATGACAGGAGCCAATTTTGCCATTGCCGAAACAGGCGATATCGTGGTTTGTACGAATGAAGGGAATGCCGATATGGGAACTTCACTACCGAAACTTCATATTGTATCTATGGGGCTGGAGAAAGTAATACCCAATTTGAAATCGTTGAGTGTCTTTACACGCCTGCTGGCCCGCTCAGCTACGGGACAACCGGTAACAGCCTACACATCCCATTTCAGGAAACCGCGTAAAGACGGCGAAATGCACATCGTGATCGTGGATAACGGACGAAGTAAAATAATAGGGAATAAAGATCATGTAAAAACCCTGAATTGCATTCGTTGCGGGGCTTGTATGAATACGTGCCCTGTATATCGCCGCACGGGCGGTTATTCATATACATACTTTATACCGGGACCTATAGGCATTAATTTAGGTATGCTGAAATCACCTTCCGATTATTTCGACAATGTATCGGCCTGTTCGCTATGTATGTCGTGTAATAATGTTTGTCCTGCAAAGATAGATTTAGCCCAACAGATCTATAAATGGCGACAAGATTTAGATAGGTTGCATGTGGCCGATCCGACCAAGAAACTTATTTCGGGCGGATTAAAGTTTTTGTTTACGAAACCCGGTTTATACAACACAGCATTAAAAATGGCTCCGATAGTCAATGTAATGCCTCGTTTTATGCTTTATAACGGATTGAACGATTGGGGTAAAGGCCGCGAGTTGCCTGAATTCGCGAAAGATTCGTTTACGGCACTTTGGAAGAAAGGGAAAGTAAAACAGGATGACCGATCCTGAAATCGTTACGGTATAAACTCTTATAAATCAAAAGAAATGAATAGCAAAGAAATTATTTTAAACAATATAAAACGCAACACGACTACACAATACGATATGCCGGAATTTTTATTGAATGCCATTCAATATACGGATAAGATTTCCCAATTTTGTGAAGTGCTTAAATCGGTAGGAGGTAGTGCTTATCTTTTGAAAGACGGTGAAAATACGGATGACGTAATCAAAACGTTGTATCCTGAAGCCAACGTAATTGCTTCGAATTGTACGGACGTTACCTGCGCCACACTGAATCCGGATGAAGTGGATGATGCTCATCAGTTAGTGGGAATAGATCTGGCAGTGGTGAACGGTGAGTTAGGAGTTGCCGAGAATGCCTGCGTGTGGATACCGCAAAATGTTGTACATAAAGTCTTGTATTTTATAGCCGAAGAGATGGTTATCCTGCTGGACAAAAACAAAATAGTGAATAATATGCACGAAGCGTATGAGCAAATAACGTTTAGCAACCGTGGGTTTGGCGTGTTTATTTCAGGGCCTTCCAAGACTGCCGACATAGAACAGGCATTGGTGATCGGGGCACAAAGCGTTAAAGGGCTGACTGTAATTTTGAGGTAGAGAGTCAAGAGCCAAGAACAAAGATTAAAGAGTGCTGTGTTAAGGCTCTTTGGACGGTAATTCAGAATGAGGTCGTCACGAATCGTAATTCAGCACCGCAAGAAGTGACGACTTCACTACAAAAGTGTCATTTTCGACTTAATACACTCGCAGTATTCATTAAAAGGAGAACACGAACCTGTTTATGAGTCTTTAGATTCGTGATAAAAAATTGGTTCATCTTTCAATTTATTGCGTTTTTACTTATGCCAAATGTTCTGGCTAACCTGGTGTAAGTTTGTTTCTCTCATACATACAATTCCTGTAAATCTTCGCAGAATATTCGATCTCCTCTTTTCAATGTTTCTCACAGACATAGCATTCGTACTGTAGAGCACCTTCCCGAACTCAATTTTCTTTACAATTTTGTGTACCCTAAAAGCACTCTTTGTATGCAGAACCTTCGACTTGGCGTAAAGCTAATCGTAATCAGCATTACAGAAGTTCTCAGCCGGCTCTTTGAGCTATAAGCCTGATTTAAGAATAGTACTGAATGGCAATGTGGTTAAATTTAATCTATGTAAATGCGATTTATTTAAATTAAATATCTATTTTCTTAAATTAAATATCTATAATTTTAAATACAAAAAACAGAAAACCAGCTATCTTTGCCTTTAACTTAAAACTATAAACTATGAAGAGTACAAAATTGTATTTCTTATGTTTATTAATCGGCAGTCTTCTATTTTTGTTTTCAGGCTGTGTCTCATATCCTACATCTTTAAATACGAACTTTCAACTTGCAGGGAAGAATAATAGTGAATTGAAAAAAGTGATTCGCCACTATTCTACCCATCGTGCAGACTCCCTAAAAAGACAAGCAGCCATTTTTCTGATCGGGAATATGGATGCACACGTGTCGTATGTCAGTAAAAGTTGGGATAACTTCCAGGTGGAACTGGATACTTTATATAAAAAAGAGAATCGGTCGTCCGAATTAATCAAAGGTTTTAATGCCTTGTATGATAAATATGCCAATGGACTTCAGAATATAACCTATGTGTCCGATTTGCAAACAGTATCTGCTCAATTTCTCATTGCTAATATTGATCAGGCATTTCAGACCTGGAAATCGCCTTATTGCCACTACCTGAATTTTGCAGATTTCTGTGAATATATCCTTCCTTACCGCGTAGCCACAGAACCAATTAGTGATTGGCGTGCAGAATTCAACAACCAGTTTATTCCCCAATTGTATGCCCGGCTTAAAGAACGAAAAGACAGTCTTTCAGCCCGGAATATCTGTAATGCGTTGAAGACCTATCCTTATGGCACCACTATTTTCTTCCCTGCCGATATGCCGGATTTTAATGTACACACACTATCTGTCATGAGGCTTGGATCATGCTATTATTTTAGTTTACAGGATGCACTCGCCGCGAGATGCATGGGAGTGCCGGTGGCTGTTGATAATACTTCCCAATAGGCTACGCGTAGTGTAGGACATGCCTGGAACGCACTTATCACTCCGGGTAACAAACCGCTTTCATTTGGTATAGGCGATTGGGTAGACCTTGGCAAGCATGTTGAGGCTCCGGACAGAATTGCACCTAAAATTTATCGTGCAACATTTGCAAAACAACCCACAAGTCTTGCCATGACACATGGAGCAGAGGAAATACCTCCGGTATTCCAATCTGAGAAAAGACAAAGAAGAACGGATTTTTACTTATTAAAAGGGAGAACAAATGTGGTGGTAGGAATACAGTTGACAACGAACAATCAATAATTTAGAGGTAGAAAAAAAGGGGCGGCCCATCTTTCAGTTTTTACGGACCGGATAGATATAAGCTCACCCCTCTACCTCGCTAACCCATATAAAAAGAAAAGGAGGCGGCACAAAAGTAAGAAAATAATGCATAACTATAATTTAGCTCAACAAAGTTTGGGATAAATTACGAAAGAGATTGCCTGCGAAAGAGGCAAGAAAAAAATAAATTTATAATTTCACAAAAACGAGAAAAATATGAAATCAAAATATTCAAGTTTTATTAAATTATTTGTTTCTATTGTTATTGTTAGTAGCGCATTATTGATTCAAAGTTGCTCCAATTCGGAGATAGAAAATTTGAGCAAACAAAGTTCACAATCAACAGTGCCACAAAACAGTGTTTTTAAGGCTTATGATAAAACGTACAATACACCAACTGGATTGCAAATATGGGAGGCACAATTGAATAAAGCAATTGAAATGGACTCCAATATGGTACGTGATGGTCTGAAGCTGATTCGTTATGAATATGTTCGGCAAATAGCCAGTATAACGGATCTTGAATCAGTGAAAACTGAACTGAAGAAGGATAACTCTTCATTCATTGTATATAAAGGTAACTCCTCTCATTTTTCTATAAGTGAAAATAAAGAATTTGCAAAAAGTTACAGCAATTTAATTGATTCGTTGCTTCCAACATCAGCGGGTATATTAGAAGCAATTCGTTCCAAAGGGGACACATCACTTTTGGCAAAAGCTGCTTATGTTTTTAAGAAAAATGATATTGGTGTGGTTAACTTAGTGTGGGAATATAAAGGGAAAACTTTAAATACACAATGTCTTGTTTCGAATGAAAAAGGAATTGTATATGATAAATTTTTATTTTCTATACATACTACTGTAAGTAAAATAACTAGTGTTCAAAGTAATTTCTCTAAAACCCGTCAAATTGCACTTATGACTGATGGTGAACAAGTACAAAAAAATTACCGCAAAGAATATACAATATACAATGAATACGGAACTGTACAAAGTTATTGTGGGATTAGTGCACGTATTTATGGGTTTTGGGCTAATGGCACATGCTTTGCTACAAATTTCACTTTGAACAATTGGGCGTGGTCAATGTCTGTTGTATATGGAAAACCAGTAGGGTATAATTGTGCTACATTTATTAGGCCACTATATTTTTCACCTACAATTGGAGGTGAGGATATTGGTCATCTTCAATTTGATTATGCAATACTTACAGGAGTACGTGTAGCTATAGTATTCGATGCATCCGGAATTTATCCGACATTTTCGGGAAATAGTGTTGATATGCTAGATGCTGGTACTGTAACTCTTACTGCGGACGAAATGAATAATTACGATTTTTAGAGTTAAAAGAATAATGAGAATAATGGCGATTTTATCGGGTTGCCATTATTCTTTCATTTATTCAGCAGTCTATTATTTACATTTAGAACTCACGTTATATTTTATACTTTATGAAAATACGATCGATATTTATGCTATTTGTATTGCTTGCTTTAGGTACAATCCTCAGAGCGCAGGAGATTGGAGAGAACCCACTAAAAAAACTATTTTTGGATCAGATCTCATTTTTTCCACAAGAAAAAATTTATGTTCAAACTGATAGGAGTATGTATCTCCCGGGTGAAACCATTTGGTTTCGGGTACATTTGGTAGATGCTGTTTTTCTGAAGCAAGCCAATGCCAGCCGTTATGTATACGTTGAACTGACTAACCCCACCAATCAGCTTGTAGAAAGAGTGAAATTGAGGCCTGATAGTACAGGTTGCTTTTATGGGCAAATACAATTGGAAAACGAATTGGGTGAGGGTGATTATGTGCTAAGAGCATACACCTGCTTTATGCAAAATGTTGGAGAAGATTATTTTTTTACCAGGCAAGTTTACATATCGAATCCTGTTTCGGAAAAGGTATCTGTGGATATAAAATATCTGGCAGATGGCAATGTCATCAATTCAGAAATACAATTCCTGAAAAAAACAGGGAAGGAAAAGATTATACCCGAAAAGTGTATCATTTATCCTGATGGTAATGATAAGGAAAAAGAGAAAACTGTCTCATTCAAGGATAAAACCGGACATTGCTCTTTTGGCGTGAAGGGAATCAATAAGGAAAGAACATTCCTGTTACAGGCACTGATTGAAGGGAGAATGTATAAAAGGTACTTCAAAATGCCTTACATGGAAAAGACATTTGCTGTTTCTTTTTTTCCGGAAGGTGGATTTGCTCCGGTATCGACAACCGTGACAATGGCTTTTAAATCGATAAACTCCAGTGGCTTGTCAGAAGAAGTAAAAGGACAGGTTTTTGATGATCAGAACCAATTGTGTACCGAATTTGAAAGTACTCATTTAGGAATGGGACGTTTCAATATGTATTATTCCCCGGGGAAGAAATATCATGTGATATGCACGAATAAAGAGAATGTGTCAAAAAGTTTTGATTTGCCGGAACCATCAGACAATGCTGTTTCGTTGAAGACAGTTTGGGAGCATAATAAGCTGTATGTAAAACTTATAAAATCTCCTAATTATAAATTGCAACCACAGACTCAATTAATAGCTCATGTCCGGGGAGTTCCCGTTTATATAGAGCCGTGGGACGATACGAAGGATCACCTTGTTTTTGATAAAGATTTCTTTCCGGCAGGCATTGTTCATTTTTTGCTAATTGATGGAAACCGGAATATATTAAGTGAGCGACTTGTGTTCTCTTCACAAAGCAGCACTTTCGCTAAAACAAATATTGAGTTAGATAAAGTGAGCTATCAAACACGAGACAAGATTAATCTGTCTATACATATTACCGATGAAAATAAAGTGCCGTTGTCGGGTAACTTTTCATTAGCAGTGGTTGATGCAAATGAAATGAATATGGACACGACTTCTACTATCGTTTCTAGTCTATTGCTTTCGTCAGAACTCAAGGGATACATAGAATCCCCCATGAGCTACTTGCAAACAGACAATAAAAAATCTACAGCAGCGCTGGATATTTTATTGATGACCCAAGGATGGCGCAGATATGATATACCCAATCTTCTGAAAGAAAAATTGACGAAAGACTTGAAATATCCCGTCGAATTAAGTGAAGAGGTATCAGGTAAGGTTGAAGGTGTTTTCTCTGCATTGAAAGATGGTAGTATTAGTCTGCTGGCGTTAAAGGACTCGGTGGTTATAGGAACATCTTTTGTTAAACCGGATAGAGACGGAAAATTCAGGTTTAATGATTTAGAATATCCGGAAGGAACCAGGTATATAATCCAGACCAAAACTAAGAGTGGATCGCGTAAAGTTTTCTTAGAAATGGATAGTATCAGTCATTTCCCTTCTTTAACTCCTTCGGTAATAATGGCGCGAGAAGGACCTGTTATGAACGATACAGTTTCGGTTCCAACGAACAGGAAATATTCTGCATATGACGGGATGAAAATATATAATTTGAGTGAGGTGATGGTTACTGCTAAGCGAAAATCTTTCACACCAAATGAGTCTCCCTATTATTCAATTACATCAACTGCGGTTATAACTGCTAAAGAAATAGAAGGTTGGCATCTTATATCGGTATATGATTTACTTCGCAGAATACCTGGTATTACTGTTACTGGTGCAGAACATGAGGTTCGTTATCGTAAGAATATTCCTCTGCTGCTTTTGGACAATGTCCCTATAGAGGGATTTGATTATGATATGTTGTTTGTAGAAGATATTCAGGAGGTTTTTGTGACTCCAGGTCTTACAGCGGGAATTATGTGCGGGCCTCGAGGAAATTATGGCGCATTAATTATTAATACGAAAAAGGGATTCGTACAAAAGAATACAATCAGCTCTAATATCAAGATCGTAAAGGCGTTGGGTTACCAACAACCGGTACAGTTTTATTCACCGGTTTATAGCACGGAACAGGAAAAAAAGAGTAGTAAACCCGACTACCGAACTACGATACATTGGAATCCCAATGTACAAGTTGACAGCACAGGAATAGTCAATTTGTCTTTTTATGCTGCTGATATTCCTACAAAATATAGTGTTGTACTAGAAGGAATTAGTAGCTTAGGACATCTTATCCATTCTTCCCAACAAAAAATAGTGATTGGATCAGAGAAATAAAAATAGTCCATTTATTTATTATTGGATTTCTCGTTTATTGAGACCCAGTCCGACACGATATAATTATTTAAACAAGAATGGGAAATGAAATTAAACTATAGGGGTATTATTCAGCAGTCTAATATTTACATTTGGAACTCACGTTATATTTTAAATTTAATATTTTATGAAAGTACGATCGTTCATCATGTTTCTTTTTCTGTTTGCTTTAGGTACAATCCTCAGAGCGCAGGAGATTGGAGAGAACCCACTAAAAAAACTATTTTTGGATCAGATCTCATTTTTTCCACAAGAAAAAATATATGTTCAAACCGATAGGAGTATGTATCTCCCGGGTGAAACCATTTGGTTTCGGGTACATTTGGTAGATGCTGTTTTTCTTAAGCAAGCCAATGCCAGCCGTTATGTATACGTTGAACTGACTAATCCCACCAATCAGCTTGTAGAAAGAGTGAAATTAAGGCCTGATAGTACCGGGTGCTTTTATGGGCAAATACAATTGGAAAACGAATTGGGTGAGGGTGATTATGTGCTAAGAGCATACACCTGCTTTATGCAAAATGTTGGAGAAGATTATTTTTTTACCAAACAAGTTTACATATCGAATCCTGTTTCGGAAAAGGTATCTGTGGATATAAAATATCTGGCAGATGGCAATGTCATCAATTCAAAAATACAATTTCTGAAAAAAACAGGGAAGGAAAAGATTATACCCGAAAAGTGTATCATTTATCCTGATGGTAATGATAAGGAAAAAGAAAAGACTGTCTCATTCAAGGATAAAACCGGACATTGCTCTTTTGGCGTGAAGGGAATCAATAAGGAAAGAACATTCCTGTTGCAGGCGCTGATTGAAGGGAGAATGTATAAAAGGTACTTCAAAATGCCTTACATGGAAAAGACATTTGCTGTTTCTTTTTTTCCGGAAGGTGGATTTGCTCCGGTATCGACAACTGTGACAATGGCTTTTAAATCGATAAACACCAGTGGCTTATCAGAAGAAGTAAAAGGACAGGTTTTTGATGATCAGAACCAATTGTGTACCGAATTTGAAAGTACTCATTTAGGGATGGGACGTTTTAATATGTATTATTCCCCGGGGAAGAAATATCATGTGATATGCACGAATAAAGAGAATGTATCAAAAAGTTTTGATTTGCCGGAACCATCAGACAATGCTGTCTCGTTGAAGACAGTTTGGGAGCATAATAAGCTGTATGTAAAACTTATAAAATCTCCTAATTATAAATTGCAACCGCAAACTCAATTAATAGCTCATGTCCGGGGAGTTCCCATTTATATAGAGCCGTGGGACGATACGAAGGATCACCTTGCTTTTGATAAAGATTTCTTTCCGGCAGGCATTGTTCATTTTTTGCTGATTGATGGAAACCGGAATATATTAAGTGAGCGACTTGTGTTCTCTTCACAAAGCAGCACTTTCGCTAAAACAACTATAGAGTTAGATAAAGTGAGCTATCAGGCACGTGATAAAATTAATATGTCTATACACAATGGTTAGTTATAAAATGAAATACGTATCTGATAATAAGAAAAATAGATATAAAATAAGAGTTAAAACATTTGGGTAATTCATTGATTATCAGTATTTTTATTGATTATTCCGTAATCTTAAAG